>Ga0213851_1618438_pt1 | contig 11523 bp, 11 predicted proteins | sample ABR_2014_MetaT_FD_164455 | JGI IMG/M metagenome (GOLD analysis project Ga0213851, IMG submission 164455) | Metatranscriptome of freshwater sediment microbial communities from post-fracked creek in Pennsylvania, United States - ABR_2014... | ecosystem: Environmental > Aquatic > Freshwater > Creek...
ACGCGGTCGAGGACGTCGATGAGGCTGCTGCCACCTGAAGCTCGTTCAACCGGCATGCATTGCTCCTTGGCGTCTTACGTTCCGTTTCCGCGCGCAGCGAGCTTCCGCTTCGCGCCCGGTGTGCGCCGGGTGAGGGATTCGACCTTTCGCTCGAGCAGGCGGACCTGCTCCTTGAGCTGGGTGTTTTCCAGCTCCACGCGCTGCCGCCCCGGCGCCAGGTGGTGGTCGTAGCGCCACCAGTCGAGCCCGATCTCCTGCGCCTTGTCGATGGAGCAGACGATCAGCCGGATGCGAATGGTGAGCAGCTCGACTTCGGCCAGCGAAACCTTGATGTCGCCGGCGATGACGAGGCCCTTGTCGAGGACGCGGTCGAGGACATCCACGAGACCGCTTGCCTGCTGCCGTCCGAGATGAAGTTCGGAACCCATGGGAACTTCCTTTCTAGTCTCAGCATGGGGAGGTTGCGCAAGTGCCGCTTCAAAAATAAACAGGTGGTGGGGCTGTACGTGATGAACGGTAGATGCGGACGACAAATGGCTGAATTCAGAGACTTATGTACGGAGTGTTGGTGATTTGGTAGCCGCCATTACACTCCGCGCATGCTTTTCGAGACGCGGGCAGGCCCGCTGCGACTGCGCTGGAGTGAGCGCGGGATCGCGGCCATCGAGATGCTGGAGCTCTCGCCGCGCGAATTGCGCGCGCAGCTTGGGGCCCAGGGAAAAACGCCGCCGCCGGAGTTCGTGCAGGAGGCGGCACGGGCGCTGACCGCGCACCTCGGGGGCGCGCCGCAGGATCTCTCCAGGCTGCCGCTCGATCTGACGCTGCTCGCTCCATTCCAGAGCAAGGTCTACGAGGTCGTGCGCAAGCTGCCGCCGGGCCGCACGGCGACGTACGGCGAGATCGCCGCGCTGCTCGGCAAGCCCGGCGCCTCGCGCGCGGTGGGGCAGGCGTTGGGGCGCAATCCTTTTCTCGTCGCGGTGCCGTGCCACCGCGTGCTGGCGGCGGGTGGGGCGCCCGGAGGCTTCTCCGCGCCGGGCGGCGTGATCGCCAAGCAGAGGCTGCTTGCGCTGGAAGGCGTACGCCTGCAAGTCGATCACGGACTTCCGTTCGATCCCGACGTCGCCGTGCAGGCGCTGCGCAAAGCCGACAAGAAGCTCGCCCGCCTGATGGATCGCAGCGTTCCCTTCCGCCTGCGGCCCGTCGCGTTGCAAAGCGCCTTCGAGGCGCTGGCCGAGTCGATCATCTACCAGCAGCTCAACGGCAAGGCGGCGGCGACCATCCTCGCGCGCATGCTGGCGCTCTTCAAACCGCGCAGGTTTCCGCGGCCCGAGGATCTGCTCGATGCCCCCGAGGAGAAGCTGCGCAGCGCGGGCGTCTCCGGCGGGAAGACGCGGGCGCTCAAGGACCTGGCGGCGAAGACGCTCGACGGCACGGTGCCCAAAGTGTCGAAGCTGAAGACCATGCCCGACGAGGAGATCATCGAGCGGCTGACGGAAGTGCGCGGCATCGGCCGCTGGACGGTGGAGATGCTGCTCATCTTCCGCCTGGCGCGGCCCGACGTGCTGCCCGCCACCGACTTCGGCGTGCGCAAGGGCTTCATGCAGCTGCGCGGCATGAAGGAGATGCCGGCGCCGGCCGCACTGCTCGAGTACGGCGAGCGCTGGCGCCCCTACCGCACGGTGGCGAGCTGGTACATGTGGCGCGCTCTGGATCTCTGAACTCGACGCTCAACGCCGTCCGCGCGGCTGCGCGCGCAGCGCCTTCACCACGGCAATACGATGAGGATCATGCCTTGAAGCTGTGCACCTCAGGGCAGATCGAACAGCAGCACTTCGGCCTTCTCGCCGCCTTCGAGCCTGATCTCCTTCTCGCCGCTCAGCGCCGCGCCGTCGCCGGCCGAGAGGCGCCGTCCGTTCAGCTCCAACGAGCCGCGGGCCACGTGCACCCAAGCGCGCCGGGAAGGTTGGAGCTCAAACGAGATCCGCTCCGGGCCATCCAGCCTGGCGCCGTACACCGAGGCGTCCTGGTGGATGGTGACCGAGCCCTCGCGCCCGTCCTTCGAGGCGAGCATGGTGAGCGCGCCCTTGGCGAAATCGAACTTCTTCTGCTGGTAGCCCGGCTTGATGCCGCGGGCGTCGGGGAGCAGCCAGATCTGCAGGAAGTGCACCGGCTCCTTCTCGGAGGCGTTGAACTCGCTGTGCGCAACGCCGCTGCCGGCGCTCATCCGCTGCAACTCGCCCGGGCGGATCACGCCGCCGCCGCCGCTCGAGTCCTTGTGTTGCAGCGCGCCCGAGAGGACGTAGCTGAGGATCTCCATGTCGCGGTGCGGGTGGGTGCCGAAACCCTGGCCGGCCTGGACGGTGTCGTCGTTGATCACGCGCAGCACGGAGAAGCCCTCGCGCTCCGGGTCGTAGTGATCGCCGAAGGAGAAAGTGTGGAAGCTGTCGAGCCAACCGATGTTGGTGTGGAAACGATCGGCGGCCTTGCGCAACGTGATCATCATGTCCTCCGCTGCGGGCCCGTGGATTCGGCTCTATCGCAGTGGGCGTCGGATGCCGCGGGGCGCCGGGCGATTCGAGCGCTGGCGGCCGGGCGCCGGCGCGGCTATCTTCAGAGCATGATCAAGATCGAGTACTGCAACTCCTGAGGCTACAAACCTCGAGCTGCCCGTGCGGCGGCTGTGCTGGAGAAAGAGCTGGGCGTGAAGGCCGAGATCGTAGTCGGCGCGCGCGGCACGTTCATCGTCAAGGTGGACGGCGAGGTGGTGGCCCAGAAGGAGCACGACTTCCCTTCCGAGGAGGAGATCGTCGCCGCCGTCCGCTCCCGGCTTCACCCGACCTGAGTTTGCTGAAGCCTGAAGTCTGAAGCCTGCATCCTCTATGGCTCCGGTGAACCGTCGTTCTGCTCTTTCGCGATCTCGGCGCGCACCGCTTCCATGTCGATGCCGCGCACCTTTCCCAATAGCTCTTCGAGCGCCGAGCGGGGCAGCGCGCCGGGCTGGGAGTAGAGCAGCACCTTGTCGCGAAACACCATCAGGGTCGGGATGCCGCGGATCTGGAAGGCGCCCGACAGCTCCTGCTCCTCGTCGGTGTTCACCTTGGCGAACGTCACGTCCGGGTTCGCCTCTGCCACCGCCTCGAACGAGGGCGCGAACGACCGGCAAGGCCCGCACCAGGGCGCCCACCAATCGACCAGCACGATGCCGCCCTTCTCGACGGTCTGCTGGAAGTCCTTCATCCCGATCGCCGCTACGCCCATTCGCCTGCCTCCCGATCCATTGGATGCGGGCCTTCGGTCGAACGATTCACTCCTCCGGCGCGCCGCCGCTGCGGGCCAGGTCCTCGGTCTTGATCCGCGCCGGATCCATCCCGCGCGCGCGCTTCGTCATGGTCTCGAGCAGCTCGTCGAACGGCGGCGGCGCGCCCTTGATGAAGCGCAGCGGGTTGATGCGCGCCACCACGAACGCCTTCAGGTACGGCGAGGTGAGCCCGCGCTCTTTCAGCTTCTCCACCGCCGCCGAGACGGCCTCGTCCAGCTCGAGCACTTTCTGCGCTCGCCGCTCGCGCTCGGCCACGCCCTCCGCCAGCGACCCCTCGAGCCATTGATCGACCTTCTTCAAGGCCGGTGCGTATGCGCCGCCCGAGAGCCGTCCCTTCTTCTCGTATGCAAATCCCAGCGTCACCAGCGACGGCTCCTCGAACTCCAAAGAGAACTCGTCCTCCTTGCGCTTGCCGTCGATCCCCGCGAGGTCGCGGTACATGCGCACCACCTCCAGCGCCTTCTCGCGCAGGTTGTGCGCCTTCTCGATGTTGAGCGCGAGGATCTGGTACGCCACCTCGCGCTCCGGCACCACCAGCGCCAGGATCGTCTTCGCCCCCAGCTCTTTCAGCGCGGTGAGCCGGTGTCCGCCGTTGGGCGTGCGGAAGCCGTCGGGTTCGCGCACCGCGATGATCGGATCGAGATACCGCCGGGTCTTGTCCATCGCGCGCGTCAGCTTGAGCACGTGCGCATCCGAGACGTCGCGCTGGAAGACGGTGGGCTCCACCTTGTCCACGGGCAGCGCCGCGAAGAGGAGCGCGTTGCCGCCCAGCGGCTCTCGATAGACGGCGAGGATGGCGCCCCCGTCGGCCTCCACCGCCGCCACCAGTTCCTTGAGCTGTGCTGGAATCTCCTCGAGGCGCAGCTGGCCCGGCAAAAGTTCGGTGGGCTTGAGCTTCACGCCTTTGCGGGCGCGCGGCTTTCCAGACTGGGTCACGGGTCGCTTGGCAGGCATGGCCCGCACAGTAGCCACCCCGCGCGTTGGCCGCCACCGCGCTATCCTGCGCCCGCCCATGATCGACCTGCGCGGGCTGCCCCGCACTTTCTGGATCCTCTGGACCGGCGCGCTGGTGAACCGCCTCGGCGGCTTCGTCATGCCGCTGCTCGCGCTCTACTTGACGGGGCCGCGCGGGCTCTCGGTGCAGCAGGTGGGAGCGGTGATTTCGCTCTACGGCGCGGGCGTGCTCTGCGCGGGGCCGCTCGGCGGGACGCTCGCCGATCACCTCGGCCGCCGGCGCACGCTGATCCTCGCGCTGGTGCTGGGCGCCCTGGCCATGCTGCACCTCGCGTTCGCGCGCGCGCCGGTGCACATCGCGGCGGCGGCGTTCCTGCTCGGGATCTTCGGCGACCTCTACCGGCCCGCGGTCTCGGCCGCGATCGCGGACATCGTGCCCTCGCGGGATCGGGTGCGCGCGTACGGCTTTCTCTATTGGGCGGTGAACCTGGGCTTCGCGGTCGGCAGCGCCCTGGGCGGCGCGATGGCCGGGCACGGCTGGTACCTGCTCTTCATCGGCGACGCGGCGACCACGCTTCTCTACGCGGGCATCGTCTGGTGGAAGATCCCCGAGACGCGGCCGGAGCATCCGGTGCACGAAAAGCGGCCGCCACCCTGGGTGCCGCTCTCCGACGGGCCCTTCGTGGCCTTCTGCGCGCTGAGCATGATGGTCTGGATGCTCTTCCACCAGGGCTTCGTCACGCTGCCGATCGATCTGCGCAACCACGGCCTGTCGCCGGGCGCCTACGGCCTCTTGATCGCGCTCAACGGCGCCTTGATCGTGCTCCTGCAGCCCATCGTCTCGCGGCTGCTCTCGCGCTTCGCGCACCACCGCGTGCTGGCCCTCGCCGCCCTCCTGGTCGGCGTGGGCTTCGGCCTCACCGCCCTGATGCAGACGGTGCCGGGCTTCGCCGTCGCGATCACCGTCTGGTCGTTGGGCGAGATCATGATGGCGGGCATCGGGCCCGCGGTCGCCGCGGACGCAGCGCCCGAGCGGCTGCGCGGCGCCTACCAGGGCCTCTACCAGATGGGAGGCGGGGCTGCGGCGCTCTTCGCGCCCATCTTCGGATCGCAGATCATGGGCCGCTACGGCGGACCCACGCTCTGGGCCAGTTGCCTCGGCGTGGGCCTGCTGGCGGCGCTGGGACAGCTCGCCCTGGGCACGCTGCGCCCGCGCGCCGAGCCTGCGACGGCTTCCTGAGCGGGCGAATTCCCGCTGGCAGGTTTCGATCATCACGCCGTCAACCAACTCCGAGGTGCCGCCGCAGGACGGACTGGATGGTGTCGAGATCGGCCGGCTTGGTGAGGTGCTCGTCGAACCCGGCCTTGAGCGCGCGCTCTCGATCGGAGTCCTGCCCGAAGCCGGTGAGCGCCACGATCAGCGACTGCTGCAGCGGCGGGATCTGCCGCAGCCGCCGCACCACCTCGTAGCCGTCGATCCCCGGCAGGCCGATGTCGAGCAGCACCACCTCGGGCGCGAAGACCGCCGCCTGCTCCAGCGCGGAGAGGCCGTCGTGCGCGATCTGCACTTCGTGCCCGTCGAGGCGCACCGCCTCCGCCAGCGTCATCGCCGCGTCGGCGTTGTCGTCCACCACCAGCACTCGCCCGATCTTGGCGCGCGGCTGGGCCGGCCGCACCTCGATCGGCGTGCTTCCCCGGGTAGCGCCCGGCAGGCGCACGGTGAAGAGCGATCCGCGTCCCGACCCTTCGCTGTGCACCGCCACCGTTCCGCCGTGCAGCTCGACCAGGCCTTTCACCAGCGAGAGCCCGATGCCCAGCCCGCCCGTGCTGTAGTCTTTTGCATGCGGCGTCTGGATGAACGGCTCGAAGAGCGAGGCCTGCGCCTCGGGCGGAATGCCGATGCCGGTGTCGCGGACGCGGATCTCCAGGGTGGACCCGCGCTGCTCGGCAGCGAGCTCCACCTCGCCCGGCCCCGGCGTGTACTTGATCGCGTTGGAGAGGAGATTTCCGAGGATCTGCTCCAGCCGCACCGGGTCCGCGTCGACCAAGAGCGGCTCGTTGGGCGGGTGGACGATGAGCTTCTGCTCGCGCGCCAGGGCAAGCGGCGAGATGGCTTCGGCGGCGCGCACCAGCGCCTCTTTGACCGAGAGCGGCTGGCGCTTCAGCTCGATCCGGCCGCGGCTGATGCGCGCGATGTCGAGCAGATCGTCGACGATCCGCACCATGTGGCGCGCTTGCCTCTCGAGGATGTCGATCTGCCGCGCCGCCGAGGAGGGATCGCGCTTGGCCACTTCCAGCGCCGTCAGCACCGGCGCCAGCGGATTGCGCAGCTCGTGGCCCAGCACGGCGATGAACTCGTCCTTGCGCCGGTCCGAGTCCTGGAGGTCGCGGAGCAGGCGCGCGTTGTCGAGCGCGATCGAGGCCTGCGCCGCCAGCCCCAGCACCAGCCGCTCGTGGTGCTCGGTGAAGAGCCCCGGCTGCGAGTGGCCGAAGAAGAGCCCCGCCAGCACTTCGCCCGTCCGGGAGAGGACCGGGATCGCCAGGTAGCTGCGCACGCGCGGCGCGCCCTCCGAGAAAACGGGCCCCGCGCCGCCGAGATCGTCGAGGCGGACGGCGCGCTCGCCCCGCAGCGTGCGGGCCACGGTGGGGCTGTCGATCTGCAGCGAGAGCCTTCGAGCCTCGCCGCGCCGCGTGCCGCCGAGCGCCAGCAGGCGGCGGTGCGCGTCGAACATGGCGCCGAGCTCCGCGCCGGTGAGCGCCGCAGCCTCGTCGGCCACCAACTGGGCCAGGCGATCGGGATCCAGCTCGGCGGCGAGCGAGATGCCGAGGCGGCGCAAGATCGAGTTGACGCGGCTCTCTTCGCGCAGCTGCTCCTCGAAGCTTTTGCGCTCCTCGAGGAGCTTGCGCAGCTCGCCGGCGGCGGCCTGGGCGCGCTCGCGCTCGCGCGCCTCGCGCCAGGAGATCAGGAAGACGAAGCCGGACACGATTGCTCCGAGGCAGAGCGCCGCAGCGGCAGGCCAGACGTCGCTGTCCAGCGCGGGCAGCGAGACGAAGGAGAGCGTCCACTCGCGCCCGCCGAAGCGGAGCAGCGCCGTCTCGGTGAGCTGGCCCGCGGGCGCGCCGCGCTCGCGCAGGGACTGCGCCGGGCTGGCGCCGTCGGAGACCGAGAAATCGACGTAGGGCTCCAGTTCGCGCGCGGAGATTCCGGCGAAGAAGTCGTCTGCGCGCAGCAAGCCGAAGACAAAGCCGATCAGCGCCTGGCGCCGCTCCGTCGCCGCCCCGGGCGCCGTCCCGCCGCGGTAGACGGGCTGGTAGAGGATGAAGCCCGGCTGGTCGCCCTCCGGCGCGAGCGCCACCCTGCCCGTGATCGCGACCTCGGCGGTGTCGCGGGCGCGCTCCATCGCTTCGCGGCGGGCCGGGTCGCTGAGCATGTCATACCCAATGACCGCGCGGTTGCCGGGGCCGAGCGGTTCCAGCGCGACCACCGCCGTGCGCTCTTCCCGCCCGAGCTCGGGCCAGATGCGCAGGCCGGCGAAGCCATTCTGCTGCAGCTCCCTCTCGACCTGTCCGGTCTCGGTGCGGCGAACCCTGCGCGCGTAGCCGAGGCCTTTCACCCTGCGCAGATCGAGCGCAGCCGCGTAGTTGCGAAACTCGCCCGCGGTGGCGGCGGGATGGGCCGCGAAGAGGGCCGAGGCGCCGCGCAAGCGGGCCGCGTGCAGATCGAGCGCCCTCTGCAGGCGATCTTCGACGATCCGCACCGCCCGGCGAAAGATGGTGCGATCCCGCGCCCGCTCCGTGCCAAAGACGAACGCCGCGGCGGCCAACGTCACCGCGAGCGATCCCCCGAGCGCCGCCCAAGGCGCGATCGATCTGCGCACGCTGCCACCATGGCAAAGCTCGACACGGCGGGGAAGGGGAGCTCCGCCAAGCTGCTCGCTCTGTGACTAGTCTGAGATCGCGAGTCAGAAGTGTCAGAAGCCCGCTGACAGATCCACTCACAGCGCGGGCGGGCGAAGATCGCCACAGTACACGGCGCGGTCTCCGCCCAGTTGACGAATCGCCGCATCCGTCGATGCTATCGCGATGCTCTCCCAAGCTCCCAGCCCCGACGCCATTCGCGCTGCCCGCGCGCGGCTCTCCGATCTGATCGTGCAGACCCCGCTCTGGCGCTGGCGCGGCGACGAGATCGAGCGCGCGGCGGGCGGGCAGCCGCTGCTCAAGCTGGAGCTGTTCCAGCACGCGGGAAGCTTCAAGCCGCGCGGCGCGCTCTGCGTGATGCTGGACTTGCCGCGCGAAGCGCTGGCCCGCGGCGTGACGGCGGTGAGCGCGGGCAACCACGCGATGGCGGTGGGCTACGCGGCCCGCGCGCTGGGCACCAGCGCGAAAGTGGTGATGCCGCGGAACGCGAATCCCGCCCGCGTCGAGGGCTGCCGCGCCTATGGCGCTGAGGTCATCCTGGTGGACGACGTGCATCAGGCGTTCGCGCGCGTGAAGGAGATCGAGGCGCAGGAGGGCCGCAGCTTCGTCCATCCGTTCGAGGGTCCGCTCACCGCGCTGGGCACCGCGACGCTCGGGTTCGAGCTCTGCGAGCAGGCGCCGCAGCTCGACGCGGTGGTCGTGCCGATCGGCGGCGGCGGGCTCTGCGCGGGAGTGGCGGCGGCGGTGAAGCAGATGTTGCCGCGGGCGCAGGTATACGGCGTCGAGCCCGAAGGCGCCGACTCGATGCACCGCAGCTTCAAGAGCGGGAAGCCGGAGAGCATCGAGAAGGTGCGGACCATCGCGGACAGCCTGGGCGCGCCGCACGCGGCGCCATACAGCTTCGAGCTCTGCCGGCGGTTCGTCGACGAGCTGGTGATGGTGAACGACGATCAGATCCGCGCGGCGATGCGGCTGCTCTTTCGCGGCGCGAAGCTCGCGGTCGAGCCGGCGGGCGCGGCGGCGACGGCGGCGCTGTGCGGCCCGCTGCGCGAGCGGCTGCAGGGAAAGAACGTCGGCGTGATCGTCTGCGGCGCCAACATCGACGCGCCCACGTTTGCAAGATTGATTACAGAATAATTTGCAAAGTCATCGGATGATCCGGAACGATCGATGGGCGGAGCGGTTGCGGTAGTCGATCGGCACCGTGTCCTCCTCGGTAAAATGCAACCCGTCGAGCTGCGGCTCGAAGCGCTGGTGATTGGTCGAAAACCAGAGCACGCCGGAAGGCTCCAGCACGAGAAGCGTCTGTTCGATCAGCGAGCGGTGATCGCGCTGCACGTCGAAGACCTTTCCGCCGTGATCCGAATACGACGGCGGGTCGAGCACGCAGAGCGTCCAGCGGCGCGGCCCCGCGCGCGAGAGGAAGTCGGCCACGTCGGCGCGGACGAGCTGGCTGTCGATTCCGTTCGCCTTCAGATTCTCGCCCGCCCAGTCGAGATAGTTCTGCGACGCGTCCACCGTGGTGATCTCTCTCGCAAAGCCCTTGCCTGCGGCGCAGCTGAAGCTGCCCGTGTACGCGAACAGGTTCAGGAACCTCGCGTCGCGCGCCTCGGCCCGCACTCGCGCGCGGGTTTCGCGGTGGTCGGCGAAGAGGCCGGTGTCGAGGTAGTCATCGAGGTTGACGAGGAAGCGAAGATCTCCCTCGCGCACTTCGATGCGCTCATTCCGGCGCGCGAGCCGCTGGTACTTCTCGCCGGTCCGCCGTCTCTTCAGATGCACGCGCTCCCAGGGGATCTGCAGCCCCTCCGCCGCCGCGCGCGCCATCGTCTCCGCCCAGGGAAGCTTCGAGGTCTGCTCCCGCGCGTACTCGGCGAAGACCAGGTGCCCTTCGTACCAGTCGATGGCCGCCCGGATCTCCGGGATGTAGCGATCGTAGATCCGGAACGCGCCGATGCTCCGCTGCTCGAAGCGCGGCTGCAGCTTGCGGAAGTTCTTCCGCACCCGGTTCGCCAGCATCCTGGCCTGCTCGTCGAGATTCAAAGCGCGGCGGCCCAGCGCTCGATCTGATCGAGGATCGGCCCGGGCGCGTCCTCTTGCAGGTAATGCCCCGCCTCGGGAAGCAGGTGCGGGCCGTCCACCCGCGCGAACGCGTGCTGCCAGCGCTCCAGCGCCTTTCCGCGGAAGATGGGATCCTTGCGCCCCCAGCAGATCAGCGCCGGCTTCTCGCGCAGCTTCGGGAGGCCGTCCTCGATGTGCGCCATGGTTGCCCACGACTCGTGCCCCTGGTTCTTCGTCTCCGGAATCAGCTGCGGAAAGCGGGCGATGCCGACGCGGTCGTCGCCGGTGGGAAACGGCGCGCGGTAGGGATCGAGCTCCGCGTCGGAGAGCTTGTGCGGCCCGCTCCGCGGCATCGCCAGCTCGACGAAGATGTTGTTCTGCACGCAGCGCTTCCAGCCGCCCTTGCCGAGCACGAGGAGCTTGACGAGCCAGGGCAGCTTCATCGGCGGGTCGCGCACGAACGCCCAGGTGTTCATCACCACCACGCCCGATATCCGATGGGGATGGCGCGTGGCCCAACCCATGCCGATGGGGCCGCCCCAGTCCTGCATCACCAGCACCACCCGCTCCGCCTTCAGCTCGGCGAGCACCTTGCCGAGGTTCGCGATGTGGCGATCGAGCGTGTACCAGCGCGGGTCGCGCGGCTTGTCGCTGCGGCCAAAGCCGACGTGGTCGGGCGCGATCACGCGATAGCGCGGCGAGAGGCGCTTGATGAACTCGCGGTAGAGGTAGCTCCAGGTCGGGTTGCCGTGCAGGAGCACGAAGGTGAGCCCGGCGTCGCGCGGGCCCTCGTCGATCACCGCCTGCCGCACGCCGTGGTCCACGTCGACGAGCCGGCTCTTCCAGGGGAAGCGGCCGCCGAAATCGGAGTGAACGTCGAGACCCGTGTAGACCCGCACCGGCGCAATATCTCCCGGCGGGCGCGAACGCGCCAGAACGCGTTCGCGGCGATCCCGGACCATGACCTGGGCCCCGCTCCCGAGGCTCGAACGCTGGTCACGCCGCGCGCCGGGTGGCGGCCTGGAGGACGGCCTCGAGCTCGCTCGCGGGCAGATCGCCGACGGCCTGGGCGACGATTTCGCCGCCGCGAACCAGCACGATGTTCGGCACCGTCTTGCTGAGGAAGACCCGCTCGCGGGTGAAGCGGGACAGCTCTCCTGCAAGCGCCCGGGTGAAGCGAACGCGATCGCCGAAGCGGCCCGCCACTGCCAGAAGGCGAGTCTCATACCGGCGGAAGTCGCCCAGCGGCGAAAGGTAGATCAGGTCGACCGGCT
>Ga0213851_1205119_pt1 | contig 11351 bp, 12 predicted proteins | sample ABR_2014_MetaT_FD_164455 | JGI IMG/M metagenome (GOLD analysis project Ga0213851, IMG submission 164455) | Metatranscriptome of freshwater sediment microbial communities from post-fracked creek in Pennsylvania, United States - ABR_2014... | ecosystem: Environmental > Aquatic > Freshwater > Creek...
CTCCCAGGTGCAGCCTGAACGTGAGGCTCGGCTCGTTCGATCCGTGGCCCTGCCCGTTCACCGCCACCACGCTGACGGACACTTCCTGACCTTGATTCATGCGGTCGAGCGTCATGTCGTCGTCGATCCGCAGCGTGCCCTTCCGGGTGCCCGGCGCAATGCCCTGGGCGGTGAAGATGTCCCCCAGCGACACCGTCTGCTGCGTGCTGCCGCCGACTCTGAGATTCAGCACGCCCTTGTCCAGGGTGCCCGAGTCGTCGGCGAAGTCCACCGCCAGCAGCACCCGGAGCGGGCTCTCCACGTCCTGGCAGCGCGCGGCGTCGCGGCAGCGCAGGTTGGTGAGATGGGGACCGCCGCCGCAGGCCGCGGCCAGAAGCAGCGGCCCGAGCCTCACTCCTCGCCCTCGTAGTAGTCCACCGCCGCGTCCTCTTTGTGGACGGTGGCCAGGTTCTGCGAGCGCGCGAGAACGCCGATCTTCTTCGAGTCGGGGTATACGGCCACCTCCGGCTCGATCATCGTCGAGAGCGCCAGATAGCGCAAAGGCGCATTCGAGCGATTGAGGATCTGATGGCCGGGCGGCCCCGGCGTGAAGGCCACGTAGTCGCCCGCGCGCAGGTTGTGCTCCTCCTCGCCCAGACGCAGGACGCCCTCGCCCTCGAGCACGAAGACCGCCTCCTCGTTGGCCAGGTGGTAGTGGGCGGGGAAGGCCTTCTTGCCGGGCTGCAACTCGAACCAGCTGACCCCGAGCTTCTGCGATCCGGCTGCTGCGCCCAGCCGCTTGCGGACGAAGGCGAAGGCGCCGTGGTCGAGCTTCGCCTCTTCGCTTTGCCACACCGAAGTTTTTTTCATGCCTTCTTCCCGAGCTGGACCAGCGGCTTCCCGCCGCCGCGTGGCACCGCCTTGAGATTCGCCAGGGCCACCCGATCGGCGATGTTCTGCGCGATCCGGATCAGCGCCTGCGCCTCGGGCAGCCCCGGATCGGCGGCCACCACCGGCCGCCCGTCGTCGCTGCCGGTGCGGATGGCCAGGTTGATCGGCACCCGCCCCAGGAACGGAACGTTCAGCTTCGCCGCCGCCTGCTCCGCGCCGCCCTTGGAGAAGATCTCCGTCTCGTGCTGGCAGTGGGGGCAGACGAAGCCGCTCATGTTCTCGACGAAGCCCAGCACCGGGATGTTGACCTTGTCGAACATCGTCTTCGCCTTGATCGCGTCGGACAGCGCCACGTCCTGCGGCGTCGTCACCACCACCGCGCCGGAGACGGAGACTTGCTGCGCGATGGTGAGCTGGATGTCGCCGGTGCCCGGCGGCAGGTCGAGGATCAGGTAGTCGAGCTCGCCCCACTTCACGTCGCGCAGGAGCTGCACCAGCGCGCCGTGCAGCATGGGGCCGCGCCAGATCATCGCCTGCTCCGGATCGACGAAGAAGCCGATCGAGATCACCTTCACGCCGAAGGCCAAAAGCGGGTTGACCGCCTTCCCGTCCTCGCTGGTCGGCCGCGCCCCGTAGAGGCCCATCATCAGCGGCATGCTGGGGCCGTAGATGTCGGCGTCGAGCAGGCCGACCTTGGCGCCGAGCTGCGCCAGCGCGACGGCCACGTTGGCCGAGACGGTGCTCTTGCCCACCCCGCCCTTGCCGCTGCCGATCAGGACGACGTTCTTCACCGAGGGAACCAGATCGTTCTGGTTGTTCGCCTTGCCGGGCGATGCGCGCACGGTCCAGTGGAACGCCACTTCGACCCGATGGAAGAGCGGCTGCAGCGTCGAGCGCACCGACTCCTCGATCTCCGCCTTGTGCGGCGACGCAGGCGTAGGCAGCTCGACGCGCACGCGCACGCCGCTGCCGTCGAGGAGCTCCGCGCCCTTCAGCATGCCCAGCTCGGAGAGCGGCCTTCCCGAGGAGGGATCCTTCACGTCCTTCAGCGCGGCGAGAACTTGCTCTGTGGTGACTGCCATAGGGCGCGGGAAGATGCTCGGCAGAACGCTTCAAGTCAAGGCGGAGGAGCGGGCTTCGCCCGCGACGGCCGGAGGCCCAAGGCCGCAGCACTAATGGTGCAAGAGCGCGCGGCCGGGCCGTTCGCGGGTGCGCTTTCCGTTCTCCAGCACCAGCTTGCCGTTGACCAGCACGTGCGGGATTCCCTCGGGGTACTGCATCGGCATCTCGAAGGTGGGCGTGTCGCGGATGGCCGCGGGATCGAAGACGACCAGGTCCGCTTTCATGCCCGCGCGCAAAAGGCCGCGATCCTGGATCCCGAGGCGCCGCGCCGGAAGCGAAGTCATCTTGCGCACGGCCTCCTCGAGCGAAAAGAGATGCTCGTCGCGCACGTAGTGACCCAGCATCCGCGCCGTGCTCCCGAACGCCCGCGGGTGGGCGCTGCCCTCGGCCGCGAAGGGGCCGTCGATCGCCATGGCGCCATAGTCGGTGCAGATCGAGACCCACGGCTGCGCGAGGCCCAGCTTGACGTCGTCTTCGTTCATGCCGAAGCGCGCGACGCCGACGTTGCCGCGGTCCAGCGCCACCAGATCGATCAGCGCCTCCGCGGGCGGCTGGCCCATCAGCCGGGCCACCTCGTCGAGCCGCTTGCCGGCGTACTTCTCGCGGATCCCGGGATCGACCGCCGTGAGCAGGAGGATGTCCTCGGGATGGAAGTCCTCGCCGATCTCCTTCAGCATCCGCGCGCGCTGCGGCGGGTCCTTGATGCGCGCGATCATCGCGTCCACGCCGCCGTCGTGCGCCCAGTCGGGGATGGTGGCGTCGAGCCCGTTGGCGCTGGCGACGTACGGGTACATGTTGGCGGTGACGTCGAGGCCGGCTGCGCGCGCCGCTTCGATGCGCCCGATCACTTCCTTCATCCGCCCCCAGTTGGCGCGGCCGGCGACCTTGAGGTGCCACACCTCGACCGGCAGCTTCGCTTCGCGGGCGATGGTGAAGGCCTCGTCGAGCGCGTCGCCGATATTCTTCGCCTCGCTGCGGATGTGGCTCGCGTAGAAGCCATGGTGCTTCGCGGCGGCCTTGGCGAGGGCGATCAGCTCCTCTGTCTTCGCGAAGCTGCCCGGCTGGTAGATCAGCCCCGTCGAGACGCCGAACGCGCCTTGCTCCATCGCGCGCTCGACCAGCTTCTGCATCCGCGCGAGCTGCTTTGCGTCGGGCTGCACGTCCTTCATGCCGAGGACGATGCCGCGCACCTGCGCCGCCCCCACCAGCACCGCTTCGTTGATGCTGGGCCGCGCGCGCCGCAGGCGCTTCCAGTAGCCGCGGAGATCGGTCCAGTCGATCTTCAGCTTGTACTTCTTCAGCCAAGGCTCGCCCTCGTGGATCCAGGCGGCGTTGATCGGCGCGGGCGAGATGCCTTCGCCGGTCAGCTCGGTGGTGATGCCCTGGCGGACCTTGCTCTCCTCGCGCGGGTCGACCAGCGCGTTCAGTTCGCTCTGCCCGAGGAGATCGATGAAGCCCGGCGCGACCGCGAGGTCGTGCAGCTCGAGGCGCTTGCGGGCGCGCGCCTGCGAGAGATCGCCCACCGCCGCGATGGTGTCGCCGCGGATGCCCAGGTCGGCGCGGAACCAGGGCGCGCCGGTGCCGTCGACCACCCGGCCGCCGGAGAGGATCAGATCGAAGACGACGCAGAGGAGCGGGATCACGTGGGGGCCACCGCGATCACCCCCTCGTCGCCCTCCGCGCCGTCGACCACGGCGCGGATCGGCAGGGCGCGGCGGGCGATGGTGGCGAGCTCGACCAACGCCGGAGTGACTTCGCTCGCCGTGTAGTGGCAGGAGGGGGGGGTGCCGGCGCGCGCGCCCAGTCCGGCGGCGCAGAGGAACGACGGCAGCAGCAGGCGCTCCGCGGAGTGCGCATCGACCGCGCCGCGGCGCTGCAGGAACTTGCCGAGGCGTTGCGCCACCCGATCGCCCAGCGCCTGCGCGTCGCCGAGAGCCAGCGCCGGCCCCAGTTCCGAGACGGAGACCATCGAGTGCTCGAACTCCACCGTCGCGGTGACCGCCCAGCGGCTCTTCCCCTGCGAAGGCGGCAGCGGAACGCGCTCGGCCTCGGCGATCACGCCCTGCCGCCGCAGCGCGCGCACGATCTGCTCGGCGGCCTCCAGCGCGGCCTCGTGGCGGCCGCCGGCGACCGCGGCGATGACCGAGACCTGGCGCAAGAGGCCGCGGTGGACGAGGTGCAGCGGCGTCAAGGCGGGCGCGGGATCCAGCGTGGCCAGGATCTCGCCCGAGTCGTCGCCGAACCCGGTCTGCGTCAGCTCGACGGAGATCTTGAGGCCGAACCGGGCGGCGAGCGGCACCCAGCCGAGACGCAGATCGTGGAAAGTGGGCGCTCCCTCGCAGTGGTTGGGCCCGCGCAGGCGCAGCTCGGCGGGCTTGCCCAGGACCGCGAGCGGCCACGAAAGCGTGCAGAGCCCGCGGGCGACGGCGCCCTGGGCGGGCAGATCGAGGACGTGCACGCCCGCGCGGGGATGCGGAAGAGCGATCTCGGCGCCGGGCCTCGAGAGCTGATCGCGGAAGCCGTCGACGGCGGAGGGATCGCCCAGCTTCACCGCGGCCAGCGCCAGCTGCAGATCTGCTCCTGCCAGCGGCGACTGCAGCCGCAGCGGCACGCCGGTGGACAGCGCGAGGCCGATGGCGCCATCGAGCACGGGCCGCGCGGGCGCTTCGCCGAGCTCGATCGGGGGACGCATCCGCCGGAATCTACCGCGCCGGGAAAAGATCGGTCGAGTTGCCCGCGGGGCGGCCGTCCACCAGCACCCTTTGCAGGCCTGCGGCGCGGGCTGCCTCGACGGCGGCGCGGACTTCGTCGGGCTTCACGCCGCGCGCGATCACCGGAAAGCGGGTCGCCCGATACACCGGGCGGTACTGCGACAGGACGTTGACGGCGACGTCCTTGGAGACGTCCGCGATCAGCCGCATCACCTTGACCGCCGCCGCGACGCCCTCGGGAAGCACCAGGTGCCGGACGATCATGCCTGCGGGCCCCACCTGCCGCACCATCTCGATCAGGCTCGCCCGCAGCGCGGCCGCGTAACCCTTGCAGCCCGACAGCTCGAAGGCCGCGCCGTCCTCGCCGTACTTCGCGTCGGGCAGATATATATCTACTATACCTTCCAAGAGCCGCAGCGCCTCGAGGCTCTCGTAGCCGCCGCAGTTCCAGACCACCGGCAGCGCGAAGCCGTGCTCCGCAGCCACCGCCAGCCCCTCGAGCAGCGAAGGCAGCACGTGCGTCGGCGTGACGAAGTTCGCGTTGCGCGCGCCGCGCCGGGCCAGGTCGAGCAGGAGCGCGGCGAGCTCTTCCGCCGAGGTGCGCACCCGCCCCTGGCGCTCCAGCGAAAACTCGAACGTCTCGCAGTAGGCGCAGGCCAGGTTGCAGCCGGCGATCAGCACCAGCCCCGACGGCACGAGCTGCGGCTCCTCGCCGAAGTGCACGCCCGCCCCCGAAAGCCAGAGCCCGTCCTCCTCGTCGCACACGCCGGCGGGCCCGCGCGTGCGATCGACCCTGCACATGTGCGCGCAGAGATCGCAGCGCGCGTAGTGCGCCCGCGCCTCGGCCGCGCGTTCTCTCAAGGCTCTTGCGGACAGCTTCACACCGGCTTCACCTGCCCCCGCGGCACCACCAGCAGCGCCCCGCCCGAAACGCAAATGTCCTGCCCGATCAGGTGCCCGGACGCGTCGCTCGCGAGATAGAGCGCGGCGTTCGCCACGTCGTCCACCTCGGCGACCCGGCGGTTCGGAATGGTCGGGATCATCGCGGGCCCGATCCGCCGCAGCGACTCCTCCGCCATCGGCGTGCGCACCCAGCCGGGCGAGACCAGGTTCACCCGCACCTGCGGAGCGAGCTCCACCGCGATCGACATCATCATCGACTGCAGCGCTCCCTTCGACGCCGCGTAGTGCGCATGCCCCGGCTCGCCGCGCTGGCCCGCGGTGCTGCCGATGAAGATGACGTTGCGCAACCCGCGCGGAAGCAGCTCCCGCACGAGGTAGAACGCGCTGAAGGTGTTGATGCGGAACATCTCTTCCAGCGCCTCGGCGGAGACGCGATCGATGGGCGCTGCGTTGTAGATGCCCGCGGAGTGCACCAGGAGATCGACGCCGCCCGCGGTGCGCGCCGCTTCGACGCAGCCCGCTTCTGTCCCCAGATCCGCTTGCACGCCCACGCATCCCGGCGGCGGCGCCTGCGTCCGGTGCTGCGCGAAGACGCGCATGCCCTGCTCGACGAGCGCCAGCGCGATGCCGCGGCCGATCCCGCTGGAAGCTCCCGTCACCAGCGCGCTGCGCCCTCTCAGATCTGGATAGGTCGGAAACATTGTTCCTTTTTGCATATCCGGCGCCGGCTGGGAAACCCATACCCGGCGGCCGCGGCAGCGGCTCTGCGTGTCAGACTCGTTGGAAACAAGGGCTGAATTTCATTTCTGCGCTTCCTGAACCGGGCCGCATTGTGTACCCTGCTGGCGATCGCCGTCCTGCTCGCCCGAGCGAAAGCTCCACTACTTCTGAAATAGTGCGCGCCGAACGCCGTTGGACAACCCGTGGATACGGCACTCTCCCTTCCTCTCCCCTTGTCGCCCTCTACCGACCTGGCCCAGCCCGCGTGTCCCGCTGACGAGGCGGAATGGGCGCGCTCTGCCGCGGGCGGAGACAAGGCCGCCTTCGCGCGGCTGGTCGAAAAGCACAAGCAGTCCGTCTTCGGCCTCTGCTACCGGCTGCTCGGGGCGAGCGAGGAATCGCGGGACGCGTCGCAGGAAGCGTTCGTGCGCGCATATACGGGCATCCGGGATTTCGACGCGCGCCAGCCCTTCGCGGCCTGGGTGCTGCGCATCGCCCGCAATCACTGCATCGACCTCTTGCGGCGGCGCCGTCCCACGCTGGCGCTGGAGGCGCGCAGCGACGAGCCCGAGTCAGGCGTCGCGCCGGAGCTTCGCGATCACTTCGCGACCACGGGCGAGGAGGCGATGCAGGAGCGGGAGGCGCAGCGCGATCTCGATCTCGCCGTCGCCGCGCTGCCGCTGCGCTACCGCGAGGTGATCGCCCTGTTCCACGTGCAGCACAAGAGCTACGCGGAGATCGCTGATACACTCGGCGTGCCCATGGGCACCGTCATGACCTGGCTCCACCGCGCCCGCAAAGAGCTCAAGGCACGGCTCTCGGAGCACCTCTCGTGAACCACCTCACCGACACCCAGCTTCAGGGGCTTGCAGACGGCACGCTGCGCGGGCCCGAGGGCCTGGCGGCGCGCGAACACTGCGACGACTGCGCCCTGTGCGGCGGCGAGCTCGCCCTCTACTCCGCGCTGGCCGGCAAGCTCTCGGCGCTGGCGGACCCGCTGCCTCCCAAAGACTTCACCGCCACCGTGCTCGCCGCGGTGCAGGTGCGCGAGGCGCAGATGGTCCAGCGCCGCCACACGCTCTACGCCGCGCTGCCCGCCGCCGCGCTGGCCGTCTTCGCCATCGTGGGCTGGGGGTTCTCCACCGCGGTGCAGCCTGGTCAGCTGATCGACGGCATCACCGTCCTGCGCACCGTGGTCTCGGTGCTGACGCCGGTCCTCGCAGCCATCCGCCTGCCGCTGGGCATCGGCGCCTTCATCCTCTTCGCCGTGGTGCTGATCGCGCTCTCGCGCACGCTGCGCCCTGCCCAGGCTCGAATCGCAGGGTCCTAGATGTTCAGCCTCCTCTTCACCTCTCTCTTCGCAAGCATCTTCCACGGGGGCGCCACCGGCCGGGTGCTGGTGGGCCTGGTGGACAAGGTGGTGCAGATCCAGGTCACCTCGCCGTCCAATGATTCGTCGGCGGACGAGGACCCCGACGACGAAACGGACAGCGATACCGAGGTGATTCCGCCGGTGCCCCCGGTCCCTCCAGTTCCTCCCCAGCCGCCGAAGAGCTTCTATTTCAACTTCAAGTCGGACGGAGCGGATCTGCCGAAGTTCACCGAGCAGGCGAAGCGCGTCCCCACTGTCGAGCTGCTCCATCGCATCGCGCAGACGGCGGGCTGGTCCATGACGGTGGTGGGCTCGCCCAGGGAGACGGTGGACATCGACGTGAAGGACGTCGACCCGCGCGACGCGCTCCGGAGCGTGCTGAAGCAGAGCGGCGCGTTGGGCGTGCTCAAGAACACCAAGCTCATCGTGGTGGCCAATTCCGACGCAGCCGCGGCGGGCACGCTGATCGAGCACACCGACGGCCGCAAGACCGTCGTCATGCGGGGCCAGCCTGGTCAGTCGGGCCTCTCCACGCACCGCCGCCACGGCGGCCACGGCGGTCACGACATGGTGCAGGTGATGCATGGCGATCTGACGGTCCCGCAGGGAAAGGTCGTGCAGGGCGACGTGGTGTGCGTCGGCGGCTCGATCGAGCTGGAGCCCGGCAGCGTGGTCCAAGGCGATGCGGTGGCGGTGGGCGGCAGCGTCACCGTCAACGAGGGCGCGCTGGTGATGGGCCAGGCCGTCGCGGTGCTCGGCAAGGTGGACGTGGCCCGCGGCGCGCAGGTGATGGGCGAGCACGTCCAGGTGGGCCTCGGCAGGATCTTCGGCGGCGGCTCGCACAAGCGCGGGCGGCTGACGAGCCTCGGGCCCTTCGGGCTCTTCCCCACGGTGGCGCTCTTTGCCCTGGTGTACCTGCTCGGCCTGGTGGTGCTGCGGATGTGGCCGGAACGCATCCGCAACGTCGGCTACGCCCTGTTCGAGAACCCGGTGCGAAGCTTCGCAGTGGGTTTCCTCTGCTGGCTCTTGCTGCTGCCGCTGGTGGTGCTGCTGGCGATCTCCATCGTCGGCATCCCGCTGATTCCGCTGCTGCCCATCATCATCTTCCTCAGCATCGTGATCGGGCTCAGCTCGTTTGCGATGCGGATCGGCGAGTCGCTGCCCGCCGGCCCCGGGCAGCGCTTCGTGCCGCCCGCCGCTCTGGGGATGGGCATGGCGGTGCTGCTGCTCCTCGCCTTCGTGCCGTGGCTGGGCGTCTCGCTGCTCGCGCTCTTGCAATTCTTCGCGCTGGGCGCCTCGGTCAGCTCGCGCTTCGGCCGGGCGCTGCCCCCGCACGTCGCCTAGCTTCCAGCGGCCAGCTTCCAGCGCCCAGCTTCCAACCGCCGGCAAAGGCTCTCTTGCTGGCGGCTGGCGGCTGGACGCTGGCCGCTGGTTTCTGGAGCGGGTCGGCAAAGACACGTAGACTGGTGGAGATGGTCCGTCCGTCCGCCCTCTCCGCCGCTGCGGCTCTGGCTCTGGCTGGTTGCCGCGAGAAAGCCGCGCCCCCTCCGGCGCCGCCGCCCGCACCGGCCACGCCCGCGCCGCAAGCCACCCCGCTGCGCAGCGACGTGGCGTGCACGGCGCCGCTCGATGCGCCGGGCGCGCGCGAAAGGCTGCGCGAGAAGAAGGGCGAGATCCGCATCGGTGCCCTGGCTGGCCTCAAGGACGCCGACGACGAAAACCTGGCCTGGCTGAAGAAGCTGGTGGCCGAGCTGAAGCGGCGCGGCGCCGAGGTGCTGATCGCAGACGGCGATCTGGGCGACAACCCCGACGAGCAGGAAACGCTCTTGGGTGCGCTGGCGGAGAGCGGCCTTCCAGTTTTGGCAGTGGCAGGCAACCGCGAGGTGCGCTCCGACCTGGACGCGGCCGAGGCCGAGCTGCGCAAGAAGGGCGCGCGCATCGTGGACCTCTCGCACACGCGCATCGTCGAGCTGGGCGACGCCACCATCGTGGGACTGCCCGGCGCGTTCGAACGGCGCCAGCTCCACTCCGACGGCGCCTGCATCTACGTGGGCAAGGACATCGACGCGCTCGCCGCTGCGCTGGAGAGGTTCGCGGGGGCGCCCGTGGTGCTGGTGGCCGCCGTGCCGCCGCGCGGCCAGGGTGCGCGCGCGCTCGACGTGAGCGAAGGACAGAACCTGGGCGACCCGCGCCTCAACGCGCTGCTCAAGCGCGCGCCGTTCGGAGTCTTCGGGCAGGTGTGGGAATCGGGCGGGCGCGCCATCGACGCAAAGGGCGCGCCGGTCCAGCCCGGCGTCGAGGCGGACCAGCTCTACCTCAACCCGGGCGCGGCCGATCGCACGCCCTGGCCGATGAACGACGGCTCCACCGTGGCCGGCCAGGCCGCGCTGCTCACCATCCGTGGCAAGCGCGCGAGCTGGCAGCCCGTCCGCCTACCCCCGGAGGAAAAGCGATGAGCGGCAAGCTCGGGGACATCCTCATCGCGCAGGGAGTCATCGACGAGGAGAAGTTGATCGCCGCGCTCAGCGATCAGCGCGCCTTCGGCGGCAAGCTGGGGCGCACGCTCGTCGACCTGGGCTACGTCAGCGAGGACCAGCTCATACGCGCGCTCAGCGTGCAGCTCGGCCTCGACACGGTGGAGCTGGACAGCGTCGAGGTGACCGACGATGCCCTCTCCGCGCTGCCGGTGGACGCGTGCGAGCGTTACGGCGTCTTCCCCGTGCGCGTGGACAAGAAGCAGCGCGTGCTGTGGGTTGCCACCGCGGAGCCGGATCGGCAGACGCTGCAGGAGGTGGCGCAGATCGCGCAGTACACGCTCGAGCCCATGCTCTCGTCGATGAGCTCGATCGATCGCGCCGTGCGGCGGTACTACTTCGGCGAGAAGACGGGCCCCAAGCACCGGCTGGGCGAGCCGCTCAGGGCCATTCCGAGCGACACCCCGCTCGCCGCGCCCGCGCCGCGCTCGGTGCCGAATCCCTCGGCGGACGACTTCATGCCCGAGGCCCAGGTCGAGCCCGAGTACCAGATCGGCAGCATCGTCCCCGGCGAAGGCGCTCACGACGCAGTCGGCGAGCTGAAGACCCTGCTGATCCGCCTGGAGCAGTCGGTCAACGCCCAGAGCCGCGCCTTTCGCGCGCTGGTCGATCTGCTGCAGGACAAGGGCGTCGTGCGTCGGGGGGAGCTGGGGCAGCGCACGTCGAAAAAGTAAAACGGGCTGCCAGCTGCCAGCGGCCAGCACCCAGCGGCCAGCAAGGAATCGGATGGGCAGAAACCACAACAAGCTGAAGGTCTTCTCGATGGCTGATGATCTTGCAATCGACGTGTATCGGAGGACAGCGGCATTTCCGGTCGCGGAGCGTTTCGGTCTGCAAAGCCAGCTTAGACGAGCAGCCGTCTCAGTCCCCACGAACATCGTGGAAGGCGCTGCACGACGGACGGACAAGGAATTTGCGCAGTTCCTTTCGCACGCACTCGGGTCGGCCTCCGAGGCGCGATATCTGGTTGGCCTCGCCCATCGCATCGGGATGTTCAGCGAAGACGATCACACCCAGCTTGAGCCCCGATACGGTGATCTGGTCCGCGCGCTCCAAGCGCTTCTCGATACCGTTCGCAACTGAGCTGGAAGCTGGCTGCTGGAAGCTGGCCGCTCTAAA
>Ga0213851_1040937_pt1 | contig 11332 bp, 11 predicted proteins | sample ABR_2014_MetaT_FD_164455 | JGI IMG/M metagenome (GOLD analysis project Ga0213851, IMG submission 164455) | Metatranscriptome of freshwater sediment microbial communities from post-fracked creek in Pennsylvania, United States - ABR_2014... | ecosystem: Environmental > Aquatic > Freshwater > Creek...
GAAGAAGATGCGCATGGGAGCGTGGATCACGAGCGGCGTCGCGGGGGCTGCCCTCGCCAGCGCCCTCATCTTCAACAACTGGTCTTCGCGGACCGAGGCGGCCTTTGCCGCCGCCAATCGCCGCTACACCCAGACCAGCGCGCAGAGCGACTACGATCACATGAAGACGCTCTCCAGCCAGGGCAACACGCAGGTGGCGCTGGCGCGCATCGGGCTGGGCGTCGGCGTGGTGGCGGCGGCCGCGGCCACCTACTTCTGGGTTGCGGGCGACGATCCGCACAAGTACGAGAGCTTCAAGGAGGCCGCCCCCGAGACGCCGGCGAAGAGTTCACTGCTCATCGCTCCAGCCGATGGAGGAGCTGCGCTGGCGTTCGCCGGTCGATTCTAGACCGCAGCAGAGGACGGTTCGCGCCTGAATTTGTTGCCGGGCGAGAGCGAAGCACGTTTAAAGAGCCGGTGCAAAAGCCCAGGCACGCCGTCCAGATCTGCGAAGACCTCGCGCGAACGGTTGGCGCCGCGCCGGATTCGTGCGTGGTGGCGTGGGAGGGAGACGATGCGCCGCGCATCGTCTTCGCCACCGGAAACACCGAAAGCGTGCTGCAGGCGAGAGCGGGCTCGCTGGTCGGCATGCCCGCGGGCGCGCTCTTCGCGGGAGGCGAGCGCGCCGCCAAGGACCTCGCCGCGCTCTGCGCCAACGTGCCGGTCGCGGAGCAGCGGCCCATGCTGCGCGGCGGAAAGCCCTTCTCGGCGCAGCTCCTGCTGCGCGGCGTGGACGGCGGAGCGGTGGCCCTGGTGCGCGACCTGGCGGTCAACCAGCTGCAGGCCGATGCGGCGATCCGCGCCGAAGACCTGGCGCGCTTTGCGTCGCTGGTGGCGCACGAGGTCCGCAATCCGCTGAGCGCGGTGAAGATCGCGCTGCAGACGCTGGAACGCCACGGCACGCTGGTGCAGAACGACCTGCGCCGGACCAACATCGCGCTGCGCGAGGTGCTGAACATCGAGCTCTTGCTCAACGAGGTGCTGGAGTTCGCGCGGCCGCCGTCGCTCTCGCTGGTGCCGGGCGATCCGCGCGCGCCGATCGAAGAAGCGGTGGCCGGCGTCGAGTTGGAGTGGGCCACCCGCGGGGTGACCTTCGCGCGCAGACTTCCGGAGAGGATGGCGCCGATGGTGCTCGACCCGGTGCGGGTGCGGACCGCGGTGAAGATCCTCTGCCGCCAGGCCGCCGCCGCGGCCGACGAGGTGGGCGGGGGCGCCGTCGAGGTGCAGGCGCGCGAGGAAGGAAAGGGTTGGGAGCTCGCCGTCGGCGACCCGGGCCGCACCCTCCCGGCCGAGCTGCGCGAGCACGCCTTCGTGCCTTTCACTCCCCAGCGAGCGCGCGGTTCGGGCCTGGGCCTCGCGGTGGTGGCGCGCATCGCCCGCGAGCACGGAGGCTCGGCGCGCCTCGAATCGCGCAGCGGCGGGGGGAACGTGATCGTGGTGACGTTCAATTCCTAGGCTTCAGACTTCAGGCTGCAGACTTCAGCAGGCCGAAATTGTTCAGCTGAAGCCTGGAGCCTGAAGCCTGGAGCCCGCATTTGTTAGACTGTATCTCCCAGATGGACCGCATCCTCATCGTCGACGACGACCGCAGCATCCGCGAGCTGCTCTCCATGCACCTGGAGGAGCGCGGCTTCGGCGTCGATTCGGTCGCCACCGGCGCCGAGGGATTCCAGATGGCGGAGCGGTCGCCGCCCTCGGCGATCGTGCTCGACATGCGGCTGCCCGATGCCTCCGGCATCGATCTCATCCCCGAGCTGAGGAAGCGCGCCGCCGAAGCACCGGTGCTGATGATCACCGCGCATCACGACATGGCGACCACCATCCTCGCCATGAAGGCCGGTGCCTTCGACTACATCCACAAGCCCATCGACATCCAGGTCTTCGACGCGGCGCTCGATCGCGCCCTGGAGGTGCGCCGCCTCTCGCGCCGGGCCGAGTACCTCTCGGTGGAGGAGAACCGCGCGTTCAAGATCGACGACATCGTCGGCGCCTCGCCGGCGATGCAGCAGCTCTTCAAGGACGTGGGCCGCGTCGCCGCCAGCCGCGCCACCGTGCTCATCCACGGGGAGAGCGGCACCGGAAAAGAGCTGATCGCCCGCGTCATCCACAGCTACTCGGCGCCGCAGAAGCCGTTCATCGCCATCAACTGCTCGGCCATCGTCGACACGCTGCTCGAGAGCGAGCTGTTCGGCCACGAGAGGGGAGCGTTCACGGGCGCGCTGCAGGCCAAGCCCGGAAAGTTCGAGCTGGCCGAGGATGGCAGCCTCTTCCTCGACGAGATCGGCGACCTCTCGCAGAATCTCCAGGCCAAGCTCCTGCGCGTGCTCCAGGAGCGCGAGGTGGAGCGGGTGGGCGGCGTGCGTCGGATTCCGATCAAGGCGCGCATCCTCGCCGCCACCCACCGCACCCTGGCGGAAGAGGTGAGGGCGGGGCGCTTCCGCGAGGACCTCTACCAACGCCTCAAGGTGGTGACGCTCAGTCTGCCACCGCTGCGCGAGCGGCCGGAGGACGTGCCCCTCCTGGTCGAGCACCTCTTGATGAAGATCAACCAGCGCCTGCACAAGAACCTGCGACGGGTGCCGCGCGAGGTGATCGAGAAGCTGCAGAGGCGGGCCTGGCCGGGCAACGTGCGCGAGTTGGAGAACGTGCTGATGCGAGCGGCGGTATTGTCGCAGGGCGATCTCCTGCTAGAGGAGCACCTGGTCGAGCCCAAGGCTGCCGTGCGGCCCGACGCGCCTCCGCCCCCGAAAGTGGACGAACGCGTGCCCACGCTCGATGAAGTGGAGCGCGGCCACATCGTCCACGTTTGGGCGCTGACCGGCGGACATCGAGGCAAGACTTGCCTGATCTTGGGCATCTCGCGGCCCACGTTGGAACGCAAGCTCCGCAAGTATGGCCTTGCGGGGAGCACTGATTGAACGATTCGTCCAATCCATTCGATGTTTTGATAACTCCGAATTGAACGTTTCGTTCAATCAAGTGTTGCCTTGGCGAAGTGCAAATTAAGTCACATGCTCGAAATTATTGGGCAAAACGATCTGCTCAATCGTTGGCATGACCGGTGCTCAGACAACTAGGCGACCCCCCGCCCCGGAGCTTCCGACATGCGTCCTCAGACCGACCCGCGCTACCAGCCGCAGCAGCAGTTCCAACCGCTCGCCTCTCCCAGCCTGCCGCCCGCCGACGTGGTGGATTTCCGCGGCTACTTCAAGGTCGAGACCTTCGGGCACAGCGCCGTCATCTACCGGCCCGGCATGCCCGCCGACAAGGTGTACTTGCTCCGCTCCGGCCGCGTCCGGTTGCTGCGCCAAGGCAAGGGCAAGAGCCGCTCGGTGCTCTCGATCCTGAAGCCCGGCGATCTCTTCGGCGAAGTGCTGCGCCCCGAGGGTTCGTTGATGGAGGAATTGGCGGTCTCGTCGGGCAAGTGCGAAGTGTGGAGCATCGAGAGCCGCGACTTCCGCGCGCTGCTCGAGGCGCGGCCCGCGCTGGCGGTGGACGTGATCCGCGCCCTGAACGAGCGCGTGCGGCAGCTCCGGCAGCGCGTGCTGGGCCTGACCCGCAAGGACGTGCCGGCCCGGCTCGCCGAGATGTTGCAGGCATTGGCGCAAGCGCACGGCGAGCGCATCGCGCCCGGAAACGAACTCTGCCTTCACGGCATCACACAGCAAGATCTGGCGGACCTGGTCGGCGCCTCGCGGTCGTTCGTCTCGACGCTGATCAACAAGATGAAGCGCGACGGCCTGCTCGCGAACCAGGGGCGGCTGCTCGTGTTGCGCGACGACGAGGGCCTCACACGCGTGGCGTCGCGCGAGAAATAGGGGTTCCGCCCGGGTGGTGAACGATGGGCGGGCGGCGGCGGCCGTCGGACGAGATTCCCCCCCTCGCTCCTCGACCGCCCCCGCGTTTTTCCGGGTCCCGAACCCCCCCTCGGGCCCGTGAAAGAGAAGGGCCGGGTTTCCTTCTTGGGGCCCGGCCCTTCGTATTCACGGCGACAGAAACGCCCACGGCTACGAATACGTCACCCAACTAGGGCCGAGCACTACGCCTTGGCGGCGGGCTCCTTCTCGGCCTTGGGCTTCTTGTCCTTCTTCTCCTTCGCAGCCTTGGGGGCCGCTTCCTTCTTCGGCATGGCCGCCTTCTTGGGCTTCTCCGCGGGCGCCGGCGTGTTCGCGTACTTCTTGCGGAACCGGTCGATGCGGCCCTGCGTGTCGAGCAGCTTCTGCTTGCCCGTGAAGAAGGGATGGCAGTTGCTGCAGATGTCGAGGTGCAGGTCGCCGCTGGTGGACCGGGTCTCCCAGGTCGCCCCGCAGGCGCAGTGCACCTTGGCGGTGGGATAAGCCGGGTGGATGTTCTCGCGCATTGGTTGCTTCTCTCGGAAAAGCCCTCGGATTGCTCGCGGCGGGCGCCGCGGGGTCTTCCGCCGGGCGGAAAGGGGGCAGTTGGATAGCGGATCACCTCGCGGAATGCAAGCGACGTGGGATGCGAGCCGTAGGCGCCGAAGGAGGAGGCCGAAGGCCCGACGCCCTTGACTTCGCCGGCGAACGGGACGAGCGTGCGCCCGCCTTCAAGGAGCCGTCGTGAAGCTGTCGATCGTGATCCCGGTTTACAATGAAGAACGCCACCTGCGAGAAGTCCTCCGCAAGGTCGCCGCCGTACCCGTGGACAAAGAGCTGGTCATCGTCAACGACGCCTCGCGCGACGGGACCCGCGGCGTGCTGGACGAGATCGAGCGCGATCCCAACCAGGTTTTGTCGGGCGCCGCCAACCGCACGGAGCTCCGGATCTTTCACCAGCCGGTCAATCGCGGGAAGGGCGCGGCGCTGCACCGCGGCTTCGCGGAGGCTCGCGGCGACGTGGTGGTGGTGCAGGACGCCGACCTCGAGTACGACCCGATGGAGTTGCCCGCGCTGATCGAGCCCATCGCGCGCGGCGAGGCCGACGTGGTCTACGGCAGCCGCTTCCTGCGCGGCCACCAGGGCTTTCCCTTCTGGCACACGCTCGCGAACCGCATGCTGACCCTCGCCAGCAACCTCTTCACCGGCTTCCGCCTCACCGACATGGAGACTTGCTACAAAGTGATGCGGGCGAGCATCGTCCGCGAGCTGCCGCTGCGCGAAGAGCGATTCGGCTTCGAGCCCGAGGTCACCGCGCTGCTCGCGCACCGGCACCGGCGGGATCCGCTGCGGCTGTTGGAGCGGCCCATCTCGTACAAGCCGCGCTCGGTCGCCGAGGGAAAGAAGATCGCGCTCAGGGACGCGTTCCGCGCCGTGTACTGCATCGTCCGCTACGGAATCGTCGAGCCGTCGGCCCAACTCCCTGCGCGGAAGCCCGCGGAGCCGTGACGCAAGGGCGGGTTGCGGCGGTGATCGCGGCGCTCGCCGTGATTGGGTTCTGCCGGACGGCGTACTTCCACTTCGTTTCGGAGCCGCGGAACGAGCGGCCGATTCCGGGCCCGCCCATCGACGCGCAGTTCCGCGCGCTCTTGCCGCTCCTCCCGCGCAGCGGGGAAGCCGGCTACGTCACCGACGAGCCGCTCCTCCTGAGACCGGGCTTCGAGTACCAAGGCGCCAAGCAGCGCTTCCTGCAGATGCAGTACGCGCTCGCCCCCCTGGTGCTGCGCTACGACGACGACCGCGCGCCGCTGGTGATCGCCCACGTCGCGCACCCCGCCCACCTCGACGCGGTGCTGCGGGCACACGGGCTCGAGGCGATCGCGCGGGCAGGGCCCACCACCGCGGTCGCGAGGCCGCGGTGAAGATCGCGCTCGCGATCTTGGCCATCGCGCTCTCGGGCGCAGGGCTGACGGCCGGGCTGCGCGGAGGTCTCCGCTGGGCGGCGGCGGTGCTCCTCGGGATCGGCGCGTGGTCGGCGGCGTATGCGGCTGCGCTGCTCCTCTTCGGTTCGACCGGGAGCGCCCTGGTCGCGAAGGAGATCGCGCTGATCGCCGCCGGCGCGCTGCTCCTCCTGCGTTCCAGATCGGCGGCGAGAAAAAAAAATAATTTTTTTTTCAGGAGCTCGGAGCCTGGACCTCGGAGCCCGACTCATGCGGGCCCGGAACCCCAAGCCCGCAGCGCTGTTCCGGCCTGGCTGTGGCTCTTCTTCGCGGCTTCCTGCGCGCTCGCCACCGCCGCCGTGGTCGAGCACACGCTGCGCTTTCCCGACGGCGGCTACGACGCGTGGATGATCTGGAACACGCGCGCCCGCTTCCTGGTGCGCGCCGCGGACTACCGCACCGCCTTCTCGCCGAGGCTGCTCTTCTGGCTCCACCAAGATTACCCGTGGCTGGTGCCGGGCGCGGTGGCGCAAGCGTTTCTCCTCTCGCGCACCGAATCGCTGGCGGTGCCCGCGGTGATCTCGTGGCTCTTCGGCGCGCTGGCGGTGGCGGTGCTCGCGCTCTCGGCCGCGCGGCTGCGCGGGCCGCGCTGGGGGCTCTTCGCGGGCCTGGTGCTCGCGACCACGCCCTGCTTTGCGACCTTCTCGTCGAACCAGCAGTCCGACGTGCCGCTGGGCGCTTTCCTCGCGCTCGCCGTGGCGCTGCTGCTGATCTGGCAGGAGGCGCAGGGCGCCGAGGATCTCCTGGTGGTTGCAGGCTTCGCGGCGGGCCTCGGCGCATGGACCAAGAACGAAGGCCTCCTCTACCTGGGCTGTCTCGCCCTCGCGCTGGTGGTCCGCGAGCGGAAGCTGCGGCCCGCGGCGCTGTTTCTCCTGGGGGCCTTGCCGTTGCTCGCGCTGCTGGCGGGGTTCAAGCTTCTGCTCGAGCCGGCCAACGACTTCGTCCTCTTCACCACGCCCGGCGGCTTGCTCGAGCGCGCGCTCTCGCCCGGCCGCTGGAGCGAGCTGGCGCTGCTCACACTGCGCCGCATCGTCTACTTCCAGGACTTCGCGCTCTGGGTGATCGCCGAATTGCTGCTGCTCGTCTTCGTCCTGCGCAAGCGGCCGGGTAGCGTCGCAGGGACGGCGCTCCTCTTTGCCTTTGCCGCCTACGGGCCCATCTACGTCCTGCAGCCGCACCCGGTCGAGTGGATCTACCGGACCTCGGTCGATCGCCTCTTCATCCAGCTCTGGCCGGCGGCGATCCTGGCGACCCTTCTCCCGCTGGGAAAAGCGACAGCCCCAAAACCAGCCACAGCGCGTACATGACCTTGGTGTCGTAGACCACGTCGTGCGCCTGGGCGATGACGAAGAGCGCGGTCAGCGCCGCGAGTCCGCCCAGCGCGAGGCCGCCCGCGCGCAGCCGCCGCAAGAGCGCCCACCCCGCGACCGCGAAGATGGAGAGCATCGCCAGAAGGCCCAGCGGCCCGGTCTCGGCCAGCGTCGACAGCTCCAGGTTGTGCGCCCAGGTCCGCATGCCGACCGAGGGATCGGCGCGGTCGTAGTACTTCCCGCAGACGCGCGGGTAGTTGCCGAATCCGATCCCGCGCAGCGGATGGTCGCGGATGATCTCCAACGCCTGCCTCCAGAGGAAGACGCGGTCCGCGTTGTCGCCCGAGGAGAAGGCGCTCTCGAAGCGGTTGCGGACTCCGCTGTTCAGCGCGGCCAAGAGCGACAGCGCCGCCAACGCAGGGATCAAGATCTTGCGGACCCGCGGCGCCGCGGCCGCCGCGATCACCACTGCCGCCGCGCCGAGGGCGAGATAGGCCGCGCGATCGAACGTCACCGCCACCGCCGCGAGCCCCAAGAGAGCGGCGCCCGCGGCGACCCAGAGGCGCCGCTTCGGCACCGCGCCGGCCGCCATCGCGCCGAGGAGGAACGCCAGCACCACCGTGGCGTTGTGTCCGAACGAGAGGCGCGAGGTGAAGAAACCCATGGCTCCGAACCGCCCCGGCACGCCCGGCGCCTCGACCAGCGCGCGCCAGCTGCGCAGGTGCAGCAGGTAGACCAGATCAACGCCGGTCCGGTACTGCAGGAGCCCGACCGCCGACGAGAGGGCGAGGCCTGCGCAGAGGCAGGCGCCGATGCGCAGCGGCGCTTGGCGCGGAAGCAGCCGCAGGCCGTGCGCCACCACCAAGAAGCCCAGCGCCGATCGCCAGAGGGTCGCGTAGGCGAGCGGCGGCGCGCCCTCCGCGCTGATCAGATCGGAGATCACCGCCAGCAGCACGAACGCAGCCAAAGGCGCGTCGAGCACCGTCCGCAGAGGGCGCGGGAGGGCGAGCAGCACGCCGGCCGCCGCCACTCCCAGCGCGATCTGCATCCCCGCGATCGAGATGGGGACGAAGAACGCGTGTCCCGCGAGGCCCGCATACGCGAGCAGAAGGGCGGCTTTGCGGCGATCCAAGGCGGCGCCGTACATACTACAGTGCGCGCCGGCTCCCATGCTCCAATGACGAACCTCCTCGACCGCCTGATCCTGCGCGAGATCCTGGTCCCGCTGGGGGTGGGGATGCTCGCGATTCTCCAATTGCTCCTCATCCTGCAGCTCCTGCAGCTCAACGAAGTGGTCTTCGGCAGCGCGGTCTCGCTGCGCGATCTGGGGCGGGTCACGGCCGCGCTGGCGCCGCACTTCCTGGTGGTGGCGGTGCCGCTGGCGTTCATGCTCGGCGTGCAGCTCGGGATGGGGCGGCTGGCCGGAGATCAGGAGCTGCTCGCGGTCAGCGCGGCAGGCATTCATCCGCTCCGCCTCTATCGCGTGCCGGTCGCGATAGGATTTGCGCTCGCGCTCGGCGTGGCGGCGCTGGCGCGCTGGGCGGAGCCGTGGGGGCTGCAGCAGTTGAACAGCGTGCTGAACGACGTGATCAAGCGGAATCTCAAGGACGGCCTCACGCCCGGCGTCTTCAACGACAACCTGCCGCGCTTCATGATCTACGTGGGCGGGGTGGATCAGGGACCCGGCTCGTACGGAACCTGGGAGGACGTGCTGATCGAGGACGACGTGGGCGACGGCGCGCCGCTGCTCGCGCTGGCGGAGGCGGGTCGCATCGAGGACGCGGAGGGCGAGGCGCTCTCGCTGCGGCTCTACCGCGGCGAGCTGCACCGGTCGGAGCCGCGCGGGGAGACGGTGGCCCGCTTCAGCGAGGGAAGCTTCCTGGTCGGCGTGCAGGATCCGGTGGCGCAGCAGAACCGGTTCCGCAACATCGAGGGGCAGCTCTCGGCCGACGAGCTGCGCGACCGGATCGCCTGGCTGGAGCGGCAGGGCCGGATGCGCGAATCGGCGCGGCTGCGCGTCGAGCTGGCCCGGCGCTGGGCGGTGCCGCTCGCCTGCGTGGTCTTTGCGCTCTTGGGCATTCCGCTCGCGGTGGTGGCGCGCGGCGTGCGCGGGTCGGCGTACCTGATCACGCTGGGCGCGTTCGTCGCCTTCTACGCGCTCTCGCGGCTGGGGCTGGCGTTCGCCGAGGGAGGGCTCAATCCGTGGATCGCGGGCTTCTTGCCCGATGCGGTGATCGCGGCGCTCGGCCTCTCGTACACGGGGCAGCTGATGAAGAACGGAGTGGGCAAGGCGCAATGAGGTGGTGCGCGCCCCTCCTCTTGCTCTGCGCCGCATGCCCGCGCGGAAAGCCGCCGGTGCCGATCCTCAACTACCACTCGGTGGGCGGGCACGATGGGCGGCCTAGCCCGCATGACGGGGTCATGCAGGCCGTCGAGCGGCCTGGCCCGCATGACGGGGTCATGCAGGCCGTCGAGCTGGCGGTGAGCGACGCGGCCTTCGCGCAGCAGCTCGACTGGCTCGCGGCCCGCGGGATTCGCACCCTCCCGCTGCATGACGGGCTGGCCCGGCAGGAGCGCGCGATCGTGCTCACGTTCGACGACGGCAAGGAGGACGCGCTCACCCACGTCCTGCCCGCGCTGCAGAAGCGCGGGATGCGCGCGGCGTTCTTCATCCCGACGTCGCTGATCGGCACGCCGGGCTTCCTCACCTGGGACGGCGTGCGCGCGCTTTTGGCCGCGGGGATGGAGATCGGCTCGCACGGCGCCACGCACGGGCGGCTGGCGGATCTTCCGGACGAGCGCGTGCGCGAGGAGCTCTTGCAGTCGAAGCGCAAGCTCGAGGCGGAGCTAAACGCGCCCGTCGATCTGCTCGCTTATCCGTTCAACTCGGTGCGCAGGCGGGTCCGCGCGGCGGCCGAGGAGGCGGGCTACCGGATCGCGGTGTCGGGCGCGGTGCACGGCGGGAGCGATCGCCTGAACCTGCTCCGCACCACCATCACCGGCGCGACGACGATGGAGCAGTTCCGGCAGATCGTCGAATCACACTAGCGTGCCGCGGAAGAAGGCCACCGACATCGCGAACGAGATCGGCACCGCCGCGGCGAGCAGCGGAATGCGGGCGCGGGCCGGCAAGAGCGCAACCAGGGGGACCAGCAACGCCTCCGCGCGGTAGAGCGAGAGGTGCCCGCCGACGCAGAGCGGGAACGCCCAGTAGGCGACGCAGTAGGCGCCGATCAGCGGCCGGGCGCGGAACTGCATCACGCTGAGCGCCATCATCACCAGCACGAGCAGCGTCTGCGCGCCCGCCGCGAAGCTCATCGCGCTCCGGTAGCGCGCGTTCACCAGCGGCTTCAGGCGCGAGAAGAGCGTGTCGAGCGGCGCGAAGGAAAAGCCGTACTTCTGCTGCGCGAGGAAGTACGCGTTCCAGTGGCCGGTCTGCGCGCGCATGACGGCCAGCACGAGGAGAAAGCCGAAGAGAACGCCCACCGCGGGCCAGAGGTTGCGCTTGAGCAGGCTGATCGGGGCGAGCAAGAATCCGGTCGGGTACGCCATCGCCGCGAGAGCGCCCGCGCCCGCCGCGCCGGCGAATCGCTGCCGCTCGCAGAGCCCGAGGAAGGCCGCCGCGCAGAGGAGGAAGAGCGAGACCGGAAAGACCGCCTGTTGGTAGATGCTCCCCGGAAAGAACGCCGCCAGCAAGAGCGCCGGCACGCTCTCTTCGCGCAGCAAGAAGCGCCAGACGACGAGGAGCAGCGCCGCTTCGAAGAGCAGCGACAGGAGCGCCCCGCTGGCGATCTTCAGCATCCAGGCATAGAGCGGAAACCAGCCGGTGTTGCCGCAAAATTGCCACGTCGCGTATTGCGAGCCCGGGCCGCAGTGCTCGAGGAAGTATCCGCGCTGCGCGATCGAGAGATAGATGTTCGAGTCCCAACGAACCCAGGTCGCGGCCTGCAGCGGATTGGTCCCCGCCCACAGCGCCGCCGCCGCGCTGGCGGCACGGGCGAGCAGGAGCGCCAGCAGCGGAGGTGCGAATTTCACCGGCTCATCGAGTCGAGGAATTCCTTGTTGGACTTGGTGCCCTTCATCTTCGAGAGCAAGAACTCCATCGAGTCGATGGTGTTCAAGGGATGCAGGAGCTGCCGCAGGATCCAGA
>Ga0213851_1093365_pt1 | contig 11281 bp, 8 predicted proteins | sample ABR_2014_MetaT_FD_164455 | JGI IMG/M metagenome (GOLD analysis project Ga0213851, IMG submission 164455) | Metatranscriptome of freshwater sediment microbial communities from post-fracked creek in Pennsylvania, United States - ABR_2014... | ecosystem: Environmental > Aquatic > Freshwater > Creek...
AGGTGGAGAAGCTGGAGCAGGCCGTCGGCGCCAAGCTGGACCTCGAGGTGCTGCTGGTCGGAGCCGGCGCGGAAGTGAAGGTCGGCGCTCCCCTCTTGAGCGACGCCAAGGTGCAGGCCGAGGTGGTTTCGCACGGCAAGCACCGCAAGCTCTGGCACTTCCGCACGCAGGAAGAGGGCTGGGATCGCATCCGCGGCCACCGCCAGCCGTACACCGAGATCAAGATCACCGGCATCTCCGCATAGGAGCGTGTTGGCGTATTCACGCCAACACGCAGCAACTACGTAGCCGCTAACTCGCCTTCGGCGAGCGCGGCCAGGACGAGAGAGACATGGCACACAAAAAAGGACAGGGCTCGTCCCGCAACGGGCGCGATTCACCGGGGCAGCACCGCGGCATCAAGGTGTACGGCGGCGAGGCCGTCGTGCCCGGCAACATCCTCGTCCGGCAGGTGGGCACCAGGGTGCACGCCGGCCGCAACGTCGAGATGGGCCGCGACTTCACGCTCTTCGCCGTCATCGAGGGGACCGTGAAGTACCAGAAGGGCCGCGGCGACCGCGTCTACGTGCACGTCGAACCGGCAAAGGCGTAAAATCTAGCCCCCGGCCACCAGCCTCCGGCCTCCAGCCTCCAGCCGGGGCTGCGCTCCCGTAGCCCCCCGGGGTCCTCGTGCAGTTCATCGACGAAGCGGAAATCTACGTCAAGGCTGGCGACGGCGGCGCCGGGGCGGTCGCGTTCCGGCGGGAGAAGTTCGTCCCGCGCGGCGGCCCATCGGGCGGCGATGGCGGCGACGGAGGCGCCATCGTCCTCGAGACGGATGAGCGCCTCACCACCCTGCTCGATTTCCGCTTCAAGCGCGAGTACAAGGCCCGCAACGGCGAGCCGGGGCGCGGGCGCGATCAGAATGGCCACGCCGCCTCCGAGCTGCTGCTGAAGGTTCCACCCGGCACCCTGGTGCGCGACGCAGCCACGGGCGAAGTGCTCGCCGACCTGCGCGAGAACGGGCGTCGCTGGGTGCTCGCCAAGGCCGGCCGCGGCGGGCTCGGCAACATGAACTTCGCCACGCCCACCCTGCAGGCGCCCCGCTTCGCACAGCCCGGGACCGAGGGAGAAGAGAAGCGCGTCCGGCTCGAGTTGCGGCTGCTCGCGGACGTGGGGGTGGTCGGATTTCCCAACGCTGGCAAGAGCACGCTGGTGGCGCGGGTTTCGCGCGCGCGTCCCAAGATCGCCGACTATCCGTTCACCACGCTGCAGCCGCACCTCGGCGTGGTGCAGTACAAGGATGGGCGCAGCTTCGTGCTCTCGGATCTGCCCGGGCTGATCGAGGGAGCGCATCGCGGCGCGGGACTCGGGCATCGGTTCTTGAAGCACATGGCGCGGTGCCGGACGATCATCCACCTGATCGACGCCGCGCAGGATCGCGATCTGGCGGCGGACTTCGACGCCATCAACCGCGAGCTCACGCTGTTCGACCCTGGGCTCGGGCGGAAGACGCAGGTGGTGGCGGCGAACAAGATCGACGTGCCCGAGGCGCGCGAGCGCGCGGCCGAGCTGAAGAAGGCGCTCGAGCTGCGGAAGATCGACGTGCATCTGATCTCGGGTGCGACCGGCGAGGGCCTTCCCGAGCTGCTCGACGCGACCGTGCGCGCGCTGGACGAGGCGCCTCTGCCTGCGCCGCTGGAGCGCGACGTACACCCAATGATGGCGGCGCCGGCTCCCGAAGAAACGGCGCCGATCGCCGACGAGCGCGAGATCGATCGGCGCGCCCGCGAGGAGCGCGCGCCGCCGCTCACTGGCCGGCAGAAGGACGGCATGCCGAAAATGAAGGCCGCCGCGAAGGCCGGGCAGAAGCCGCGAGCGCCGCGAGGGAAGCGCGGATGAAGAAGCGCCGCCCGCCGCGCGCGTGGATCGGCACGCCGGGGCTGCCAGACCCCGCGGAGCTGAGCGGGCCGCGGGGGTTGATTGCCGAAGTCCTCAGCGGCGACAGCGAGACCGAGACCCAGAACGAGAACGCAAACGCGAACGAAACCGCGACCACGACCACGACCCCGACCACGACCGCGACCGCGACCACGACCCCGACCGCGACCACGAGAACGACCGCGAGAACGACCGCGAGCACGAGCACGGCCTCTGCCCCCCGCGACTGGCGCTTCTACTGGTCTCTCCTGACCCCCGAGCGCCAGGCTCGCATCCTCGCCGTCATCGCAGCCCGCCTGCGCAGCGTCACCGTCGTGCTCGACCGTTTGCTAGACCCGCACAACACCGCCGCCATCCTTCGCACCGCCGAGGGACTGGGACTCGCCCGCGCACACGTGATCTCGCACGAAGCCCAAGACGCCCTCGCCCACCGCCGGGTCACGCAGGACGCGCATAAGTGGCTCGACGTCGAGCTGCACGCCTCCGGCGCCGGCGCCGCGCGCGCGCTCCGGGAGCAGGGCTACGGAGTGTGGGCCGGCCGCCTCGACGACAAGGCGCTCCTCTACACCGAGCTTCCCGCCGATCGCCCGCTCGCGCTGCTGTTCGGAAACGAGCACGAGGGGCCTGGCCGCGAGACGCTGGCCGCCTGCACGGGCACCTTCCGCATCCCGATGGCGGGTTTCACCCAGAGCCTCAACGTCTCCGTGGCAGCGGGCATCGCGCTCGCGCAGGCGGCCAGCGCGCGTCGGGACCACCTGCGCGCCGCAGGAGATCTTTCCGGGTCAGAGCGCGTTCTCTTGCAAGAGCGCTTCACGCTGCTCGCTGCCCGGCTGGCGCGCCGCGTGAAGGCCGGCTCATCCTGACGCGAGTCCAATGAACATGGTCCTCCTTCTCGCCCTCTTCCTCGCTGCGCCTCACAAGAAGCCCGCCCAAAGGGAACCGGCCCGCGCGCTCGCGCAACGGGTCCAGTCCTTCTACGCGCGGACCAGGGACTTCTCCGCCGCCTTCGCGCAGCACTACACCTACCTCGCCATGGGCCGCATCGAGGAATCGGCCGGCACGGTGCAGGTGAAGAAGCCGACCTCCGTCCGCTGGGACTACGAAAAACCCGACAAGCGCACGCTCTACCTCCAGGGCAGGACGCTCTGGATCTGGCGGCCCGACGATCGCGAGGCGCAGGTGAAGCGCGACTTCGGCGGCGACCAGCTCTCCAGCGCCTTCACCTTCCTCTGGGGAGGAGGCGCTCTGTTGAGTGATTTCTCGCCGAAAATCGTCGCGCCGCCCGAGGGGCTTCCCAAGGGCGACGCGCTCGAGCTCACGCCCGTCAAGCCCGTCGCCGGCGTGGCGAAGCTCGTCTTCGTCATCGCCAAGGACGGCCAGGTGCTGGCGAGCCTGATCACGAACCCACAGGGCGACGTGAACCAGATCGTCTTCACCGGCGCCAAGGTGAACCAGAATCTCCCCGACGCGCTCTTCCGCTTCGAACCGCCAAAGGGCGTCTTCGTACAGGAGCTTTGAGTCTTTTGAGGGCACCTGCGCGTAAAACCCAATCGCGATACAAGGCACTTCCCCATGACCAGGTTGCTCGCCGCGCTGCTCTTGCTCTGTGCCTCGTGCGCCACCGCGCGCAGCACCGCCGCTTCTGCCGAGCAGGCGGCGCAGGACGACTTCTCCCGCGCTCGCGCGGCGCTCGATGCCGGCCGCTTCGATGAGGCGGTGCTGGGCTTCGACACGTTCCTCAAGCAGCATCCGCAGAGCGAGCTGGCCGACGAGGCGCTCTACCGCCGCGGGCAGGCGCTGGCCCGCGCCGACAGGCTCGGGGAGGCGCAGGCCTCGCTCTTGGGCTTCCTCGAGACCCGCCCCACCTCGCGCTTCAAGGAGGCCGCGGCGCTGGAGCTGAAGCTGGTGCAGGCGAAGCTCGGCAGCAACCTGGAGGCGGCGCAGGCGCTGCAGAAATCGGTGGACGAGCAGCGCGAGCGCGAGAAGGCGGAAGCTACCCCGCGCGGCGAACAGCTTCGGGCGGCGGCGCGCGCGTTCGAGGGCGGAGGTCCCGAGGCGGCGTGGGAGAGCGCGCTGGAAGAGGCGCCCGCGCCGGAAGTGGCGCGGCTGGTCGCCGATCTGGACAAGAAGTCAAAGGCCTGGCGGGTGGCCGCGCTGCGGCTCGCGCGCATCCAGCTGCACACGGGCGATCGCGCGCATGCCGCCGAGTTGGCCGCCGAGATCCTCTTGGTCGATCCGCAAGGCCCCGCCGCCGAGGGCGCGCGCTCGCTGCAGCACGCGGCGCAGGTCGCCGCGCAGGTCAAGCCCACGCTGGTGGGGATCATCCTGCCGCTGACGGGAGATCTGAAGGGCTTCGCCGATCAGGCGCTCAACGGCATCGCGCTCACCCTCGATCTGCAGGGACGCGGGCCGCTGCAAGTCCTGGTCGTCGACACCAAGGGCGAGCCCGACACCGCGGCCGATGCGGTGGAACAACTGGCCCTGGCGGGAGCCGTCGTCATCCTGGGGCCGCTGGGGATCCAGGAGGGGCTTGCGGCGGCGACGCGCGCGCAGCAGCTCGGCGTGCCGCTGGTGTCGCTCTCGCGCGCCGAGGGGCTGACCGCGCTGGGCGACTTCATCTTCCGCGACATGCCCACCTCCAGCGCGCAGGCGCGCGCGGTCGCGGAGTACGCGCAGAAGAAGCTCAACGCGAAGAGCTTCGGCATCCTCCAGCCGGACTCGTCGTACGGCGACGAGATGGCGCGCTACTTCTGGGACGCGGTGGACGCAGGCGGCGCGGAAGTGCGCGCCTACGAGCACTATCCGCTGCGCACCACGACGTTCAAGCCGTTCATCCAGCACATGGTGGGCCGAGCGCCGGAGGACCTCCAGGAAAGGCAGGCCTTCGCCGACGAGTCGGAGAAGATCGCCAAGGAGATCACCGACCCGTACCGCCGCCGCAAGGCGCTGGCGCTGCTCAAGGGCCAGCAGGCGCCGCTGGTCGACTTCGACGCGATGTTCATCCCCGACAGCGCGCGCACGGTGCGGCTGGTGGCGCCGGCCATCGCGGCGGAGGACGTGATCACCGCGGGCTGCGACACCAAGGAGCTGGAGATCGTCAAGAAGACGACGAAGAACGATCAGCTCCGCACTGTGCAGCTGCTGGGCGCATCGCTGTGGGATTCGCCCGATCTGGTCGACGAGCGGTCGAACATCGCGCGCTACGTGCAGTGCTCGATCTTCGTCGACGTCTTCTTCCCGCAGTCAGACCGGCCGGCGACGAAGCGGTTCGTCGACGAGTACGTGAACGCGTACCACCGGCAACCCGGCTTCCTGGAGGCGCACGCGTTCGACGTGGCGGGGCTGATCAAGAAGGCCCTCGACGAGCGCCGCCCGCAGACGCGCGCCGACCTGCGCGACGCGCTCACGGGGCTCAAGAAGCCCTTCGAGGGCGCCGCCGGCGACACGCTCTTCGGCAAGGACCGCGAGGCGCAGAAGCCCTTTTTCTGGCTCTGGATCAACCGCGGCAACATCCAGGAATTCGACCCCGACGGCCCCCCTCCGGTCCCTCCGGCCGCCCCACCCGTCCCTGCAGCCGTGAAGCAGAAGTGATTCCGGGCTTCAGACTTCAGACTTCAGCATGACTCCCGGTACCGCTGAAGCCTGAGGCCTGAAGCCTGAGGCCTTCCCTTCAAGTGTGCGTTGGCTCACGAGCAGCACGGCCGCGCCAGCGCTACAATTGAGGGCGTGGCCAAGCAGATGATGGTCTTCCCGTTCACCGTCGCGCTCGACGGGAGCGGCCGGATGCTCGATCAGGCGCAAGGCGTCTACGCCCGGTCGCTGGCGCGGACGCTGGCGGAGCGCCTCACCGCCCCGCCGCGCCTGGCCGCGAATCTCGCCGCGCTCACTGCCGACGGGCCGCTCGACGGCGAGGACGGGGAGCAGGGCCACGGCTGGATCGTCGCCTCGCAGCCGTGGACGCTGGAGGAGGCGTGCCACATCGGGTTGCCCGAGGGGACCGAGTACGTGCTGCACGGTTCGGCCGAGCTGACCGATCGGGTGCGGCTGCGGATCCTGCTGGTCGATTCGCCCGAGCGGAAGCTGGCGCTCGATCACGTGGTGCTGCGGCCGCGCAACGAGCTCTTCTCCGCGCTCGACGAAGCGGCCCAGGAGATCGCGCGGGCGCTGGGCGAGGACGCGCCCGCGGCGCCCTGGCCGACGCGCGACGTGGAGGCATTCCTCGCCTACCTGCGCGGGCGCGACATGAGCGCGGCGCACGAGGCGGGTGTGCGGGTGCCCGATCCGCAGAGGAGCTTCGATCCGTACCTCGAAGCGGCGAGGCGCGACCCGACCTTCACCGACGCGCAGGACCGCATGCTGGCGCTGGCGCTCGACTTCGCGCTGGGCGGCCAGGGGCCGGTGTCGGTCGCGCGCGAAGGCTGCGAAAAGCTGCTCGCCATCGACCCCGGCGCGCACAAGGCGCACGTCGCGCTGGCGGAGATCGATCTCGCCGAACGGAATCCGGTCGCCGCCGAGGCCCGCCTGCGCAAGGCGCTTCAGCTTCGGCCCGACTGGTCGCCGGGCTACGAGCGCCTCGGCACCGCGCTGACCCAGCAGGAGCGCTACCAAGAGGCGATCCCCTGGTTCCAGAAAGCGCTCGAGGAGCACGCCGACGACGCCGACGCGCTGCAGGGACTGGGGGTCGCGCTGGCCGAGTGCGGCCGGCTGGAAGAGGCGGTGCGCGCGTGGGAAGCCGCGCTCTCCCTGGGCGTGAAGTCTTTCCACGTGCACGACAACCTCGCGAAGGTTTATGCGCTCCTGGGCAGGAGCAAACAGGCGCGCGAGCAGCGGTCCATCTCGCGCCGGTTGCAGGGCAAGTCGCGCTTCGGACTGGATCTCTTCCGCCAAGCGTGGGAATGGCTCTCGGGTGGATCCAGCTCCCGCTGAGCAAGAGCTCCTGCCGCCGCCCCCGCCCGGCCCCGGGACGCTGGGGGCGCTGCGGCCGCCGCTGCTCAACGTCTTGCTCTTCGCGCTGACCTTCGCCTCGGCGTTCATGGCGGGAAGCGCGCTGACCGACACCCAGCTTGCCAAGCCGTCGACCGCCGAGATGCTCTGGCACGGGCTGGGCTTCGCGGCGGCGCTGCTCTTCATCATGCTGGCGCACGAGATGGGGCACTTCCTGCTGGCGCGGCAGCACCAAGTCGACGCCACCTGGCCCTTCTTCATCCCGGCGCCCCTGCTCTCGATCATCGGCACGCTGGGCGCGGTGATCCGCCTGCGCACCTTGCCGCGGACCCGCAGGGCGCTGCTCGACATCGGCGCGGCCGGACCGATCGCGGGGTTCATCGCCACCATCCCGGTGCTGATCGCCGGCCTCCAGCTCTCGACGGTGGTGAAGGCGGAGCCCGAGACGCCGCACTGGTCGCTCTTCGAGGCGGGGTTGACCTGGTTTCGGAGCGGGAACTGGCCCTCCGTGCGCGACGCGTTCGACCTGGGCCAGCCGCTCGGGATGCAGCTCTGCGCGAGGCTGATCGCCGGCGAGCTGCCCGCCGGCAAAGCGCTGGCGCTGCACCCGATCGCGGTGGCGGGCTGGTTCGGCTTTTTGCTGACGGCCCTGAACCTCCTGCCGCTCGGCCAGCTCGACGGCGGGCACGTGCTCTTCGGAAGCTCGCCGCGGCTGCACAAGCTGCTCGGGCCGCCGGTCTCGGCGGCGCTGCTCGCGCTGGGCGTCTTCACCGGGTTCCCGGGGTGGATCATCTGGGGGCTCCTGATGGGGCTGGGGCTCGGCTTTCATCCGCCGCTCGCGCAGCCCGAGGAGCGGCTCGACGGGCCGCGCCGCGCGCTGGTGGCCGTGAGCGTGGCGATGTTCGTGCTTTCTTTTTCGCCCGTGCCGCTTTCTTTGCTCACAGGGTAGAAGAAGCGGGTGGCCGACCACGAGTCGCTGCGCGATCTGCTGAGCCCGGGCGGCGCGCTCTCGCGCGTGCTGAAAGGGTACGAGCCGCGCGCGCCGCAGCTGCAGATGATGAGCCTCGTGCAGGACGCGCTCTCGCACAACCGCGCCCTGGTGGTCGAGGCGGGGACCGGCACCGGCAAGACGCTGGCTTATCTGATACCGGCGGCGCGCAGCGGCCTCAAGGTGGTGGTGAGCACGGCGACGAAGAACCTGCAAGAGCAGCTGGCGTCGAACGACGTGCCGCTGCTCAAGGCGCTGGGCGTGGACGCGAAGTTCGCCTTCCTGAAGGGGCGGCAGAACTATCTCTGCCTGCTTCGCTTCGAGCAGTTCGAGCGCAACCCGACCTTCGCGGTCCGCGACGAGGCGGCGCTCTTCGAGGGAATCTCGGAGTGGGCAAGGGCGACGCAGACCGGCGACCGCAGCGAATTGCTGGAGTTGCCGGACAACCTCGCCTCCTGGCGCGATCTCTCGGCGAGCGCGGACCAGTGCCTGGGGCAGAAATGCGCGCACTACGACCGCTGCTTCGTCTTCAAGATGCGGCGGCTGGCGGCGGACGCGGACGTGGTGGTGGTGAATCACCATCTCTTCTTCGCCGACCTGGCGCTGCGCAGCTCGTCGGCGGGCGACGCGGGAGCGGCGGTGCTGCCGCGCTACGACGCGGTGATCTTCGACGAGGCGCACGCGGTGGAGGAGGTGGCGACCGAGCACTTCGGCGCGCAGCTCTCCAGCTTCCGGGTCTCGGAGCTGGCCCGCGATGCGCTCAAAGCGCAGCAGACGCGGCCGCAGCTTCTCGGCGCACGCGATCTGGCGTCGCGGCTCTTGCGCGACGGCGGCGATTTCTTCACCGCGGCGCTCGCCACCCGGCCCGGCGAGAAAGAGTCCCGCTGGCCGCTCTTGCCGGGCGCGCTCAAGCCCGCCGAGCCGCAACGCCTCGAGCTGTCGGAATTGGTCCGCGCGCTCGGCGCCGAGCTGTCCGGGCAAGACGAGGAGATCGCGCTGCTCGGGCGGCGCTGCGAAGCGCTCAATGCGGACCTGAGCGTCTTCTCGGTCTCGCAGCACGACGCGCGCCTCCCCCCCGGCAGGGGGCCCCGCAAAGGTGGCGTCTTCGGCGCGTCGACGGACCTCATCCACTGGGCGGAGGCGCGGGCGGGGCATCTCTTCCTGCACGCCTCGCCCATCGACGTCGCGCCCATCCTTCAGGACCGCCTCTACGAAAAGATCGGCCCGGTGGTCTACACCAGCGCCACGCTCGCGGTGGGCGGCCGGCTCGACTACTTCGAGCGCCGCGTCGGCCTCGCCGACGAAGAGGGCGCACACTACCCGCTGCACGACGCCGTGCTCCCTTCGCCCTTCGACTACGAAGAGAACGCCGCCCTCTACCTGCCCGAGGCGATGCCCGACCCGCAGGAGCCCTCGTTCCCCGAGGCGGTGGCCGATGAGCTGCGCATGCTCTTGCCCATCACCGCGGGCCGCGCCTTCGTGCTCTTCACCAGCCTGCGCAACATGCGCGAGGTCCACGCCCTGCTCGAGAAGGAGCTGCCCTGGCAGGTCCTGCTCCAGGGCGACCAGCCCAAGCAGCAGCTCCTCAAGCGCTTCCGCGAGAAGCCCAGCGTGCTCTTCGCCTCGCAGAGCTTCTGGGAGGGCGTGGACGTCCCGGGCGACGCGCTCAGCCTGGTGGTGATCGACACGCTGCCCTTCGCCTCGCCCGGGGAACCGCTGGTGGCTGCCCGCATCGACCGGCTGCGGGCGGCCGGAGAGGACGCGTTCTACGGCTACCAGGTCCCGCAGGCCGCGCTCGCGCTCAAGCAGGGATTCGGCCGGCTGATCCGCACCGCAACCGATCGCGGCATCGTCGCCGTCCTCGATGCGCGCATGACCCGCAAGGGCTACGGCCGCCTCTTCGTCGAGACGCTTCCGCGCTGCCCCATCCTGCGCACACCGGACGCGGTCCGGGCCTTCTGGACAGGGGCCAAAGCGCGGTAAGGTCCGCAGATGGCGGGCTCGGAGGAGCCGGCGTCGCCTGTCGCGAAGTCCGGAAAGCTGGAGCATCGAATGGAAGAGCAGGAGCCCTTCGACATCCCCGATGTGCTCCCGTTGCTACCGGTGCGCGACCTGGTGGTGTTCCCGGCGCAGGTGGTTCCGCTCTTCGTCTCGCGGGAAATCTCCCTCTCCGCCGTCGAGCAGGCCATCGCCCGCGAGCGGCTCCTCTTCGTGGTCGCGCAGAAGGACGCCAGCGACGACTCGCCCCAGGTCCCGGACGGGATCTTCGGGCTCGGCACCTGCTCCTTGATCTTGAGACAGCGCAAGCTCCCCGACGGGCGGGTGAAGGTGCTGGTGCAGGGGCTGGTCAAGGCGACGCTGGAGGAAGTGGTCGAGCAGCAGCCCTGCACCCGGGCCCGACTGCGCAAGATCCACGAGCTTCCCTTCGAGGGGCAGGGCGACGCCGCGCTGGAGGCCGAGGCGCTCTGCCGCAGCGTCAAGACGCACCTCGAGAAGCTGATCGCCACCGGCCGCGTCATCTCGCCCGAGCAGCTCCTGGTGATCTCGGGCGTCTCCGACCCGGGGCGGCTCGCCGACCTGTGCGCTTCCAGCCTGTCGCTCAAGCCGCACGAGGCGCAGGAGATCCTCGAGGTGCTGGACCCGGTCGCCCGCCTGCGCCGCATCCACGAGAAGCTTTCGCGCGAGTCGCAGCTCCACGCCATGCAGGCTCGTCTACAGTCCCAGGCGAAAGAGGAGATCAGCAAGACCCAGCGCGACTACTACCTGCGCGAGCAGCTCCGCCAGATCCAGCACGAGCTGGGCGAGCGCGACGAGAAGGCGGAGATGGTCGCCGGGCTGCGCGAGAAGATCGCCCGCGCTTGCTTGCCGCCGGCCGCCGCCACCGAGTCCGCCAAGGAGCTGCGAAGGCTGGAAGGGATGAGCCTGGAGTCCGCCGAGGGCGCGGTCCTGCGCAGCCACCTCGAATGGATCTGCGAGCTGCCCTGGGGCCGCGCCACCTCCGACAAGCTCGACCTGGCCGAGGCCCGCCGGATCCTCGACGAGGACCACCACGGCCTCGCCAAGGTGAAGGAGCGCATCCTCGAAGTCTTGGGCGTGCGCAAGCTGAAGCCCGAGGGGCAGAGCCCCATCCTGCTCTTCGTCGGGCCGCCCGGCGTGGGCAAGACGTCGCTGGCGCGGAGCATCGCGCGGGCCATGGGCCGCAGCTACGCCCGGGTCTCGCTGGGCGGCGTGCGCGACGAGGCCGAGATCCGCGGGCACCGCCGCACCTACGTGGGCGCGCTGCCGGGCCGGATTCTCATGGGAGTGAAGCAGGCGGCCTCGCAGAACCCGGTCTTCGTGCTCGACGAGATCGACAAGATGGGGAGCGACGTGCGCGGCGATCCCTCGTCGGCGCTTTTGGAAGTGCTGGACCCCGAGCAGAACCACGCC
>Ga0213851_1107445_pt1 | contig 11254 bp, 6 predicted proteins | sample ABR_2014_MetaT_FD_164455 | JGI IMG/M metagenome (GOLD analysis project Ga0213851, IMG submission 164455) | Metatranscriptome of freshwater sediment microbial communities from post-fracked creek in Pennsylvania, United States - ABR_2014... | ecosystem: Environmental > Aquatic > Freshwater > Creek...
ACCCGCCCGCTCTCCAGACGGCCACGCCTCTGGTTTGTCCTGCTTTGAGCAAACAGGGGGTAAGATTGCGGCATTCCGCGGCAAAGCGAAGCCTCTCTGATCGTGCCCTGGAAGGCTCGTATTACGCTCTGGGTGATCTGGGTGAAAGGGCGACTACTGCGCGAGCGCGCGGGCTACCGCCGGGCCTTCGACGGGCGTCAGCCACTCCGCATAGCGCGGATCGAGGCCGCGCACGGCACGGAAGAAGGTGGCCTGGATTTCCTTGGTGATGGGGCCCATCTCGCCGGCGCCGATGCGGCGGTCGTCGACCTCGCGGACCGGCGTGATCTCGGCCGCGGTGCCGCACATGAAGACCTCGTCGGCGCAGTAGAGGTAGTCGCGCGAGAAGCGGCGCTCTTCGACCGGGATGCCCTTGTCCTTGGCGATGCGGAGGATCGACTCGCGCGTGATGCCTTCGAGGATTCCGCCCGCGACCGGCGGCGTGTAGAGGGCGCCGTCGCGTACCGCGAAGACGTTCTCGCCGGTGGCCTCGCCGACGTAACCCTGCTGGTCGAGCAGGATGGCTTCGTCGTAGCCCGACATCATCGCCTCGCGCTTGGCCAGCACGCTGTTGAGATAGTGCCCGGTGACCTTGGCGCGGGTCGGGTCGGAGTTCATGTGCATCCGCGTGTACGAGCTGATCTTCACGCGGATGCCCTTCCTGAGACCCTCCTCGCCGAGGTACGCGCCCCAGTACCAGGTGGCGACGGTGAGGCGCACTGGGTTGACGGCGCCCACGCCCATCAAGCCGTCCGAGTAGTACGCGATCGGCCGCAGATAGCCCTCGTTCATCTTGTTGGCGACCATCACCAGCTTGCACGCCTCGGACACCTGCTCCTTCGAGAAAGGCATCTCCATCAGGCAGATGTGCGCGCTCTCGAACAGCCGCCGCACGTGCTCGCGCAGGCGGAAGATGGCGCCGCGGCCGTCGGGCTGCGGATAGCACCGGATGCCTTCGAACACCGCCACGCCGTAGTGGAGCGAGTGCGTCAGGACGTGAATCTTGGCATCGGCCCAGGGGACGAGCTTGTCGTCCATCCAGATGAACTGGCTTTCCCTCAGCTTCTCGACTTTTTTGGCGACCATCGTTCGCGCGCAATAACACGCCCGCCGCTCGGACGCTAGGCGGCCAAGGGCAACATCCGAAGAGGGATCAGCTGGGCAGCGGCCCGATCGGAGCGAGCAGCCGCTGCAGCACGGGCAACTCGGCGAGCAGCTCCTCCTTGGCGGATCCGACGATCGAGTCGAGCGCCCGCTGGCTGGGCAAGAGCGCCAGCGGCGAGAGCGTCTTGCGGAACGCCTTGTAGATGTGCGCGTAGGGCCGGTTCCGCGCCACCGCCGGAGCGGCGATGCTCTGCAAAGGCAGCCAGAGCGGCGTCATCAGGCGCGGCGCGAATCCGTCGAGGGCGAAGATGACCGCGTTGCGGCTGCCCGTCCCCGGCAAGCCGCTGCGCTGGATGTGCTGCCAGGCCGTCCGCACCGGCACGTTGTCCACCACGCCCCCGTCGCAGAGGCGGAGCAGATTGTGACGTTGTAGCAATCCGTCGAGCAGCTCGCGCATGCGCGGGTCGTCGCGCACGATGTCGTAGTGGATCACGCCCGGCACGCTGGCCGAGAAGCCCGCCGCGTCGATCGCGTCGCACTGCCGCGTCTCCTCGCTGGCCCCGAAGACCAGGCGGGAGGTGAGCCGCGGGATCCGCGCGAGCTCGGAGATCGCCGCCGTCAGCCGCTGCACGTTGCGATGGAGCGCGCGCAGTCCCCAGCGCGAGGGGTCCGGATCGGGCGCTCCCAGCATCGCCTCGTACTCCTCGAGCGGATGCGGCAGTTTCCCGCGCCGGATCCCCGTCACCGTCACCAGCAGCGGAATGGGCAGATCCGACATCCGCAGCGGCGAGCCGTCGGGGTGCCGGAACCAGTGGCCGATGGCCGCGCGCAGGTGCAGCCGCAGCGGGCCCGGCAGGCCGTAGACGCTGGGCTGCGGGATCAGCCGGAAGATCTTCCGGTACGACAGGTCCTGCAGGATCTCGGGGATGCGCGCCAGATCGAACCGCCGCTCGCGGGCGCGGAAGAGGCCGAGGATGGCGCCCATCGAGCTGCCGGCGATCAGCTCCGGCTGCAGCCCCGCCGCCTCGAGCAACGCGAAGGCCGCGAGGTGCACGTAGCCGGTCCCGCCGCCGCCGCCGCAGACCAGCACGAGATGGCGCTCGCGCACCTCCTGATCGAGCCTCTCCTGAGGGAGCCGGTGGCCGAGCTGCTGCCGCAAGTCGCGCAGCGCGGCCTGCGCGATCTCCCGGGCGGCGCGGGCCGCGGGCAGAAGCTCGTGCGGCTGGGCGAGCACGGGCCGCTGCGGATCGAGCAGCGGCCAGAGCGCCTGCACCAGCGCCTCGCGGAAAGGACGCAACAGCGCCGCCACCGCCACATCGCGCCCGTCGGGAGCGCGCACGTGCCAGCAGCGGAAGAGCGAGAGCGCGTAGCGCAGCGCCGTCTCGTCGCGCAGGTCGAGCCGCCCGCGGGCCGCCACCGCCGCGCGCGCCAGCTGCGCCTCCATGGCGTTGAGCGGACCGACCTCGGCGAAGCGCTCCTGGAGCAACGTCATGCGCGCGGGATGCTTCCCGGCTTCCCGGGATCTGGGCGAGCTCCGGAGGTCTGGCCAGGGGAGGAGAGCCGCAGCTCGTGCAGCGCCTCGATGCAGCCCGGGTTGCAGAGCAGGGCTTTTTCGAACTCGGCTTCCGCTTCCCGCACTTTCCCGAGGGCGCGCGCGATCCGGCCGCGGAAGACGTACGCGCGATCGATGCGCGGATTCAGTTGCAGCGCCCGGTCGAGCAGCGGCCGCGCCTGCGCCGCTGCGCCTTCGCCCGGCGCCAGCGAGAGCCAGGTGGCCCAGCCGAGGCAGGCGTGGAACTCGGCCTCCTCGGGATAGAGCCGCGCCGCCTCCGCGAATGCCCGTATCGCGGCCGGCGCGTCGTTGCCCGCCAGCAGCGCTTCGCCCTGGCGGAACTGCTGCTCCGCTTTGAGGATGCGGGCCACCTCGTCGCCGTCCGAGCGCTGCACGCCGGAGCGGAGCTGCAGCTCGTACTCGGCGCGCTTGCGGCGATCGACCAGCGTGTCGTGCGCGAAGGAGATCTGCATGAAGACGTCCTCGGCGAACGCGCGCGCTTCCGACGTGGCGTCGGCGCCCAGCCGGTCGGGGTGGTTCTCCTTCGCCAGCGCCGCGAAGGCGTACCGGATCTCCAGCTCGCTGGCGTCGGACCGCACGCCCAGCACGTCGAAGAGGGTCCCGCGCCGGAGGTCCTGCGCGCGCGCCGCCAGCCGCTGAACCTGATCGCGCAGCTGCCGCTCCGGCTCCGACATGGCCCGCTCGGGCGCGTCGGGCAAAGGCGGCAGCCGGGCCACGATCGGCGCCGCCGGCTGCGCGGGCGGCGCGTCCGGCACGGCGAAGTGGATCATGTTCGCGCAGCGCAGCGCGTAGAGCAGCTTGCGCGCGTCCTGGGCGGGAAGCGCGCCGAAATCGAGCAGCTCGCGCACCGTGCGGCGCCCGTCGAACAGCGCGTAGAACTGCGCCTCCTCGGGATCGAGCCCCATGTCCTGGAAGCGATCGAGCGGATCGTCGGTGAGCGCCACCGCGTGTCCCTCGACGTTGCCCAGCCCGCGCAGCGTTCTCGGGTCGTCGTAGGCGCGCCGGATGCCTTCGAGCAGCGTCTTGGCCGGCGTCAGCTCGAGCGCGATCTGCATCGCCGGCATGGTGGCGCGCGGGTTGAAGCGATACTCGCCCTCGGTCCAGTCGAAGACGTCGAAGAGCTTCTGCTCGACCTGCAGCTGAAGGGCATAGGCGAGGTTCGCCGGGGAAATACAGCCCATCTCGATCAGCTCGATGCCGAGCTGCCGCTTCGACTCCTTCAGCCGGCGCAGGCCCTCCTCGCACTCGGCCAGCGTGATCATCCGCTCGCGCACCAGGAGCTGGCCCAGCGCCTCGGCCAGGAGGTTCGAGCGCACGAAGATGGGCGCGCCCTCCCTGAGCCAGACCAGCTTCTTCACCGGGGTGTTCTCGAGCAGGAGCGCTCCGGTGGCGCGCCAGCGGTGCAGCTCCGAGAGCACCTCGGCGAACTCGGTCTCGCGCAGGTTCCCGCGCACCAGCGCCGCGCCGCGGAAGCGGATCTGGCTGTCCGACTCGACCGACTTCATCTCGGCGAGATCGGCCAGCGCGGCCAGGTCCTTGCTCTTCGCCTCGAGCCGCGCCCGCTCGCGCCGCCGGCGCTTGGTCGAGGGATCGGAGACCTCGCTCTCCTGAAGCCCCAGCGCCTTGCGGACGATCGCCACCACCTGCGACGGCTCCACCGGCTTCTCCAGGAACCGCACCGGCGAGCCGATCACGTCGAGCTGCGGCTTCACCTGGATGGCGCCGTAGGCGCCGCTGACCATGACGATCGGCAGCCGCCTCCCCTTCTCGGTGCGGCGGATGTCGAGCGCGAGCTGGAAGCCGTTGCGCCGCGGCAGCACCGCGTCGAGCACGACCAGATCGACCTGCCGCTGCTCGAACGTGCTGCGCGCCCACTCGCCGTCGTGCTCGGCCAGCACCGTGAACCCGCTCTCGTGGAGCGCCTCGGCGAGCGCGCGCTGCACGGCGCGGTCGTCCTCGACGAGCAGGATGGTGTGCTGCGGCTCGTTCACGCGAAGACGCCTCCAGACCCACTACGCTGCCCCTGGGCCACCTCCGGTGGCCGGGGTCAAGACGCGCAGGAACGCCGCCCGCACCTCGTCGGCGGTCCTCTGATAGTCGGCGAGCAGCTCCTCGCCGGCGCGCGGGCCCGAGTATCCCATGCGGCGCGCCAGACGCAGCAATTCCTCGCCGCTCTCGGGCAGCTGGTCGACGGACCGGTCGCGCACGATCCGCAGCCGCGACTCGAGCCGGCGCAGGAAGCGATAGCCGCGCCGAAGCGGGCCGTAGTCCTCCGGGGCGAGCAGCTCCTCGTCGAGAAGCGCGGCCAGCGCCCTGGGAGTGGACGGCGTGCGCACCAGGGGATGATCGGCGCCGTGGGCGAGCTGGAGGAACTGGACGGCGAACTCGACGTCGACGAGTCCCCCTCGGCCGAGCTTGGAATTGTATCGGCCGGGAGTCTCGCCGGCGATCTCGCGCTCGATGCGCTCGCGCATGGCGAGAAGCTCCTTCGCGGCGGCCGCGCGATCGATCGGGCGGAAGATGCTGGGCAGCAGGACCTCCCGGTGGGCCCGCGCGAAGAGGTCGCCATCGCCGGCCACCGGCCGGGCCCGCAAGAGCGCCTGCTGCTCCCAGAGCCGCGCCTCGCGCGCGTGGTAGCTGGCCAGCGCCTCGAACGAGATCACCAGCGGCCTCGCGCTGCCGCTGGGGCGCAGCCGGGTGTCGATCTTGTAGAGCGCTCCCTCGCGCAACGGCAGCGTGAGGTGGCTGATCAGCTTCTGCCCGATGCGCGCGAAGTGCTCGTGATTGGCGACGTGCTTCGCGGTCTCGCCGGCGCTCGAATAGAGAAAGAGCAGATCGAGATCGGAGTGGTAGCCCAGCTCGCGCCCGCCCAGCTTCCCCAGCGCGATCACCACCATGCTGGCCCCCGACGCGCCGTCGCGTTTCTCGACGTCGCTCTTCGCCAGCGCAAAGCAGTGCTCGACGCAGAGGTCGGCCAGATCGGAGAGCTGCAGCGCGACTTGATCGACGTCGAGCGCGCCCGCCACGTCGTGCAGGCCGATCCGCAGCACCTCCTCGTTGCGGAAGCGGCGCAGCTCGGAGAGCGCGTCCTCCAGGTGGTCGAGCGGCGCCATCCGCTGCGCGAGGCTGTCGCGCAGGTCTTTCGCGTCCCGCACCAGCGGCGCCGAGCCGCGGTGCACCAGCTGATCGATCAGCTCCGGGTGGCGCAACAGGCCGCGCGAGAGGAAGTCGCTGGAGCCGAAGAGCGAGATCAAGAGGCGCGCCGTGCGCGGGCTCTGCGCGAGCAGATCGGCGGTGCCGCGCGGATCGCTCAGGGTGCCGAAGAGATCGGCCAGGTGGCGCAGGGCCTGATCGGGATCGGGCGCCGCCGCCAGCTCCTGCACCAGCTGCGGCGCGATCTTCTGGTGCGGAGAGTCGGCAGCGAAGGGCGTGCCCCGCTTCTTGGCGAGCCGCGACAGCTCCTCCGCGCTGGCATCGGGCTGGTGGAAACCGAGCTCCGCCAGCGCGGCGGCGCGCTCGTCCTCGGTGGCGAGAGGGTCGGCGGCGGCCGCCGCGCGCGGATCCTCCCCCGCGGCGCCTCCCCCGGCGACGCGCAAGAGATCGTCGAAGCGCGCCAGCACCTGCGCGCGGTGCGCGGCGAGATCCCGATGCATCGCCTCGGCGTCCGCATATCCCGCGCGCCGCGCCAGCCGCGCCTGCTCCGCGGCGTCCTCGGGAACCTGGTGCGTCTGCCGCTCGGCCACCATCTGAACGCGGTGCTCCAGCCGCCGCAGCGCGGTGTACGCATCCGACAGCTCATCGCGGTCGCGGCTGGAGATCAGGCCCGCGTAGAGCAGCCGCTCCAGCGCCTTCAGCGTCCCGCGCACGCGCAGGTTCGGGTCGCGCCCGCCGTGCAGGAGCTGCAGCGCCTGCACGAAGAACTCGATCTCGCGGATCCCGCCCTTGCCCAGCTTCAGATCGATGCCCGGCGCCCGCGCCGCCTCCTTCTCGGCCCGCGCCTTGAGCTGGCGCATCTCGTCGATCGCTTTGAGGTCGAAGTATTTCCGGAAGACGAAGGGCGAAAGCCGCTGCAGCGCCTCCTCGCCCGTGGACAGATCGCCCGCGATCGGCCGCGCCTTGAGCAGCGCGAAGCGCTCCCACGCCGCTCCTTGCGCCTCGTAATAGAGCTCCAGCCCGCGGATGGCGTTGACGATGGGGCCGCTCCTGCCCTCGGGGCGCAGATCGAGATCGACGCGGAAGACGAAGCCGCCCTCGGGGGTGGCCTGGGGAGAGCCCACCGCCGCCGTCACCGACTCGGCCAGCCGCGCATAGAAGGCGAAGTGATCGAGCCCGCCCTCGGTGTTGCCGTCCTTGTCGTAGACGTAGAGCACGTCCGCGTCCGAGGAGAAGTTCAACTCCTCGCCGCCCAGCTTGCCCATGCCCAGCACGCAGAATCCGCTCGGCCCGGCGGCGGTGCGGCCGTGCGGCGGTCCGTGCTGCGCGCAGAGCCGCTTGTAGTGGAAGCGCGCCGCCGCGTGGAACGCCGTCGCCGCCAGCCGGCTGAGCGCGCGAGTGACTTCCGGCACCGAGCCGCCCGAAAGATCGAAGAGGGCGATGCGCAGCACCTCGGCCTGCTTGTGCCGGCGCAAGCGGCGGGCGAGCGAGGTCGCGTCCACCACGTTGCTGGTCTGCAGCGGCACGGGGCGCTGCGCGAAGCGGGGGGAGGCGAGCAGATCGATCAGCCGGGGCCGGGCGGCCACCGTCTGCGCCAGGAACTTCGATGCGGCGCAGACGCGCACCAGGGGAGCGAGCGCCCCGCGCGGGGCCACGGCGCGATCTTTGTGCGCGGCGAGAGCGCGGATCGAGCCTGCGAGCGCTCCATCCGGATCGGCGCTCGCGCGGCAGAGCGAAACCAACTCGCGAGCCAGCGCTTCGGAGAGTCCCGTCTCTTGAGGAATGCGGGCCGCGAGGCGCTCCGCCCGCTCGGCATCTTCCCAGCCGGGGGGCGCTGGCGCGGAATCATGCACGCGTCTGAGTCTAGAACAGTCCGTCATCGGCCGGCGAGGCATGGTCGACGCTCAAGCGTAGCCACCAAGCCGCCTTCGGCGGCCGTGGCTAGCCAAAAGCAGCGGAATTGCCGGGGCGGATCCGCGTCGCTATGCTCATTTGATGGCGCACGGAGGACAAGAAGCAGCCGCGCCAGAGACGTTTCGCCCCTGGGCGGCGCTGCGCACGGTGGTGATGGCGGCCGATACGCTCTGGATCGGCACCTTCTTCGCGCTGGTGGCGATGCAGGGCGCGACGCGCTCGGCGTTCCTCTCGGCGGCGTTCTTCGTGGCGCTCTTCACGGCCTGCTCGATCTTCTACAACCGCCTCTCGTTCACGGTGAGCGAGAGCGGCCTGACGGTGCGGACGCTGTCGCTCGAGCGCACCGTCCCGTTCGACGACATCCTGCGCGTCGACGTGGTGCCGGGGATCGTGGGGACCTCCTACGCGGTGCGGACGCGCCTGGGGTCGCTCACCTTCTCGTCGCTCTTCGCGGGGCACCGGCGGCTTTGCGATCTGATCGTCCGGCGCGCGCGGCTCGGGTAGGTTCGCGCGCCGTGCGCTTCCTCCTCTTGCCGGCGCTCCTGTGTGCGTGCTCGCGGACGCCCGCCGCGTACCTGGTTCACCGCGCGCAGGGTCCCATCCAGATCGACGGCCTCTTGGCCGAGAGCGCGTGGGGCCGGGCCGAGAGGGCCGGGCCCTTCGTGCGCAGCCTCGACGGCAAGCCGTGCGCCGCGGCCACGGAGGCGCGGCTGCTCTGGGACGACGAGAACCTCTACGTCGCGTTTCTCTCCGAGGACCCTGACGTCTCCGGCGCGTTCTTCAAGGACGACGAGAAGCTCTACACCTCGAACGTGGTGGAGATCTTTCTGAATCCAACCGGCGACCCGGCCCGCGGGTACGACGAGATCGAGGTCGCCCCCACCAACGCCCTCTTCGATGCGTCGTTCGTGGGCGGACCGCGGCAGGGGATGGATCTCGCCTGGTCCTCGCACGCGCGCCATGCCGTGCACGTCGACGGGACGCTCAACGATCCGCGAGACGTGGATCGAGGCTGGACGGTGGAGATGGCGATCCCGTTCGCCTCCTTGACGGGGATGCCCAAGCCGCGCCCCGAGCGTGGCGATCAGTGGAAGTTCAACCTGTACAGACTGCGCCAGGGGCCCGGCCAGCCAGGCGAGGGCCAGGCGTATGCGCCGCCGATGCGCGGCGACTTCCACGCCCTCGACAAATTCGCCACGCTTCGCTTTGACGATTGATGATCGCATTGCCTGGAGCCTGAAGCCTGAAGCCTGAAGCCTAGCGAAACGGACGCACCCGCAGAGCGTGGCCGTCGCTCTCAGCGATGACCGCTCCGTCGGCGGTGCTGAAGTGCGCCCCTGGCGTCCGGGCGACCACGTCCGCGTGAGGGAAGCCGAAGGAGTTGCCGGCGCCGACCGAGAAGACGGTGAAGTCGGGAGAGACGCGGCGGATGAACGCGTCGGTGGTCGAAGTGCGGCTGCCGTGGTGGGGCGACTTGAGCAGCCCGGCCCTGAGCGGCGCGCCGCCTTGCGCCAGGTCGGATTCGGCGAGCGCTTCGACGTCGCCGGCCAGCAGCACCGCGACTTCGCCGTGCACCAGGCGAAGCACGGTCGAGTTGTCGTTGAGCGAGCGGCCGCGCTCGAAGTGCGACGGCACTTCGATGCGCACTCCGCCGAGATGAATCTGCCGCGGCTCGCGGACCGGGACGCCGCGCGCGGCGGCGTGGGCGCGAACCGCGGTCGCGATCTGATCCTCCTCTGCGGTCATCCACAGTTCGCCGATCGGGATCCGATCGATCACCGAGAGCATTCCGCCCGCGTGATCGGGATGAGGGTGCGTGAGCACCGCGAGATCGAGGCGCGAGATCCCCAGCTCCGCCAGCGCCGGTATCACGTCGCGCGCGCCGGTGTCGACCCGCGTGGGCCAGCGCAGATCGCCGCCCGCGTCCACCAGCAGGGCGTGGCCGTCCGGGAGCTGCACGATGGCGCTGTCGCCCTGACCGACGGCGAGGAAGGTGACGATCATCTTCTCGCCGGTGCGCGCCAACGCGGCGGAGGAGAGGCTGATCAGCGCCAGCGCGGCCCACGGCAGAAGCGCGGTGCGGAAAGATCGGCGAGCGACCAGGAGCGCGCCCGCGTACCAGAGCACGGCGGCGAGCAGCCCCGGCCCCGCCAGCCGCACCGTCGCAAACGGGATCGCCGCGAATCCGTGCGCGGCGAAGAGCGTGGCGCCGGCGAGGAGATCCGCGATCCACCAGAGCGGGATCGCATCGACGAGCACCAGCGCGGTGGCGACGGGGATGGCCGCGAGCCCCGGCAAGAGCCCGAGCGCATTCGCCACCGCGGACACCAGCGACACGCGGTGGAACGACGCTGCCAAAAGAGGGGCGGTGCAGAGCGCTGCCGCCGCCGTGGAGCAGCCGAGCCCGAGCAGGTGCTCGGCCAGGCGGCGCCACCAGGCGGCGCCCGCCGCCGGCCAGGGGATCGGAAGCAGCTCGCGCAGCGGCCGCGCGAGCAGGAGCAGCCCGGCGATGCCTGCGACGGAGAGCTGGAGCGCGAGGTCGTGCGTCGCCGCAGGATCGATCAGGGCGCAGCCGGTCGCTCCCAGTAAAAGCGTGGTCAGCCCGTCGGAGCGCCGGGCCGCCGTCGCGCCGAGCAGCCCCAGCGCCGCCCCGAAACCCGCTCGCACCGCCGGCCACGGCGCGCCCAGCAGCAGCACTTCGCAGAGCGCAAAGGGTAGGGCGACTGCCGATCCCACCGCCGACGCGCGCACCGCGCTCGCCCAACGCGTCCGCAGCCAAGCGCGCCGCCCGAGCTCGCGCACCAGCAGCACCACCGCGGCGAGATGCAATCCAGAGCTGGCCATCAGATGCACGAGCCCGCTCGCAGCCAGATCTTCCTCGGCATCGGGGGGCAACGCGCTGCGATCGCCGACGCCCAGCGCCGCTACCAGCGCGCCGCGCTCGCGCGAACTGCAGAGGAGCAGCGCCCGCTCCCGGAAGCGCTCCCGCACGCCGTCGATCCATCGATAGAGGGCGGGCCCGCGCTCGAGCACCTGCACCACCTCGGCGCTTCCCTCGACGGCGATGCCGCGCGCGAGCAGCGCCGCGCGCCGATCGCGCCCGCCCGGGTTCAAGAGCGGCGGCGGCTCGTGCACTTTGCCGGTGAAGAGCGCGCGATCGCCGCGGTGCACCGGAACGCCGCGCAGGTGCAGCGCCACCACTCCCTGGGGGACGCGCACCACGCCGGGCCCGGCGACCTGGCCCTCGAACTCCTCCGGCAGCGCGAAGGGAGTGGGCCGCGGTTGCAGCCCGCCGCGCAGGAGCCCGAGCAAGAGGCCCAGCCCGGCGAATCGCACCGGCCGGATCAGCGCGCAAACCAACGCGCCGCCGCAGAGCGCAAGCCAGAACGGCCAAGAGCATCCGAGAAAAGCGCCCGCGAGGAACGCAGCGGACGCCGCCAGAAGCGGCGGCCTCCCGAACTGATCTCCCCC
>Ga0213851_1510101_pt1 | contig 11133 bp, 10 predicted proteins | sample ABR_2014_MetaT_FD_164455 | JGI IMG/M metagenome (GOLD analysis project Ga0213851, IMG submission 164455) | Metatranscriptome of freshwater sediment microbial communities from post-fracked creek in Pennsylvania, United States - ABR_2014... | ecosystem: Environmental > Aquatic > Freshwater > Creek...
CGCGGTTCTCGTCGCACCTGATCAACGAGCGGCTCGACTTGAAGATCCTGGAAGGCCTGACCACGCGCAGGTACCGCGGCGTGGTCAGCTACCAGCTCTCCGACAGCATCTCGACCCGGCTCCAGCTCGACAACGAGCACATCTTGCAGGGCACCGGCACCGACTTCGGCATCGACCTGCACTTCAAGCTGGAGGGAGACTAGAGGAGCGCGTTGGCGTATTCGCCAGCGGCTCCTGGGCCGCCGCCAGGGCTCGGGGACGCCCGGCGGCGACCTGGCCGCGGCCGCAGCGGACGGCTTGGCGGCTGCGCTGTAGATTGGGTCATGAGATCGTTCCACTGCCCCGGGCGAGGTTCTAAATGATCTTCGCGCTCGTCTGCGCGGCAGTGCTGGCGGGAAGCGATCCGGCGGCGCCGTTCTGGAGCCAGCAGGGTGGGGCGCCGCGGGTGGCCGAGATCGCCTTCGAGGGTGCGCCGCCGGAAACCGTGCGCATGCTGGTCCATGTGCAGTTGGGCGCGCCGCTCGATGCGCGCGACGTGCGCGACGCAGTGCGGGCGCTGCACGCCAGCGCCCGCTTCTCGCGGGTGGCCGCGTACGCGGAGCCGCTGCCCCAGGGGGCCGTGCGCCTGGTCTTCGTGCTGGTGCCCGTGCAGAAGCTCGTCGCGGTCAGCTTCCCGGGCCACGCCGCGCTGGCGGAGAGCATCCTGCACCAGACGGCGAACCTGCAAGTGAACGCAGAGTACCAGCCCGAGCAGGTGGCGCCCGCGCTGGAAGCGCTGCGCGCCGCCTACTATCGAATCGGTCATCGAAAGGCGGAGATCACGCCTTCGCAAAAGAGCGTGGCGGGCGGCGTCGCGCTGGAGCTGCGCATCGACGAGGGGCCGGCCACGCGGATCGCGGAGCTGCGCTTCGAGGGAGAAGCGGGCCTCGAAAAGGAGGAGCTGGCGGCGGCGTTCAGGCTGGGCGCGGGCGACGTGCTCAACCTTGCCTCGCTGGACGAGGGCGTGCGCGGGGTGCGCGACCGTTATCGAAAGGCGGGTCGGTTGCGCGCGCGCGTCGATCCGCTGCGGGTGGAGGAGCTGGGGCCCACCAGCGCCCGGGTGATCGTGCCGGTGGAAGCGGGTCCGCTGGTGCGCTTCCGCATCCGCGGCAACCGGGCCTTCAGCGACGCAGTGCTGGCCGGAAAGCTGGGTGCCGACTCCGACGAGCCGCTGGACGCGCAGGCTGCGCAGGAGATGTCATCGCGACTCCGGCGTTTCTACGTGAGCGCGGGCTTTCTCCGCGTCCGGGTGGCGGAGCGCGAAATGCTGGCGCGCGAGGGCGCGCAGGAGATCGTCTTCACCATCGACGAGGGTCACCAAGTGCGGGTCGAGCAGTTGATCTTCACCGGCAACCTGGCGGTTCCCGCCGGGCAGCTCCGCGAGCGCCTGCTGCTCATCCTGCGCGACAACATCGTGCGCGATCCAGAGACGGGCGCGGACCCCGGGCTGGTCGAGCGGATGGGGGTGATGGGGAGCGTGCCGGACCCGCACCGGGTGCGCACCAGGGTAGATCCGGACGCGGTCTTCGATCCGGTCCTCTACGCGCGGGCGCTGAAGCTGTTCGAGGACCTCTACAAGAGCCAGGGCTACCTCTCGGCGCGCGCGGGGTCGCCGCGGCTGGAGCCGATCGGCGGCGATCAGGATCGCTTGCGCGTCACCATCCCGGTGCACGAGGGCCAGCAGACGCTGGTGTCGCGCCTGGTGATCGAGGGCGGCGGCGACGTCGAGGCGGCCGAGCTGGACGCGGCCATCGCGCTGGGCGTGGGGCAGGCCTTCAGCTATCTCAAGGCCGAGGAGGGGCGCGCCGCGCTGACGCAGGTCTTCACCCGCCGCGGTCACCTCTACGCGCGAGTAGAGGATGAGGAGAACTTCGAGGAAGCAGCCGAGGGCGTGGGCCACGTCGAGGTGCGCTACCGCATCCAACCGGGCCCCCTCGTGCGGGTGGGTTACGTCGAAGTGGTGGGCCAGCGGCGCACGCTCGAGGGGCTGGTGCTCGATCTGGTGGGCCTGCGCGCGGGAGACGTGCTCACGCCCGAGGTGCTCGATCGCGGCCAGCAGGCCCTGCTCCGGACGGGCCTCTTCTTCAGCGCCACGCTGACGCCGCGCAACCCCGAGGTGACCGAGGCCGAGAAGACCGTGCAGGTGCAGCTTCGCGAGCGCCCGCGCCAGGACTTCCAGGCCAGCCTCGGCTTCTCGCTGGCCGACGGCCCGCGCGTCTCCGCGCAGTACACGCTGGGAAACCTGCTCGGGCGCAACCTCACCTTCACCGTCCTGGGGCGCGCCGACTTTCCCTTCGGGCGCTTTCCGCTGGCGAAGGTCGATCCAACCTGCGTCAACACCTTGACGACTACCTGCGATACTCGCATCGCGTATCCCAACGATCCGATCGAGCGCGTCGTCGACGTGGGGTTGTCGGCGCCGCGCCTCTGGCCGCTCACCGACGCGCTGCGGGCCGGAATCGATCTCATCCACCAGCGCGCCATCCAGCCCTCGTACGATCTCACCAAGTACTCGGCGCAGGTCTCGATGGACCTGACGCAGCGGCGGCCGTTCAACGCTGGCATCGCCTACGAGGTGGGTACCCAGACGCTGGCGCTCGGGCAGCAGTCGGTGGAAGACGTGCTGGCGGGATTCGACCAGCGCATCCACCGCCAGCCGCCGGGGCAGATGACCTTCGGCTCCTTGCGGCCCGCGCTGATCTTCGATCTGCGCGACGATCCGGCGCGGCCGCGCTCCGGGCTCGTCGCCCAGTTCTCGGGGGACTTCCTCCGCTCCTTCACCGGCAGCCAGACGCAGACCGCCACGGGCGTGACGGTGGTGCACGTCAATCTCTTGAGGGTGCAAGGGCTGCTCGGGGTCTACCTGCCGCTGCCCGCGCTCTCTAGCATCGTGGTCTCTGCGCGCGGCGGCCGCGTCTTCCAGCTCGACGATCGCTCGCTGACTCCGGGCGATCGCCGCTTCTACCTCGGCGGTGCCACCACGCTGCGCGGGTTTCACGAGGAGGCGGTGCAGCCGCAGGACCTGGTCGATCAGCTCCGCTCGCAGGTGCGCGCCTGCCAGGCCACGCTCAGCGACGTCGCCTGCACGCCCACCGCGCAGCTCCTGGCGGCGGGCGCGACCAGCGACGGCGGCGATCAGTTCGTCGCCTTCAGCACCGAGCTGCGGGTGCCGTTCACGCAGAACTTCGAATTGGCGTTCTTCTTCGACGCGGGAAATCTCTGGCGCACGCCGACCAGCATCTTGCACAACCTCGTGCTCCGCGACGCAGTCGGCGGAGGGTTGCGTTGGCTGACGCCGATCGGCCGCATGGCGATCGACATCGGGGTGAACCTGTCGCCCGACGCATTGCTCGGCGAGCCGCAGTGGGCGCCGTATTTCTCGATCGACCCGCTGTAGGGTTTCTCAGTAATGCCCGATCCCCTTGCCGTACAGAAACGCTTCGAACAGCATCAGCGCGAAGCAGGCGGCGGTCACGATCCAGAACCTGCGGCCGCGCATGATCGCCGGCACGCCGCATACCAGCGGCACGTTCGCCGATTGGTAGCGGATCATCGCTTGCAGCGTCCCGGTGGCCATCGGCAGCAGCACCAGAAAGGCGGCCGTCACCCACAGCCATGGCGGCGTGCGCCGGATCATCCGGGCCGCGACGAAGAGGGCCGCGACGGTGATCAGGTAGTAGTCCGGGTCGGAATCGAAGGCGAGGAAGGCGCGGATGGGTCCCAGGAGGGAAAGCTTCCGGTTGTGGAAGGCCTGCAAGTGCACGAACGCGAGCGCGTCGCCTTGCGCGACGTGGCACCACCAGATGAAGGCGCTGATTCCCCCGAGCGCCAGAGCGGCGCCGAGCAGCGCTCGCACGCGCGTGCTGGTGCGGACCGCGGTCGCCGCATCCGTGAAGAGCGCGACAGCGGCGGCCACTCCGGGAGAGCGCGTCGCCGAAGCGACCGCGCCGGCGACTCCGGCGACCAGAAACTTCTCCGAGCGCAGGGCCAGAAGGGCCGCGGCCACCGCCGCCGCGAAGAGCGCTTCCGAATACGGATAGGTGAAGAAGTGCGCGCCGGGCGAGGCCAGGAAGAGCACGGCCGCGCGCAGGCCGTCGGCAGGCTTGCGAAGCGCGGCCAGCCGCGCGATCAACAGGGCCGCCAGAAGCCCGCACCCGTTCGACAACAGAAACGCCGCCCAGAAGACGTCGATGTGCATCGCCCGCAAGAGCAGCGGATAGAGCGGGAAGAACACCAGGTGGTGATTCGGGCCGGGATGCCGGGGAGGATATCCATCGCGCGCCAGCGAGACGTAGAAGTTTGCGTCCCAGCGAACCAGCGGCGCAAGCAAGGCGCTGGGCGGCGCACCCGGAAAGAGGTTGCTGCGGTCCGGGATCCACTTCCACTGCGCGGCTTTCTCGGGCGTCATCAGGGCCGCGCCGGCATGGGTCGCGCCGACCGCCAGCGCGCGGGTGATCACGAACGCAGCGATCAAGAACCCGGTACGCCCCAGAACGCGGCGCGCCCGAAAGATCACTTCGGCGGCGGCAGCGGGCCCCAGGCAGGGTCGCTGGCCCCCAGATGCTCGGAAGTGACCTGGCGCGGATTCGATCCGTCGGGCTGCATCACCCAGAGCTGCCGCTTTCCGCCGCGCGTCGAGGAAAAGAGGATGTACCGGCCGTTGGGCGCCCAGGCGGGCTTTTCATTGGTGCCCTGGTTCTGGGTCAGGCGCGTGACCTTCCCGCCGTCGATGGCCACCGTGTAGAGATCGAAGGCGCGGTGCTCGTCGCGGCCCGAGAAGGCGATCAGATCGCCCTTGGGCGACCAGGCCGGCTCCTGGTTGAAGTTGCCCTGGAAGGTGAGCCGGCGCACGTCGGTGCCGTCGGCGCTCATGGTGTAGATCTGCGGCGAGCCCGCGCGCTCGGAGACGAAAGCGATGCGCTTTCCGTCGGCGCTCCAGGAAGCGGAGACGTCGATGCCCCGGGCGTCGGTGAGCCTGCGCCCGATCGGGCCGTCGGTCTGCGAGATGTAGATGTCGGTGTTGTCCTCGACGCTGGCCGAGTAGAGGAAGCGGAGCCCGTCGGGGGCGTAGGTGGCGCCCGCGGCCAGGTCGCCCATCAGGACCAGCGGGCCTATCTTCCGGCTCGCTACGTCCACGGTGTAGATGTGCGCGCCCGCTCCGTCGCGAAAACTGGTGAACGCGATCGTTCTTCCGTCGGGCGTCCAGGCGGGCAGCAGGTTGATCGACGCGCCCGTCAGCGGCTGCGGATTCGCCCCGTCCCAGTCGGAGACGACGATCTGCTTGCCCGTCTCGGTCTCGCGCACGAAGGCGATCCGGGTCTGGAAGATGGCCGGCTCGTGCGTGAAGAAGCGGACCACGTCGTCCGCGAAGCGGTGCGCCAGCTGGCGCATCGAGGGAGACGGCCCCTGGTAGGTGCCGTGCAGCAGCTCCTGCCCGTGCGCCACGTCGTAGAGGCGCATGTCGCACTTGATCTCGGCGCCGGGCGCGTCGCAGCTCAGCTTGACCAGGCCCTGCGCGCCCACCGCCTGCCACCTGGCATAGTTGATGTTGGTCAGGCCCTCGGTGGGCGGCGCGAGGAACGAGGCCGGGTCGAGCAGCTTGAAGAGCCCGCTGCGCTCGAAGTCCTGCGCGAGCACGCTCTGCACCGAGACAGAGGTCTCCTGCGCGCCCAGCGGCCGCGCCATCGCCAGCGGGTACGCCTGCACGCGCCCTCCGGAGAGATCGATCACGGGACGGTCGGCGGCGAGGAGGAGCGCGAGGAGGATCATCATGGCCGGAAATTCAGTACCACGCCGGTGTCGCGCAGCGAGCGCGCGAGATCGGGCGGCGGCGGAGGGAGCTTGGTGCGCTGGATGGCGAGCTCGAGGGCCTGATCGAAGAACGCGTTGCCCGACTTCTTCTCGAACTCGTGTTTGATGATCTGGCCGGAGGGTCCGATCCAGGCGACCACGACGGCGGCAAGATAGAGGCGCTCGCGCTCGGAGATGACCGACGGGACCGCGTAGTTCTCCATGATCGCGTCGTGCACCGCGGTGTAATACGCTTCACCCTCTTCCGCCGACTGCGCCGTGCCCGCGGCCGAGCCCGTCGGCGACCCGGCGCGCTCCGGGTCGGGCTCTTCCTTCGGCTCCGCGGTGGCCTTGCCCATCGCGTGGGCGAGCGCGCGCTGCATCAGCTCCTGCCGGGTCGGCGCGTGTTTCTGCGCGGGCTGAGCGGGCGCCTTGCCGGGCGCCTTGGGCGGGGCGGAGGCGACCGGGCTGGGTGCCGGAGCCTGGCGCCGCGGCAGGAGCTGCGGATCGCGCGGTTTCCCCAGCGCCACCATGTGCGCGATGATCGGCTTGCGCAGAGGCGGCGCCCGGTCGAACAGCATGGGCAGGTAGATCGCGGCCCCGAACACCGCCGCGTGCAGCAGCACCGCGAGCGCCACTCCCGGGAGCGCGGGCGTTCGCGGCGTCAGCGCCAGCACGCTCTGGTGGCCGCTCTCGGTCAACGCTTCTTCAGCTCCTTGTCGGGCTCGGTGATCATGCCCAGCGACTCGACGCCGGCGCGCCGGGCGGTCGCCATGATCTCGACCACCATCCCGTACTGCAGGGATCGGTCGGCGTGCAGGTACAGCTCCTTGTCCTTCTTCACCCGCGCGTTGGTGGCGAGCTTCGCCTCGAGGTCCGGCGGCGAGATCTCCACGTCGCCGAGGAAGATCCGCCGGTCGCGGCGGATGGTGAGCACCAGCTTCTCCTCGGCGTGCTCCATCTGCTGCGCGGAGGCGCGGGGCAGGTCCACCTTGACCCCGCTCTGGATCAAGGGCGCGGTGACCATGAAGATGATCAAGAGCACCAGCATGACGTCCACCAGGGGCGTCACGTTGATGTCGGTCATCGCCCGCCGCCCGCCGCTGTCGGAGCCTCCGAACGCCATCAGGCGGCCTTCTTGAAGATGTGCCGTTTAATGATGTTCAGGAAGTCGGAGCTGAAGTTGCGCATCTCGTTGTCCAGCACGCGGATGCGGGTGTTGAAGGCGTTGTAAGCGACCAGCGCGGGGATGGCCGCGAAGAGTCCCATCGCCGTGGCGATCAGCGCCTCGGAGATGGGCCGCGCCACCGTGGCCAGGTTGGCGTTGCCGGCCGCGTAGATGTCGCGGAAGGCGACCATGATCCCCCAGACGGTTCCGAAGAGACCCACGAAGGGCGCGGCTGCGGCGGTGGTGCCCAGAAAGGGGATCTGCATCTCCAGCGCCGTCAGCTCGGTGTTGGCCGCGCGCGCCAGCGACCGCTCGACATTCTCGAACCCGCCGAGCTGATCGTGCATGGCCGCGTCCTCGCTCTGCGCGGGCTGGGCCTGCGTCACCTTGGAGAGTTCGACGTAGCCGGCGCGGAACACCTGCGCCACGGGCGAGAGGGGAAGCTCGGCGGTGGCCGCATAGATGGTGTCGAGCCGCTTGCTGCGCCAGAACGTCTCCAGGAAACGCACGCTCTCCCGCTGCGCGCGCCGCAGTTGCAGGACCTTGCGGAAGATGATGGTCCAGCTCGCGACCGACGAGACGACCAGGATGAGGAGCACGCCGGTCACGATCGGGCCGCCGTGCGTGACCATCTCGAGATAGTTGAGGCTGCCGTTCATTCCATGCTCCGCCCTTCGGGCTCCGCCCGCGCGCCCGCACGGCGGTCGCGCTCCAGCGGTCGCGGTTCTCCCTCGCGTGGCTTGCCCTGTCAACGCAGCAGATGCCGCATCGGTTCAGGTGTCCTCGAGAAGCGTGACCCAGGTGGGTCCTGGTGGGTCTGAATGCAGGAGGCTGCAGATCGTCAGAAGACAAGGAGCCCTCGATGCGCCGCCGCTGGCTTTCTCCCCCGTCGCGCCTGATCCTCCCCGCCCTCCTCTTCGCCGCCGCCTGCGGCCCATACAGACAGTGGGTGCCGGTGGAAGTGGACTGGACGTTCGGCGGCAAGGCCTGCACGGACGCGGGGGTGTCGAACATCCAGATCGACATCGACGGCGAGATCCTCACGCCCAACAAGTTCACCTGCCTGGACGCGAGCCAGGGCGCCGACCTGGGCACCTTCATCACCGGGCCGTATACCGTGACGGTCACGGGATTCGACCCGGCGGGCAACGTCGTTTTCCAGTCCACGCGGGTCGTGCAGGTGCGCGACATCGGCAAGAACCTGATCCCGTTCGACGCAGCGCCCACGACCGGCACCGCCTCGCTCCACTGGACGTTCGCGGGCAAGACCTGCGATGCGGCCGGCGTTTCGACCGTGCGGGTGAGCGTGGACGACCAGGTGATCACCGACGCGCAGAACAACCCCGCGCTCCCGTGCAAGGGCGCGACCCTCGAGGGCACCACCATCGGGCCGCTCTCGCCGGGCTCTCACACGTTCGCGCTGGCGGCGCAGTCGCCGAGCGCCAGCTATGCCGCCTCGAACTTGAACGTGAGCGTCACCGCGGGGCAGGACACGCCGGTGGCCGCGGACCTCCAGACGGCGACGCCCACCACCGCCTCCGCCCAGGTGCGGTGGAACTTCCAGCCCGGCGGCAAGAGCTGCGCGGACGTGGGCGCCGATCGCCTCCTGGTCATCTTCGATCCAGATCCCGACGGGTCGCGAGGCTCGCAGGTTGCCGACACGCCCTGTGCAGGCATCGGCGGCGCGCCGGTGACCGAGCTGCAGATCGTCGACGTGCCCGACGGAAAGCACTCGTTCGCAGTCCGCGCCACCAGGCAGGGGCAGCTGATAGGCTACACGCATCATCCGGTCGCGACGCTCTTCACCGCGCCCTTCACGACCGCGGTCGATGTCACGCTCGAAGCGCTGCCATGATAACTCCCCCTGGTGCATTCCGGCGCGCCCATCGGCGTTTTTGACAGCGGAGTCGGCGGGCTGACGGTGCTGCGCAGCCTGATCGCGAGGCTGCCGCACGAGCACACGGTCTATCTCGGCGACACGGCGCGGGTTCCCTACGGCACCCGATCGGGCGAGGTGGTGACGCGCTACGCGCTGCTCTCGGCGCGACATCTCATGTCGCACGGGATCAAGATGCTGGTGGTCGCCTGCAACACCGTCTCGGCGCACAGCCTGTCCGCGCTGGCGGAGGCGCTGCCGATCCCGGTCGTCGGCGTGATCGAAGCCGGTGCGCGGACGGCCGCCGGCCGCACCCGCGGCGGAAACATCGCCGTGCTGGGGACGCCGGCCACCGTCGCGTCCGGCGCTTACCAGGCGGCGCTGCGGCGGCTTGCTCCCCTCTCGGGCGTGGTGGCGCGCGCCTGCCCGCTCTTCGTGCCTCTCGCCGAGGAGGGTTGGACCGACGGCGAGGTGCCGCGGCTGGTGGCCGAGCGTTATCTGGGCGATCTCAAGCGCGGCGGCGTGGACACCGCGGTTCTAGGCTGCACCCACTACCCGCTGCTCGCGAAGGTGATCGCGCAGGTGCTGGGTCATGAGGTGTCGATCGTGGACAGCGCCGATGCGACGACAGCGGTGGTCGCGTCGCTGCTCGAGAGCCACGGTCTCTTGCGCCCGCCCGGGACGCCTGCCCGCCACCGGACGCTCTGCACCGACCTCCCGGACCGCTTCCGGGCGGTGGCCGAACGCTTCCTGGGGCGGCCCGTAGAGACGGTAGAGTTGATCGATCTGCAGCCGTAGCGGAAGGGACTTTTCCACCTCCGCCCCGGGTTCAGTCTGGTGGCGAAGGCCGTCCTGTTCTACTCTGCTGCAATCAGGCAGGGCCCACCCGGAGGCGAGCAATACCCGTGTCCACGACTGCACCCAAGCCCGGCGCACCGGTGGCCGGGTTCAACCACAACGTCAAGTACGGGCCGCGCATCTATCATGTGCAGACCGAGGACTCGGGGCTGCCGCACGCCCACTACATCACGCACCTCTTCGTGGGCGGCAACATCGTCGCCAGCATGAAGACGAGCTACGCAGAGAGGATGTCCGAACCGAACCTCCCCGCGGCGGTGCGCTCTCTGATGGAGGGCCAGCACAAGCACATGCTCAAGCGCCTGGTCGCGGGCGAGTTCAACGAGATGGCCGAGCGGCTCTCCGCTACGCACTACGATCCGGGCGTGCTGGCCGACGGCTCCAACCAGGCCTCGTACGTCAACACGGGTCCGTCGGCGCCCGGCCTTGCAACGGCGGCGGCAAGACCCGCGGCTCGTGCGGCTACGCCGGCCGCGAAGCCCCGGGCTCCCGCCGCCGCGCCGACCGCGGTGCCGAAGCCGGCCGTTCCTGCTGCCAGGCCAGCGGCGAAACCCGCTCCGCAGCAGCCGGTGTGGCAGGCCGCTCCGCCCTCGGCATCGCCGGCCGCGCCGCGCACGCCGGGCCAGCCGCTGCCCAACGTCACGCGCGCTCCCGCGCAAACATCGCGCCAGGCCGTGCCGCCCCGGATGGTGCCGGTGGTTCCGCCGATCCCCCCGCCGCCGCGGGTCACGCCCGCAAGGGCGAAGGCCGCGCCCGCTCTCTTCAGCGAGACCCCGGTCGAGGTGCCGCACGACGATCTGCCCACCCTCTTCGCCGAGGAATTGATCAGTGAGAAGAGCCTCGACGAAGTGATCCTCGCATTTCTCTCGGCGGACCTCGAGCCGCCCAAATAGAGGCTCCGATGCGCCTGCCCGCTGCTTCCGCACTCGCTCTCGCCGGCCTGATCGCCTGCGCGGGCAGCTACTCGTCAGGCCCGGTTCAACTCAGCGACTCCGGTATCCCCCCCGGCTCGGCCGGCGGCGACGCGGGCGGCGATGCCGGTCCAGATGCCGGTTCCGATGGCGGTCCGGACGCAGGTGCGGACGCGGGCTGCGCACCGCTGACGCTCAACGGCGTCAATGCCGTCGACGGCTGCTTCGGCAACGCTCCGACGACGGCGACGGGAACGGTAAACACCGTCAATTGCTCGATCGACATCTCGCTCGGCACCTCAACCGGCCCCTGCCGCGGCACCGTCTCCGGACCGTCCAACGCCTTCGACGGCGGCTGCCAGAGCGGCTTCTACACCTGCAAGTCACCCTCGCTGCCCGGCACCTTGACCTGTGTGTACAGCACCACTGTCTGCCTCATCAAGATCTGCGACGCCGGGATGACCTGTCCGTGATCCGGCTCTTCCACGTGA
>Ga0213851_1299207_pt1 | contig 11078 bp, 11 predicted proteins | sample ABR_2014_MetaT_FD_164455 | JGI IMG/M metagenome (GOLD analysis project Ga0213851, IMG submission 164455) | Metatranscriptome of freshwater sediment microbial communities from post-fracked creek in Pennsylvania, United States - ABR_2014... | ecosystem: Environmental > Aquatic > Freshwater > Creek...
GCAAGGGCACGTTGAACGCGTAGGCGGCGGCCGGCGCGACTAAGAGGGAAGTTGCAAACAGGGCTTTCCAAGGAGCCATCATTGGCGATCCTTCCGTCGTGGACTGCTGAGGGCGATGAGGACGCAGCGGCTGTGACAGAGCTTGAGCCAACCGGAAGCCGCCACTCTACGAAATTGATCGATTCCATTGCAACTCGGGGGAGCGACTCGATGCCCTGGAGCGCTACTTCGTCCAGCGCCCCTTGCCCTCCTTGTCGGCCTTGCAGGTCAAGGTCGCGCCAGAACTGTCCTGCGCGGTGGTGCCGATGGCGGCCTTGGGGCAGAACTGGCCGTTCTTCGGCCCCTTGGGGGCGCTCTTGCCGCGAGCGAACGAGGGCATTGCAAGGAGGCTCAACGCGAGGGCGATGGCGGCAGTCCGCATATGTTCTCCGGGAAAGTGCTCCGGGCGGCAGCGTGCCGCATCCTGCCGCATCCGTCCAGATCGGTGAAGTGCTCTGCTGAACGGCGAAGCGGGCCTGCCCCGTAAGGATGACAGCACCGCATCGCGGCGGCGCTGTAGAAATTGCAAGGCGCCACGAAAAGAGGCGGTCAGAAGTTCCTGAAGACTAGTTCTCTCGGCGGCAGAAGTCCGTTTATGAAAGCGAATTCGCAGCGCCTTCGCCTGGCGTTCGCCCCTCTGCGCTGGCCCCGTGCTTGCTTTGTATCGAGCACATGCCCCCCTCCCGCGCGCAGCCTGAGCGCCTGATGCGTTATCGATTTGACACGGCCGCCCAGGCAAGCCGCCATCTCCACTCGATGGAGCGACGCCAGATCCTCTTCTTCCCCGATCCGTTTCTCGACGTGCGCGACGGCCAGCAGGTCCTGCTCGAGCTCGCCTTCGCCGACTCGGAGCAGACGATGGGGGTGCGCGGCGCCGTGCACAGCCTGGAGACGGGCACACTGCGCGGCGCCTGGTTCGAGCTCTACGCGATCCGCCTCGTGGACGGCGTGCAGATCGCAGCCGAAACGCCCCGCCGGTTCGCCCCGCGCCTGCCGGTGGATCTGATGGTGCGCGTGGAACGCCCTGGGCTTCCCGCCTCTGTAGCGCGGCTCGCCGACGTCAGCGCCAGCGGTGCGCGGGTGGTGTCCGCGGGCGGCAGATGGTCGGGGGGCGAAGAGATCCTGATCAGCGAGCTCGCCGGCGGATCGCCGCTGCGCGGAAAGGTGATCCGCGCGCGCGAGGGCGAAATCGGATTGCAGTTCGTGCGCTCGGACGCCACCACGCGGCGCAACGCCGTGCGCCTGGTGGATGCGGCCCGGCAGCGCTGGCGCGGAGCGCGCGAAACGCGCCATCCCATCGCCTGCGGATGCATGCACGGCGGCGCGCTCTTCGAGCCTCTCCTGCCGAGAGCGGCGCACCGGCGCGTGGAGGGCGTGTGAGCAGCACCGTGCAAGGCGTTCAGCTCGAGCCGTCCGCCAGCCGCAAGCTGCGCGAGCTGGAGAAGTCGCGGCGCGAGCGGGTGGCGCACGTCCTCGAAGAAATGGTCGCGGTGGTCCAGATCACCTGGCCTGCGATCCAGCCCTCAGTCCGGAAGGGCGAGCGGCTCCACTTCACGGCGGCGGGCGTTCGGGTCGAGTATTCGGTCGACGGCCGCACCGGCCTTCTCACCGTGCACCAGATCATCGAAGGCGCGGTGGCGCTGGCAGGATAAGCGGTACAATCGGCGACCATGCCCAACCCGCTGGTCTCCGATCGCAACGTCGAGTTCGTCCTTTATGAGCTGCTCCGCGCGGAGCAGCTCTGCCTTTTGCCGCACTTCTCGGGCCACGGGCGCGAGACGTTCGACCTTCTGCTCTCGAGCGCGCGCAAGCTCTCGCGCGAGGTGCTCTTCCCCGCTTTCAAGCCGATGGACGAATCGCCGCCGCGCCTCGAGAACGGCCAGGTGCGCGTGCACCCGGCGATGCGCGAGATCTGGCCGCGCATGTTCGAGCTGGGGCTGGCCGCGTCGACGCGGCCCGAGGAGATCGGCGGGCAGCAGCTTCCCGCGACCATCGCGGTGATGGCTTCGCACTACCTCATGTCGGCGAACGGCGCGGCCTTCGGATACCTGGGGCTCACCGAGGGCGCGGCGCACCTGATCGAGGCGTTCGGCAACGAGTTCCTGCGCTCGGAGGTGATGCCGAAGATGTACGCGGGCGAGTGGGCCGGCACCATGGCGCTGACCGAGCCGCACGCAGGCTCTTCGCTCGCCGACGTGGCCACCCGCGCGCGCCCCGGGCCCGAGGGCATTTTCTTCATCGACGGCCACAAGGTGTTCATCTCGGGGGGCGATCAGGACTTGACGCCCAACATCGTCCACCTCACGCTCGCGCGCATCGAGGGCGCGCCGGCGGGCATCAAAGGCGTCTCGCTCTTCGCCATCCCCAAGAAGCGGCTCGACGGCAGCGACAACGACTGCAGCTGCGCAGGCGTGTTCCACAAGATGGGGTGGCGCGGGCTGCCGTCGATCGCGCTCAACTTCGGCGAGCGCGGCGACTGCCGCGGCTGGCTGGTGGGCGAGCCCGGCAAGGGCATCGCCTACATGTTCCAGATGATGAACGCCGCGCGACTGATGGTGGGGCTGAACGGCGTCTCGACCGCGTCGGCGGCGTACTTCGAAGCGTTGGAGTATGCGAAGACCCGCCCGCAAGGGCGGCCGCTTCAGTCGCGCGACGCGCGGGCACCGCAAGTGCCCATCGTCGAGCACGCCGACGTGCGGCGCATGCTGCTCAAGCAGAAGTGCATCGTCGAGGGCGGGCTCGCGCTCTTGGCGACCTGCGCGCGGTACGTGGACCTCTCGCAGCATGCCGAGGCGCCCGAGGAGCGGCGGCGCGCGCAGCTCCTGCTCGATCTGCTGACGCCGGTGGCGAAGACGTTTCCCGCGGAGCGCGGCTTCGAGTCGAACGCGCTGGCGGTGCAAGTGCACGGCGGGTACGGCTACACCAGCGAGTACCTGCCCGAGGCGTGGCTGCGGGATCAGAAGCTCAACACCATCCACGAGGGAACCAGCGGGATCCAGGGCCTCGATCTGCTCGGGCGCAAGGTGGTCGCCGAGAGCGGCGCGGCGCTGCTGGCGCTGAATGAGGAGATCGCGGCGACCGCGCAGCGCGCCCAAGAGGCGGGCGTCGAGCCGGCCTGGATCGAGGCCGTGCGCTTGGCTTTCGCGACCATCGGCGAAGTGACCATGCATCTCGCGCAGCTCGGGCTCGCGGGCGACCGCGACGGGATGCTCCTGCACTCGGCCGACTACCTCGATCTCGTCTCCACCGCGGCCATCGCCTGGATCTGGCTCGCACAAGCGGCGGCGGCGCGAGAGGCGAAGAGCAGTGACCCGTTCTACCTGGGCAAGCTGGCCGCCGCGCAGTACTGGATCGCGAGCGAGCTGCCGCGCATCGGCCACCTGGCGGCGCTCTGCCGCAACGGCGAAGATTCCTACGCGCGGGTGCAGCCGGAGTGGCTATGACGCTCTTCTCGAAGCGCCTGCCGCACGTGGTGACGCGCAAGGATCTGGCGCTGATGGTCGCGCCCACCTACGCCGCGGCGGCCGAGGTGGATTTCGACGAAGCGCACGAGCGCATGGAGCGCGCGCTGGCATCGCAGGCCGTCGTCGATGCGCTCTACGACGGCCTCTCGGAGGCGCTGGCGGAGCTCAAGGGGCCGCGCACAACCGAGGACGAGATCGTCGACGCGCTTTCCAAAGGCGTGGAGAAGCGCCGCTCGCGCGTCAAAGCGGCGGCGGTGACTCCCGCCATCTCCGCAGCGATGGTGATGCTCAACCTCGAGCTGGGCTTCGCGCCCGAGATGATGCGCGGCACGCTCGCCTCGCCTAAGGGCGCGCAGATGCTGCAGCAGGGCCTGCGCGAGCTGGGCACGCATCTTTTTCACCAGCTCGTCAAGTGAAGCGGGGCCGGTAGCCTCGCGGCGCATCTCCTCGCATCGCCCCGGGTTCGTCGCGCGGGTTGCGACCTTGGTCGCCGGATCATCAACCGATGTGTCGCGAGAGTGATCGAGGCACATTGCGTCACCCATGATCTCCCGGCCTCCCGCGTTGATTCTCGTCGCCTCGCTGCTCGCCGCTTGCGGCGGCGCGGCCCATGACTCGAGCAGCCCGGACGATCTGCGTCGACGCCGAGACGGCGGCGCCCACGACGGCGGTGGTTACGACGGCGGCAGCGACGCCGGCACGCCCCCCGGCGGCGCCTGCTCCTCGAACCACGAGTGACGAACGGCGACCTCTGCTCCTCGGGCACCTGCGTCGCCTCGTCCTGCAACCAGCGCCACGCCGGCGTCACCGGAATCCGCGCCACCGTCCGCATCGATCGGTACCTGGGCCTGCGCGCCGGCCACAACGGCACGCACGAGTTGGCCAACGGCACGCTGCAGAACGTGAGCTGGATCTACCAGGCCTCCGTCGAGGACGCGACGGCGGCGCAGCTGGCGATGAACGTCGCCAGCTCGATCGACCCGCACGGCTTGCCGCGAGAACTCCCGCTCAGCACCGGCCAGGTGATCGAGGTCGAAGGCGAGTACATCCCCGTTGCGTCCGCCAACGCGGGCGGGCGCGCGGTGATCCATTTCACGCACCTGCCCTGCGGCTTCGTCACCATCAACGGCGTCACCTACTAGGCAGAGCGAACGTCCGGTGGTCTTCGCGGGCCTCTTTTGGGACTTCGGGTTATAGAGTGGGCCGCTTTCATGGAGGGCCCCCCTTTGCTCCTCGCGCTGCTCCTGGTCGCGTCCCCGGTTTCCCCTGACGTCGCTCACAAGCTGGTAGGCGGCGCGCTGGCAGACGGCGTCGCATATGCGCGCCTCGAAGAACTGACCGACACCATCGGGCCGCGGCTCTCGGGTTCGCCCGGGGCGGAGGCCGCCGTACACTGGGCGCTGCAGAAGTTCCAGCAGGACGGCCTCGCGGCGCGGCTCGAGCTGGTGAGAGTTCCGCACTGGGTCCGCGGAGAGGAGCACGGCGAGATCCTTCCGGCGCCGGGGATCGCCGGCCACCCGCTCGCGCTGACCGCGCTGGGGAACAGCGTGGGCGGCGAGGTCACGGGCGAAGTGATCGAGGCGCGCTCCCTTCGGGAGATCGCCGCCCTCGGCGAGAAGGCCCGCGGCAAGGTGATCTTCCTCAACCACACCATGGGATCGAAGGGCGGCTACGGCGACTGGGTGGATCTGCGCACGCGCGGTCCGGCCGAGGCGGGCAAGCTGGGCGCAGCCGGCGTGCTCTTGCGATCGCTCGCCACCGCGTCGTTCCGCTCGCCGCACACCGGCGTGACCATCTACGACGAGAGCGCGCCGAAGATCCCGGCGGCCGCCGTCTCCACCGAGGACGCCGCGCAGATCCACCGGCTGCTTTCGCGCGGTCCGGTGCGCGTGAAGTTCACGCTGGGCTGCCGGATGCTGCCCGACGCCGACTCGGCCAACGTGGTGGGCGAGCTGCGCGGGCGCGAGAAGCCGGACGAGATCGTGCTGCTGGGCGCGCACCTCGACTCCTGGGATCTGGCCGACGGCGCCAACGACGACGGCGCGGGAGTGGTCACCATGATGGAGGTGGGCCGCCTGCTCGCGCAGCTCGAGCCCGCGCCTCGCCGCACGGTGCGGATCGTGCTCTACATGAACGAGGAGAACGGCAGCGCGGGCGGCAAGGGTTACGCGGCCGCGCACGCGGCCGAGCTGGCGAAGCACGTGGCCGCGATGGAAGCCGACAGCGGCGCGGCCCGGCCACTCGGGGTCGCCGTGCACGCGGGCGGAGATGGCGCGGCGCTCTTGCGGCCCTGGCTCGCGCCGCTCGCGTCGCTGGGCATCGACGCGACCGACGGAGATGCGGGCGGCGCGGACATCGGCCCGCTCGGGATGGCGGGTGTGCCGTTCGCCGGCGTGCCCGTCGAAGGCGCGCACTACTTCGACATCCATCACAGCGCCGCCGACACGTTCGACAAGATCGATCCGGAGGCCCTGGCGAAGGAAGTGGCCGCCTATGCGATGACGGCGTACGCGCTGGCCGAGATGCCCGGCACGCTTCCGCGCCCGGCGCCCGAGCCGCCGCGCCGCCACTCACCGGACTCTCCGAAAGCTCGCTGATCAGCGCTGAGGGGCCGCGCATGAAAACCTTGAGCAGCTACGTGAAGGATCGCTGGGCGGCGGGCAACGCGCCCTTCGCCGCTCTGGTCAACCCCGCCACCGAGGAGCCGCTCGCGCAGACCTCCACGGCCGGCATCGACATGGGAGGCGTGCTCGATCACGCGCGCGCGCACGGCGGCCCGGCGCTGCGGGAGCTGAGCTTCGCGGAGCGCGGGGAGCTCTTGAAGGCATGGAGCAAGGCGCTTCATGCCGCGCGCGAGGAGCTGATCGCGCTCGCGATGCAGAACGGCGGCAACACCCGCGGCGACGCGAAGTTCGACCTGGACGGCGCCATCGCCACGCTCGCGCACTACGCGGAGCTGGGCGCGCAGTTGGGCTCGATCAAGACGCTGCGCGACGGCGAGCCGGTGCAACTCGGGCGCACGGCGCGCTACGCGGGCGTGCACCTGTGGCTCCCGCGCGATGGCGTCGCGGTGCACATCAACGCCTTCAATTTCCCGGCGTGGGGGACGGCCGAGAAGGCCGCCTGCGCGCTGCTCGCGGGCATGCCCATCGTCAGCAAGCCGGCGACCAGCACCGCGCTGGTGGCGCACCGGCTGTCGGAGATCGGCGCGCCGCTGCTGCCGCCCGGGGCGTTCCAGTTCCTCTGCGGATCGCCGGGAGACCTGCTCGACCGCCTCGGGCCTCAGGACGTGGTCGCGTTCACGGGCTCGTCGCAGACGGCGGCGAAGCTGCGGGCGCAGCTCTCGCGGCGCGGCGCGCGGCTCAACGTCGAGGCGGATTCGTTGAACGCCGCGGTGCTGGGGCCCGACGTGTCCGCGGGCAGCGCGACCTGGGACCTCTTCGTCTCCGACGCGGCTCGCGACATGACCCAGAAAGCGGGTCAGAAGTGCACCGCGGTGCGCCGCATCTTCGTCGCGCCTGAGCGGCTGGCGGAGGCGCAGGCCGCGCTGGTCGACCGGCTCTCGCAGATCCGCGTCGGCGATCCGGCGCGCGCCGAGGTGACGATGGGCCCGGTGAGCACCGCCGATCAACTTCGCGACGTGCGCGCGGGAATCGCCAAGCTCGCTTCCGAGTCACAGCCGGTCTTCGGCGGCGACGGCTCGGTCAAGGCGCTCGCGCCCGAAGGAAAAGGATACTTCGTATCTCCTGTGCTGCTGGTCTCGAAAGATCCGGCCGCGGCCAAGGTGATGCACGACGATGAGGTGTTCGGCCCGGTGGCGACCCTGGCCGCGTCGGGCACGCCCGCCGATCTGGTGCGCCGCGGCGGCGGCAGCCTGGTCTGCTCGGTGTACAGCGACGACCGCGATTTCTTGCGCTCGTGCGTGCTGGCGATCGCGCCGTACCACGGCCGCATCTACATCGGCAGCGAGAAGGTTGCAGGTCAAACGATGGGGCCCGGAACGGTGCTGCCGCAGCTCCTGCACGGCGGCCCGGGCCACGCCGGCGGCGGCGAGGAGCTGGGCGGCCTGCGCGGGTTGCAGCTCTACTCGCAGCGGGTGGCATTGCAGGGCGACCGCGCGCTGCTCGACGCCATCGCTCCCGCTACTGCGCGGCCTTCCACGCCTTGAAGAGCGGTTCCGCTTCGGCCACGAAGCTCTCGTGGCGAGGGCGCCAGTCGAGATCGTTGCGCGCCTTCTCGCTGGAGAGGTGTTGATCGAGCATCAGCGCCTCGTGGTACGGGCTGCCGTCGGGCGCCGACGCGGCGACCTTGCCGTCCTTCCCCGCCGCCCGCGAGGCCGCCTCGGCGATCTCGCGCTGCGTGAGGTGCGAAGCGTCGTTGGCGTTGAAGACCGACCCGGCAGGCGCGCGCTCGACCAGCCGGACGTAGAGCTCGGCCAGATCGTCGACGTGCACCATCGGCCAGTGGTTCGCGCCCTCGCCGACCGTCTGCGCCGCCCCGCTCTTCAGCGCGGTGCCGAAGAACATGGCCGGGATGCCGCCCTTCCCGCCGTAGACGATGCCGGGCCGCACCACCACCGAGCGGATTCCGTCCTTCGCCGTGTCGAGCGCCATCTGCTCGTGCGCCGGCCGCCACGCCACCGCGCGCGCCGGACGGAGCGGCGAAGACTCGTCGGCCATGCCGTCGGTCGGTCCCTGCACCCAGCAGCCGCTGGTGTAGATGAAGGTCGCGCCCACCTGGCCGCGGAGCAGATCCTTCGCGCTGGTGATGGTCTTCTTGTCCAGCTCGACGCCGGCCGGCGAATAGTCCTGCGCCAGGTTGACGAACGCCGCGCGTCCCCAAGCCGCGCCCGCATACCCGGCGGGATTTCCCAGGTCACCCTTCACCAGCTTCACGCCGGCGCTCTTGAGCGCCTGCGCCTTCGCTTCGTCCCGGACGAGCGCCAGCACATCGTGTCCCGCCTTCTTCAGCGCGAGAGCAACCGCCGACCCGATGTACCCGGTGCCGCCAGTCAGGAAAACCTTCATGTACCCTCCGCAAATTCGACCGCTCTGTGTACGCCGTGTGGCGCGGGCCGCCAAGAGCAAACATGAGGCAGCCGTTCACTCTGGGGCTCGCTCCTGCGTAGCAGGCTGCGCACCGCCACCTCGCCTACGCGGCTTGGGGCCTTTTGTGTAGTCCCAACGATTACCTACGATAAACCCAAGTTACCAAATTGTTTTGATTTTATCATGTAACGCGACGCAGCGGCCTGCGGCCCCGTGTTTGCTTCAGGTCAACCATGTCACAGGAACCGCACGCGGGAGCGACACTCTGATGGGCAACGTCGAGCGGCTCCGCAACACCGCGGAAAACGTCGCGGTCCTCCTGAACGCAAACGCGAGGAACGTCTCCGACGGCCTCAAGCGCGAGCTCGAGAACTTCGTCCCGCCGCAGGATCTCTACTACTCGCGCTGCTTCGAGGACGCGCGCACCATCGCCCGCGAGGTGCTCGACCGCGGCTACCGCACCGTGCTTACAGGAGGCGGCGACGGCACCTTCGTCGGCTACGTGAATTGCCTCTACGAAGAAGCCATGCAACCGCGCGCCGGCACCATGCGCAGCGCGCTCAAGCTCGTTCCCCTGCCCGCGCACGCGGTCCGCCTTCCGCGGCTCGGCGTGCTGAAGCTGGGGACCGGCAACGCGGTGGCCGACTTCTGCGGGGCCAGCGCGCACCGCGTCGGCGTGGTCGAGGACATCCTCCGCGCCCGCTCCGGCGAAGTCTCCCGGTCGCGCCCGCTCTATCTAATGGCGTGCGAGGGCAAGCGCGCGCCGTTCGCCGGCCTGGGCATCGACGCGGCGCTGCTCAACGACTACGTGCGCCTCAAGCAGAGCGTGAAGGGCAGCAAGCTCGAGTTCGTGACGACCGGCGGCTTCGGCTACTTCTGCTCGGTGCTCGGCAAGACCATCCCCACTTACGCGCTGGCGCGGGGAACCCCCGATGTCGAGGTGATCAACCTGGGCGGGCCCGCGCAGCAGATCGGCCCCGACGGAAAGCCGCTGGGCCGCGACATCCAGCACGGCGAGATCATCTACAAGGGCCCCTGCAAGGTGGCCGCGGCGGGCACGGTTCCGAACTACGGCTTCGGGTTCCAGATGTTCCCCTACGCCATGCGCGCGCCAGGGCGCTTCCAGCTCCGGCTCACCGCCATCTCGGTTCCCACCATCCTCGCCAACCTGCGCTCGCTCTGGCGCGGCGGCACACCGCCCGACGGAGTGCTCGACTTCCAGTGCGAGAAGGTGCTGATCAAGTTCGACCGCGACATGCCGCTGCAAGTCGGCGGCGACGCCGAGGGCTACCGCCGCGAAGTCCTGTTCGATATGTCCGAGCGCCCGCTGGATCTGCTCGACTTCCGCGCGCGGGGATAGAAGGCTGTTTCCGCCTTCGCGGAAACAGCCAGCAACTGCGCAGGCGCTAAGCCGCCTTCGGCGGTCGCGCCTGGTCACTCTTTTAGCGGGTGTCCATGTAGCGGTCGATCCGCTCGCGGAACGTGTCGCTCGCGTCGACGAACTGCACGCCCACTCCCGCTTCCCTCTTGCCGCCGGGCGGCTGGCGATGCACCACGATCCCCGCGCTGGTCACCGGCGATCCCGCGTCGGGGAGCTGCAACTCCACCTCGACCACCGTGTTTGCGGGCGGCGGATCGTCGCTGTGGATGAAGACGCCGCCGCGGCTCAGGTTGACAGCCTGGTCGAGCACGAAGTCGGTTGCGGTGCGAAAGCGCGCCGAGAATTTCACGGCGTGGCGCTGGAAAGTGCGGTGCTGGCCCCGTTGATCGGCTGTCGAGAGCAGATTGGAAATTCGCATCCGCGCCTGCGGATCGACCACGATGAAGTCCGCCCAGAACCCCGACTCGCCCGGGGCTCCCGATCGCGCCTCGGCGACGCGGCCGATGGCCACCTCGGGCGCCCCCAGGTTGGGCAGGTAGAGGGCCATCGAGACGCGCGCCCCCACCTGCGGCGGCGCGAGCGAGCGCACGGCGATGCCGAGGGCGCTCAGTTCCCGGGAGGTCGTCTGGACCGCGACTCCCTCCGACACGTATCGAACCGGGAAGACGAAACTCGCCGCGGGCATATTCCCCCTTGGGGACACGATACGCGGCTCCGCCGCGGCGATTATGTCCCCGATGTTTCGCCTTCAAACAGTGTGCCGTGCCAGGCGCCCCGGAATCCGCACGTTTGCGGATCCGGGCAAATCAGCCGGGGCTGAAACTCCGGCCCGCGGCCAGAAAGCTGGCCCTTGGAAAGCTGGCCGTTGAGTGGTGGTCGACCACGACCGGCCGGTCAGAGTACGTTCGAGGCCAGCTCCGCCAGCGCGCTCCGCTCGCCTTTGGTAAGCGTGATGTGTCCCGCCAGCCGCTCGTGCTTGAACTTGTTGACCACGTGCACCAGGCCGTTCGAGGTGGCGTCCACGTAGGGGTTGTCGATCTGGTACGGGTCGCCCGTCAGCACGATCTTGGTGTTGTCGCCGACGCGGGTGATGATGGTCTTCACCTCGTGCGGCGTCAGGTTCTGCGCCTCGTCGACGATGATGTA
>Ga0213851_1478965_pt1 | contig 11066 bp, 11 predicted proteins | sample ABR_2014_MetaT_FD_164455 | JGI IMG/M metagenome (GOLD analysis project Ga0213851, IMG submission 164455) | Metatranscriptome of freshwater sediment microbial communities from post-fracked creek in Pennsylvania, United States - ABR_2014... | ecosystem: Environmental > Aquatic > Freshwater > Creek...
CACGGCCGGACCCACAACGGGGCCTTGACCGCCCGAGCGGCGTGAAAGAACCTCGGAGCCCTCTGATATCTGCCATTCAAATTGATAGACGGTGGGCCGGCGGATGCGCGTCGTGCACGACTCGATCCATGGAGCTGCTTCACGCTCGCCTGATCGCCAGATGAACGTCTGACACGCCCGGGCCGCTCGCGGTCCTCAACGGGAGGGAGGCGCGACCGTGGGCGATGCTCGCCTGATGCTCCTGCCCGCGGTGGCTGTGCTCGCAGCCTGGCCAGGCTGCGGAGAGAGCGGCACGTTCGACCCAGCGCTGGCTCCGTACCTGGAGATGGCGCGGAGGGGCGACTGCGCCGACCGGGTCAACCGCCTGTACTGGATCGACCGGCAGCTCGTGTTTTGGCGGACGGTAGGGGCCTGCATGGATGCTGCCTGGTACTGCATTGCTGGCGACAGCATCGGCGGCCCAAGGCAGGCCTGCCGGGACGCCGGGGTTCGTGCTTTGTTCCAGACGATCGAGGACCACCCCACGGCGGAGGACTTGGGCCTGCGGCCCGGCCACACCGTGGAGCTGGTCTGGAAGAGGTGACTCGTCGCTCAGTCGGCGGGGACACTCCGACTGAAATTGCGCCGGATTCAAACCGCTCGGCGCTCTAGCTGCGAGGGAGAGCGATGCGGAGGAACGGCAGCGCCCGGCCCGGGATCGACCCGGACGGCACCCGTCCTCAACAGGCGGGCGCCGCGCCGCAGGTAGAACTCCACGGCGTGCTTCGCGCGCGACCTGCAGGGCACACACGAGCAGCGCTCACCGAACCCACGCCCATTGCGCCGGGCGCGACGTACAACTCCCCGAGCTCGCCATCGGGCGGCTCAGCACACACGGAGGCCAGGCCGACCAGAACGCCATCGTCCTCCGCCGCGGCAGCCGGCGCGCGAGAATTTGATGGCACCGGCGCTGCTTGCCGATATCCTCGGCGCCGCGATGATCGCCCCCGTCGAGTTGCGCGGCCGATTCGTCTGGCTGCTGCCCTTGTCGCGCGGGCACCTCCAGCCGCTGCGCAAGCTCGGGGCCGGACCGCGCGAGACGTTCGCCTGGACCATGGTGCCCACGCCAGAGACGGCGGAGGCGTATCTCGCGAAGGCGCTGTCGGCGGCCGAGCGGCGCGAAGCGGTACCGTTCGCGACCTGCACGCCCGCGGGCGAGATGGTTGGCTGCACGCGCTTCTTCGATCTGCAACGCTGGGACTGGCCGGGCGGAGATCCGCGCGCGGGCGAGGACGTGTTGGATGCCTGCGAGATCGGCTACACGTGGCTCGCGCAGAGCGCGCAGCGGACGCCGATCAACACCGAGGCGAAACTCTTGATGCTGCGACACGCGTTCGAGACCTGGCGGTGCCGGCGCGTCACTTTCAAGACCGACGAGCGCAACCAGCGATCGCGCAACGCAATCTCGAGGCTGGGCGCCCACTTCGGTCCACGACACCCGAGAACGAGACCCGAGAACGAGACCCAGAACGAGACCCTTTACTCTTCGTCACTTTGCTGCAGCTTCGCGCGCAGCAGATCCCCGAGCGTGCCGAAGCCCTTCCCCGGCGCCATCTTCGACTGCTTCCTCTGATACTCGCTGTACTCGGCGCGGTCGGCGGCGCGGTCGGCCGACGTCTTCGATAATCGATAACGGCCGCGATCGTCGATCTCGATGATCTGCGCCTTGAACGCGCTCCCCACCGGGTTGGTCTTCTTGTTGTCGCTGCCGCGCGGCGTGCCCAGCTCGGCGTTGGGGATCAGGCCCTTGCCGCCCTCCCAGTGCACGAAGACGCCGAAGGCCTCGCATTTGTCGACGGTGGCGTCGACCACGTCGCCCACCTTGTTGCGCTTGCCGGCGGAGGCGGGCTTCTCGCCGCGCTCCGGCCGCTCGCCGCGCTCGTGCCGCTCGGGCCGCGCCACCGGCCCCTCGGACTGCGCCTCCTCCTCGGTGATCTTCCGCAGCGCGACCCGGCGCGAGGAGTCGTCCACCGACTCGATCTGCACCCAGATGGTCTCGCCTTCCTTCACCACCTCGCGCGGATGCTGCACGTGCCGGTCCGACAGCGCGCTCACGTGCACCAGCCCGTCCACGCCCGGAAACAGCTCGACGAACGCGCCGAACGGCTGCAGCCGCGCCACCTTGCCCTGCAGCTTCTTCCCCTCGGCGAGCTGCGGGCGGGCGGCGTCCCACGGATCCTGCTCGAGCGCGCGCAGCGACAGGGCGATCTTGTCGTGGCCTTTTTCGTCCTTCTCGATGCGCAGCACCTGCACCCGCACGCTCTGGCCGGGCTTCACCGCGTCCTGCGCGTGCGCGACGCGCGCGTGCGACAGCTCGCTCACGTGCACCAGGCCCTCCAGCCCGCCCAGATCGACGAAGGCGCCGAAGTCGCGCACCGAGGTGACGACGCCGTCGAGCTGCGCGCCCACCTCGAGATGCTTGCGCAGCTCGGCAGCCTTGCCGGCCCGCTCCTCCTCGATCAGCGCGCGCCGCGACAAGATGGCGTTGCCGCCGCGCAGCTCGGTGACGCGGAACTTGTGCCGCTGGCCGACGAACTGCGCAGGATCCTCGACGAAGCGCACGTCGATCTGCGAGGTCGGCACGAAGGCGCGCATCCCGCCCAGGTCGACCTCGAGCCCGCCCTTGTTGACGCCTACGACCAGGCCCTCGACGGGGATCTTCGAATCGAGCGCGCTCTGCAAGACCTCGCGCCCCGAGCCCTTGGGCACCGAGCGGGTGATCACCACGTTGCCCTCGGCCAGCGAGAGCACGTAGCCGTCGATCGACTCGCCCACCTGGGCCAGGAGATCGCCCTTGTCGTTGCGCAGCTCGCGCAGGTCGATGATGCCTTCGCCCTTGCCGCCCAGGTCGAGGAAGGCCACTTCGCCGCCCAGGTGCGCGATGCGCGCGGTGACTTTCTGGCCCGCCTTCAGCCGGCCTGGCTTCTGCTGCGCGGACTCGGCGAGCATCGCCGCGAAGTCCGCGCTCTCCTCGGCGGAGGGCTGGGCGAAAACGGATTCGGGGGCTTCTGCGCTCGGGCTCCGGGCTACAGGCTCCAGGCTCCGGCCAGCAGAAGCAACTGCCGCTTCTGCCGCGGCAGTGGGATCGGCGGCGGTGGGTGGCTCCGACGGTGTGGCGCCCAGGGAGGGCCTGCGCACCACGATGGGCATCTTCCGCTCTTCCTTCTGGCGCGGCGGGCGCGACTTCCGCTCTTGTGGCGGCCGCGACGGCTCCGCGGCAGGCGTCACACCCTCGAGGATCTCCTCGAAGGTCGGCTGCGCGCTCTTCTTCTCGGGCTGCCTCTTCGGTGCGGGCGGCGGCGCGGATTTCGGCTCGCTCACGCCCTTCATGATCTCGTCGAACGACGGCGCGCGCTTGCGCACGACGCCCTTCGATTCGTCCTGGGTCTCTGGCTTATCGCTCATGAATCCTGCTTCTCCGCGCCCACGCGGGCGGCGCGTCATACCACAGAAGCAGCGCCCAGCGGCCAGCTGCCAGCCTCCAGCGTTTCAGGCGCTGGCTGCTGGACGCTGGCCGCTGGAAGCTCTATCTGGCTCGCTTGCGGCCGGCGGCTTCCGATTCCTCGTCCAGCTCGCGAAGCGACGAGAGGAGGCGCGCCTCGGGCGGCAGCGTGTGCTTGCGCATGCCCGCACCGCCCACCACCACCCGGCCGCCCGTCTGGCTCACGGCCGCCACGGCGAGCCGCACCTGCTCGTCCACGCCGTTCGCCACCGTGCTGGTCAGCACCACCAGCGTGGCCCGCGAGCGCAGCACCAGATCCGCCAGGTCCCGCGCCGGCGTCTGCGCCAGAGGGGCCAGCACCTCGAACCCGCGCGCGCGCAACAGGCACGCCGCCATCCGCGCCGCGATGTCGTGCTGCTCTCCGGCAACCGCCGCCACGATGGCCGTCCCGCGATCGGGCCGCACCGGCTCGCCCGGCGGCTCCGCCAACGGCTGCGCCCGCGCGATGGCGTCGAGCACGGCCTGCGAGGCGACGTGCTCGTCGGCCACCGTCAGCCTTCGTTTCTCCCACTCGGCGCCGATGCGCTGGAGCGCGGGGGCGGCCACCTCGTCGAAGAGCGTGGCCAGATCGTAGCCGCGCAGCCGCATCGCGGAGAGCTGGGCAACCAGCGTCGCCGCTTCGCCGCGCAGCGCGGCCGCCTTGAAGTGCTCGATCGCCTCCTCGCCGAGCGTGTCGGCGCCCGCAGGCACGCCGTCGGGCAGCACGCCCGGCGTCTCGTACTGCCGCGTCTGCACGAACGACGTCACGTCGCGCAGCCGGAACTTGCGGTGGCCGCCCGGAGTGCGAAAGCAATCGATTTCCCCCGCGTCGGCCCATCGCTTCACGGTCGCTTCGCCCACGCCGAGGAGCGTCGCCACCTGCCGGGTCGAGAAGACATCGGTGTTCATGGGTTGTGCAAGACTCCAGAATCAGGCGACATGGGCCGTTAGACGATGGAGCCGCGAGGACGATTCGCGCCCAGCCCCACGGGCGAGCTGCATCTGGGCAATGCGCGGACCGCGCTCCTGGCGTGGCTCTGGGCCCGCTCATCCAAAGGCGGCGGCACCTTTGCGATGCGGGTCGAGGACATCGACACCCCGCGGGTCCGCCCGGGCCTGGCAGAGCGCCAGCTCGACGAGCTTCGCTGGCTGGGGCTGGATTGGGATGGCGCGACCGCCTGGCAGTCGCAGCGTACGGCCCTCTACCAGGAGGCGCTGCACAGGCTGGGCGATCATGTTTACGAATGTTTCTGCTCGCGGGCGGAGATCGCCGCAGCGGCCAGCGCGCCCCAGGGCGACGAGGGCCCGCGCTATCCGGGCACCTGCGCCGAGCTGACCGCGGCGCTGCGGGCCCGGCGCCGCAGGACCCGGGCGCCCTCGCTGCGGCTGCGGGTGCCGCCGGGGTCGATCGGGTTCACCGACGAGATCGCGGGCCCGCAAGCGTTCGACGTGCAGGCGATGACCGGCGACTTCGTCCTGCGCCGCGCCGACGGGATCTTCGCCTACCAGCTCGCGGTCACGGTGGACGACGGCGCGATGGGGATCACGCAGGTTCTGCGCGGGGCGGACCTCCTCTCCTCGACGCCGCGGCAGATCCTGCTGCACCGATTGCTGGGGCAGACCGAGCCGCGCTGGGCGCATGCCCCGCTCGTGCTCTCGGAGTCGGGCGAGCGCCTCTCGAAGCGCGACCGCCCGCAGTCGCTCGCCGCGCTTCGCGAGGCCGGGAAGGACCCGCGGCGAGTGGTCGCGCACCTGGCCCGGCTGTGCGGAATCGATCCCGGTACGGGAAAGCGCGACGCGTGCAAACCGCAAGACCTTCTCAGCGGATTCTCCCTCTCCCTGGTGCCGCGCGTTGCGGTGCGGGCTGGAAGCCTGCCGTAGAGTTCCGCAATCCCGAGATCTTCGCGACCGCCAACTTTCAAGCGATTCGCCGACCAGGCCTCCCCCGAAGTGTTGGCATCGGGTCCCAAGGTCGGGTAGAAGGAGCCCCCCGAAGGGAGCATTGAGTGTCCGAGAAGGAAGCTGGCATCGAAGTCGAAGGAACGGTTCGCGAGGAGCTCGCGGGTGGGAACTACCGCGTCGAGCTGGACAACAAGCACTCGGTGCTCGCGTACGCCAGCGGGAAGATGCGGAAGTTCCGCATCCGCATCCTGCCGGGCGATCGGGTCAAGCTGGAGCTGTCGCCGTACGATCTGACCCGCGGGCGCATCACGTATCGTCAGAAGTAGATGCCTCTAGAGGCTGATCCGATCCCTCGAGGGCGGCAGCCTCACCACTTCCGGCCAGAGCGGCGCACGACGCGGCCACGGCGTGATGAACCGCAGCCGGAATGCGCGCAGGCGATCGGCGAGCCTCGGCTTGCGGGCCGGCGCGTCGAGCGCGCGAAGCGCGGCCTGCGCGGAGCCGAACCGATCCTCCCGCCGTAGCGCGACCATCTGGTCGAGCCACTCGCGCAGCGGTCCGGCTCGCGAGGTGTCGAGCGAGAAATCCGGCTTGAGCAGTTCGGCCGGGGCGAGGCCGGTCGCGCAGTGGAGCAGGGTCGCGCCCAGCGCGTAGAGATCGCTGCGCGCATCGACGGTGCCGCCGAGCTGCTCGAGCGGCATGTACCCGAAGGTGCCCACCAGCGTGCCGCCGTGGGTCGCCTCGCGGAAGAGCTCGCGGGCGACGCCGAAGTCCACCAGCGCGAGCTGGCCGTCGCGGCGCACGATCAGGTTCTCCGGCTTGACGTCGCGGTGCAGGACGCGCCGCTCGTGCAGGAAGGCGAGGACCGACAGGGCCTGCCGGGCCAGCTCGCGAGTCCGCTCGACGGACAGCGGACCCTTGCGCAACGCGGACGAGAGCGGCTCGCCGTCCACCAGCTCCTGCGCGAGGTAGAGGCGCAGGTGGATGCCCGAGCCCTCCCGGAACGCGCGCACGAAGCGCGGGATGGCCGGGTGCTCGAGCGCCGCCAGCACCCGCGCTTCGCGCTCGAACGCGTCGATGGTCCGCGCGTCGGGCGCCAGCGCGAAGACCAATTCTTTGAGGGCGACCAGCGCGCCCTCGGCGTCGCGGGCCCGGTAGACGCGGCCGTGCAGCGTCTGCGAGATCAGCGACTCGACCAGAAAACCGCCGGGCGCCGCAGCAGCGCCGCAGGCATCGCAACGCGCCTGCGAGATCCGTTCCGAGCAGACGGGGCAAAGGTCCATCCTGCGACCATAACCGCCCCGCGCGCGGCCGCTACTTGACGAGCTCGCGCACGACTTGCCGCAGGAATTCGGTGCCGGCCGGCAGCCACTTGAGCGGCGCGCGTTCGTTTGCGCCGTGGGGGCCGTGGCCGCTGCGGATCTCGTCGAGCGAGGTGGGCGCGGTGTCGATGCCGTACGAGTGGATTCCGGCCTCGCGCAGGTACCGCGAGTCGCTGGCGCCGTACTGGATGGCGCCGACCACCGGCACCTCACCCCACAGCTTGCGCGCGGCGGCGCGCACGGCGTCGGGCACCGGGCCGGTGAGCGGCACCTTGCCGCCCGGCCCCAGGTCGTCCATCCGGGTGATCTCCACGCCCGGATCGCCGATGGCCTCGCGCAGCCGCGACTCGGTCTGATCGATGGTCTCGTCCGGCAGGATGCGGCAGTTCACCGCCGCCCACGGCGAGGTGGGCAGCACGTTGTCGGCGGGCGCGCCCTCGAGCTGCGTGACGACGCAGGTGGTGCGGATGGCCGCGTTGTAGATCCGCTCGGCGGTGATCAGCTTCTCATCCGCGGGCGTGAGCCGTGCCGGGAGCGCGGCGTTCGCGAGCGCGTCCGAGAGCGGCGGCTTCTCGACGCGCGCCGCGGAGGCCAGCATCTCGCGGGCCTCGGGGATCACGTGCGCCGGGAAGCGGAACTCGCTCACCCGCACCAGCGCCCGCGCGAGTTGCAGCACCGGGTCGCGATCGGTCGGCGGCACCGACGAGTGCCCGCCGGTCCCGCGCGTCGAGAGCTTGAAGCTCTTGTAGGTCTTCTCGGCCACCGCGATCTGCACCGCCTCGACGCGCGACAAGTCGCCGCTCACGAAGATGTCGCCGCCCTCGTTGAGCGCCAGCTCCGCGTCGATCAGGTCGCGGTGGTTCTTCACCAGCCACTGCGCGCCCGCCTGGCCGCCGGTCTCCTCGCCGGAGGTGAGCGCGACGATCAGGTCGCGGGAAGGCTTCTGGGGCGACCCCGCCAGCTCCAGTGCCACCGCGACGATGGCCGCCGCCATGCCCTTGTCGTCGGTGACGCCGCGGGCGGTGAGAAAACCGTCCTTCTCGACCGGCTCGAAGGGCTTGCTGTCCCACTTCTGGCCCTCGACGGGCACCACGTCGATGTGCGCGAGCAAGAGAAGCGGCCGGTGCGCGCCGGTGCCCTTGAGGCGCGCGATCAGGTTCCCGCGCCCCGGCGCCGACTCGAGGATCTGCGCCGGCACGCCCGCCGCCTTGAAGCGCTCGAGCACAGGCTTGAGCGCGTCCGTCTCATGGCCGTGGCTGGTGTCGACCTTCAGCAGTTGCAGCAAAACGTCGCGATCGACGGGGGCAGCGAGAAGGAACAGCGCGAAGATCATTTGTTACCTCGTGGAGTGAGGGCTGGCCGCCAGCCGCCAGCCCCCGGCGGTACAGGTCGTGGTCGTTCGGTACAACCGGAGGAAAGTGGCAGGTGGCTGGAGGCATCTCAGAACCCGTGCAGCCTGAGAAACTTCTCCACCGACAGCGCGACCAGCTCGGGCTGCTCCACCAGCGCGGCGTGGCTTCCCTCGCGCAGGAGGAGCAGCTCCGCCCCCGGGATCTGCGCGGCCATCTCGCGCGAGCGCCGCACGGGCGTGAAGAGATCGCGCTCGCCCGCCACCACCAGCGCCGGCACGCGGATCTGCGGCAGCAGATCGCTCGCGTCGTGCGAGAGGAGATCCCGGGCGAGCGCGAAGTAGCCGCGCAGATCGAGCTCCGCCAGGTGCTCGAAGTAGGGCTCGAACGCCTCTTTGGGGCAGAGATCGGGATGCACGATCCCCAGCGCGCGCGTAGCCTCCCAGACTCCCGGCAGCCGCACCAGGGTGTGCAGCGCCTGCTCCGCGAGCCGCGCATTGGAGGCCCCCAGCTCGATCAAGAGCCGCGCGATGGGTTCCAGGGCCGCGCCACCGGGGAAGCTCGAGAAGATCCTGCCGGGCGCTCCCAGCATCGGGATCAGCGCTTGCACCCGCTTGGGCTCTTGCCGGTACGCCTCGAACATCACCTGGCAGCCCATCGAGTGGCCGAGCAGCACCGCCCTCTCGAATCCGAGCGCATCGAGCACGGTGAAGAGATCGCGCGCGCAGAGCGCGACGGTGAGGTTCTCGGCGTCCGCGGGCACCGGACTGCGGCCGTGCCCGCGGTAGTCCCAGGTGACGAAGGTATGCGTCTGGGCAAAGTGTTCGGCGAGCTTGCGCCAGAAGAAGGTCGAGACCCCGATCCCGTTCGACGCGATCATCGCGATCGGCCCCGCGCCGTCCGCGCGGAAGTGGAGCAACGGCCCGTCGGGGGCGGCCGCCGTGCCCACCCGCACCACCGGCGTCATTTCTGATCGGCCTCCACGATGCGGAACTCGACGCGCCGGTTGAGCGCCTTTCCCGCGCGGGTCGAGTTGGAGGCGATCGGCCGGGTCGGTCCGTAGCCCAGCGCGATGATGTGCTTTGGATCGCCGCCCTGCTTGATCAGGAAATCCTTCACCGAATCGGCCCGCGCCTGCGAGACGCGCAGGTTGGTCTTCATCCTGCCGATGTTGTCGGTGTGGCCCTCGACGCGCACGAAGATCTGCGGCGCGTCCTTGAGCACCTGCGCCACCTCCCGCAGCAGCTCGTAGCTGTCGGGCAGGATGACGCTCTTCGCCGGCCGGAAGTGGACCTGCTGCTTGATCTCGATGCGGTCCTTGCGCACGACCACCAGCTTCTGCTTGCGCGGGCAGCCGTGGTTGTCGGCGGGGCCGGGCTCGTCGGGGCACCAGTCGTCCTTGTCGGGGACGCCGTCGTGATCACGGTCGGGCCACGGGCAGCCGAAGTTCTCCTTGGGGCCCGGCACGTCGGGGCAGCGGTCGATGTCGTCCGGTACGCCGTCGCCGTCCCGGTCGGCGAAGAGGGGGCAGCCGTGATTCGATGCGGGGCCGGGCACATCGGGGCACCAGTCGTCGATGTCGGGCACGCCGTCGCCGTCGGTGTCCTTGAGCCCGACCTTGGGGGCCGAGGGCGCGGCGGGTTGGGCCTCCTTCTCGCGGATCAGCACGGTGACCTTGCCGCAGTCCTTGGAATTCGCGAGCGCGTTGTGCGCGGCGGGCTCGGCGAGTCTCAGGTGCTCCTCGGCGCGGAAGGAGTCGCCCTGCTCGAGCTCGAGCTGGGCGAAGCGCAGGTTCGCTTCGGCGACGGCGAGCTCGCGCGGCGCGCAGTTCTCCGCGTTCTGATCGCGCGCGGTCTTCACGTCGGCCGAGATGCCCTCGGCGCGCTGGCGCAGGGCGGCGCCGGTGACGCAGCCGGCGAGGAGGGCGAAAGCTGCGCAGGCGGCAGGCAGAACCGGGGCGCGGGTCACTGCAAGTTCCCCGGATCGATCGGCGACTTGGGCTTGCGCTCCGGCGCGGGCTGCGGAGGCGCAGGCGCGGCCGGCGCCGGCGTTGCGGGCGTCGGCGCTGGCTTGGGCGACGTCGCCGGCTTGGGCGCCGGCACATCGGGACGCCGCACCGTCACCGTCGGCACCGTCGGCGCGGGGGCGGTCGCGCGCCGCTCGGCCGCCTTGTTCGTCGCCGCCGTGGCATGCCCGAGCGCCTCGGCTGCGAGCTCCTTCGCTTCGGTGTAGTGCGCGCGGCCCTGCTCTTCCCTGGCCTTCACCAGATAGAGGTCCGCGAGCGTGGTCTCATACGTCGCGTACTTCTCGCCCTCGGCCGCGTGCGCGCGCGCCAGGGCCACCTCCGCGTCGTTGATCACGGACGTGGCCATCACGGGTCCGCACCCGAGGGCAGCCGAGAGAAGCGGGAGGGCGATTGGCCAGCGCAAGCTGCACCCTCGCTAACCCGGAGGGGGAGCAGTGTCAAACTGCGATTGGTTGTCTTACCATCCAGGCCCATGATCGCCGCCGTCCTCGCCGTCGCCCTCGCCAGCCCGGTCTCGCAGCTCTCCGAGGCGGAGCTGGATGCCCGCCTCGCCCAGCTCCGCGAGATGCCCTTCTCCGAGCGCCTCGAGCGCCTCAGCGGCGTCTTCCTCGGCACCCAGTACGGAGAGCTGCCGCTGGGCGAGGGCAGCGGCCCCGAGCCGTGGCCGCGCTGGCGCCTCGACAAGGTGGACTGCCAGACCTACGTCGAAACGGTGCTGGCGATGGCCAACGCCAAGGGGCTGGCCGAGGCCAAGCACATCCTGGACGACATCCGCTACAAGGGCGCGCCCAGCTTCGAGAACCGCAACCACTTCACCGAGGCGCAGTGGCTGCCGGCCAATCTGGAGAAGGGCTACTTCACCGACGAGGTGCCGGTGATCGATGGCCGCGCTCCCACCGAGACGCTGACGCTGTCGCACTCGCAGTGGAGCAAGGTGCCGATCCTGC
>Ga0213851_1125548_pt1 | contig 10968 bp, 7 predicted proteins | sample ABR_2014_MetaT_FD_164455 | JGI IMG/M metagenome (GOLD analysis project Ga0213851, IMG submission 164455) | Metatranscriptome of freshwater sediment microbial communities from post-fracked creek in Pennsylvania, United States - ABR_2014... | ecosystem: Environmental > Aquatic > Freshwater > Creek...
ATTTCCACTTTCAAATTATTAAATGCGTTTTTACAAACTTTCATTAATTGATTTTATAATATGTTAAACATAGGTTCACAATTAGGTATGCGTTATTCAATTTATTGTTCATTTTATTATAGTTATTGTCCTTACTATTACAATTAATTCATTACTGATTGCAATTACTTTATTAGTAGTTTATTTAATAATACTACGATGACATCAGCATAATTTTATTTCATCTACTGATCATTGGGTTAATCATCATCATCACCCTAATCATCATTGTCATCATCATTATCATTAATTTCCACATCTGAATCATCTTAAATTTTAAATGCTAATTCAATAAATTTATGTATTAATTCCTTATTATATATTATATTAGCATGCGTACTTTGACATATTTGTCCATTTATACAATTACACATCCAATCATCATCACCATAAAATACTATTTGTTTGTCTAATTATGTTAAAGGTTGATTCATAACTATATGTGGATAATTTGTTTATTTAATTAAATCATAAAATCCGTATTCAATATTGTTATTACATTGTTATTTATATATCCAATATTACTCATTCATGTTATGTTAACTAATGGCATTAATAGGTAAATTGATGGCATCTATTGCTTTAAGTAATTATGTAGGCAATAATTTTTAATTTAACATTAATTAATGTATTTTTGAATCGTAATTGGTTTACATGTTAACATGATTTTCAGTACAACTACCTAATGGTGACATCAACCATAACATTTCATAAAATTCATGGTTTTGATGCATTAAATAAGCACCATATGAATGTCCTAAACCTACTAATAATGTATCCTAGAAATACTCAGTTATTTATTTCAATTAAGCTTTGTGTAGTAGTATATGATCGTGCTCTGTTTCTACAACTGATTAATAACCTTAACCAATTTAATCCATGAAAAATATATTAAATTATTAACTTAATAATACAGGTATCAACCATGATTACATTAATGAGGTGCCTCCAAATCCATGTGTAATCACTATAGTATACTTTTAGGCTTGGTACTCATTATGGAACAAAATCCAATTGAGTTGAGCAGAATCAATTTATTCACTAAACTAAGTCCATTACATCGTGGGATCATACTGTTATAATTCCCTTAATAATATATCAATCATAATATAATAGTCCAAACTCATTAATTTTTAAGTTCTAATAGTTTATGAGGTAATTATCTCTTTATTATATGGTATATTATAATCCACATGTTTCCAATAATTGGTTTTTAATATTTATTGATTAATATTAATTTGATCCATAGTCATTAATCCATTAATACATATTGTTCTATGTTATGATTATTATATTTAAACATTTGGTACTTATAAATTATTGATCATCTCAAATTGTTTTAAAAACTCATCTTTTGTCAGAGATTATATATAATTCATGATTTCAGTAGGTATAGTAGTGAGTAGTTTAAGAATGTTAATTATAATAGCATTATCATATAAGTAAGTTATGTTAGATAACGTCTACACAATATAATATAATTACTTAAATGACAAATCATGTCTTTAGAAATAATAATAAGCAGCATGTACTGTGTCAATGAAATGTCTACTCAATTATGTATGTTTGGTAACTACACTACTAAAACTTATAGATTAAGCTAATCCTATCTTCCTAGCATATAATAACAAATCATCCAAGCTGCATGAGTTAACATATTATCTTAACATCAATTGTTTAAATAATTTCGGTTGTACCGTTAATGTATCATTAAATAATAATTTTCCTTTATTGAATATGTAATCAAAATTAATCACAGGCACTGTTAATTTAATATACATAGAATCAAGAGCATAATTGGTTATATTAACATAATATTTCTATCGATTAACTGCTAGTTTTAATTTCAAAACATAATGCCCCAAATAATTATCTACTACAGTTAATTTTATATGCTCACCATCAGTAATAGGTAATTTATAATGAATTAACTAATTGTAAATCCATTTAGCCACTTTAACCTTAAAAGTCTTATTATCATAAATGTACACTCCATTCTCATAATACTCTGGATGCTCATATTATGGTATAATTAAATACAGTTGTAATGTAGGATAAGTCTTTAATAAATTGATCCAATATTACTCACCATAATTAACAAATTCTAATCCTACGACCATAACATCAATACTCAAAGCTTAATTATTAATTAAAGTGCTCCTAATACTATTTCTTTATCCTTAACTAACACTATTGATTTAACTTAATATATTATTAGCATATTTCAACTAAGTTTATTAGAATGGTAAATAATCAGGATTTTCAGTTAATATATATTATATATTAAACATTGAGTGTATAACTATTGAATTAGCATGCATGCCATAATAAGCATTGTGTTACTATGAATCATGCAGATATTTGTTAATTGTTAATGATTCTACTACATAAGTAATGTCATTAGTATTAACTTAATTATTTACACTCATAATTAATTTAGGTAATTAATCACTAAGTGGTTTTGAGCACATGTTGTACAATAATTGATTAACATGTATTGTTCTGTATCCTGTTTCAACATACATTACGTTAGACGCAGCTCTATCTAATATTATTTTACCTACTTCAGTTTATTTATCTACATGTAATTCAGGTTTCATTAAGTATGGTCCATGTATATACAACTTATGATCATTCATAATCATGTTATAGGATTACATTATCATAGTTTTGCACTAACCAATTACTGTTAATCTTTCTTTATAATCATATAATATACCAGTTAATTAATCTTAGTAATACCAATTATTTCTTTATACAACAGATACTGTAAAATCATTTTAGTCAAGAGATTATTAATTCTTCTTTCTTAGGTTAGCACAACATTATAGACCAAATGGAGTGATTTAAATACTGCTTGTAAATCTCTCTGACATTAATACTGGTGTTACATCTTAACTATCATACTCAAATAATTACTAATACAATTATCCATCATAATTGGTGTTAAAGATATCCATCATTAAATTATTTACTATAGGATCTCTTAAGAACTTATGATGTACAGCTAATTATCTTGCTCCATGTTGTGTATGATATTGACTATTTATAAACATTATTACTTTGTCATTACATATTAAATATATATCACTGCACAAAGGGCATGAAAACAATTTTCTTAATTTGTAATTTTTCTAATTAAATTATTGTTCTATAGGTATAAAGCCAACATTTACGATTTTATCTAATAAGTTGGTCAGTTACAACAATTAATGATTGTACTGCATCTCTTAAAAGAATACAAATTAACTACATATAGTTTTATATGGTTGGTAATTGTTATTTTGATGATAATTTAATATATTATTATTACAATCACGTACAATGAATCTATTTTACTCTCTTTATATACTTAATTAATTATTCAATATATCAAATGTTAAACTGAACAATCTATTTTACTTTTAAATTTAATCTATAGTAATATCTTAAATGCTCATTACATCTATTAATTTCACATTTTCATTATACCAATATTCACATTATATTAATTCATGATTGTTTAATTAATTAAAATGCATATATTATTATACTTTATATACAACTGTTGAAGCTTTAGATAATGATATAATAACTGCTCTAGTTATCACTTTATTAACGATCATGTATTTATTTTTAATATAAGTAAGTATATTACTATTTCTAAGTGATATTGTACCAATTTAAATTTGGTTTATCATTGTGTTATAATGTCTCTAAATACGTAATCCTAAATAATGCATAACATTATTAAATGTATGGGTAGTACTCATATCAATTTACAAATTACTTAGTACATCTTATTAGAAATATTTATTCATTATCAAATTATTAGGTAGTATTTATTTAATTATCAATAACAGTAGTTATTTGTCATAACTTTCAAATTAATATTTAGCATGTTGTTTATTATCAATTTAAATTTTATTCCTATATAATATTATTAATTGCACATAATACTAATATTTCAATGGAAGTTAATTGAAATTGTATAATGTGTGCTTGTGATGCTTGATCCATTACTATATTATTTCATCATTTTTAAGATGTGTGGATTATAATAAATGTTCTATTAAATCAGATTTAAATTATGTTATATAACACATACGCTTATATTTAATTAACATGCTTAGTTTATCATAATACGTTAATAGTTTGCTCATCCATTATGTAAAACTAAAAGTACAAAGTTATTCTAAAGTATTAGAACTAGCATATTTAAATTTCAGTTCTGATTGATTGTATACATTTTATTCTTAATACCATGTGAATGGTTATGTAGTTATTAATAATATACATATCAATTAATTAGTGCATGAACTGAATGCTGTGTTGTACACCTTAAGACATAAATTTAAGAATAATTATTATAATTCTGGTTTGGTCAAATTTTCATACCATAGTATATTATTCCACAATTTCTATGGAATATTATATTATTATTAATAAATCATTGGCCATTTATTAATATGGTTAATGCGTTTTAAGTGTGCTCTGATAGATAATATTTAATCATCTATTATTGTTATATCATTATCTAAATCCTAATGACTAGCACTTGCTAAATGCAAACAAATTATATAATACATGTGTAATTGTTATTCAGACCATCCATCCACATCATAATAATGCACTTATTGATTATTCAATGTTAATATTATATCATTAATCACAATTATTGAATTTAAAATATTAATATCTTTCAATACTATCGCATTTTTAAGTTATTACAATGTTATCATTTAATTATCAACTTAAATAAAATTACGTTCAAATATGAATATCAAATCATTTATAATTTACAATAAGTAATAATTTTCATCCTTGGTATCATATTTAACATATTCTATTTTATTAATCAAATTATCATATGATGTTTTAACATAACTCTTAAAGTTATTGATTTATTATTTGCTATAATCATAAAACTCTTGTCGTACTATTGATTGTTATTCTACAACTTACAATTGTAAAATTAATTTTGAATTGTTTTCATTTTTAACAAGAATGGACATCATAATTATAATATCAACAATATAATTACTCGTTATAGATGTCTTAATCAATAGATTGAATATAGTATCATCAAATGCACTAAGCCAACTTTTAACATGTATTATATTCTTATTGAAATCATCCACGCACCAATACTAGTTATCAATACTTTAAATAACAGTACCAGTTACATATATTGAACCTTGATAATCTGCTTATTATAACTAGTTAATGATATTGTGTATGATATAGTAATCTTTAATATGCATTTATGGTTCATTGCTCATAAATTTATTAATAATGTCAGGTTATAATTATTAATTAACTATTATTATGCATAACATTATGAATAATTAAATATTAGTTAAGTTATCTAATTATAATAGCAACATATTAGCTCTATTTTGCTCTTTGCACAATACTTTTAATAAATTAATCATAACATTATGGTAATTATCAACAGATTCAGCATAATTGATCATCCATTAGTATTAAACTGTATAGTGCTGAGAACTGATTTGATTTCCTAATGTGGATTAAGGCCATAATTTAACTATCATATCAATCATATCATTAATTAAATTTAATTTTAAGTCATCTTACATTTGGACTTTACTGCTCTAGTAAATCAATTGTTTTATGCTTGTTTCTGCATTGATTTTCTTAGCAATCATGGTTTTAATACGTTAAATTAATTATTTACCATATGATTTTAATTTTTCATATCCATTGTCTAAATTTATTAGTGATTTAATATCATTAATTGCATTGTAAGGACTATAATTAATTTTATCAGCCTTATTATTATTAGTATAACATAATACAATCAATTGCTCATAAATTTAATCATCATTTATAATAACATCTGAATTATTAGTTAACAATTTAATGATGCTATTTATATTTAAACCACTTATTATTTGCAACAAGGTAAATTTGTTTAATTATGGATTAATATTTTAACTAATTAATTAGTCAGCTTATTCTTTAGGTAACGATATTGAATATAAATTAGTAGATTTTTACAACAATTTATTAACAATGAAAGTATTATTATCATTATTGTTTATCTCATCAATATTGCCCATAATCATATATTACTCAACACTATCTTTGAATTATTAATAACCATTATAAATGATGCTAGCTACATATAATAATAACTGATTAATATATTAATCGGGTATATTGATAATATTTTATGTGGTTGAATCTACTTAATTAAAATTATTAATCTCATTTATAATAAATTGTTTAATCATGTCTTCATCATCTATTTTTATTAACTAGGCTATATTATATTATTATTATTAATATGTTAATGTTTGGCCTAAATCAATACTTCTTTATGTGTCATGTTACAATTGTTTGTTAACAGGTTATATTTATCTTATTATACTAACAATTAATTCTATACTGTATTATTATGTTACAATTTATTAATTTAATCGTCTTTAATTAGGTAAATTAAATAATTATGATAAAGATCTAATTCCTAAACTTAAAGTTTTTATTAATTTATTATATTTAGTATTGATAAATTCATTTAAATCGGGATTAATTAAATCTAATACTTCCATACCAGCACCTATACTACCACTCAAAGTTATCATTACATTATTCTTCTGAGCTAACGGGTGTGCAGTATATAAAATACATTTCTTAACTGTTCTAGTAATAGCAGTATATAAGAATGATGCATCACTACAAGGTAACCAATTACCATCTGTCACAGCTTATACAATTAATATTACATCATAATCACCACCTTACTTTGATTGAACAGTATGACATGGTACTTATGTGATCTTGGTTAGTTCTGAAATCATACTGTGTGTGAATGTTAATATGATATTAGGGTGATGCAAATTTATTAAGTCAACAACATTATTCATATCAAATGAGTAATTAACAATATGTTCAAATTATGTATTATTAATGCTTTATGATTTTAATTCAGGGTCAAATTGATTAATGACTGACATAATATCACCACCAAATCTATAGACAACTTTGAATTATTCCTTGTTTTGACATCTAGCTAACATATTCATTTTAGGATCCATGCTATATTCATTTATAAATACATTTCTAGTTTATTTTTCATCACCAAAAAGATATAATTGTTCACATTTTGATATTATGTGTATTATTGAATCAACATCCACCATACCAGCTTCATCAAGGAAAATCTTCTTAGCATGTATTAAAGATTTATTACAGTTCTCAATTGTTCTCATTTGACATGGTAATATCTTTTGTTGTGTGATCATAGAGTTATGTGGTCCATTGGTCATGGATATGACGAATGATTCTTCATCTAACATAGTAAGCATTTACCTAGTCTTACCAGATCCTGGTGGTCCCACCCATGCTTTCATATTGTTGATTATTTTGTTGAAATGTGCCTATTCAATATTAGTATTCAACAATTAATACATTTTGATTAATAAAGAAGCATAACTTATTTTTAAAATTTCTACATCCACGACAGATTCTTAAATATTAACATTTACAAACTGTTTTTATTTTTACACATATACAACCTCATATTTTTGCTTTTTATGAATAATAATAGCGTCACCATTTTTCAAATCTTTAACACTGTTAATTTTTGTCATGTCTAATTATCTTAATTCATCAGATGTATGCACTTGGTTCTTGAGGATATGCATTTTAACATGATGTTATATATTACCTTTATTGACATCTGATCGCATAGTTAAATAAACCTATAACATCTTTTTAAGTGATTGTATTAAATACAATTGTATATTTTGTGTAACTTCATTTTTTTAAATAGTAACATCTTTCAAAGTAGAAGTATTTAAAGCATTATCAGCATCAAGATTTAATAATTACATAATTGATACATAATTTTGTGGTATCTTGCAATGTATCATACCCATGAGCATATTGTTTTATTATAATGTATTATTGTTTAAATATGATACATCACCTTTAGTAATAACACTCCAATGAGTTATACTGTTTGAAACTTGAGTTTTCAATGCATTCTCAACTATTATGTTATTTTTACCATATATTTCACTAATTACCAATTCATGATCACTTAGTTATTTTTATTTCATGGCATAACTTATATCAGTAGAAGTTAAGTACAATAAAGGTACCTTATTGAATTATATTACACCATATACCCAATGATTTGGTATTTAAGGTTATACTTATGTACCATGTATAACAGCAACACATTATTTATTAAATTACTTAATTATAAGGTTCGTAGTATATTCACCCACTATTGCTATGTTAGATTACACATGTTATTCACAATATGTGCTAAGTTCTTATTAATTATAAGGTCCTGCATTATTTAATAGTTTACAAAATTGTTCATAATTGTGACTTATGTCATAGCATTAGGTTAATGCATCATATCCACAACTAGTAGGTGAACTTATATTTCCTTAATTAGCATAATTCAATACTTGAATGAAATTGGTGCTTATCATATGACTACCTCTAGGAACATAATGTAAAATAGTATTATTAGCATTAATAAATTCATTGTATATAGTATTAGAAATCAAACATCTTATATATTGTTGATCTAACGATGAAAAGTGATTAATTATATCATCCTCTTTCTTACTCATTAATGTTAAATCGGGTGTAGTGACATTATCTATAGGTTTAGTAATTATTGGTACATTATGCATTATACAGCAATCACAGTAAGTAGAATTACTAGGTAATAAACAACATGTACATTATTAATCACCTTCATGTTTACATGATTAAGTGTGATGTTTACATATGTTTTAAGGTATTATTTATTATTCATCTACACTATAAACGTTGAATTTCAATTTCATGTTAAGAATGTCCATCCATGTGTTATTAGTGTTATAATATTTATATACACTATTTATATTGTTGTATAAATAATTAAATATTTCATTATTGGCTATTGTTATACAGTTAGAAATATGTTCTATAATAAAACCAATTAAAGTTTGTAATGAAATATTAGTAATGTGCATTACTAATGATTTTAACATTGGTATTTTATCTATATAATTATACAATTTATGACTAATTCTCAATCTATTTAACTTTTAATTGTTATAAAGTTTTGCAATTAATATATGTTTATCTATGTCATCATATGATATAGAAGTGTTTTAAACAATTACATCAAATACAGTGAATCTCTTTATAGCATAAGCTGCACAATATTGTCTTAACTCTTATATAGATTATTTACCATCAATATCAATATATAATAGTGATTATAATAATTACACATCTAATACAAATTATTATGATTCTATAGCAAGAATAGCTATAGGTTATAATAAAGAATTTATATTAGGTAAGGGTAATGAAATTGTTAAGGTTCTTGCCATAGGTTTTATCATCTGATCTAATATGTTGACATTACGTATTCTCTAATAGAGATATAATGATAAATACTCAGTAATTTATAATTGTTACCTAACGTACAATCCTTCATCAGTTTAAACCACATCCTTGTTTAATACATCATATATTTCTTTATTAACAATATGTGGATTAACTTGTGATATATTTGATATAATAACATCATTATCACTTTAACTAATGTTAGTTAGTGTAGATTAATGATATTCCAAATAATAAACGGTGTCACTGTTATCTAATATGCTGAATAATGTTAACTTATTTTAAATATTGGTAATACTAGTAATAATGGATACTTGACTTACATTATCGCAAGCACAATTCATACAAATATTAATTTTCTTTATTGACTCAATTAACACATCTTACTTTATATGATTTTACATATTCTCCACTACTATTTCCAATCCATAATTATATAATTTAATCGATTGCTTATGATTAGTTAATTGTTATTAAATCATGCATCTCATGTTTTCATATAGTTCAGGCAATATAGTGGTATGCCTTAATGTTGGTCTCAATTATAAGTTAGGATAATCATTGGATAATTAGTTATATAATTCTTAAGAAATATTCACGCCTACAGGTCTATTTTATCCTTGCAGCGTGTGTAACTCATTCTTTAATATTTAAAGATCATGTTTAATTAATTATTATTGATTGGCTAATGACCATTTGTCAAAACTATCAATACACAGGGTCTTCATTAATTATTCTAAATCACCAGCAACATACCAAATATGATACATCACTACTTTATCACTAAATTATTAATATTCAGTAAGTTCTTCAAATGCTTAATATAAATCTCCTCTACATAAATAACATTGCATAACTTCATCTGATCCCACATACTCATTTTTCATAGTAGCATTTAATGCCCCACAATAAAAACATTTATATATGTCTGCATTAATAGATTATTATTTTTCTGTAATGTGATATTCAACATGAGGCATCATTGCCACATATTTGTAAATTTGATTAGATTAAATCATTTTCTTATATTTATTCAATAGTAATTGCATTAATTAATAGTTACCTTAAGCATTACCATTAAGTATAACTTTATTTGGTATTTATACTGGTTTCTTCATAGTAGTGACTAATTTACCATCCACCATTGATAAATGCCAGTAATTCTCTACTAATCCAAATTATGCAAATTATTATTACATTTATAAATTATAATAAGGTTATTGTGCCATTCTGAAAGGTACGTATTAATTATTTAAAATACCTACTTTCAAATTATTAAATTTATAAGCCTATAATGCTGATATTAAAGCATCCAAAGTCATATCATTAATATTTAACCTTGTAACAGCATTACCTACATCTGTTAATGCTTTAATTTGTGCTATAGGTATATAGCTTACATCTTAATGTATTACTTAATGTTTAATGTTGTGTACATTGATCGGTTAATTTTTAATATTTACGCGGCTACGTATCAAAGACAAATCACGCCGCGTATCTGATTTGTCTTGTCTTCCTATTAGATTCAATTTGTTTATAACTTGGTTAAGGGATAGAGCCATTTCG
>Ga0213851_1727868_pt1 | contig 10884 bp, 12 predicted proteins | sample ABR_2014_MetaT_FD_164455 | JGI IMG/M metagenome (GOLD analysis project Ga0213851, IMG submission 164455) | Metatranscriptome of freshwater sediment microbial communities from post-fracked creek in Pennsylvania, United States - ABR_2014... | ecosystem: Environmental > Aquatic > Freshwater > Creek...
CTCGCGGACGGCGATGCCGCTCGCGACCTCGCCGGCGGCGTGACCGCCCATTCCGTCGAAGACGGCAAAGAGATTCTGTTCGGGAAACACGAGGAAGTTGTCCTCGTTGTTATCCCGTTTCATGCCGACATCTGTTCGCGCCGCGTGGCTGATGCGCACCAACATTTCCCCTCTGGCGGAAGGTTGGCTCTACAGGAGGTCCCACGCGCCGTCAACCTCGTGGCCGCACCGGAGGGGAGCGGATCGGCAGGCTCGCGCGGCTTAGAAGCGGCCGCCGATCGGACTCACGCTGCGGCTGAAGCCGACGTTGCGCATCCGACCAACCGGGTATGCGCGGTCCGCCATCGACGCCGCGTCCACCGCGCCGAAGATGCCGCCGACCAGCAGGCCCACGCCCGCGCCCACGGCCAGGTCACGGCCCCAGTTGCCGCCCTCGATCAACGCCACGCCGGCGCCGATGGCGAGGCCCGCGACGCCGCCGTAGAGCGCGTCCTGCGCGATGACGGCGATCGGAGCGCGGTGGGTCTGCAGCTCCACCACATCCGCGAGGCCCTTCTCGCGCGGTTGCCGCAGCGTCAGCGTCTGGATCGAAGTAGCGTTCGCCGAGAAAGCGACGAAGAGCACTGCGAGAGGAGCGAGGAGTAGCTTCTTCATGCGTGAACCTCCGAAAGGGTTTCACGCAAAGTGGAGATGCAGCGGCACCTTCGGCAACCGGGCGAGAGGCCACGCAGGCGCACGCAGCCGCGCAGCACGCAAGCGGGCGGCCGCTACTTCTTCTTCACCACCAGGTTGCCGGAAAACGCATCGGCCTCGATCACGCCTTCACCCTTGCCGTAGGTCGCCGAAAGCCAGCCCCCCGACATGCCGTACTTGCGTCGAGGGGCGCGCTTGACCGCGAGGTTGACTTCGTCGCGCAGCTCGCCGCTGTGCGAGGTGTAGCTCAGCTCGAATGAGCTCTTCGGATCGACCGCCAGCCGCAGCTCGCCCGACACCGTCTCGGCGGAGAGATGGCAGTCTTTTCCACAGACGCCGCCCCACTCCAGCGACCCCGACGCAGACTGGAACTCGACTTGCGGCGCGGCCCCGACGGTGGACACGCTGGCTCGGCCCGAGACCAGGTGCAGGCGCACCGGACCCGAGGCGTCGGCGATCTGCACGTCGCCGGAGATCGACTGCACTTCCGACTTGCCCACCTGCGTGAGCTTCACGTCGCCGGACATGGTGCGCACGCGCACGTCGCGGATCTCATGGACCGTGACGTCGCCGGACATGGAGCTGACGTCGAGGCGGCTGCCCCGGGGCAGCTCGACGCGCAGCTTCCCGCGCCGCAGCAGGCGGCGGCCGCGGAAGGCGGGCTCCACGCGGTCGCCGAAGGCGTAGAGCGATACTTCCTCCGCCGGAGAGTCGGTGACGACCATCCTCACCTGCGCCTTGTCGGTGCTGACGACCTCGATGTCGCCTCCCTGCGCGCGCACCTGGAACGTGACCGGACCCTTGATCTGCAGCGTTGCGCTTCCGTTGCCGTTGGCGCGCGCGGAGGCGGTTCTCTCGTCCAGCTCGTCTTCGCGGTGGCGCGTGCGCAGGCGCGGGACGCGAATGCGCTCGTGCTTCATGCGGTAGACGTGCACACCGTTGTCGTCCTCGTCCTGCGCGTCGTCGTCGTCGCCCTCGTCGTCGTTCTTCGCGAGTTGCGGGGGGTTCAGGAAGTCGAGCTCCTCGAAATCTTCGAAGTCGGGCAGGTCGGGGATGTTCAAGTCGAAGCGCAGGAACGGACCCCATCCTCCCAGACCGGATCGCGTTCCACCCGGGGAGGGGCGCGGCGCCTTGGGAGCCTCACGCAGCTTCGCCGGCGGCCACCAACCCGGACCTCGCGGTGCCTGCGGAGCTCGCGGTGCTTGCGGAGCTTCCGGCGCCTCGGGAGCATCGGGAGGCTGCGGAGCTTCCGGCGGTTCCGGGGCCTCGGCCGCGGGCGGCCGGCGATGGTGCTTGGCCTCCACGGCGGCCGGCAGGAGAGCCAGCGCTGTTGCGACGACGATCCGAATCACGGAGTCACCTCTTCGGTCTGCTGCACCACGTTGCGGAGCGAGCGCAGGTAGCCCGCGTAGCCGTCGAGCACCTGCATGCGCGCGTTCACGTCGTCGCCCGCCACCGCGCGCGCTTCGCCGAGCTGCGCATGCGCGCGCGTCAGGGTTTCGTCCCACCGCTTCGCCAGCTTGGGATCGAGGTGCGGGCGCATCCGGTCGTACTCGGCCTCGAGGATCTTGGCGGCGTCGCGGTAGTCGGCCTCCGCGCGATCGAGCGCGGCCAGGGTCTTGGGATCGGGCCGGTACTCCTCGCGCGGCTTCTGCGCGCCGCCGGATTGCGACGCCACCGCAGACGACCCGCCGGGCTGCTGAGCGATCTGCGGCGGCCGGGTGCGCAGGAAGATCAGCACCGCGGCAGCAGCGGCAGCGACCGACGCCGCGCCCACGCCGATGCGCCGCGCCCAGTGCGGCCGGAAGGGCCGCGACTTCCCGTCTCGAGTCAGGGTGATGCGCTCTTCGATCCCCGCCCAGAGATGGTCGGCCTTGACCGCGGGCCGGCGGGCGATCAGCGCATGCTCCGCTCGCAGCCACGCCACCTCGCGCTCGCACTCCGCGCACTGGGCGACGTGGGCCTCGCTTCCAGCCGCGCGCTGCCCCAGCGCCAGCGCCTCGAGCTCTTCGATGTCCGGATGCGCGCTCACGCCGCACCTTCCAGGTAGCCCACGATGCGCGCGCGCAGTTGCAGCCGCGCGCGGTGGATCTCGTTCTTCACCTTCTGCAGCGGCCAGCCCATCGCCTGCGCGATCTCCCCGTAGGAAAGTTGGTGGTCGAGGCGCATCAGCAGCGCGGCGCGTCGATCTTCCGAAAGTTCTTCGAGCGCCCTGTCGAGCACGCGGTCAGCTTCGCCCATCAGCAGAGCGGCCTCCGGCGTGGGGGCGCGATCGACCTGCACCGGCTGGTCGTCGAGCCGCGGGCCGTCGCGCCGCTTCCTGCGGAGCTGCTCCATGAAGACCAGGCGTGCAATTCCCATCAGCCATCCCTGCAGCTTCTCCGCGCCGCTCAGCGTGGGCAGCCGCTGGTGCGCGCGCACGAACGTCTCCTGGGTGGCCTCGTCGGCCGCCGAGCCGTCGCGGAGCAGATCGCCCAGAAACCTGCGCACGCCTGGAGCCTCCCGATCGAAGATCACGCGAAATGCCCTCCCGTCGCCCGCCCGCGCGTGCGACAGCAGCTCCTCTTCGGATTGCGTCTCGCCGCGCGCCACTTCGGTTGGTAGTGACGGAAGGGGCACGGCAGTTTCAACGGTCTCTGGGGGTGGCTATGTCAAGGCGCGGCGGCGAACCTCTCGCGAAGGCGCCGCAGGCCCACTTCGGTCTTCAGATCCTGGATCTCGCCGCCCGCGCAGCGCCGCAGCGCTTCATCGAGCGGAACCCACTCGAGGCGGGCGCCTTCCTCGAACGGCGAGCCGTCGCCGGAAGGCGTCACCTCGGAGGCGTCGCCCGGGACCTCCGCGCAGACGAAGTGGAACTGCTCGGCGCACATGCCCGGCGAGGGAAACATCGGCGGACCCAGCCGCTCGACCGAGCCGGCGTCGATGCGCAGGCCCGCTTCCTCGAGCGCCTCGCCGGCGGCGCGCTGCTGCACGGCGGCGTCGCTCTCTTCTCCGCGCTCGAGGATGCCGGCGACCAGTTCGGGCAGGAGCAACTGGTTCGCAGGCTTCGGCCGCCCGAACTGCAGCGGCACGCGCAAGCCGTGGCGCAGGAGCACCTCGGGCGAGCCGCGATTCCGAAAGAGGACGACGACCACCGCATCGAGCCCCATGGGCCGCTCGACGTAGTCCCAGAGGCCTTCCGGCGTTCGCGTTCCGTCCGCGCGCAACAGCCGCAGCCGCAGGCGCCGCAGGAGCAGAAAGCCGCCCTGCCCCACGCGTTGGTCGGAGATCACTTCGATCGCTTTCAGCTCCGCCACGCTCTATCGCTCTTCGCGCCGCAGGTCGGCCATCATCGCGATCAGCGCGCAGGCGATGGCGAAGCGCGGCTCGATGGGATCGTCCACCTGCGCGATCTCGAGGTCGAATTCGCGCCGGAAGAAATGGAACACCTGCGTGATATGCGCCACCACGCGCCCGCCCAGCTCGATCCGGTGGCGCCCCGGGATCAACTTGATGATCCGGCGCCAGAAGTAGGCGCCGTCCTCGACCATGATCCCGGCGGGGCGCTCGTCCGCGTCGAGGATGTCCCAGGTGTCCCGGAAGATCGATCGCAGCCCGCGCGTGCGCACCACGCCCAGCCGCTGGCCGCTCTGCGCCTCGAAGAGGTCGTGCTCCATGTTCACCGCGGCGAAGCGGCGGTTCTTGATCACCAGGATGGCCTGCGTCTGCGCCTCGTCGGCATAGAGCGTCAATTCGGTGCGCCAGCGGAACCAGGGCTGCTCCACGAATGCGGAGAGGCTGCCGTCAGGGGCGAAGACCCGGTAGATGCGCCGCCAGGAAAACAGAGGCCGAACGAGCGTATAGCTCGCGTGTGAGAACGCCTGGAGCGAGCCGGATCCGTACCGCTGCAGGGCGCTGGGCATGGCCCATGCGAACCTGCCGGCCCGCATTCGTCAATCGAAAAGTGGAATTGCGCAATCGCGATTTGTAGACTGCAAATTCAGGGGTCCCGAATGCCCGATTCGTTCCAGCTCGAAATGCTGGTCGCAGCCGAGCCGCAGCGGGTCTTTTCGGCGTGGCTGGATGCGAAAGAGCACGCGGCGTTCACCGGCGGCGGCGAGGCCGTGGTCGAGCCGTGGAACGGCGGGCGGTTCATTTCGTGGGACGGATATATCCACGGAATCCTCCTCGGCGTGGACGCGGGCCGGCGCATCGTGCAGACGTGGCGGACCAGCGAGTTCCCGCCGATGGCGCGCGACTCGCGCCTGGTGGTGGAATTCGAGGAAGCGCGGGGCGGCACCAAGGTGCGCATCCGCCATGCAGACCTGCCGCCCGCCCAGGTGAAGAAATATGAAAAGGGCTGGCTCGAGCATTATCTGAAACCGCTTGCAAAATATTTTGCAAAAGGGGGAAAGGCGGCCGCAGCAAAGGTGCCGCCCGTGCACGCGCCCAAGTCCGCGTGGGGACGCAAGCCGGAGCGCAAGCCGAACCGCGCCGCCGCGCCCAAGCGCAAAGCCGCGGCCCGCAAGCCCGCCGCGCGCAAGGCGGTCCGCAAGCCCGCCGCGCGCAAAGCCGTCCGCAAGGCGGCGCGCCGCCCCGCCGCGAAGAAGAGGGCAGCGAAGCGCCGCTAGCTCCGGCCGCCGACGGCGGCTCAGGAGCTACGTAGTTGCCGCGTGTTTCGGTGAATACCGAAACACGCTCCAAGCCCGCTATCCCGCGCTGGTGCAGCGGTACGCGCGTCCGGCCACCTCTTTGAGGTGGCCGCTCACCGCCTGCGGCGGGTGAACCCAGATCACCTGCGATGGTCCAGCCGTCTCGGTTTCCCGGATCACATCGTTCCGGGGATCGTAGGCGACGGGTCCAAGATCCACGCATCCTGCGAGACCGGAAGTGGGCGGTCTCGGAACGCTCGCACACGCAGAGAGTAGCAAAGCGCAGATCAGAAATCGGGCCACAGGGGCCTCCCTGCCGGACGGGTTCCCGGCAGACGGACTCTAACCGCTGCGGCCGGCGCTGGCTATCAGCCCCCTGCGCCGCGGCCGGCGCTCGCCATCAGCCCCCTGCGCCGCGGCCGAAGACGATCTTCTCCGAGCGCAGGAGCCGCGCTGCCCACGCGAGCAGCGCCGCGGAACAGACCAGGGGCGAGAGCGCAGCCAACGCGAACCAGCTTGCCGGCGGAGGCTCCCCCCGCAGCACGTCGGCCATCAGCAACGTCTGCCCCAAGACCGGCACCAGCATCTCCCACCGTGCCGACTTGATCGGCTGCAGCGCGATGAAGGTCGCCGGGAACATCGGCACCAGCATCAGCATCGAGAGATACGTCTGCGCTTCCTTGTACGTGCGGGCGAAGAACGCGAGCGTCATCTGCAGCGCGGCGGCGAAGAGCGAAAGCGGCACGCAGGCTGCGAGCATCCCCAGCATCTGCGGCATCCCGAGTTGGAACTTCACGCCCAGGTCTTGCAGCGGCACGCGGGCGATCGCCAGCCGGTATCCGATCAGGGACACCAGCACGGCGAACGCGGTCGCGAGCGAGATCGCGAGCCACTTCCCCGCCACCACCGCGAAGCGGCTCACCGGATTCACCAGCAAGGGCTCGAGCGATCCGCGCTCGCGCTCTCCCGCCGTCGCGTCGATGGCCAGGTGAAGTCCGCCGACGAACACGGCCATCAGGAGAAAGAGCGGCATGATGGCTAATAGATTCGCGGCGGTCTTCTCCGGCGTCGCCAGGTCGACGTCGGTCAGCTCGAGCGGCGCCACCAGCGCCGGGCTCACCCCGCGCGCGATCATCCGCAGCGCGCTCATCCGCCGCGCGTACAGCTCCAGCAGCCGCCGCGCCCGGTAGACTTGCGGCCGGCTCTTGTTGCGCGAGCTATCCGAGATGATCTGGGCCGGCGCGCTGCGGCCCGCCTCGAACTCCTTGCCGTAGTCGTCGGGCACCGAGAGGGCGAGGTCCAGCTTGCCGTCGCGCACCTGCGCTTCGTAGTCGGGCGGCGCGGTCTCGACGACGGCGCCGTGTCGCTGCAAAAAAGCGATCAGGCTCGGCGCATTCTGCGCGCCCGCCACCGGCACCGTCAGCGGCTGATCCTGGCGCACCCAGGAAGCGATCAGCGTGAACATGGCCAGGAAGCTGACCGGCCCGAGGATGGGCATCAGCAGGCCCGAGAAGATCGAGCGCCGATCGCGCAGGTGATCCTTCAGCTCCTTGCGAAAGATGGGCAGGATCATTGGAGCAGCCCCTGATCGCTGCCGATCACCGAGACGAACGCCTCCTCGAGATTTTCCTTTCCGGCGCGGGTGCGGATCTCCTCGGGCGTGCCGTCGGCGAGCACGCGGCCGTGCGCGATGATCACGATCCGGTCGCAGAGCGCGCTCACCTCCTGCATCACGTGGCTGGAGAAGAGCACGCACTTTCCCTGGTCGCGCAGCCGGCGGATCAGCTCGCGCACCGCCCGGGTGCTCATCACGTCCAGGCCGTTGGTGGGCTCGTCCAGCATCACGTTGCGCGGCTCGTGCACCAGCGCCCGGGCCAGCGCCACCTTGACCCGCTCGCCGTGCGAGAAGCCGTCGGTGCGGCGGTCGGCGATGGTCCTCATCTCGAGCAGATCGATCAGCTCCTCGGTGCGCGACTCCAGCGCCTTGCGCGGAATCCCGTGCAGTTCCCCGGCGTACTGGATGTGCTCGCGCGCGGTGAGCCGCGGATAGAGCCCGCGCGCATCGGGCAAGACGCCGATCCGGCGCCGAGCCTCGACCGGGTGCTCGGCGACGGAAAGGCCGTCGATCAGGGCGATCCCGCGATCCGGCGCGATCAGCGTAGTCAGCATGCGCAGCGTGGTGGTCTTGCCCGCGCCGTTGGGACCGAGCAGGCCCGTGACCACGCCGTCGTTGGCGCAGAACGAAACGTCCTCTACCGCGATCACGCTGCCGAACCGCTTGTGCAGGTTGCGGACCTCGATCACGGCGGCGGCCCCGCGAAGCTGACGAAGAACGGCGGACGGCGCAGCGGCTTCAAGCACGACGGATCGATGGCCGCGACCGACGCTTTCTCGATGAACCGGGCGGCGAGCTGCGGCACGCAGCCCTCGGCCATGGCCCCGTGGCCCACCCCCGGAACGATCAGGTGCAGGCTGTTGGGAAGCGTCGCGCGCGCGATCTCCGCCCAGCGCGGCGGCGTGGCGGGATCCAGCTCGCCCGAGAGCAGGAGCACCGGCTTTGCGGACGCGACGGGCTGCTTGAACTTTTGGGGAACCGCGCCGCGCGGCCAGAACGCGCAGATGCGCAGGAACTCGCGGGCGAGCTCCGGCCCCAGGAAGGTTCCCTTCGCCGCCTGCTCGGCCTGCGTTTTGGTGACGTCGCGCAGATCCTCCGAGCAGACCACCGAGAACATCATCCCGAAGCTCATGGTGCGGGAAAACCCCTGCTCCAGGCCCGCCGTCGCGGCGATGAACGGCGCGAAATCTCCCTCCGCGGCGCGGCCGACGATCAGCGGCACCAGGCTGGCGAAGTCCTGCTGGTAGAGGACGCCGCGCAGGCCGGCGGCGAACACGTCGCGGCCGATCGACACGTCGGCCGGCGCGCCCGTGAGCGGATCCAATACGTGGGCGCGCGCGGGCGCTTTCGATAATTTAGACAAGAGCGTTTCAAACCTGCTTTGCAAATCCGGGAAGGTCGCGCTGCACGACTTCTCCGCGGCGCAGCTCTGGAAGAGCAGGTCCATCGACCGCTGCGCGTCTTGCGCGAAGCTCAGCGGCAATTCCAGCGCCGGAGGCGCCACGCCGTCGAGGGTCGCGGTCCGCACCCGCGCCTCGTGCTCGCGCAGATAGACCAGCGCCGCGCGGGTGCCGTACGAGCCTCCCCAGAGGTTGATCTGCTCGTACCCGAGCGCCCCGCGCACTTCGTCGAGGTCCTGCATCGCGATCGACGTGGTGTAGAAGCGCGGGTCCGCGTCGTATGAAGCGAGGCATTTGCGAAACTTCTCCTCGCCCAGCGACTCGCCCTGCAGGCGTTTCGAGAGCGGGGCATCCGGGTTGCTCAGGTCGCAGCGCAGCGGGTGCGACGAACCCGTGCCGCGTTGATCGACCAGCACCAGCTCGCGGGTGCGGTGCACCCGCTCGAAGGCGCCGAGCAGCGGCCCGAACGCCTCGGTTGCGGCCTGCCCCGGCCCGCCCGCGAGGAGAAACACGGGGTCCGCCTCCGGCGTCCGCGCGAGCGCCGGGACCACGGCGATCTTCAGATCGATCTGCCGGCCCGCGGGCCGCGCCCGATCCTCCGGCACCCGCAGCTTCCCGCACTGCGCCGGATACGCGCCGCCCTTCAGCCGGCAGGGCGAGAGCGCGATGCGCCGCTGGGGCGCGGCGGTGCGAGGAGCGCAGGCGGCCGCGAGCAGCAAGGCGAGGAGCAAGCGCATCGGCCGGCGAGGATGCCAGCAAACGATCTGCGGCGCACGCGGATTTCCCTCTCGGCGCGGGTCTGGCATGGAGCGCTGATGGACGCCATCGTCATCGGAGCGGGAGCGGCGGGCCTCGCGACGGCGCAGGAGCTCCGGCGCGCGGGCCGCGACGTGCTGGTGCTGGAAGCGCGCGATCGCATCGGCGGCCGCATCCACACGCTCCGCCCCACGGGCTGGCCGTTGCCCGTCGAGGCGGGCGCCGAGTTCGTGCACGGCAAGCCGCCCGCGCTGCTCGGGCTCACGCCGCGCCGAAGCGAGCTGCTCGGGGGCCGCTACCTGGACGGCCCTCGGCGCCGCGACGACCTTTGGTCGAGCGTGATGGAGAAGCTCGGCCGCCTCCCCTCGCTGCGCGAGCGCTCGGTGCAGGAGGCGTTCTCTACGCTGCGCTGGAGACTGCGCACCACCCGCGAGGAGCGCGAACTGGCGGCGGCGTTCGTCGAGGGCTTCAATGCGGCCCGCCTGGACCGGGCGAGCCTCAAGGCCATCGCGCAGCAGACCAAAGCAGCCGAGCGCATCGAGGGCGATCGGATCGCGCGCCTGCCCCGTGGCTACGACCAGGTGCCGCGCCGCCTCGCGCGCGGGCTGCGCATCGAGCTGAACGCGCAGGTGCGCGCGGTGCGCTGGAAGCGCGGGCGGGTGACGGTGCTCACCGGGCGGCGCGCGTACGAAGCGGAGCACGCGGTGATCACGCTCCCGCTCGGCGTCCTTCAGGAAGGATCGGTGCGGTTCGATCCCGAGCTGCCTGACTGGAAGCAGCGGGCCATCGCTGCTCTGGCGATGGGGCCGGCGGTGAAGATCGCGCTGCTCTTCGAGCGCGCGCACTGGCCGGACGATCTCGTCTTCCTGCACGCGCGCAACGCGCCGGTGCCGACTTTCTGGCGCATGCTTCCCTCGCCCGCGCCGGCGCTGATGGGCTGGGCGGCAAGCCGCAGCGCGCTTCGCCTGACAGGCAGGAATGCGGTCGCGCTCGCCAGCGACTCGCTCGCGCAGGCGCTGGGAAGGCGCGTGCGCCCCTCGCGGGCGCTGGTGTTCGACTGGCAGCGCGACCCGTTTGCCCTCGGCGCTTACAGCTGGGTCCCGGTGGGCGCGCTCGAGGCGCAGCGCGCCCTGGCTCGCAGCGTGGGCCCGCTTCTCTTCGCCGGCGAAGCGGCGCACTTCGACGGGGCCTGCGGCACCGTCCACGGCGCGATCGAGACCGGCGTGCGCGCCGCAGAGGAATTGATGTTGCGGCCCGCGATCGCGCGGCCGTAGGATCTCCGCATGGACGTGCTGGAGCGCATCCAAGCTTGGCACAAAGCGCAATGCGAGCGCGGGCGCGACCCGTCGCTGGGCGTGAAGATCGAGAACCTCAAAGATTCGCCGGGCTGGAGCGTGCACATCGATCTGGCGGGCACGCCGCTCTCGGGCCTGACGCTCGCGCCCTACAAGGAGGGCGCCACCGACCGCGACTGGCTCGCGTACCGCATCAAGGAGGACCGCTTCGAAGGCATCGGCGATCCCACCAAGCTGCAGGCCATCCTCTTTGCGTTCCTCGAGCTGGCGGACCGTACGCTGCAGGACATGGCTCGCGCCAAGGCGCGCGAGCCGAAGCACCACCACGAGTAGCTGCTGAGATCGTCGCGCGCGGTGACGGCGGCCATGCCGAAGCCCCGACCGCGACTCGACTGCGACTGCGACCTCGACCGCGAGCTCGACCGCGAGGTTCTTCAGGCTTCGGCGTGGGTTGTGGGGAGGAGGTCGAGGCCGCCGCAGTGGAAGTAGATGGC
>Ga0213851_1765720_pt1 | contig 10874 bp, 7 predicted proteins | sample ABR_2014_MetaT_FD_164455 | JGI IMG/M metagenome (GOLD analysis project Ga0213851, IMG submission 164455) | Metatranscriptome of freshwater sediment microbial communities from post-fracked creek in Pennsylvania, United States - ABR_2014... | ecosystem: Environmental > Aquatic > Freshwater > Creek...
CGGCGCTTCTGGAAGCGGTTCACCAGATCGTCTCACCGCTCGCCGCCAAGAAGGAGATCCAGCTGGTCGCCGACCTGCCCGCCGACCTGCCCACCATCTCCGTCGATCCGATCCGGGTGAAGCAGGTCCTCTACAACCTGCTCTCGAACGCCATCAAGTTCACGCCCCAAGCCGGGCGCGTTTTCCTGGAGGCGCGCCACGCCGGCGATCGGGTGACGGTCTCGGTCGCGGATACCGGCCCCGGGATCGCGCCCGAGGACCTGCCGCGCCTGTTCCAGGCCTTCGAGCAGCTCGAGGTGGGCCTGCGAAAGTCGGGGGGAACGGGCCTGGGCCTGGCTCTCACCAAGCGGCTCGTCGAGCTGCACGGAGGCGAGATTCGCGTGCAGAGCGAGCCGGGGAAAGGAAGCCGCTTCGCTTTCAGCATTCCGCTCAACGGCAAGCCGGCGCCGAGGCCGGCCCCCGCCCCGGCGCATGCGCCCGCCGGGGCGCGTCCACTGATCCTGGTGATCGAGGACGACGCCGCGGCGGCGGAGCTGCTCGCGGCGGAGCTGTTCGACGCGGGCTACGCGGTCGCCGTCGCGGACCAGCACCACGCCTTGGAGAAGGCAGAGGCGCTGGACCTGTATGCGATCACCCTGGACCTGATCATGCCCGAGGTGGAGGGCTTCGCGATCCTCGGGCAGCTCAAGCGGTCGCGGATGGCCCGGCGGGTCCCTGTCGTCGTGGTCTCCATCGTCGACGACCACGAGCACATGCTCCTTCTCGGGGCAGCCGAGGCGCTGGTGAAACCGGTACCCAAGGGAAAGCTGATCGAGGCGATCGAGCGTGCGCGGCGGATGGAGGGGCTCACTCCCGTCCCGCGCATCGTTCTCTTGGGGGCAGACCCGGCACCGTGCCTGCGCGCCCTGGAACCTCTGGCGGGCGTGTGCGAGGTGTTCCCGATCAGGAGACTGGAGGCAGGCCTCGCCGTCTTCACGTACGCGCCGCCCGATCTCGCCATCGCCATCACCGGCGGTTCCGATGCGAGGGGCGGAACCCTCTCCGCCCTGGACGCGCCGCCGCTCGCAGGCGCCCGCCTGATCGTCGTCGGCGACCGCGCGGCGTTTCCCGCCTCGCTGGAGGGCCGGATCGCCGGGGTGATCGGACCCGCCGAGGTCGAAACGAAGCTCGCCCCGCTGGTGCAGGCGGCGCTTCCTCGGATGCTCACGCCGACAGCTGCCCTCCCCGACCGCTCGGCGCTGGTCAAAAGGCTCGAGGAGATCGCGCAGGAGAGCCGGGGCGGCCTCGCCGGCGTGGCGCTGGTGGCAGTGGCGGTTCCCGGCTCCACCCCACTCTCAGCCCAGCGACTCGAGAAGCAGCTCCGCCGGCGCGACTTCGTCGCCTGGCTGCCTTTGAACAAGTACGTCCTGCTCGCTTTACACATCGTCGGCGAGGACATCCCGGGGCTGAAGCGGCGGTTCGCCGAGGCGATCGGCACGGCCGCGGGCTGCGAGATCTCCCAGCTGGGGGTCGAACTGGTGTTCGCCTCTTCGGACAACGACCTGACGCCGCAAGAACTGGTGGGAAACCTTCTCGCCGGAAGGGGCGCATGAAGCTGCTGATGGTCGAGGACAACGATCTGATCAGATCACCGCTTTGACCAGTTGTTCGATGCGCGACAGCGCGGTATCGAGCTGCGCCTGCGGAGGGCCGAAGGAAAAGCGCGTGTAGCTGCGAAAGCGCGAAGCGCGGTGGCTGCGGCGCTTTCCGGGGTTCACGTCGAAGAACTCGCCGGGCACGGTGATGACTTTGGCCGCCAGCGCGGCGCGGAAGAAGCCCATCCCGTCGTTGAACGGCGGCGGCAGGCTGGAAAGATTTCCCCAGACGTAAAAGGTGCCGTCGGGCGCGCGGTCGGGCCGGATGCCGATGCGCTCGAGCCGCGCGATCATCTTGTCGCGCTTCTCCCGGAACGCCGCGTGGATGGCGAGCGTTTCCTTCTGCACCAGATCCTCGCTGAGCAGGGAGATGGCGGCCCGCTGCAGCGGCCGCGAGCCGCCGCCGTCGAGGAACGAGCCCGCGCTGGCCACCGCCTCGATCACTTTGGCCGGCCCCACGGTCCAGGTCACGCGCCAGCCTGGATAGCGCCAGTTCTTGGTGAGGCCGTCGAAGATCACCACCGGATCGCGATCGACGTCTTCGACGTAGCGCGCGGCGCTCTCGATGGGTAACTGGCCGGGGCGGCCGGTCCAGATGTAATGCGAATAGAATTCGTCGATCAATAGCGAGCAATCCTGCTCGCGCCCGATCCGCACCCAGCGCGCGAGCTCGTCGCCCTGCACCAGCTTGCCGGTGGGATTGCAAGGATTGCTGAGCAGCAGGGCGGAGAGCCCGCGTCCCTGGATCTCGCGGATCAGGTCGTCGGCGCTGAACGCATAGCCGCGCTCGCCCTCGAGCAGGATCGGTATCGCGGTAAAGGCTTTGAAGACGTCGAGCAGTTCCTCATATGCGGTGTAATCGGGGAGGAAATGGCCGAGGTTGACGTGCCCGAGAGATGCGGCGGCCCGGGTCAATGCCGCGCGGCCACCGCCGGAGATGCTGACGTTCTCGGCTTTGTACTGCGACGGCAGGCCCTTGCGATAGAGACGGTTGTAGAGCGACGCCACCGCCTCGCGCAGCTCCCAGAGTCCGGGGACGGGCGCGTACTCCTGGTCGTCGACGCGCACCGAGACCTCCTGGGTGCGCGGGGGCGCGCCGGGCAGGTCGCCGGTCTCGGGCTGGCCCTGGCCGAGGTTGCACCAGGCCGGGTCGGAGCTGCGGTAGCCCAGCTTGTGCGCTTCCGAGGTGACGTAGATGACGCCGGTGCGAGGCACGGCGCGAAATGCGGGGATGGTGAAGTCGTCGCTCACGGAGGGAACCTATCACCCGCGCGATTGGAGAGCGCGTCCCACGTCAGCGGCGCGACCGGCGGAGCCGCACGCCCTGCTCGAGCACCGGCGCGAAGAGATCGCCCACCTCGCGCAAGCGCGCAGGCAGCGTGCGCAGGTTGAAGGACGCGGGGTCGAGCCCCGGCCGCACTTCGCTCCAGCGCAGCGGCGTCGCGACCGGCGCACCAGCCACTCCCCGCAGGGAATAGGGCGCTACCACCGTCTTCCCATAAGCATTCTGCAGGCAATCGAAGTAGAGCCGGCCGTCGCGCCGCGATCGCGAGCGCTCCAGCGTGACGCTCTTCAGCTGCTTCGCCACCGTCTCGCCCACGTCCAGCGCGAAGTTCTGCGCGTCGTCGAAGCTGTGGCCCTTCGCGAGCGGGACGTAGACGTGGAGGCCGCGCTTGCCCGACGTCTTGGGAATGCTCGGCAGCCCCAGGCGATCGAACATACCGCGGAGGATCTCCGCCACCTCGACGGCGTCCTCGATGCCGCGGCCCTCGGAGGGATCGAGATCGAACACCACCCAGTCCGGCTGCGTGAGGCTCTGCGCGCGCGAATGCCAGGCGTGGATCTCGAGCACCGCGTGCTGCGCCAGCCAGCGCAGCGCGTCCGGCGAATCCGCGACCAGGTGCTTGACGGCGCCCGCCTTGGTGCGCGCGGGCGTCTCGACCAGCCTGATCCACTCCTCGGCCGAGGCAGAGGCGTCCTGCTGGAACCACTTGGGCTTGTCGATGCCCTGGTTCCAGTGGACGAGCGCGAGCGGGCGATCTCGCAGCGCGCGCAAGAGCGGCTCCGCAACGGCGTCGTAATAGTTGGCCACGTCGCTCTTGGTGATCTCGTCTTTTGGATAGAGCAGGCGATTCGGATTCGATAGCGCAACACGGCTGGCCTGCTGGCGGCCGGTGGCTGGAGGCTGGGGGCCAGCGGACTTGCTTCGCGCAGCCGGCAGCTCGCGAACGCTCTCTTCCGCCTTCTTGTCCTCGCGCAGCCCCTGGAAAGCCGGATGCCGCAGCTTTCCGTCCGCAGTCCACTCGGTAAACCGGACCTGCGCGACGAGGCGTGGCTGCACCCAGCGCGCATCGCGCAGCCGCGGCGCGCCGCGAGCCGGCGCCTTTTCGATCACCTCTTTCGACAAGGTCGTCAATAATTCCTTGCGCAGCTTGGTGGAAAAACCTGTCCCCACCTTGCCGGCGAAGTCGAATCCGCCCTTCCCATCGGCGACGGCCAGCAGGAGCGCGCCCACCGATCCTGCCGCCGCGCCCTTCCCGGGCATGAAACCGATGATGGCCAGTTCCTGGGTCGCCTGTATTTTGAGTTTCAGCCAGTCGCGCGAGCGTCCCTTGGCCCACGGCGAGCCGGGCGCTTTGAGGATCAAGCCCTCGAGGCCGCGCTCGCGCATCTTCTCCAGCCCTTCCTCGATGGGCCCGGGCACTTCCTCCGCCAGCCGCACTTCCGGCGGCGCGTTCGAGAGCACGCTGCGGAGCAGGTCGCGTCGCTCGCGCAGCGGCCGCGCGCTCAGGTCCTCGCCGTCCAGCCGCAACAGATCGAACGCGAAGAGCACCGCGTCCTCCTCGCGGCCCTGCTGGATCAGCTCGAAGCGCGGCACGCCCGACGCATCGAGCACGCATAATTCCCCGTCGAGCACCGCGTCGCCCACCACCACCTGCGCCAGCGCGCGCGCCACCCGCGGGAAGCGGCCCGTGAGATCGAGCGCGTTGCGCGACCACATCGCCACCCGCCCGCCCGAGAGCGCCGAGAGCGCTCGGTAGCCGTCGTACTTCACCTCCGCGAGCCACTCGCCCGAGGGCGCTTCGCTGACCAAGGTGGCCAGCATCGGCGGCAAGTAGGCCGGCAGCAGCGCCTCGGGGGACGCCCGGGGCGCGTTCATTTTGCGCTCGGGCCCGCGCGTCGCCACGCGGCCGCTCACCACCGACTCGGGCCGCTCCGCCACGATGTCGAGGGTAGCATTCTCCGTGCCGTCCTTCGCCTTGAACATCAGCCACTGGGCCTTGCCGGGCGCGCTGCCGTGCGTGCGCACGAGGTGCGCGGCCGGCTATCGCAAGAAGCCGAGCAGCAGTTCGTTCACGCGCGCAGGCTGGTCGGCCTGCACCCAGTGCGACGCGTCCGGAATCCGCTCGACGCGCGCGTGCGGCACCCAGCGCGGATCGGGCTCCGCAAGCTCGGCGCCCAGCCAGCGATCGCGCTCGCCCCAGATGACCAGCGTCTCCGCCTCGATCTTCTTCCAGCGTGCGGGATGGCGCAGGGCTGCGCGATAGTAGTTCAGGGGGCCGGTTCGATCGCGCACCGCATCGAGGAGGATCCGAATCTCCTCCTCGGAGTATGCGCCCGGTCGCACCGTCGTATAGCGGAACGACGTCCGCAGCCGCGCGTCGGTCATGAACCGTTCGGCGAGGAACGGAAGCTGGAAGAAGAACATGTACCAACTCTTGCGAAGCTGCCGCAGCGAGAAGAGCGCGCGAGCGAAGCGCTGCGGATGCGGGACGTTCAGGAGCGCGAGCCGGCGGACGCTCTGCGGGTGCCAGATGGCGACGTACCACGCCACCTGGCCGCCCCAGTCGTGGCCCACCACGTCCGCGCGATCCTTGCCCAGCGCGCGGATCAACGCGGCCACGTCGCCCGCCAGCTTCTCCATGCGGTACGCCGAGACGCCGCGCGGCTTCTCGGACTCGCCGTAGCCGCGCAGGTCGGGCGCCACCGCGCGAAAGCCCGCCGCCGCCAGCGCCGGAAGCTGGTTGCGCCAGGTCACCCAGCACTCGGGGAAGCCGTGCAGCAGCACCACCAGCGGGCCGGTTTGCGGGCCCATCGCTGCGCAGTGCAGGCGCACTTCGCCGGCCTGCACGAAGAAGTGCTCAATGCGCGGATCGATCACGCGGCTGGCATAGCCCTTTTTTCAGTTCCGATGTCTACCCCCGGTGAAGAGCACGCCCGGTTGCCTTCAGCCGACGTTCTCCCCAGCCGCCTCGCGCACGCAGCAAACCCGCTCCTTGCCGCAGCGGTTGGCATGAACGAGCCCGTCGTCGGGTCCCGCGGGCGACATGGTGAGCAGGCACCAGTAGATGCTGGTGGCGTCGTTGCGGATGGCGAAGAGCGCGCGCTTGTCGTTGTGGGCGCCGGTCACCTTGGCGCGGAGGAAATCGCAGAGATCGTTCATGTCGCCCCTCCCGCAGCCATCACTGCGCGCCGGACGGCCACCTCGAGCAGCACCAGCTTGTAACCGTTGTGCTGCAGGGGGCGCGCGCCGGCGATGGCGGCCTTCGCCACCTCGGCCGCGAGCTTCTCGTCCACCGGCTTGCCCTGCAGCAGCGCTTCCGCGCTCCGCACCCGCCATGGCACCGGCGCTGCAGCGCCCAGCACCACCCGCGGGTCCGCCCCCAGCGTCACCGCGGCCTCCGCCAGCGGCCAGTCGAAGGACTGCTTCTCCATCAGCTTCACATAGCCGGCCTTGCGGCCCGAAGGCACCCGCACCTCGACGATCAACTCGCCCGGCTTGAGCACGTTCTCGCGCTGCACGTCGGTCTCGGGCTTCACGAAGAAGTCGTCGATGGCCACGGTGCGCTCGCCCCGCGATCCTTTGAGCACCAACGATGCGGAGAGCGCGGTGAGCGCGGTGGCCGTGCCGCTCGGGTGGACGATGGCGCAGAGCTCGTTGTCGAAGACCGCGTGCCCCTCGTTCTGGCCACCAGGTGCGCCCTCCGGGCTCCGCTCGTCGCGGGGGGACCCCGCTTTTCCGATGGCGAAGCATTCGTCGCCGCCCTTGCGCCGGCAGTGGAACTCCTCCTTGCGGAAGTACCAGCAGTGCGGCCGCTGGGCGAGGTTGCCTCCCAGCGTGGCGGCGTTGCGGATCTGCGGCGTCGCCGCTGCCAGCGCCGCCTCCGAGAGGATCTTCGCCGCCTTGCGCACCTGCGCATCTTCCGCGAGCCGGGCCAGCGTCACCAGCGGCCCGATGCGCAGCGTGTCGCCAGCGAGCTTGATGAAGTCGAGATCGGGCAGCCGCCGCAAGTTCACCAGCGCGGAAGGCTCGTCGATGTGCTCCTTCAGCCGATCGGCGATGTCCACGCCGCCCGCCTTGAAGAGCGCTCCCGGCTGCGCGCCCGCCGCGAGCGCGCCCTCCAGATCCGCTGGCTCGATCCAGGTAAAGGATTTCATGCCGGCACTCCTTTCAGCGCCGCGAGCACGCGGGCGGGAGTCAGGGGCAGCGAGCGGACCCGCGCGCCGATGGCGTGCGCCACCGCATTGGCGATGGCCGCGCAGGTAGGCACCGTGGCGGGCTCGCCGATGCCGCTGACGTCGGTGTTGCTGCGGCCGCGGAAGTGATCGAGGATCACCGCTTCGATCGCCGGCACGTCGCGCGCGCCGGCGATTCGATACTGTTCCAGATCGGGATTCACCATCCGGCCGGTCCGCAGATCGAGCGTGCGCCGCTCGTGCAGCGCGTAGCTCACGCCCTGGATGATGCCTCCGTTGATCTGCGACTCGATGGCGAGGCGGTTCACCGGGCGCCCGCAGTCGTGGACGGCGAGCGCGCGCAGGACGCGGACGATGCCGGTCTCGGCATCCACCTCCACCTCGACGAATTGAGCGCCGCCGATGGTGGCGGTGAACTTGTCATCGTCGTTCCAGCCGCCGTAGTCGCGGGCGCGGGAAGCGAAGCCGCGCACGGTGCGGTGAAGCTTGCGCGCAGCGGCGCGGAGGTCGCCATCGGGGGCGTGCAACTCCGCTTTCGCGCGCTCGGCCGCGAGGCGCACCGCGGGCGTGAGGAGCTGCGTGGTCATGCTGCCGCCCGAGGGCGGGCCCGGCGGGAGCGCCGTGTCGCCGATGCGCACGCTCACGTCCTTGACCTCGACGCCCAGCACCTCCGCCACCACCTGCGCGCAAGCGGTGCGGATGCCGCCGCCGATGTCTGCGACGCCGCTGCGGCACTCGATGCTGCCGTCGTCGTGGATCAGCACTTCCGCCTGCGAGAGCGGGCCGTCGAAGTTGTACCAGAGCCCCTGCGCGAACCCGACTCCGCGCCGCAGGACGCCCGAATCTCTACGGACGCGCAGCTTCGCCCAGTCGAATCTCTCCGCGCCGAGCCGCCGCTCCTCGCGCCGTGCCGGGTGCGCGTCGTTCTTGTCCCGGAGCGCGAGCGGATCCATCCCGAGCTTCTCGGCCAATTCGTCGATGGCCTGCTCCAGCGCGAAGGCGCCCTGCGGATGTCCGGGCGCGCGGAAGGCGGCAGCGGGGCCGGTGTGGAGGAAGACGTCGTTCTCTTCGCTGCGCGCAACTTTGGCCGGATAGAGGTTCTTCACCGGACCCGCACAGCCTGCGCCGGCCGCGCAGCCCGCGCTGCCGTGCGCGGTGAGGTGCAACGCCAGCAGCGCTCCGTCCTTGGCAGCGCCGATGCGCAGCCTCTGCACCGAGCTGGGCCGGTTGCCGACGCCGAGGTGCTCGGCCCGCCGATCGAGGAAGAGCCGCACCGGCCGCTTCGCCTTGCGCGAGAGGTGCAGCGCGATCACGCCGTGGTTGCCCGCGCCGAACTTGGCGCCGAAGCCGCCGCCGGTGAACTCGCTCACCACCCGCACCTTGCTCTTCGGCAGCTTGAAGAGCGTGGCGATCTCGTCTTGCACCGAATGGATACCTTGTGTACTTGCGTAGATGGTGACGCCGTCGTCGCGCCAGTCGGCCACCACGCCGTGCGTCTCGATGGCCGAGTGGGTCTGCACCTCGGTGCGGTACTCCCGATCGACGCGCACCGCGCTCTCGGCCAGCGCCTTCTCGACGTCGCCGCCGCGCTCGGCGATGAGCGGCCCGCGCACGTTGCCCTGCTGCGGGATATCCTTGGCCGCGCCGCCGCCGCCCGCGCTGCCCGCCTGCTCGACGGGTGCCTCGAAGACCAGCGGCGCGCCCGGCTTCTGCGCGTCGTCGATGTCCGCCACGTGCGGCAGCACCGTGTACTTGACCACCACGGCGCGAGAGGCGTCCTCGGCCTGCGCGGCATCCTGCGCGGCCACCGCCGCCACCGGCTGCCCCTCGTAGCGGACGCGCGGATACTTGCCGGGCGCGGTCGGCTTCAGCTTCAGCTCGGCGGGCCCGAGGATGCGCTCGACGACGTAGGTCGCCTGCACTCCCGGCATCTTTTCCGCGGCGCTGACGTCGACGTCCTCGATGCGCGCGTGCGCGTGCGGGCTGCGCACCACCGCCGCGTAGAGCATTCCGGGAAGCTGCACGTCGGAGGCGTAACGCGCGCGGCCGGTGACCTTCTCGGCGCCGTCGATGCGCGGCGTGGGCTGGCCGACGACGCGCAGCTTCGCGCTGCCGTCCCATGGCGCGGGCTCGTCGGCGGGCACGCTGCGCGTCTTCTCGGTGAGCGCGCCGGGGAGGCCCACCATCAGCGCGCGCGGGCTCGGGCTGCTCGGGTTGCTCTTGCCGGCGTCGGCCTGCGCCTCTTGCGCCGGCGCGGCCGCGCCCGGCAGGTCGCCCTGCGCGGGCCCGCGCAACGCCTTCGAAGTGCCCGCCGCCGCCAGCGCCGCCTCGAACACCTTGGGATACGTCCCGCAGCGGCAGGTGTTGCCGGCCACCGCCCGCCGCACCTCGTCTTCGGTGGGCGCCTGGTTCGTCTGCAAGAGAGCGTGGCACGACATCACCATGCCCGGCGTGCAGAAGCCGCACTGGAGCGCATCGTGCGCCACGAACGCAGCCTGGATGGGCGCGAGCTGCTCGCCTCGGGCCACGCCCTCGATGGTGGTGATCGGCTTGCCCACCGCGTCGAGCGCGAAGGTGGTGCACGAGGGCACGGCCGCGTCGCCCAGCAGCACCGTGCACGCGCCGCACGCACCGCGGTCGCAGCCGATCTTGGTGCCGGTCAGGTGCAGTTGATCGCGCAGCACCGACGCGAGGGTGGCGCGCGGCTCGACCCGGAGCCGTTTCTCCGCGCCGTTCACATGCAACGAGATCTCGACCGGGCCCGGCCCCAGCCTGCGCGCGCGACCCGCGGGCGCCTTGCCCCCCGCGCCCTCGAGCAGCGCTGCAGCGGACGCCGCGATGCCCGCTCCCTTGACAAATCCGCGACGGCTCAGCTTCGTCTCGTCGGACATTTCGCGCCTCCGAAAAGAGCGCATACACCGTGGGCGCGCCCGAAAGGAAGATGCGATGAGCGGCGCCGTTCTGATCCTGCTGGGGCCCGAGTACGAAGACCTGGAAGTCTGGTACCCGAAGCTGCGGCTCGAGGAAGCCGGGTACGAGGTGAAACTGGCTGGGCTGGGCGATACCTCCGAGTACCGCGGAAAGCACGGCTATCCGTGCAAGGTGGACGGGCAGGTGGCCGACTTCTCTGTGGCGCAGCTCGCCGGAATCCTCGCTCCCGGCGGCTGGGCGCCCGACAAGATCCGCCGCGACGCCGAGGCGCTGCGCCGCGTGCGTGAAGTGCACCAGGCGGGAAAGATGGTGGCCACCATCTGCCACGGGCCCTGGGTGCTGATCTCGGCGGGCATCGTGCGCGGCCGCAGGCTGACCAGCACGCTGGGCATTCGCGATGACGTGGTCAACGCCGGCGCGGAGTGGGTGGATGCGCCGGCAGTGATCGACGGCAACATCGTCTCGGCGCGAGTTCCAAGAGACTTGCCCGCCTTCGGCAAGGCGATGCTCGAGGTGCTGGCGAAGCAGGCCCATTGATGGACGCGTTCGAATGGTTGGAACAGTGGTACGCGCGGCAACCCACGAGCACCGCCGAGGAAGGACCCAGCGCCGTCAAGATTGAGTCGATCGATAACCCAGGCTGGATGATGACCGTCCAACTCGTCGGGACAGATCTCGAACCGCGAGCGTATGTGGATTGGCTCCACGAGTCAGGGCAGATCCCTGGCGCCGAGAACGCGGGCGATGATTGGATCGAATGCAGGGTGCGCAACGGCAAGTTCGCGGGCGCCGGCTCGCTGAACAAGTTGCGCGCCATCGTCGAGCGCTTTC
>Ga0213851_1034925_pt1 | contig 10806 bp, 7 predicted proteins | sample ABR_2014_MetaT_FD_164455 | JGI IMG/M metagenome (GOLD analysis project Ga0213851, IMG submission 164455) | Metatranscriptome of freshwater sediment microbial communities from post-fracked creek in Pennsylvania, United States - ABR_2014... | ecosystem: Environmental > Aquatic > Freshwater > Creek...
CCCGGCTCCGCCGCCGCCGCCGAAGCCGGTCACCGGCGCCATCCGCGCTCCGCCGCCCGCGCCGCCCAAGGCCGCGCCCAGCAGGCCGCGCGCGCGGCTCTCGGCCATCGCCCGCGACGGCAGCACCTCCGCCGATTTCGTGTTGGTGAAGGACGAGACCAAGGTGGGTTGTCAGGTAAGCGACGGCGAAGTGAAGCTCGACAAGGATCCCTTCATCGCGCCGCTGCACGCGGTTTTCAGGTTTGAAGGGCAGCAGCTCATGGTGCAGGACTCAGGCAGCACCAACGGCGTCTTCCTCTGGCTGAAGGAGCGGCAGCTCGCGCCGGGCGACGAGCTGCGCATCGGACGCCAGCGGTTGCGCATCGAGTGGATGCCCGAGGAGCCGGAGGCGCTGGCCGACCAGCCGATCTGGGGCAGCCCCAACCCGGGCTACGCCGCGCGGGTGGTCCAGCTCCTCGAGGGCGGCGGCGAGGGCGACGTCTTCCCGCTGCGCTCCGGCGACAACATGGTGGGCCGCGGGACGGGCGACGTCAGCTTCCCCCAGGACGGCTACGTGTCGAGCAAGCACGCCACCATCACGGTGGGCGTAGGGCAGCTCGCGGTGAAGGACCTGGGCAGCGCGAACGGCACGTTCGTCCGCATCAACGGCCAGGCGCCCGTCAATGCGGGTGACCTCTTGCTGGTGGGCGAGCAGATCCTCCGCGTCGACCCGGCCTAGAGAACACCAAAGCGCGTCAGCTCACGTTGAGGTCGACGTAGACGGCGTCGTTGACGTTGAGGTTGACGGCGACCCGGCCGTGGGCGGCGTGAGCATCGCCGCCGTGACCAGCTCTAGCAGTGATTCGCGGACTGGGTCGCGCAGGCTGCAGGCGTGGTGGCGGCGTGCACTGCCTTCGGGGCCGGAACGTACGCCTCCACGATCCCGACGATTCCGCCGAATGCGACTGCGATGAGCCTCTGACGCCAAGTGAGTCTCGACATAATTACCTTCCCTGAACTTCGATGCCCGCGCCTGCGACGGGATTCGACCCGGCTTACGCGGGTGAAAGAGAGTTATTTCAGCCTGCGAGACGCTCGCAGAGCTGGGCCTTGATCTTGGCGCGGAACCGCTCCAAGCGCATGGTGACTGCGCTCTTGCCCACGCCCATCTGCTGCGCTATCTCGCGCGCCGAAAGCGTGCCCTCCAGATAGAAGAGCCGCACCGTTTCCTTCTCGGGGCCCTCGCGCAGGCCGTCGATCACCTCGCGCACCGCCCGCAGCTCGGCTTCCTTCTCCAGCGCGTGTGAGGCGGCGGGCACGTGATCCTCGAGGAGCTGCGCCTCGCGGGTCGCCTCCTCGGCGGCCTTGTGGTGCGTGGCGCGCGAAGTGAGGTAGCTGCGGGCCCGGTTGCGCGCGATGGTGAAGAGCCAGGCCGCGAAGCGCTCGCGGTCCTTCAGCGACGCCAGCGCGCGGAAGGCGCGGACGAATGCCTCCTGCACCACGTCCTCGGTCTCGTCGGCGTCGAGCTCGGAAAAACTGGCCGCGAGCCGCGACACGGCAGGGCGGTAGCGGCGGTAGATCTCCTCTTCGGCCACCCTGCCGCGCAGTCCGCCGGCGAGCGCGCGCGCCACCAGGGTCGCGTCCTCGACGTGCCCGTCGAGCAGTGTGAGAAGAGGGCGAACTGTCGGTTCGGGGATCTCTCGAATCGCTTGGTTCGTCGCGTGGGCCATGTCCTCTTAGCAGCCGCCGTGCCCATGCCAACTCGGCCACACCGCCCGAGTGAAATCATACACTTGCTTCCGGGTGACCCCAGCTCACCAGGGGTGCGCCCATGACATTCCTGTCGCGCCGGGGCGGTCAGGGGCAGCCTTCCGCGTGACGCGCCTCACTTCCGGGGCTAAGTTCCGCGCCCCGATGCTGGGTGCGGTGAACGAGAAGGCGCTGGTCGAGCTGGGTTGGCCACGGCTCTGCGCGGAGCTCTCCACGCGGGCGCGGACGCCGATGGGACGCGAGCGCTGCCTCGCCCTTTTGCCCGGCGACGACGCGGATGCGGCCCGCACCCGGCTCGCGCGCGTGGAGGAAGCGCGGCTCTTGCGGCGACACGAGCGCGAGCTGCCGCTCGCTGACGCGATGGACGTCCGGCCCGCGCTGGGTCGCGCCGCGCGCGAGGGGACGCTCGAGCCGCCCGAGCTGCTGCAGATCGCGCGGCTGATCCGCGCCTCGGATTCGGCGCGCCGCTTCTGCTTCTCGCAAGCCGACCGCGCGCCGCTCCACTTCGCGCTCGCGCAGGAGCTGTCCGAGCTGGTTCCGCTCGCCTCCGAGTTGGAGCGCGCGTTCGATCCCACGGGCAAGCTCCTCGACACCGCGAGCCCGCTCCTGGCCGAGCTGCGCGAGCGCGCCCGCGGTCTGCACCGCGCCATCAAGCAGCGCATCGAGGAGCTGCTCAAGGACGAGAAGATCGTCGAGATGCTGCGCGACACCTACTACTCGGTGCGCGGCGACCGGTACGTGCTGCCGGTGCGCGCCGAGCACAAGTCGCACCTGCCCGGCATCGTGCACAACGCCTCCAACTCGGGGCAGACGCTCTTCATCGAGCCGCAGGAATTGCTCGAGCTGGGCAACCAGCTCACCATCGCGGAGGCGGGCGCGCTGGAAGAGGAGCAGCGGATCCTCCACCAGCTGTCGGGCGCGGTGGGGCGGCGCGCGCCGGTGCTCGAGCACGACGTGGAGGTGATCGCGCTGCTCGACGAATCGGGCGCGGGCGGACGGCTGGCCGACGACCTGGGCGCGGGCGCGCCGGAATTGGGCGGAGATCGATTCGACCTGCGCAAGGCGCGCCATCCGCTGCTCGTCTTGCAGCGGCGGTCGCTGGGCGTGGTGGCCAACGACATCGCGCTGCCGGCGCCGGCGCAGGCGCTGATCGTGAGCGGGCCCAACGCGGGCGGCAAGACCGTCACCATCACCGCGGTCGGGCTCTCGGCGCTGATGGCGCGCGCGGGCCTGCCGATCGCGGCGGAGGCGGGCTCGCGGATGCCGCTCTACCGCACCGTCTACACGGCCATCGGCGACGAGGGAGATCTCTCGCGCGATCTCTCGACCTTCACCGCGCACCTCGGGTCCTTGCGGCACATCCTCGAAGCGGCCGGCCCTTCGACGCTGGTGCTGATCGACGAGATCGCCGCCGACACCGATCCGCGCGAGGGCGCCGCGATCGCCGTGGCCGCGCTGGAGAAGCTGGTGCAGGCGGGCGCGCAGGTGCTGATCACCACGCACCTCGAGGAGCTGAAGGCGCTGGCGCTGGCGGACCCGCGCTTCGCGCCGGCGAGCGTGGGGTTCGACGTGGAGAAGCTCGCGCCCACCTATCTCTTGCGGATGGGAGAGGTGGGCGCGTCATCGGCCATCGAGATCGCGCGGCGGGTGGGCATTCCCGAGGACGTCTGCACGCGGGCGCGGCAGATCCTGGGAAGCGGGGCGTCGGTGGTCTCGCAAGCGGTGGAGAAGCTGGAGCAGGAACGCGCGCAGGGCGCGCGGGCGCGGGCGGAGGTCGTGGGGCTGCGAGCCGCGCTGGAAGCGGAGCGGGCGGCGCTTCAGCGCGAGCGCGAGAGGCTGGGCGAGCTCGAGCGGGAGACGCGGGCGGGGGCCCGGGCAGACTTGATTGGGGATTTCTTGCAGAAGCGGGAGGAAGTAGCGGCGCTGATCGCGCAGCTCCAGGCCGCGCCCGCGATGGCGCGGGCGGTGGAGGCGCAAAGGGCCATCGAGCGGGCCGCGGCGGCTGAGGAGCGCGAGCAGGTGCGCGACCAGGAAGCGCCGCATGGAGCAGCGCCCCAGATCGCCTCGGGATCGCGGGTGAAGCACGCCCGCCTCGGGACCGAGGGCGTGGTGCTCGAGGTCCACGACGGCCAGGCCACGGTGCAGATGGGCGCGCTCAAGACCAAGGTGGCGCTGGAGGAGTTGGTGCCGATCGCGCGGACGGTGGCGCAGAGCGGGTTTCGCAAGTCGAAGAAGGAGCGGATGGACCGCGCCGAGCAGGCGCGCGCCGCGCCCGTCGAGGTTCGCGTGCCGCTGGTCGACCTGCGCGGGATGCGCGTGGACGAGGCGCTGCGCACGCTGGAGCTGGAGCTGGATCGCCACTTGCGCGCCGGCGAGGAGACCGTGCACGCCCTGCACGGCCACGGCTCAGGCGCGCTCAAGGCGGCCGTCCGCGAGAGCCTCGCCCGCAGCCCCTACGTCGCGCGCGCGCGGCCCGCCGAATCTCACGAGGGCGGCGACGGCGTCACCGTCATTCAACTGCGGGGCTAGATGCAGATCGAAAACCGAGCTCGTGCTGGTGCTCGGTGTCGCGCGCGGAGTTGGGCTCGTGCAGGTTCTCGTGAAGGGGGTCGGTAGCGTGGCTCAAGTCACCGTCCGGGCGCTGGTGGAACAGCTCGGCATCCTCGGGGTGCGCCAGGGCGGCGTTCTGCTCGTGCACACCTCCTTCAACGCCACAGGTCCGGTCGAGTCCGGCCCGCTGGGCCTGATCGCCGCTCTCCGCGAGAGGCTCGGCAGCGAAGGCACGCTGGTGATGCCGACGATGACCGATGGCGCGTCCATATTCGATCCCGCCCGGACTCCAACCTCCGGCATGGGGATCACCGCCGAGCTGTTCTGGCGGCAACCGGGCGTCTTGCGCAGCACGCACCCGGGCGGATCGTTCGCCGCCCAGGGCCCGCGCGCCGGATTCATCTGCCGGCCGCAGCCGCTCGCTCCGCCCCACGGACCCGACAGCCCGGTGGGCCGCGTCCACGATCTCGGCGGACAAGTGCTGCTGCTCGGCGTGACGCACAGCGAGAACACGACGCTGCACCTCGCCGAGGCGATGGCGCAGGTGCCGTACTCGGTTTCGCACCCGTGCGTCGTCGAGGCCTCTGGCGTTGCGCGCACGGTGATGATTCCGGAAACGGACCACTGCTGCACTCGCTTCCGACTCGCCGACGACTGGCTGCGTGATCGCGGCCTGCAGCGCGAGGGGAAAGTCGGGAACGCCGCAGCGCGCCTCTGCGATTCGCGCGACCTCGTCGCCGTCGCCTGCCAGCACCTCGCGGCGGACCCGCTGGTCTTCCTCTGCCCTCCTGCCGCGAGCTGCGAGCAGTGCGACCTCGCGCGCGCGAGCCTCCCGCCTCGCGACTTCCGGTTCAGCCCGCAAATGTAGCTAGCGAACGTCAGCGCAGCGCGAGCGTGCGGCCGCGCCAGCTCGCGTCCGCCCAGCGCTCGAAGGCGGCCGAAGGGAAAGCGCGCGACGAGAGCGGGTGGAGATCCGAAGCGCGGCGGACTTCGAAGCGCTGCTCGAGCTTGCCCTGCGCCACCGACGCGCGCGCGAGCAGGAGCTTGGTGCCGTCGGGCGAGAAACCGGCCAGCTCGACGTAGCCCGGGCCGGACGCGTCGCTGCCCGGTGGGATCGCGTCGATGCGCCACTTGCCGGCCGCGCGGCGCACGACCCAAAGCTCGGTCCAGCCGTCCGCGGGTTGCACCGCCACCGCGAGCGAGAGCCCCCGGCCCTGCGCGGACGACCGCCAGACGATGCCGTAGGTGCAGCGCTCGATCTGCAGGGCGCCGGCCGCGATCGCGCCGATGCAGGTTTCACCAGGGTGGCCTGTGCGAAACACGAGGTGCGGCCGCTTCTCGCTCGGCGTCGCAGGCGGCTCCGCGGCCCAGCGCACGGCGGCCACCCGCAGCGCGGCCTGCGCCCGCAGCGGCAGATCTTCCTGCGCGAGATCTCCCGGATCGGCGAGCGCGAGCTCCTGGGCCGCGGCGTCCGCGCGCACCGCCGCCCGATCGCCCTGCTTACCGGCCCCCGCGTCGTCTTCCCGCGCGCTCTGGAAAGCCAGCGCCGAGAGCACTTCCGCGCGCCGCAGCCGCACCAGCGAAAGCAGCCGCGATGGCGCAGCGTCGATCTGCGCCAGCACCTCGAGGCGCCATTCGTTCCAGGCCTTCACCGCCAGAGGGCCCGCCTGGCGATCGACGCAGGCACCGTCGGTGAGCCGGAGCGCCGCGCGCGCGCGATCGGCCGGCGCGGCGCCCGCGATCGCCAGCACTCGCCGGAAGGCCGCGCCGTCGTAGCAGACGCGCACCCTGCCCTGCTGCTGCAGATCGATGAAGCGCACGCCGTACGACTCGGCCACCTCGCGATGCGCCGCCGCCATGGGATCTGGGTTCTGCCGGAGCGACGCCCGGCGCGCCAGCCGCTCCGCCATGTCGCCGATGGCGGCCTGCATCTCCGCCTGCGGATCGCAGCGCAGCGCCAACGCCGCCGCGCCGATGCCCAGCGATTCGAATCCCGGCGCATCGCGGAGGAACTCGACCACCGCTTTCAGCGCGGGCGCTGCAGCCGCGGTGTCGTCGAACGGGCGCACCCTCTCGGGCCGCACGTAGCCGGGCCGCTCGCGCCGGTGGTCCCAAACCCGGAGGTAGCCCGGCTCCTCGCCGCGCACCTCCAGCCAATCGCCCCGGAAGAGCTGCGCCTGCACCGGCGCGCCGTCGCGAGGAGCGGCACGGAGCGGCGTCGCGTCCTCGGCGACCAGCGCGACCACCATCGCAAAGAGCGCGATCACTGCCCGCCCGCCTTCGCCAGCGCCGGCCGGTGCACGCCCGCGAACCCGCCCGTGAGCACCGAGCCCGCGGAGTCGGGCGAGGCGACGATCACCTGGATCTTGTCGGAGAGCTTGTCGGCGAACGCCTTCTGGATCAAGAGCGGGTTCTCCGCGATCAGACGCGACTCGCGCGCGAGCTGCTCGCTCTGCGCCTTGCCGGTCACGTCGAGCCGGTACGCATCCGCATCCGCCAGCCGCTTGCGCGCGTCGGCCTCCGCGCCCGACTCGATCTTGCGCGCCTCGGCGTCCGCCTCCGCGTCGCGCACGCGGGTCTCCTTGCGCGCCGCCGCCTCCAGCTTGCGCTGCTGGATCTCCTTCTGCTTGAAAGGGAGGACGTGCTTCATCGCTTCCGCCTGGCCCTTGGCGGCGATGACCTGCGCCTGCGCCTCCGCCTCGGCCTGCATCTGGCGCTCGACTTTGTGCGCCTCGGCGGTGAGCTCGGTCTCCTTCACTTCCTTCTCTTTCAGCTCGAGCGTGTACTTCATCTTCTGGGTCGCCAGCTCTTCGGCGAGCAGCCTCTCCATGCCCTGCCGGTACTGCGGCGGCAGATCGACGTTGCCGACGAAGACCGAGCGCACGGCGACGCCGTCCTTGGCCAGCGCATCGCGCAGCTCGTTCTCCACCAGGCGCTGCAGCTCCGCGCGCTTCTCGGAGAAGATCTCCTTCACGGTGAATTGCGAGAGCGTGCGGTAGAGGACGCCGTCCACCACCGGCTCGATCAGATCCTTGCCCACCTCGCGCGGGAGGCGGCGGGCGATCGACGAGATCCGGTCGGGATCGAGCGCGTACCGCACGGTCATCTCCATGCCGATGGAGAGCCCCTCGACCGACTGGAAGGGCGCCTCGCCTGCGGCCCGCGCGCTGCGGACGGGCCGGTACACCTGGTCGCGCAGCGAGTAGAGGTGGAGCGCGTGGACCAAGGGCGCCACCAGGACGGGGCCTTCGGGGACCACCGCCATCGCGCCGGTGACTCGGTTGACGCGCACGCCGATCTCCCCCGGCAGCACCGACCGCAGCGGCGGGTTCAGGAAGACGGCCAGCCCGAGCAGCGCGCAGCCGATGGCGACGCGGCGCCACGGGACGGCGAAGAATTCGATCCAGACCACGAGGAAGGCGGCAGCAGCGGCGCGCACGGCGGCGCCAGCACGGCGAAGGATGGACACGGTCAGCTCCTGAAAGGGGGCGTTCGCCGATTCTCTCTTTCACTCTCCGTGCCGTTCTGGGTCTGGGTCGGGTTCTCGGTTGTCGGTCTCGGTTGTCGGTCTCGGTCGCCGCGACCGAAGACCGAGACCCCGAACGAGACCCAGACCCAGAACGGATCTCGGCGCCTGACTCTCTTTTCTATAGAATGGAGAGATGCACCCCTGGCTCCAGGCCCTCCGCCATGACCTGGTGAAGCGAGCCGTCTGGCCCGCCCGGGACCTGCGCGAGCTGGGCGGCCGCGACCTGGGCGCGCTCCGCCGCGGGCTGACCGAGCTCACCGACGCAGAGGGCGCGCCGGTCACCGCCGAGGCGCTCTGGCAGCGCATGCGCAAAGGCGCGCCGCGGGGTTGCGCGACGGCCTGCGACGCCTTTGGCGCGGCACTGCACGAGGCGGCGTCCGCGCTGGACCACCCCTGGCCCGCCCCGCTCGACGCCGTGCTCGCCCTGGAAGACGCGTTCGCCGCCTTGGCACGCGCAGTGGAAGAGCGATCGGAGACATGACCATGCCGCGCCTGCTCGTCATCGACGACCGCGATCAGACGATCGAGATGTGCCACCGGCACTTGCCGCAGTTCGACTACCTCACGCGCTGCGGGCGCCCGCACCCGTGCCAGGTGTGCGAAGAGCGCGACAAGGGCTGCCCGTTGAAGTGCGCGCACGACTACTTCGAGGCGGCGGAGGCGCTCACCCGCGAGGGCGCGCTGCCGGATCTGGTCGTGCTCGACCTGCACTTCGCGCTCCCGGCGGAGCGGCTGCTCCCCGAAGAGAAAGGCGATCTCAAGCTCGAGCCGCTGCGCCGCAAGCAGGGGCGCTACATCCTCGAGCGCCTGCGCCGGGACTACCCGACGCTGCCCGTGGTCATGCTCACCACCACCGAGGGCGATCTCGGCGAGCAGGCCAAAGACCCGCTGGTCCACTTCTGCGAAAACGAAGTGGTCGACTCGCGCACGCTGGCTTCGGAGATCTCCCGGGCCCTGACGCTGCAGCACGAGGCGCAGGAGGGCCCGGTGTTCTGGGGCCGCTCGCCCGCCATGGCCGAGCTGCGCCGGCAGCTCGCGGTGCTGGCGCGATCACCCTTGCCGGTGCTGATCGAGGGCGAGACGGGCACCGGCAAGAGCTTCTTCGCCGAGCACGTGCTGCACCCGCGCTCGGGCGCCAAGGGGCCGCTGGTGGTCACCGATCTCTCGACGGTGCCGGCCGCGCTGATGCCGGCGCACCTCTTCGGATCACGGCGCGGCAGCTACACCGGGGCGACCGACGATCACGCCGGCGTCTTCGAGCAGGCCCACGGCGGCACGCTCTTCCTCGACGAAATTGCAAATCTCGACCTGGATCTGCAAAGGCAGCTCTTGCTGGTGCTGGAGCGCGGCACGGTGACGCGCCTGGGCGATGCGCGCGCGCGCCCGGCTTTGCCCAAGCTGGTGGCGGCGACCAACATCGATCTGGAACCGCTGGTGCGCGAAGGCCGCTTCCGGCAGGACCTCTACATGCGGCTCAATCCCGCGACCCGGCTGCGGGTGCCGCCGCTGCGGGAGAGGCGGCAGGACCTGCCCGATCTGATGACCTTTGCGCTGCTCGAAGCGCTGCGCTCGGAGCCGCTGCGGCCGCTGGTGCGCTCGTATCTGGCCCGCTTTCCCACGCCGGACGATTTCGTCGAGGAGAATGCCGCGGTCAGCTTCGGCAAGCCGCAGGCGCGGGCGGCGCGGCGCGATGCGTTCTCGGTCTTCGTTTCGCAGTCGGCACTGGCCCGGCTGTCCGCACACGCCTGGCCGGGCAACCACCGCGAGCTCAAGCTGCTCGCCACCAACGCGCTGGTGTTCACGCTGGTGCAGCAGCTGGATGCCGATGCTCCGGCCTTCGGCCTCCGCCCGTCGCCGGCCAAGCCGGCTCCTCCCCCGGAGAAGCCGCGGCCCGAGCGCGCCCCGGCGGTGCTGGCGGTGAGCGATCAGCTGATCGATCAGCTCCTCGGGCGTCCCGCCGCGCGGGCGCCGGGGCCGGCGATCGCGGGCAAGTCCGCGCCCGGGGATCGCCGGGTGGAGGTGAGCCTCAAGCCGGCGCAGTCGTTCGCCGAGATCTCCGCGGACGTCGAGCGGCAATACCTGATGGCGCTCTTTCACGCCCACGACGGCAACCTCGACGCGATGGCCGTCGAGCTGTTCGGCCCCGGCGCGCACCGTCGCAAGGTGCACCTGCGCATGAACCAGCTGGGCCTGCGCTTGCGGAATCTGCGGACGGCGGGCGCATGAACGCCCTTCTGGCAACGCTGCTGGCGGCGGGAGCGGCGCAGCCCGGCCTCCAGCTCTTGCGCGAGGGGCGCGCGGCGGAGGCCGTGGCTCTTCTGCACAAGGCGCTTGCAAAAGATCCGCGCAACGCCGCGCTCGCCAACGACTACGGTTTTGCAAACGCGCGATCCGGAAATCGCGCGGAGGCGGAGCGCGCGTATCGGCTCGCCATCCAGCTCAAGCCGTCGCGCTGGTACGCGTATGCGAATCTGGCCGACCTGCTCGCCGAGGCGTCCGATCGCTGGGATCGCGCGGACCAGACGCTGGCGCTGCTCGAGCGCGGGCTCGAGCTCGCGCCGCCGGGTGGGCGGGTCAACCTCTCGCTGCGGATCGCGGACTTCGAGCGGGCGGTGGGCCGCACCCCGCACGCCCGCGAGCGGCTGCTGGCGCTTGCCGAGCTGAAGCCGGACGCGGAGCAGGCCCGACGCATTCGCGAGCTTCTGGATCGCATCGCCGACGAGGAGCATGCGCGCGCGCTGATGGATTGGCCGGAACATCCCGAAACCCCCGCGCAGCAGGCGGCGCTCGCGTCGGCCGAAGAGCGGCTGGCGCGCGGCGATGCCCGCGAGGCGCTCACCGCCACCGAGAAGCTCTGCGCGGAAGCGCCCGCCTGGCGCGCGGCGCGGTGGCTGCGCGTGCGCGCACTGGAGGCGATCGGCCGCGTCGACGCGGCGGCGCGCGAGCTTCGCATCCTGACGCAGCTCTCGCCCTCGCAC
>Ga0213851_1801980_pt1 | contig 10786 bp, 9 predicted proteins | sample ABR_2014_MetaT_FD_164455 | JGI IMG/M metagenome (GOLD analysis project Ga0213851, IMG submission 164455) | Metatranscriptome of freshwater sediment microbial communities from post-fracked creek in Pennsylvania, United States - ABR_2014... | ecosystem: Environmental > Aquatic > Freshwater > Creek...
CGCCCGAGCACACCTCCCGGTAGGTGGGGTTCTTCGTGGACCCGCCGGCGTAACCCACCGCGGTCGTGTAGACGCCGTCCAGCTCCCAGAACTTCCGCTCCGCGCCCCAGAAGCAGCCCATTCCGAAGAGCGCGCGCTCCGAACCCTCGGGAAACGGCGGTTGCAGCGGATTGCCGAGGACGTTGTGGCGCGGCGGCACGCTCATCGCCTCGGCGCGGCCCGGAAGCGCCTCTTCGGGAGTGGGGAGACGGAGGAATCCCATGCTGTGAGGTTTACCCGGCCAAGCTCCCACGCGCCACCAAAGGGGGACCCGCGAGGGTCAGACCCCCTTCGCAAATTTTGTACAAAATTTTCGGACGTCTCATTTTGGGACCCCCCAAAATCGGAAGGGCGTCCAAAACACTCACGCAAAAAAAAATTAATTTTTTTTCGCGGGACAGTCCGACGCGCCGGCTGCGGGCTGCGGCAGGTCAGTTCGGCGGATCAAGCCTCGAAGGACAGCGCGTCGCCCTCCGCGGTGGCCGTCCGCTGCAGCGTCCCGGCGGGCAGCTCGATCACCAGCGCCGCCGATGGATACACTCGCGTCGCCCGCCAAGGCCGAAGGTCCGGGATGGCGCGGAGCACCCGCCCGTCCTTTCCCACGAAGGCCGCGTCGATGGCGAAGCGCATGAAGAAGGTGTGGATCGACGAGCACGGCTCGATCACCAGCGCCTCGCCCTCCGGCAAGCTGGTGCGGCCGAGCAGCCCGCGCAGCCGCGCGCGCATCGAGGTCGCCCGCTCCACGCGCTCCGCCAGCACCGCGCCGTTCTTCCGGTTGACGGCGCGCACTAGCGTCCCGAGTCAGAAATGCGCTGACGCATCGAGGGCGCCGATGGCCTGACTCGGGACACTAAGCCCGCACCAGCGAGACGCGGGGGCCCAGCGAAACGGTCAGCTTCCCGGTGGCACTGGTGAAGATCTCTCCGTCGAGCAGCCAGGAGAGCGGGGCGCGGGCCGAGAGCAGCAGCCGCTCGCCCACGCCCTCGATCAGCCGATCACGCCGGGCCGGAAAGCCGAGCAGGAGGCGCGGCAACTCGAGCGCGAACTGCCGAGGTCCGGCCGTCAGCCCCATCGCCAGGAAGGCGCCGGGCTGCTCGGTGGCGCGCCGAAACGGCTTGAGCCCCAGGCCCGCCTCGGCGACCGACGAGCAGACGACTCCGTAGATGGGCACCAGCGGCCACTCGTCGTCGTCGAGCCGCACGCGCAGGTCCATCGGCGCGTAGAGCTTGCGGGCGAGCGGGCCCATCGCGATCGACGAGGCGACCACGCGCGCGAGCACCCGGGTGCTGGCCCACGGCCCGGTGCTCCCGGTAGCGTAGATCGCCTCGATGAACCGCACCGGCAGCCCCACGCCGAAGCGAAAGCCGCAGCGGCCATCTTTGGATGCTCCGGCCTGCTGGACTTCGCGACTGGCGACGCCGGCGAAGCCGTCTCCTCCGGCGGGCGCTCCTTCCGGCGCGACACGCAGCATGTCGCGCTCCACGGTCTTCAGCTCGGAGCCTGCGGCCACCGCTTCCGAAAGCCGCCTCAGCCGATTCTCCGCGTCGCCGCGCCCGCCCAGCGGGGCCAGCGAGTCGTACGCCCCGCCGCCCAGGAGCGAGAGCGGCGGCAACTGCCCGTCCATCGCCTGCCAGAGGGCGGTGACCGTGTGCGTGACGGTGCCATCGCCTCCCGCGATCGCGATCACCTGCGGTTTCTCAGAGGCGAGCTGCTTCGCCGCCCGGGTCAGATCTTCGGGCGTGCGCGTCTCGAGCAGCGGCGCGCCCGGCGCTGCCTTGCGGAGCTGTTGCGCCCAGAGCGGCCATTCGCGGTTGCGGCGCGCGTTGGGATTGGCAATGATCGCGATCGCCGCCATGCCGGATACGCATAGAGGGCCTGCGCCCGCCGCACAAGGCCTGTTTCTCGCCGCGCCTCCCGCGCCGCTCAACGTCGTGCTGGTGCAGCCCAGGATCCCTCCCAACACCGGCAACGTAGCGCGCCTCTGCGCAGTCACCGGATCGCGGCTGCACCTGGTCGCGCCGCTGGGCTTCTCCATCGACGACGCGCGGCTCAAGCGCGCCGGGCTCGATTACTGGGACAAGGTGCACGCCGGGATCTGGCGCTCGTTCGACGAGCTGGTCGAGTCCCAGTCGCTTGACCCGGAGCGGGTGCATCTTTTCACCGGCCGGGGCCAGACCGGCCTCTGGGAGGCGCGCTTCCACGCCGGCGACTGGTTGATCCTCGGCGACGAAGTGGACGGCCTCCCTCAGCCGGCGCTCGACCGCTTCCCCGCCCGCTGGGTCAGGGTGCCCATGGTGCCGATTCCGTCGGCGCGGAGCCTCAATCTTTCCACCTGCGCCGGGATCGCCCTGTACGAGGCGCTGCGACAGATTCGCGAGGCGCAACCCGTTGTGAAAACCGGGTAGGATGCGCGCGTGGACACCTCCGAGCTGTTGCCCTCGCTCGCACAAGGGGAGCTCGCGGAAACCAGCGCGCCCGAGCTCGTGGCCGCCGTCTTCCGAGCGCGCGCCAGCGGCACGCTCTGGGTGGAGACCGAGGACTCGGAGATCCGCTGCTTCTTTCGCGGCGGCGACATGTGCGGCAGCGACGGATTCAAGGGCTTCCAGACGTTGGCGCACGTGCTGCTCGCGAACGACTGGGTGGCCGCGCTGGACATCGACTCCAGCCGCGAGGAGGCCGCCGGGCAGGGGAAACGGCACGGCGAGGTGCTGGTCGCGCGCGGGCTGCTCACGCCGGATCAACTCCGCACCGCGCTGGGCGCGCAGTACACCGCGAACTTGATCACGCTGCTCAGCCTGACGCGCGGCAAGTACGACTGGCGCGGGTCGGAGCCGCCACCCTCGTGGGCGCGCGAGGTGGTGGTCGATCCGATCTCTTGCGTGATCGACGCGATGGAGCTGGAACAGCACGCGCCGCGCCGGCGCCGCGTGCTCGACTGGATGGGCCAGGTCGCCGCGCGGCTGTCGCTCGACTGGCCGGAGCTGCTGGGGCGGGTGAACCTTGCACCGCTCGATCGGCGCGCCGCCGCGCTCCTGGCGCTGCCGCGGCGGCTGGAGGAGTTCGTGCAGGCTTCGCGGTTGCCGCAGACGCGGGCCGAGGCGCTCTTGGTCGCGCTGCTGCTGGCCGGAGGCGTCGAGCCACAGCCGCAGGCCTCCGCGCCGCCGCCCGAGCTCGAGGTGTATCCGGAGCCGACGCCGCCGCCCGCGCAGATCGAGCCCGAACTGGAAATCGAGCCGTTGCCCGAGCCCGACGTGCACGCGGAGGTGTTGGCCGAGCCGATCGAGGAGCCCGAGCTTCATCCGACGCCGGTGCCCCGAGGGCCGGCGGGCGATCCCTTTGCCGAGCTGCCCCTCCGGTCGCAGCGCGAGCGCGAGGATCTGTTCCCCGAGCCGGAGTTGATGCCCCGGGCTCCGTCCGGAGGACGCTTTTCGCCGGCCGCGAGCGAAGAAGACGCGCTGGCCCGGCTCGACTTGCTCTCGCTCGACGAGGACTCGTCGCCGGCGGCTACTCCGCCCGCGGGGCAGGAAGAGTCGCTGGAGATCGATCGCCGCCCGCGCCATGGCGCGAGTGCGGGAGGGAGAACCCCGAGCCACGCGCGGGAGGAACCCGCCTTCGATCACGCCCACCAGCCCGAACCCGGCGCCTCGGGCGATGAGCGCTCGCGCGAGCTGCGCAAGAAGATGCTCGTGCGCGGGATGCGCAACCTGGGCTCGATGTCGGCGCCGCAAAAAGAGTCCGAGGGCGGCGCGGCCGAGGCGGAGGCGCCAGTCCTCCTCGACGAATCACAGCTCTCGCCGGAGGACCAGCGCTTCGTCGACGAGGTGCGGTCGCGGGCGAAGATGGCGCTCACCCAAAGTGCGTACGCGCGGCTGGGCGTCCCGCCCACCGCGACCCTGGAGCAGATCAAGTCCTCGTACCTCGGGCTCGCCAAGCGCTTCCATCCCGATCGCTCCGGCGCGCCGGGCCTGGCCGGCCTGCAGCCGGAGCTGCAGGCGCTCTTCGGCCAGCTCAAGGACGCCTACGACAACATCTCCAACGTCGGGCAGCGCGCGCGCTACGACGCGCAGCTCAAGGTGGCCGGGCCCAAGCAGTCCGCGCGCAAGGATGAGGCGGGCCTGGCGCTCAAGATGGGCGAGGCGCTGCTCAAGAAGCGCGACTTCGAGGCCGCCATCAGCAAGCTGCGCCGCTCGGTGGAGCTGGAGCCCACCGGCGATGCGCTGGCGGCGCTGGCGTGGTCGCTGGTGGCCGATCCCAAGAGCTCGGCCAAGTCCAAGGAGGAGGCCGCGTCGCTGATCAACCGCGCGCTGCGGGCGCCCGGGGTGACCGCGCGGACCTATTACGTGGCCGGCGTCCTCTGGCGCACCAAGGATCCGGACTCCGCGGTCGACGCGTTTCGCAAGGCGCTGGAGGTGGACCCGCAGCACTCCGACGCCGCGCTCGAGCTGAGGCTGATCGAGCAGCGCCGCGGCAAGGAAAAGAAGTCGGGGGGCGGCGTGCTCTCCGGGCTGTTGTTCGGCAAGCGCAAGAGCTGAGGGAGGCCCTTGTCCAAGCCCACGCTGCTGGTCGCCGACGTGGATCCGCGCAGCCTGCACATCCTCGAGTTGGCGCTGCGCAAGGCGGGGTTCTCGGTGGAGACCACCGCCGACGGCGCGCAAGCGCTGCTGCGCGCGCCCAGCGTGGATCTGATGGTCTGCGAGGCGGCCCTCCCGACCATGGACGGCATCGCGGTGTGCCGGGGGCTGCGCGCCCAGCCCAAGCTCGAGGCGTTTCCGATCCTGATCACCAGCGCCGACAGGACGGTGGCCGCGCGCGCGATGGAGGCGGGCGCCGACGAGTTCCTGCTCAAGCCGATTCTGCTCAAGGAGCTGGTGCGCCGCGTGCAGGCCCTGCTCGAGCGGCGGGAGCTGTCGCACGGCGATGGGTCCGCCGCCATCACCGGCTCGGTGCGCGAACTGGGGCTGGTCGACGCGCTGCAGGCGCTCTTGGCTGCGAAAAAGAGCGCGTTGGTGAGCTGCGAGGCGTACGGCCGCAGCGCGCGCGTCTGGGTGCGCGCCGGGCAGGTGGTCGATGCGGAGCTGGGCGCGCTCACCGGCGACGCGGCGTTGGCGCGGCTCTTCACCTGGGAGAGCGGGAGCTTCAAAGCCGAGATGGTCGCGGTCGATCGCGAGCCGCGGATCGCGGGCGGAACCGAGGCCGCGCTGGTCGAGGCCATGCGCCACGTCGAGGAGCTGGGCCGCGTCTCGGGGGAGCTGGCGATGACCACGCTCTTCGCGGTGGACTACGACAAGCTCGCCGAGCACCTCGAGGAGCTGCCCGACGAGGTGAACGGCGTGGTGCGGAACTTCGACGGGCGGCGCACGCTGCGCGAAGCCGTCGATCTTTCGCCCCTCGACGACCTGAGCACCATCGCGGTGGTGCGGCGGCTGATGGGCAACGGGATCCTGCGCCCGCTGGAGGCGAAGAAGACCGCGCTGGCAGGGAACAAGCCGTCGCTGCAGCAATGGCTCTCGAGTCCGACGCCGCAGTCGGGGTCGCCGCAGCGCTCGCTCGACGAGGCGCGGGCGGCGGCGCTGGCGGAGGAGATGGCGGCGGTGGAGGCCGTCGAGCTCGCAACCGATCGCGCCGCCGGAGGGCAAGTGGCGGCCGAGGTGGCGCAGCGGCCGTCGCTGGCGCAAGTGGCGGCGCTCGAGATCGTGCGCTTTCCGCCGCTGCGCGGCGTGCGGCGCGAGCGGCTGCGGCGGGAGGCGGAAGAGGCGCGCGCGCGGATCGGCGAGAAGCGGCCGGTCCGCCTCTCGCGCGTGGTCGAGCTGCCGCCGCACCGGCAGGACGGGTCGGATGTCCTTCGAGACTCCCGGCGGATGTCGCCCGCGGTGGGCGAGGCGGCGAAGAGGTTTGCCCCCGACGCGCCGGTCGCGCGCGTGAACGGCGGCGTGTTCGAGGAGGCGACGCAACTTTTGTACCGGCTGGAGGCGAAAGCGCGGCCGGAGCATCCAACCGATGCGCCGGAACCAGTCGCGACGCCGCCCATCGCGCCGGTTGCGCCGATCACTCCGGCGCCCGACGTCGCGCCGGTGGCTCCGATCACGCCCGCGCCGGTTGCGGCCTTGGCGCCCGTCACGCCTGCGGTCGCGCCCGTCGCCGCAGTGACGCCGGCGCCGGCGGCCATCGTGCCGGGAACGCCACCGCCGGCTCCCGGGCGCGAAGCGGCGATGCGGCAGGCGCGGCAGCCGCCGAAGCGCCCCTGGGGTCTCTTCGCGGCGGGCGCTGCGATTCTATTGGTTGGCGCGTGGTTCCTGCGGCCGCAGCCGCGCACCGACAAGAAGGATGCGCCCTGGCTCGAGAGATCTTTTTCCGCGGCGCAGCCGGTGGCCGTCGAGCCCGCCGCGCCGCCGGGCGAGAAAGGTGGCGAGCCGCCGAAAGCCGCTGAAACGCAGAAGACCGACGAATCCCAGAAGGCGGCCCTGCCCGCGGAGGGCGGCGGGACGCCCGCCTCCGACCAGCTCTACGCGAAGGCGCTGGAGCAGGGCGAAGCGCAGCTCAGGCGCGGCAAGTACCGCTCGGCCATCTCGGAATTCCAGCGCGCGGTGAAGGAGAAGCCGCAGGCGGTGCCGGCGCTGCTCGCGCTGGGCGACGCTTTTCTCGAGGCGGACAAGCCGCGCAGCGCGCTGCCGCCGCTGGAGTTGGCCGCGCGCCTCGACGGTCGGAGCGGCCGCGCGCAGCTCCTGCTCGGCACGGCGTACCAGAGCCTGGGCAGGAATGGGCAGGCGCTGAAAGCCTACCGGCGATATCTCGAGCTGGAGCCGCAGGGCGAGTTCGCCCGCGACGTCCGGTTGATCCTCGCCAATCTTTACCGGTGAGGTTACACACAGCGCGTGCGCGTCCTGGGAGTGGAGACGAGCTGCGACGAGACCGCCGCAGCGGTGGTCGAGGTGGACGACGCCTCGAGCGAGCGCCCGCGGGCCCGGGCGCTCTCGGACGTGGTGCACTCGCAGGCCGACGTGCACCAGCGCTTCGGCGGCGTGGTTCCGGAGCTGGCCTCGCGCGACCACTTGATGCGTGTCCTTCCGGTCCTCGACGAAGCGCTGCGCAAGGCGGGCTGCGGCTTGCGCGATCTCGACGGGCTCTGCGTCACGCGCGGCCCGGGCCTGGTGGGCGCGTTGCTGGTCGGCGTGCAGGTGGGCAAGTCGCTCTCCGCGGCCGCGGGGCTGCCGCTGGTGGGCGTGAACCACATCGAGGGACACCTGCTCGCGGTCCTGCTCTCCGAGTCAGCGCCGGCGCCGCCGTTTCTGGGACTGGTGGTCTCGGGCGGGCACACCTCGCTCTATGAAGTGCGCTCGCTCGGCCACTACCGCGGGCTCGGCCACACGCTCGACGACGCCGCCGGCGAGGCGTTCGACAAGGTGGCCAAGCTGCTCGGGCTGCCCTATCCGGGCGGGGCGCAGATCGACAGGCTCGCGCGAGAGGGGGATCCGAAGCGCTACGCCTTTCCACGCGGGCTCTCGAAGCGCAGCAAGGCGGAGTTCGACTTTTCCTTCAGCGGGCTGAAGACGGCGGTGCTGAACCACGTCCGCGAACACGGCGCAGACGATCTTCCCGATCTCTGCGCCAGCTTCCAGGAGGCGGTCTGCGATGCGCTCACGCTGCGCGCGGTGCGGGCGGCCCGCAAAGCAGGTCTGTCAGCGCTGGTGATCTGCGGCGGCGTGGCGGCGAATTCACGCTTGCGCGCGCTGGCTGCGGAGCGCTGTGGGGCAGAAGGAATTGCGCTCTTTTTGCCCAGCCCGAAGCTGTGCACTGACAACGGTGCGATGATCGCCACGGCCGGCGCGCTGCGCCTCGCGCGCGGCGAGCGGGCGGGCGGGGAGATGTCGGCCGATCCCGGGTGGCGCTTGTGAGGCCCGCCGAGCTCTTGCGCAAGCACGGCCTCAAGCCGAAGAAAGAGTGGGGCCAGAACTTTCTCGGCGACGAGCGGATCCTCGCGTCGCTGGCGGCGCTGGCGCGGCTCCAGCCCGGCGACTGGGTGGTCGAGCTGGGCGCCGGGCTCGGCCACTTCACGCGCGCTCTGGCGGCTTCGGGGGCGCATGTGGTCGCGGTGGAGCGCGATCGCGAGCTGGCGCCGGTGCTGCGCGAGGAGCTCTCCTCGGTCGAGATCGTCGAGGCGGACGCGAAATCGTTCGACCTCGAAGCGATCGCGGTTCGCGCCGGACGGCGGGTGGTGCTCTGCGGGAACCTGCCGTACCATCTGAGCTCGCCGATCCTCTTTCACCTGCTCGACCAGCGCGAGTCGGTGCAGCGCGCGGTGCTCTTGTTGCAGCACGAGGTGGCCGCGCGAATCGCCGCGCCGCCGGGCGGCCGCGACTACGGCCTGCTCTCGGTGCTGGTGCAGCACGTCGCCGACGTGCGGATCGGCCTTTCGGTGCCGCGCCACGCCTTCACGCCGCCTCCCGAGGTGGAGTCGAGCGCCCTGGTGCTCGAGTTTCTGGTGAAGCCTCGCGCCGAGGTCAGGGACGAGAAGCGCTTTCGCGCCTTGGTGAAGGCGGCGTTCGGGCTGCGCCGCAAGACGCTCTGGAACGCGCTCAAGCACTTCGAGGGAGGCCGCGAGGCGCTGCAGAAGTCGGGCATCGACCCGCAGCGCCGCGCCGAGACGCTGGACGTCCACGAGTTCGCTTCGATCGAACGCAGCCTCCAGCTGCGCCCGCCGGAGGCGGGTTAGCAGCTGCGCAGTTGCTGCCTGTTTCGGTGAATACCGAAACACGCTCAAGTCGCGTACTGCGCGATCCCGTTGCCGAACGACCAGTTCTCCTTCGCCACCTCCACCAGGCTGACGAAGACGTCCTCGGGGCGCACGCCCGGCGACTCACGCAGGAGCCCCGCGATGCGCGCGAAGAGCGCCTTGCGCACCTCGATGGTTCGGCCCGCGCTGAGCGTGATCTGGATCAGCACCACGCCGTCGCTGCGCGAGATCCCCAGATAGGACGGGTCGTAGATCAGCGACTCCGCGTCGTGCTCGGTGACGATCTGGAACCGATCCTGCTCGGGGATCTTGATCGTCTCCACCATCGCGCGATGGACGGAGTCGGAGAGCGCGCGGCGGAACTCCTTGGTCGTGCCCTTGCGCAGGGCGATGCGGACGAGGGGCATACCCGATCGATGCCGGCGCTCAAGTCTGGGTGCGCAAGTGGAACGACTTGCGCCGGGTCAGCGGCAAGAAGCCGTACTTCGAGAGCGACATCCCTTTGCCGGTGTCCTTCACGCCCGTCCAGGGCAGGAGCGGATCGAGGTAGTCGCAGCGGTTCATGAAGAAAGTGCCGGTCTCGATCTGCGCGCCCACCCGGAAGGCGCGCTCCTGGTCGCGGGTCCAGATGGCGGCGGTGAGGCCGTAGGGGCTGTCGTTCATCAGGCGGACCGCCTCGTCGTCGTCGTCGACTCTCTGCACGCCGACGATCGGGCCGAAGCTCTCCTCGACCATCAGGCCGTGCATGGCGTGACTCGCCTCGGCCACCAGGCAGGGGTCGAAGAAGCGGCCGCGCCCCGCGCCGTCGTGCACCGGGGCGCCGCCGCAGAGCACGCGGCCGCCCTTGGCGCGCGCTTCCTCGACCTGCAAGGCGAGCTTCTCGGGCGCTCCAGGCTGGGCCATCGGCCCCATGCTGGTGTTGGACTCGAGCGGATCGCCGAGCTGGTAGCGGCGCACTTCCGAAAGCGCCCCCTCGACGAAGCGGTCGTACACCGACGCGTGCACGTAGATGCGCTCGATGCCGCAGCAGCTCTGGCCGGCGTTGTAGAACGCGCCGTCGACGATGTTGGCGACGGCGTGATCGAGATCCGCATCGGGCGCCACGTACGCGGGATCCTTTCCGCCCAGCTCCAGCCCCACGTCGATGAAGCGCCTGGCGCCCTCGCGGTACACCTCGTGTCCGCCGCGGACGGAGCCAGTGAAGCTGAGGTAACCGACTTCCGGCCGCGCGATGATGCGCGCGCACACCTCGTGGGTGGCGTCGATGGCCGTCACCAGATGCTCCGGCGCGCCGGCCGCCGCGAAGGCGCGGGCGAACGCCTCGCCGCAGAGCGCAGTCCGATTGGCGTGCTTGACGATCACCGCGTTGCCGGCCAGCACCGCCGGCACCACCACGTTCACGGTGATCAGGAGCGGATAGTTCCAGGCGCTGATGTCCAGCACCACGCCCACCGGTTCGTGCCGGATGAAGCGGGTAAAGCCCGGCGTCGCCGGCAGCGGCTCGTCGCGCAGCGCCTCGGCGGCGAGCGCCATCATGGTCCGCGCCCGGAAGAGCGTGGTCTTCGCTTCGCCGCGCGCCTGTGCGAGCGGCTTGCCCATCTGCTGCGTCACCTCGCGCGCGATCCGCTCCGCGTCCTTCTCGAACTCCTGGCAGAAGCGCTCGCAGAGCGCGATCCGCTCCGCGATGCTGGTGCGCATCCACTGCTTCTGCGCGCGATGGGCGCGGGCGACCACGCCCTCGACCTCGCTCTCCGAGAGCAGCCTGCGCTCGGCGACCGTCTCCCCGGTGTACGGATTGTCGATGCGATGCGTGTCCATGGTGACTCCCTACATGCGTCGCTCACCCGGCCCGCGCAAATCCGAATCGCCTGAAAATGTCAATGCTGCAACCCCGATGGGTTTGTGCTGATCTGCGCGCCCGCGTCGCCAGTCGCGGAGCGGCACAGCGCGGAGCATGAATGGATCTGAAGCACCGCTACATCGTGGTCGAGGGGCCGATCGGAGTGGGCAAGACCA
>Ga0213851_1557774_pt1 | contig 10689 bp, 9 predicted proteins | sample ABR_2014_MetaT_FD_164455 | JGI IMG/M metagenome (GOLD analysis project Ga0213851, IMG submission 164455) | Metatranscriptome of freshwater sediment microbial communities from post-fracked creek in Pennsylvania, United States - ABR_2014... | ecosystem: Environmental > Aquatic > Freshwater > Creek...
CCGCTCCGGTCGACCACCATCGCGGCGCCCCGCGCCCCGAGGCGCGACTCGGAGACGAGCGGCACCAGCCGGGCGAGGCTGAACTCGACGGCCAGCACCAGCCCGCCCCGCGCCCGCACCGCGACCGCGACGCGCGGATCCCCCTCTGGCGAGACGTGCGCCGGCCCCACCGCCGCCCCGACCTGCACGGCGGCGCGCAGCGGGATGCTGCGCGCGAATTCCTCGATGTCCTCGGGCGTGAGCACCGCCCGATCCGCGAGCGAGGGGTCCTGCGCGCGCGAGGCGAGATACACCGGCGCCGCGACCTGCGCCCCTTCGGGAGAAAGGAGCGCGACGGCCACGGCGCCCTCGATCTGGCGGAACACCAGCCGCAGCGCGCCCACGCGCTCCTCGGCGTTCAGCTGCGCGAAGTCCACCGCGCTAGCGGCGAGGCTGGCTGCGTGCCGGCTCGCCGCCACCTCCGCCGAAACGCGCTCGGCGAGGAAGCGCGCGGTGGTCACCTGCGCGGCGCGGGTGCGCTCCTCGAGAGCGCGGCGCGAGACGCTGAAGGCGATCCAGCCGGCCCCCATCAGCGGCAGGACGGCGACCGGGACCGTAGTGAGCAGAGCGCGCGTGCCGATGCGCATTCCCCCGACTGTATCCCGGGAAGCGCTCGGGGAGCACGGAAGTTGTCGCAGGGTCCCGGAGGGTATAGCGGTAGTTTGATGGCCGAGGCGGTAGGAGCGGGTCTGCGCGCACTCGTCGTGGACGACGAGGAGGTCATCCGCTCGGTCGTCGTCGAGGTGCTGGAGGGGATGGGCTTCTCGGTGGGGTCCGCCGATTCGCTCGCGCAGGCGCGCCAGAAGGTCGCGGACGGCGCGTACGATCTGCTCGTCGTCGACAAGAACCTCCCCGACGGGAGCGGGCTCTTGCTGGTTCGCGAGCTGTTCGAGCGGGATGTCGACGCGCAGATCCTGGTGATGAGCGGCTACGCCACGCTCTCGTCGGCGGTGGAGGCGCTGCAGGCGGGCGTGGCGGACTACGTGGTGAAGCCGTTCGACCTGGCCGATTTCCGCGCCCGGCTGCATCGCGCCGCCGAGGGGCTGAAGCTGCGGCGCACGAACCGCAGACTGCTCTCGGAGCTGCAGAGCAAGAACGCCATCCTCGAGGGGCTCGCCACCCGCGATCCCTTGACCGGCCTGGACAACCACGCCTCGTTCCAGGAGAGCGTGCGGCGGGAGATCGCGCGCTGCAAGCGCTATGGCTCTTCCTGCGCGCTGGTGCTGGCGAGCATCGACCGCTTCCGCGACTTCAACGCGAGCCTCGGGTATTCCGGCGGAGATGCGATGCTGCGCGCGCTTGGGGAGTTCCTGCGGCGCAACCGGCGCACCAGCGATCTGCCTGCCTATCTTGCCGAAGGCGACGTGATGGCGCGCTTCGCCGGCGATACCTTCGCGCTGATCTTGCCCGAAACCGACCGCACCGGCGGCGCCACCCGCGCCGAGCACCTGCGCCGCGCGCTGGAGCAGGCGGATCTGGGGGGCGGGCTGCCGCACATCACCGTCTCGCTCGGCGTCGCCGCCTTTCCCGCGCACGCGCAGGAGGCGGACGCGCTGATCGCCGCCGCCGCCATCGCGCTCGAGGCCGCCAAGGAGGCCGGCCGCAACCGGCTGATCTGCTGGTCGCGGGAGCTGTCGGTGGGCGGCAGGCTGGACGCGGGTCAGGTGCGCCACGAGGCGGACAAGTTCGCCGCGCTCGGTCGCTCGATTCGGGATCGCACCTTTCGCGCCGTCTACCAGCCCATCGTCGACCTGGCAGCCGGAAGCGAGCTGGCGTGGGAAGCGCTGACGCGGCCGCTCGATCCGGCGTTCACCTCCATCGTCGATCTGCTGGGGACCGCGGAACAGGGCGGCCTGGTGCATGCGCTGGGGCGCGTGCTGCGGGAGATCCAGATCGCCGCCATCGGCCAGCTGCCCGCGGACAAGCTGCTCTTCCTCAACGTGCATCCTTTCGAGTTCCTGGTGCAGGGCGGCATCGAGGGGGAGCCCGCCCTCAAGCCGTGGACGAAGCGCCTGGTGCTGGAGCTCACCGAGGCGGGCGAAGTGAGCAATTTCTATCGCGCGCGGGAGCGCGTCGCCGCGCTGCGGGAGGCGGGCTTCCGCATCGCCGTCGACGATCTGGGGTCGGGGTACTCGAGCCTCAACAACCTCGCCCTGCTGGAGCCCGACTTCGTCAAGCTCGACATGGCGATGGTCCGCGGCATCGAGAGAGGCGGACGCGCGGCCCGCCTCATCAAGCACATCCTCGAGTACTGCCGCGGCGAGGGGATGCTCGTGATCTGCGAAGGGATCGAGACCCAGGAGGAGTTGCGGGTCGTGCGCGAGCTGGGGGTACCGCTGGTGCAGGGCTATCTGTTCGCGCAACCGGGTCCCGCGTTTCCCCTCGCAGCCAAGGTCTGAAGGCCGCGCTGCGCGAGCGCGGCTTCCGGTTCGTCGGCTCGACCATCGTCTACGCTTTCATGCAGGCCTGCGGCCTGGTGGATGACCACGTGCGCGGATGCTTCCGCGCGAAGCGGGGCAACTGAAGAACCGCACCTCGGTTCCTCAACACCCTGCTTAGGGCCCGGCGGCGGCGGCGGCCTGGACCCAGGCCAACAGGCACGTCATCTCGTCGGGCGACAGAGGCGGCGCGCCCAGCGGCATCTGGAACTGGAACGGCGGGTTGTCCGTCGCCTTGAGATAGAGCACGCTCTTCCCCGGGTTGCTCGAATCGATCAGGAACCCCGGCCCGCCGTGAGCGGGCTTGTTGACCAGCCGCTTCGGCAGCCCCGGCGATTCCAGGTCGAGATTCGCTTGCTGGCTCTGCGCCGAATGGCACGCCGAGGTCGTGCAGCTGGGAGGGAAGATGTCGGTGACCGGAGCGCAGCCTCCGTCGGAGGCGGCAACGCCCGGCCCCGCGTCCGGTGCGGACCCGAGATACGCGAAGCGCTCGGGATGGTCGAGCGGACCGGCGCACCCCAGGAGCGCGAGGCAGACCGCGCTACAGGCGAAAGCCGCACGCGAGGTCGATGGCGAACACCTCATCGAGAGCGCCTCCAGCGATATAAGGATCGTAGGGCTGCGGGTGCAGCGAATAGAAGAACCGGGTGTAGCGGCCCGACAGCGTCAGCACGACCTTCCACACGTCCATCGAGGCGCGCGCGGCGGCTTCGATGCCTCGCTTTCCGGCGCGCGGGAAGTTCGCGGAGAGGAAGTCCTGGCGCACGACCAGGAGGTACGCGACGCCGGCGCCCAGCGCCACGCGGCCCAGCGGCAACCGCCCTTCCAGCCCGGGCCGCCAGTACTGGATGGTGCCCGCCGGAAGCAGGAAGCCGGGAAGGCGGGCGCCGCTGAAATCGTTGCGCAGGCTCCCGTACCCGATGCTGACCGCGCCGCGTTCCAGGCCGCCGGAGATGGCGCGCCAGCGCAAGCCCGCCTCCCAAGCGGTCGCCTGCGTGCTGAAGGCCAGTGTGCCGTCGGCGGTCAGCGTGGTCGACTTGAGCGAGCGCGTGTACCAACCGTACGCGCCGACGTCGTCGAGGATCGGCAGGCGGCCGGTGGAAGGATAGGCCTGCAGCGAAAATCCCCCCACCGCGAGCGCGCCGCTCTGCCAGCCTGCCAGCGTCGGGGTGAGGCGATCGCGAAAGAAGAGCCGCCGCACGGACGACCCGACCGAGACCGACGCCTGCAGCGAGGGGAGCGCGGCGGCGAGCAGGCAGAGGAGCGCGGTCACGAATGCACCTTCACCGCCACCTGGGTGCCGTCGAAGGTCACTTGCAGTCCGATCAGCGGGCGGGTGGCGGGGCCCAGCTTGACGCTCCCGTCGAGGCCAAAGAGCGAGCCGTGGCAAGGACAGATGAAGAGCTTCTGCGCTCCGCGCACGGCGCAGCCCAGGTGCGGGCAGCGGGCATCGAAGGCGATCATCTGCGACGCGCTCGCGCGCAAGACCACCAGCGGAAACGGCACGCCCGCCGCGTGCCCGGTGACGCTGCCTCCCACCTGCGCCAGCGCGGGAAGCTGCTGCACCGTGAAGGTCACCTCGCCACCGGCCGCCGCCGGAAAGATGCCGGCGCCGCCGCTCAGATCGACGATCAGCGTCTGCTCGTCGGGACTCAGCTTGGCGGGATAGGTGTCGAGGTCCTCGACTGCGGGCGGGCGCTGGACCGAGCCGTCCACCGCGAAGCGCGAGAGATGGCAGGGGCAGATCACCGAGTCCTCACGGTCGACCCACGCCACTTCGCATCCCGCGTGCGGGCAGTAGGCTCCGTACGCGCGCAGGCCCTGCGAGGTGGTGTTCGCCACCAGCACCGAGACGCGCCGGCCGAGAAAGTCGGTGGCGTCGACGTGCAGGAGGATGCTGCTGCCGGGCCGCGCCAGCTCCGGCACCCGCGCCATCGGCACCGAGAGCAGGTTCCTCACGGGCGTGCCGGCTTCGATGGCTACGGGCTCGTCGACGAATTTCCCACAGGCGGCCAGCGCGCAAGCCGCGCCGCAGCCAAACAGCGCCCGCCGTCCGAGATCGTCGGCCATGCGCGCACCTTACCCGGCCACGAGCGCGCCCGCGACGGCTTTTCCTCCCCGGATGCTCAGGTCGAGGGCCGCGCCACTGACTCCGCATCCGACGCCGAGGGACTTTCCCATCGCGGAGAGCGTCTCGGAGAAGGGCACGCTTCCGCTTCCACCCGCGACCGCGCTGCCGCTGGTCGCGTCGATCGAGGTGGCGCGGTAGTCGCCGTCAGCCGATTCGACGCCGCCGATCACGCCGCCCTTGAAGGGCTTGCCGATCAGCACGGTCACGTGGTGGTCGCCATGGTGGTCGCGGCCGTTCTTGGCCTTGGCCGCGCTCAACGTGCGGCCGAAGACGTTCATGTTGGCGAAGGTGACCCTGTCTTGAAGGCCCGCGCCTTGGAGCAGGCTCCAGAAGTTGGCGAGGGTCGCGACGCCCGCGACCGTCTGCTTGCTCTCGTTGGCGAACGCCGTGTCGTTGTGGTTGTCGCCGCCGAAGGGAATGTGGATGCTCACCACCGGGGTGACGTTCATGCGGAACAGGATCAGCGCGGCGGCCACCTGCGAGTCGGGGCTGTTGTCCTTGATGGCGGCGAGCGAGCTGAGCAGGCTCTCGGAGATGTTGCGGGCCTGCTGCTGCGAGAGCGCATAGCGGTCGATGAACGCCCGCTGCGCCGGGTTGCCGTCCTGCCGGTAGGTATCGTTGAGGCGGTCGAGGTCGGCATCGCGGATCTTCTGGATCTGGCCGAGCGGCCCGGACGGCGCCGAGAGCAGCGAGGCCAGCGCCGAGGGCGAGAGGATGGGCTGCGGCCGCCCGCCCACGGTCAGCCCCTCCGAGGCGCTGCGGGGCCCCAGCGCCACCGGCGCCGACTGCACCGTGCCGAGGCACCCTGCCAGCTGCGCCGAGAGCAGCGAGACCAGCATCTCGTGCTGCGAGACGAAGCCCTGCAGCGACATCACCTTGGCCAGGTCGGGATGCACCACCGTATAGGTGCCGTGGTGGAAGAAACAGGTGCGGTCGAGCATCGCCTGCGGGAGCTGCGCCCAGGGCTTGGCAGCGGTCCAGGCCCGACCCGAGAGCGTGAGCTGCGCCGGCGCCATGGCCGCGTCCAGCGGGTGGGCGATGTCCGGGATCTGGTACATGCCGGGGACGTTGGCATTGAGCGGATCGCCGTTCGCCGACGAGCTGAGCAGGATGTACTGCGCGGCGGGGTTGGAGGCGCAGCCCGCCGCTTGCGCCGCGGCCCGCCGCGGGTTGGCCAGCACCGCGAGCGGGATGCCGGTGGCGAGCGAGCGCAGGCCGAGCAGGCCGGCCCCGAAGAGCGTCTCGAGCAGCAGCTGGCGGCGCGACTGGTGCATGGTCATTGGCCCATCCCCACCACCGACGGCGAGAGGCAAGCGAGCACGAAAGTGGATTTGAGCGCGTCGGAGTCCGACAGCCCGGCGGCGCGCGCCGCCGCCATGTGCTCGTTCAGGATCGAGAGCCGCGGAGTATCGCGGCCTGCCCCGAGGCCCATCAGCGTGTGCACGAAGTCTCCGATGGCGGCATCCGGCGAGGCGCTCGACCGGCGCGTCCCCGGGCCCGCGTCGATCAGATGTCCGGCGAGGACGGCGCAGATGTTCTCCATGCCCGTCCGGAAGAAGAGATTGGGGTCGTTGGCCAGCACCGGCTCCTCCGCGCCTCGGCTGTAGGCGTCGGAGGGCAGCACGCCGGCGATGAACTGCACCTCTTTCAGGTCCTCCGGCACCACGGTGTTCACGTCCAGCCCGCAGGCATCGGTGATGCCGAGCCGGTTGGAGAGCGCAGCGCAGAGGTGATTGCGCCGCGAGACGGGGAACACCTCGCCGCCCTGCGAGACGGTCTTGGTGGGCGCGAGATAAGTCACCAGCGGCGAGGAGAAGAGCGTCAGCTCCAGCGTCTTCCAGTCGTAGTTGCTGTTGGCGAAGAGGGCGGCGATGCGCAAGAACTCCCCATCGGTCTCGTCGCAGCGAGCGGAGTTGGCCCAGGTGCACAGCTTCTGCACCCAGGCGCCGGCGAAGTCCGGGTGGGCGGCGAGCTGGTTGGCGAGATCGAAGATGCCGCTGCCCGACATGCTCACGCCGCGAAACCCGAAGGACCCGGGAAGCGCGACCTCCTCCTGGCTGGTCTGCGGATGGAAGTAGTAGCTGTACTGCTGGCGGAAGAACTGCCGCATCGGATCGAGCGACTGGTGGCAGGAGAAGCACGCCGTCCCCAGCGGCGCGTGCACGGGATCGACCGCGGCCGTCGAGGGCGGCAGGGTGGCGTTCTGCGGGCTCATCCCGTGCCCGAGCGCGACGATCAGCGTCTGGTTGGCGGTGACGCGCGCCTGGTTGCTGCTGTTGGTGTTCCACTCGGCGAGGAAAGAGGGCGTGGTGAAGAACCCGACTCGGGGAGTGCGCAACAATAGATTTCCGCCGGTGCGGAAGTTGGTCAGGTCGAGGACGCTGCTGGTGCCTTGGCTCGGGTCGGCCTGGACGATCTCCACCATGTGCCACTGCTGGGTGTCGGCCACGGTGAGCGGCTGGTAGGCAGCGGGGAACGCCGGCGGCTGGCAGTCGTGAGTCTTGCCGGAGCCGGTCGGCACACTGAACGACTGCGGCGTGCCCTGCATCACCATGTAGAGCGCCGAGCTCACCAGGGTCTCGCCGGTGCTGCCGTTGTAGACGATGGGGTCCTGCGGGCACAGCGCGTCGTAGGCGGCGCCTGCCAGCTGGGGCGCGTAGAAGATCATGTAGTGGGAGCTGCTCGGATCGAGGGTCTCGCTGAGCGGGATGATCCCGGCCTTGGCGGTCAGCTTGAAGCTGAAGCCGGGGTTCGCCTTGGCGAACAAGTCCACGCTCTCTCCCGAGTCGGTCACCTGGATGGCGTCGAGATACGCGTAGAGCATCATCAGCCGGGGCGTCAGCATGAACCGCCGCGTGGTCACGGTGGAGGTGAACGGCTGCCCCTCCTGCACCAGCTGCAGCGTGGTGCGCCCGAAGCTCTCGCGCAGGTTCGCGAGCAGTCGCGCGTCGAGGTGGTCCTGCGCCGCGCCGAGCTGATCGTTGAACTCGGCCGAGACGGCCTGGCTCTGCTGAAAGGCGTTGGAGAAGAAGCCGAGCAGCTTGGCGGTGTGCTGCGGAGTCGCGATCCACTTTCCCACCAGCCCGCGCAGCGCCCTCGGGTCGGACTGGACAGCCGCGACCTCGGCGTCGGTGGGCGGCATTCCGGTCAGCAGCCCCTTCACCTTGGAGAGCGAGGCGGCCACGGTGACGGGATCGATCTGGCCCGAGGTCACGGGCCCAGGCAAGGACACGTCGAGCTTGCCCGTGCACGAAACGAGGCTGGCCACGGCGAGCGCCGCCGCCAGCAGTTGCATTGGCCTGTCCAGCAAACCGGTCATGCATCCTCCAGAACCTCGACCCGCGCCGCAGGCTAACCAATCACGCGCGGGGCAGGTACGCGACACCGCACGCGCAAGTGCCCTGATCGGCGCCGCGGTGCGCCTGGGTGGAGTTGTCGAGGTGCGGTGGGTGGAGCTCGCCTGGCGAAAGCGTTTCGGCAATGCGAGAAGGAGCCAGGAGGTTCCCATGCACTTGCTCGCCTTGTTCCTGATCGCCGCTCCTGCGCAACCTGCCACCGCTGCCGACACCTACCCCACTGCCCGCGGCACCATGGGCGTGACGTTTTTCTTGCCCGGCGGCGGCGACTTCCGGCTGATCGGCGGCCGCTACTTCGTTGCCAACGACCTGGCCGCGCGCGTCGACTTCGGGCTCAACGCGCTATTGTCCCCCAACGGACCCGGACAGAACACGACGTTCAGCCTGAGCGTCGGGCTGCGCTCCTACCAACTCAAGCGCGATCGCGTCGCCCTGTTCCTCGAGCCTGTCGTGGCCGTCGGCAAGGAGAACTCGCCCGCGGTGGCCAACGAGACCGCCTACTTCTTCCGCCTGGGTGGCGGAGTCGGCGTCGAGTACTTCTTCACCAACCGCTTCTCCGCCGGGGCGACCTTGGGCTGACGCTGAAATTCGCCGACCTGGCGGGACCCGCCGGCAACCCGGTCTACACCTCCGTGAGCACCGACACTTCGTCGTTGTCGGCGAGCATCTATTTCTGACCGCCTGGCGCGGCCGGAGCTAGAAGGTGAGGACGGTGAAGCCCGTGAACGCGGCGGCCAGCGTGGCGTAGCCGACGATCTGGTGCGCGAGCGCAAAATCGCGCTGCACCCGCTGTCCCTCCTTCGTGGCCGTGACGATGCCGAGCACGATCTCCGCAGCCATCCCGGTGGCCGCGACGGTCATGGCGATCTTGTGCAGCGTGGCCGTGTCGAGGCGCGCCTTCTTTTCGAGGGGCACCGGCGCAAACACCGCCAGCGCAGCGGTGCCGGCGAAGATACCGGTGCTGGCGATGGCCACCCAGCGATGCCAGAGGTGGTAGGTCCCCACGTCGCCGCGCCCGCCGTACTTGTCCAGATAGTCGAGCTGGCCCAGCACGACCGTGGTGGTCAGGCTCGCCAGCGTGAGGAAGCCGGCCAGCTGGTGGAACTGCAGCATGGTGCGGCGTTGCGCGAGCTTCCGCTCCAGCTCCTGCTGGCGCGCGAGCGCGGCCGGGCTGGGCACTGCTTCTTTCGGAAGCAGATCGAAATCGTGGGGCGCAGGACTGGCCGCGGGCTGCTTCTGCCGCTGCGCCAGCACCAGCTGGGGCCTCACTGCCTCCCCGACCGTCGGCGAGATGACAACTGCGAGCAGGAAAAGGACCATTCAGTTCGTCTCCGCGCGAGTTCGTGGTCGCCTCGCCTATTCACCGTCTAGCGTTTCGCACGACGGGAGGGAAGCGGTTGATTCCTGGTTCCGCGCAGGGCGTAATGGCGGCCCGCCGCGCAAGGAGGCGCCGATGACGACAAAATACCTGCTTCGGGAAGATCACTACTTCGCCGGCAAGCTGGAGGACTTCGAGTACCCGCGCGAGGCGGTCGAGCGGTCGATGAAGAACCTTCACCGGATCTGCGCCTGATGGCCTCGGCGGAACCGCTCGCTGAGATCGCTCCGCTGCGCGGCGTTGTCTACGAGCCGGCCAGGGCGGGGCCGCTCGAGCGGGTGCTCGCGCCGCCCTACGATGTCATCTCACCGGCGGAGCGCGAGTCGCTGGCGGCGCTGAGCTCGCACGGCATCGTGCACCTCATCCTTCCCGCGGGCGAAGGAAACGAGAAGTACGCGGCCGCCGCGCGGCTGTATGGCGAGTGGCGCGCCGCGGGAATCCTGCGACGCGATGAGCGGCCGGCGATCTATCGCTATGAGCAGACTTTCCCTTCGGGCGGCCGGACGCTGACGCGCAAGGGCTTCATCTGCGGGCTGCGGCTGCGGCGCTTCGAGGACCGCGTGGTGCTGCCGCACGAGCGGACGATGTCCGCGCCGAAGGCGGATCGCCTGGCGCTGTCTCGCGCCTGCCGCGCGTATTTCTCCCAGGTGTTCGGGCTGTACTCCGACCCGGCTGGCGAGTCGGAGGCGGCGTTCGAGCTGCTCGCGGGGCGCCCGCCGGAGCTGGAAGCGACCACCTTCGACGGAATCACGCACCGGCTCTGGCGGCTCACCGACCCGGCAGCTCAGCGGCGCGTGGCGGACGTGCTGCGCCAGCGGAGGGTCTACATCGCCGACGGGCACCACCGTTACGAGACGATGCTGGCGCTTCGCGACGAGCTGCGCGGCGAATCCGCCGGCCCGCGCTCGACGATCGAGTACGGGTCTTTCTATCTGTGCCGCATGGAAGACCCGGGCCTCGAGGTGCTTGCCACCCATCGCGTGGTGCACTCGCTCCCCTCGTTTGACCTCCAACGATTTCTCCAGGCCGCCGGCGCCTTCTTCACCGTCGAGGAAAACACCGCGGAGGATGTCCGGGCGGAACTCGCGCGGCGGGGCGCTGCGGTGCCGACGCTCGGGCTTCTGCACGGCGACCGGCTCTTTTTCCTTTCGCTCAAGCCGGGGGTGGAGCGCCGCCTCGACGTCTCGCTGCTGCACGACTTGCTGCTCGAGCGCGTCCTCGGCATCGATCGCGCCGCCCAGCAGAAGCAGACCAACCTGCGCTACGTGAAGGACACCGCCCAGGCGCTTCGCGAAACCCAGAAGCCCGGCGTGCAGGCAGCATTCCTGCTCAACCCCACGCCCCTCG
>Ga0213851_1534602_pt1 | contig 10687 bp, 8 predicted proteins | sample ABR_2014_MetaT_FD_164455 | JGI IMG/M metagenome (GOLD analysis project Ga0213851, IMG submission 164455) | Metatranscriptome of freshwater sediment microbial communities from post-fracked creek in Pennsylvania, United States - ABR_2014... | ecosystem: Environmental > Aquatic > Freshwater > Creek...
GGTCTCCTCCCCGACCGGTCAGCAAGATGCGTACCGCGCGCCGCTTCCGTCTTGCAGATTCCCCGAAACGGGCGAGTGAGTCCTGCAGCCTGCACGCCTCGCGTCGGCGAATCTTGCACTTCGCAAGGGCTCCGGCTGGACTGACGCGAGAGATCACTCTGATCGCGCGTGGTTCGTCCGCGGCACGCCGGATGCTATAGCGGCCCGCGGAGGATTCATGCCCGATCTACTGCTCGCGCTCGCCACCATCGCTTTCTTCGCCCTGTCGTGGGGGTACGCGCGGCTCTGCGAGAAGCTCTGATGAATCTCGAATACGGACTCGGCCTCATCGTCTCGATCCTGCTGCTCGTCTACCTCGCCTACGCGCTGATCAAGCCGGAGCGCTTCTGATGACCGCCGCCGGATGGATCCAGATCGCGTTCTTCTGCGCGGTCGTTGCCGCGCTGGCGAAGCCCCTCGGCGCGTATATGTTCCGCGCCTTCGAGGGCGAACCGCTCCTTCCGCGGGTCGAGGGCTTGCTCTTCAAGCTGTGCGGCGTGAAGCCCGCCGGGCAGACCTGGGGCGTCTACGCCTTCTCGCTCCTCTCCTTCAGCCTCTTCGGGATGCTGGTCACCTACTTGATCCAGCGGCTGCAACATCTCCTGCCGCTCAACCCGCAGCATCTCGGCGCGGTCGAGCCCGCGCTCGCCTTCAACACCGCCGCGAGCTTCACCACCAACACGAACTGGCAGTCGTACACGCCGGAGACGACCGTCAGCTACTTGACGCAGATGGCGGGCCTCGCCTGGCACAACTTCACCTCGGCCGCGGCGGGCATCGCGGTCGCCCTGGCCGTCGCCCGCGGGCTCACCCGCACGGCCGGCGCGGCGGGCGGAAAGACCATCGGCAACTTCTGGGTGGACCTGGTCCGTTCCACGCTCTACGTGCTGCTCCCCATCTCGTTCGTCTATGCGCTCTTCCTCGTCTCGCAGGGCGTGCTGCAAAACCTGGACGCCTACCGGGAGATCACCACGCTCGAGGGCGCGAAGCAGCTGATCGCCATGGGCCCGGTCGCCTCGCAGGAGGCGATCAAGATGCTGGGCACCAACGGCGGCGGCTTCTTCAACGCCAACAGCGCCCACCCGTTCGAAAACCCGACACCGCTGACAAACTTCGTGCAGATGGTGTCCATCTTCGCGATCCCGGCGGGGCTCACGTACACCTACGGGCGGATGGCGAAGGACCAGCGGCAGGGCTGGGCGATCTTCGCGGCCATGAGCCTGCTCTTCCTCGCCGGCGTCACCACGGTCTACTGGGCCGAGTCGCACGCAAATCCGGCTTTCAAAGGCCTCGCCGTCGCGCAGGCCGGCAACCTCGAGGGGAAGGAGACGCGCTTCGGCGTCGCCGCGTCGGCCCTCTTCGCCACCGTCACCACCGACGCAAGTTGCGGCGCGGTCAACTCCATGCACGACAGCTTCACGCCGCTCGGGGGCATGGTGCCGATGATCAACATCAAGCTCGGCGAAGTGATCTTCGGCGGTGTCGGCGCCGGCCTCTACGGGATGCTGATCTTCGTCGTCCTCACCGTCTTCATCGCCGGCCTGATGGTGGGCCGCACGCCCGAGTACCTCGGCAAGAAGATCGAGGCGCGCGAGATGAAGCTGGCGATGCTCTACGTCCTCGTCTTCCCGCTGGCGATCCTCTCGCTCGCGGGCTGGGCGTCGGTGGTCCCGTACGGCACCTCCTCGCTCAACAACGCCGGGCCGCACGGGCTCTCGGAGATCCTCTATGCGTTCGCCAGCGGCGCCGGAAACAACGGCTCCGCCTTCGCCGGCCTGAACGCCAACACCCGATTCTGGAACCTGGCGCTCGCCGCCGACATGCTGGTCGGCCGCTTCCTGATGATCATTCCCGTGCTCGCCATCGCGGGCTCGATGGTGGACAAGAAGGTCACGCCGGCGGGCCTGGGCACCTTCCCCACCAACGGCTCGCTCTTCGTCGGCCTGCTCGTTTCCGTCATCCTGATCGTCGGCGCGTTGACCTTCTTCCCCGCGCTCTCACTGGGTCCGATCGTGGAGCACTTCGCCGCGGGCGCCGGGAGGCTGTTCTAATGGCATCCAAGGCAAAGCAGCTCTCGCTCTTCGATCCCTCCATCCTGCGCGCGGCGATCGTCGAGAGCTTCAAAAAGCTCTCGCCGCAGCTCGTCGCCAAGAACCCGGTCATGTTCGTGGTCGAGATCGGCAGCGTGCTCACCACCGCGATCTGGGTGAGGGACGTCGTCGCGCCGGTGCCGGGCGGCGCGCCGGGCTGGTTCACGCTTTCGGTCTCGCTCTGGCTCTGGTTCACGGTGGTCTTCGCCAACTTCGCCGAGGCGGTGGCCGAGGGCCGCGGCAAGGCGCAGGCCGATGCGCTGCGCCGGATGCGGCAGGACACGGTGGCGCGCAAGGTGCGCTACTGGCCGCCGCCGGCCGACGTGCAGGGGGTGGCCAACGAGGACATCATCCCCGCCTCGCGCCTGAAGAAGGGCGATCTGGTGATCGTCGACGCGGGCCAGGTGATCCCGGGCGACGGCACCGTGATCGATGGCATCGCCTCGGTGGACGAGTCGGCCATCACCGGCGAGTCCGCGCCGGTCATCCGCGAGAGCGGCGGCGATCGCAGCGCGGTCACCGGCGGCACCAAGGTCCTCTCCGACCGCATCGTGGTCCGCATCACCGTCGATCCGGGCGAGTCGTTCCTGGACCGCATGATCGGCCTGGTCGAAGGCGCTTCGCGGCAGAAGACGCCCAACGAGATCGCGCTTCACATCCTCTTGGTCGGGCTCACCATCATCTTCCTCTTCGCCTGCGTGACGCTGGTGCCGCTCGGCCTCTACTCCGGCATCAAGCTCTCCGCGACGGCCATCGTGGCGCTTTTGATCTGCCTGATCCCCACCACCATCGGCGGGCTGCTCTCCGCCATCGGCATCGCGGGCATGGATCGCTTGCTGCGCAAGAACGTGCTGGCGATGAGCGGGCGCGCGGTCGAGGCGGCGGGCGACGTGGACACGCTGCTGCTCGACAAGACCGGCACCATCACGCTGGGAAACCGCATGGCCACCGAGATCCTGCCTGCGCCCGGCGTGCGCATGGACGACTTCGCCGACGCGGCCCAGCTCGCCAGCCTGGCCGACGAGACCCCCGAGGGGCGCTCGATCGTGGTGCTGCTCAAGGAGAAGTACGGCCTGCGCGGTCGGAGCTGGGCGGCTTCGCCGACCAGCGGGCCGGAGCCGAAGGCGGAGGCATCGGTGGCGATAAAAGGCGAGGCCCATTTCATCCAGTTCAGCGCGCAGACGCGGATGAGCGGCTGCGATCTGGGAGAGCGCCGCGTCCGCAAAGGCGCCGTCGAGGCGGTGGCCGACCACGTGAAGTCGCTGGGCGGAAAGATGCCTGAGGAAGTCGTGCAGGCCGCGGGACGGATCGGCGATGCGGGCGGCACGCCGCTGGCGGTCTCCGATGGCGCGCGGGTGCTGGGCCTGATCCACCTGAAGGACGTGGTGAAGGGCGGCATCGCCGAGCGCTTCTCGCGCTTTCGCGCCATGGGCATCCGCACCGTGATGATCACCGGCGACAACCCGCGCACCGCCGCGGCCATCGCTCGCGAGTCGGGCGTGGACGACTTCCTCGCGCAGGCCACGCCCGAGACCAAGATGCAGTTGATCAAGGACGAGCAGGCCAAGGGGAAGCTGGTGGCGATGACCGGCGACGGCACCAACGACGCGCCGGCGCTCGCGCAGGCCGACGTGGGCGTGGCCATGAACACCGGCACCCAGGCCGCCAAGGAAGCCGGCAACATGGTGGACCTCGACTCCGACCCGACCAAGCTGCTGGAGGTGGTCGAGGTCGGCAAGCAATTGCTGATGACGCGCGGGACCCTGACGACCTTTTCCATCGCCAACGACGTGGCGAAGTATTTCGCAATCCTGCCGGCTCTCTTCGTCGCCACCTTCCCCGAGCTTAAGCCGCTCAACGTGATGCGGCTGGCCTCGCCCTACAGCGCCATCCTCTCCGCGGTGATCTTCAACGCCATCATCATCATCCTCCTGATTCCGCTGGCGCTGCGCGGCGTGCGCTACCGCCCGCTCGGGGCCGCCGCGCTTCTGCGAAGGTCGCTGCTCATCTATGGCGTGGGCGGAGTCGTCGCGCCCTTCGTCGGCATCAAGATCATCGATCTGGCCCTGGCCGCGGCCGGGCTGGTCTGAGGAGACGTCATGATTCGCACCGAGCTGATCTCTTCCCTGCGCGCGACGGCGTTGACGCTGATCGCGCTCGGCGTCCTCTATCCCTTGGTGGTGACCGGCGTGTCGCTGGTGCTCTTCCCGCGGAGCGCGCACGGCAGCCTGGCCGCCGACGACGCGGGCGCGGTGGTCGGGTCCGAGCTGATCGCTCAGCCCTTCGCGCGGCCGGGCTATCTGCAGCCGCGACCGTCGGCGGCGGGCGAGAAGGGATACGACGCGGCCGGCTCGAGCGGGTCCAACCTGGGACCCACCTCGAAGGCGCTGCACGATCGCGTCGAGAAGGAGGTGCAGCGGTTGTCGCAAGAGAACCCCGGCGCGCAGGGGCCGGTGCCGGCCGAGTTGGTGTCCGCCTCCGGGAGCGGGCTTGACCCGCACCTCTCTCCCGAGGCGGCGCTCTGGCAGGCAAGGCGGATCGCCCGCGCGCGCAACGTTGACGAGGCGCGGGTGCGCACGGTGATCGAGGCCAGCATCGAAGGGCGGGACCTCTGGCTCCTGGGCGAGCCGCGTGTCAATGTACTGCGGGTGAACCTCGCCCTCGACCGCCACTTCGGCCGGCCGCCCGTCGCCGTGCGGTGATCCTTGCGCGTCCTCGTCGTCGACGACGAGCGCAACATCCGCAAGACGCTCTCGATCTGCCTGCAGGCCCTCGATTGCACCGTCACCGAGGCGAGCAACTCCGCAGCCGCGCTGGAGGCGCTGGAGCGTTCGCCGTTCGATCTCGCTTTCGTCGACTTGAGGCTCGGCAAGGAGGACGGGCTCGAGCTGCTTCCGCGGCTGCTCGCCGACCGGCCGGGGCTCGACGTCATCATGATCACGGCTTACGCGGCCGTGGATACCGCCGTCGAAGCCATCCGCCGCGGCGCGAAGGACTACCTCCCGAAGCCGTTCACGCCGGCCGAGATCCGCCACCTGGTCGAGCAGGCGCTCGCCCGCCGCGCGCTCTCGCTGCGCGTCGCGGATTTGGAGGAAAGGCTGGCCGACGCCGCGCCGGAGCCCTCGGTCGAAGCGCAGGGCGCGGCGATGCGGGCGCTGATGGAAACCATCGCCAAGGCCGCCGCCCACGACGTGCCCGTGCTCTTTCGGGGCGAGAGCGGCACCGGCAAGAGCGTGCTCGCGCGCGCGCTCCACCAACAGAGCCCGCGGCGGGACCGGCCCTTCGCGGTGGTGAGCTGCCCGTCGCTCACCGAGGAGCTCTTGGCCAGCGAGCTCTTCGGCCACGCCAAGGGCGCGTTCACCGGCGCGGTGCGCGATCAGGAGGGGCGGGTCGAGGCGGCCGAGGGAGGGACGCTCTTTCTCGACGAGATCGGCGAGATCCCCGCCGCGCTGCAAGCGAAGCTGCTCCGCTTCCTGCAGGACAAACAGTTCGAGCGGGTCGGGGAGACCCGCACCCGCCAGGCCGACGTGCGCATCGCCGCCGCCACCAATCGAAATTTGGAAGAGAGCGTGGCCTCGGGACAGTTCCGCGAGGACCTGCTCTTCCGCCTCAACGTCGTCGAGGTGACGGTGCCGGCGCTGCGCGAAAGGCGCGAAGAGATCCTGCCGCTGGCGAGGAAGTTCCTCACCTTCTTCGCGCGCGCCGCCCGCAAGCCCCCGCCCGAGTTGTCGCGCGATGCGGAGCAGATGCTGCTCGCGTATCCCTGGCCGGGCAACGTGCGCGAGCTGCGCAACGCCATCGAGCGGGCGGTGATCCTGAGCGCGGGGCAGCTGCTGGTGCCGGAAGCGTTCCCCGAGCGCATCGTGCAGCACACGCGGTCCGTGCCGGAGGTGGGGGGCGACTTCACGGTGGAGGCCGTGGAGCGCGAGCACATCCTGCGCGTGCTGACCCGCACCCGCACGCAGGAGGAGGCGGCCCGGATCCTCGGGGTGGATGCCTCCACCCTCTGGCGCAAGCGAAAGAAGTATGAGGACGGATGACTGCGCAGAAGCGGCCAGAGGACTTCCTCGAGCTGGTCGAGCGCGCGCGCCGCGGGCGCCTCAAGCTCTACGTCGGCTTCGCCGCGGGCGTGGGCAAGACCTACCGCATGCTGCAGGAGGCGCACGACCTGCGCCGGCGCGGCGTCGACGTGGTGATCGGCTACGTCGAGCCGCACGGCCGCGCCGAAACGGCGGCGCTGGTGGAAGGCCTGGAAGCGGTGCCACGGGCGCGCATCGAATACCGCGGCGTCGCCGTCGAGGAGATGGATCTCGCCCAGGTGCTCGAGCGGCGGCCCACCGTGGCGGTGGTCGACGAGATCCCGCACACCAACGCGCCCGGCTCGAAGAACCGGAAGCGCTACCAGGACGTGCTGGCGCTCCTCGACGCGGGCATCAACGTGATCGGCGCCATCAACGTCCAGCATCTGGAGTCGCTCAACGGGCTGATCGAGCGGGCCACCGGCGTGCTGGTGCGCGAGACGGTGCCCGACAGTTTCCTCAAGCAGGCGGATCAGATCGTCAACCTCGATCTCGCCGTCGAGGACCTTCAAGAACGCCTGCAGTCGGGAAAGATCTACGCGCCGGAAAAGATCCCCTGGGCGCTGCAGAACTTCTTCAAGGATCGCAACCTCGCCACCCTGCGCGAGCTGGCGCTGCGGGAAGTGGCCGAGAGCCTCGACCGGGCCGGGGCCGCGCGCGGCGCGCCGGAAACGAAGGCCTCGGGCCGGGTGATGGTCTGCCTCGCCTCCAATCCGCCGCGCGCCAAGACGCTGCTCTCCCGCGGCTCGCGCATGGCCGGGCGGCTCAACACCGACTGGTTCGTGGTGTACGTCGAGACGCCCGAGGAGGCGCCCCACCTGATCGATGCCGAGGCGCAGCGCAACTTGATCGCGAACATCGAGAAGGCCAAGGAGCTGGGGGCCGAGGTGATGCGCCTGCGATCGGGCAACCCGGCCGAGGCGCTGCTCGACTTCGCCCGTACGCACCGCATCGCGCACGTGCTGATCGGGCGCTCGATGCGGCCGTGGTGGAAGCAGGTGCTGCTGGGCTCGGTTCTGACGCAGCTCTTGCGCTACGGCCAGGAGTTCGATCTGCACATCATCGCCGCCACCGACGAGGAGCACCCGTGAGGGTGCGGACCCGGCTTCTCCTCGCGCAAGCGCCGCTCGCTTTTGGCCTCGCGCTGGTGGGGCTGGTGGCTCTGAGCACGCTCGACGCGCTGGGCATCGGCTCGCAGCGCATCCTGCGCGACAACTTCCGCAGCGTGCTGGCGGCGCAGCGGATGCTGGACTCGGCGCAGCGCCTCGACAGCGCGGCGGTGTTCCGGGCCGCCGGGCGAAGCGGCAAAGGCGACGTGGGGGCGGAGATCGAGTCGTTCGAGTCGGAGCTGAAAGTGCAGGAGGGCAACATCACCGAGCCCGGCGAGGGCGACGCGACCCGCGAGCTGCGCGCCGCCTGGAACGACTATGCCACGCAGGTGCGCGGGTTCGAGGGCGCCGATCTGCAGGGCCGCTACTTCGCGTCCTTGCACCCGGCGTATTTGCGCGTGAAGCAGTTCGCCGACCGGGTCCTCGAGATCAACCAGGACGCCATGCTGCTCAAGAGCGAGCAGGCGCGCGCGCTGAGCGAGCGCAACCGCAACCTGGTGATCCTGGCGACCATGGCGGCGCTGGTGCTGTCGGTGATCGCTTCGGTGTCGCTGACCCGGCGGGCGCTGCGGCCGCTCGCCATCCTCAGCCTGGCGGTGCGGAGGATCGGCGAAGGCGATCTCGACGCGCGCGCGCGGCTGCAAGGTGAAGACGAGATCGCGCAGGTGGGCCGCGAGCTGGACACGCTGGCCGACAAGTTGCGCGAGTACCGCCAGAGCTCGCTGGGAGAGCTGCTGCAGGCGCAGCAGGCGTCGCAGGCCGCCATCGACAGCCTGCCGGATCCGGTGCTGGTGCTCTCGGTGGACGGCCAGGTGCTCAACGTCAACCAGGCCGCTGAGACGCTCACCAGGCCTTCGCCCGGCCGCGATCCGCTCGAGTCGCTGCCGCAGCCGCTGCGCGAAGCCATCGACAAGGTGCGCCTGCACGTCTCGTCGGGGAAGGGCGCCTGGGCGCCGCGGGGCCTCGAGGAATCGATCCGCGACGGCGCCGGCCGCTCGCTGCTCCCGCGGGCGACGCCGCTCTATTCGGAGCAGGGCAGCGTGACCGGCGTGACCATCGTGCTGCAGGACGTGACCCGCCTTTTGCGCTTCGACGAGCTGAAGAACGATCTGGTCGCCACCGTGGCGCACGAGTTCAGAACGCCCCTCACCTCGATGCGCATGGCGGTGCACATCCTGCTCGAAGGGAGGGTGGGCCCGGTCAACGAGCGCCAGCTCGATCTGCTCTCCGCCGCGCGCGAGGACTGCGAGCGGCTGCAGGGCATCGTCGAGGACCTGCTCGATCTCTCGCGCATCCAGGCAGGCAAGGTGGAGGTTTCGGTCACGCCGCTGCCCGCCAAGACCATCGTGGACGCGGCGATGGCGCGGCAGGCCGAGGCGGCGAGGGCGGCGGGCGTGCGCCTCGAGGCGCGGCTCGAGGAGCCGGTGCTGCCGGTGTTGGTGGATCCGGAGCGGATTGCGCTGGTGTTCGACAACCTGATCGGGAACTCGCTCCGCTACAGCCCGCCTGAGGGCCTGGTCGAAGTGGCCGCGCTGCCGAAGCACGATCAGGTCCGCTTCGAAGTGGCCGACCAGGGCCCCGGCATTCCGCCCGAGTACCAGCAGCGCGTGTTCGAGAAATTCTTCCGCCTGCCGGGCGCCAAGGGCGAAGGCATCGGCCTCGGGCTCTACATCTCGCGCGAGATCGTGGTGGCGCACGGCGGCGAGATGGGCGTCGAGAGCGTGCCCGCCGGCGGGTCGTGCTTCTGGTTCACGCTGCGGGTGCCGTCACGGTAGGCGGTAGGCCACCGAGGCGGAGATGGGCATGATGCCGGAGCCGGCCCGGGTGGAGAGCTGGAAGTATATGAAGTATCCAAAATGCGCCGCGTCGATCCTCTTGAGATCGATCCGCTCCGTCGTCTCGGCGCGGATCCGCGGCGCCGCCCCCGCGCTGCTCACCGACGCCAGCGGCTTGTCGTCCGACCGGTAGAGGTACGCCACGGTGTCGACGGCTGGGTCGTCGTCGACGAAGAAGTAGGACATCGAGGTGACGATGGCGCCGTCGGGCAGCGAGATGGGCACGATCAGGAAATCGTCCTCTCCCTCCTTCTGATACCGCCCTGCGCCTCCGGGAACGCCGGCGGCTTCGGTGACGGTGCCGGCGAGCCGCGGCATGCCGCCGATCGCCGCTACCGAGACCACCCCGCGCGGCAACTGCTGGCAGCGGACGCTGCCGTCCTCGGCGATGATGCGGATGGCCGAGCCCGGCGCGCAGGTCCCGGTGATGCGCGCCTGCCGGGTGGCGATCGCCTCCGCGTTCTTCACGATCTCGTCCGAGTACGTCTCCAGCGCCTGCCCCACTTCCGGCGGCATGCGCTCCATGGGGATGCGCCCGGTGGCGATCTGCGCCGCGTCGATGGGCGGCGGATGCGGAGAGAGCGTGGCGGCGGCGATCTGCGGCGGAGGCGCGTCGCGCCGCACCACCAAGAGCGTCGCGCCCGCGGCCAGCGCCGCGCAGAGTGCGCCCAGCAGCACGAACTTCATTTCCACCCCAACAGCAGCGCAGCTCGCTTCATTTCGCAGCGATCCTACAGCGGAAGGCGGGGTACCCGCGACGGCGAGCTCAAGTTGCGCTATTCATCCCGGATCCTTCCACGGAGAGATCCATGGCCAATGCACTCAAGCTGGCGTTGATCGCAGCAATCTTGCCCCTGACGTCGCTCGCCGCCCCGGTCAAGCTGGGCGTGATCAACTCGATCACCGGGCCCGAGGCGCCCATCGGCGAGGACATCTCCAACGGGATCAAGCTCGCGCTGGGAGATCTGAAGTCCAAGGGCGTCGAGGTGGAGGTGATCTGGGAGGACGACACCGGCAAGCCGCAGGTCGGCATCAGCGCGCTGGAGAAGCTTGCCACCCGCGACAACGTGGCGGGCGTGGTGGGCGCCTACACCTCCGCAGTGACCAGCGCGGTCGCCAAGAGCGCCGAGCGCTACAAGGTGCCGCTGGTGAACCCGGTGGCGTCGAAGGAGGAGATCACCCGGCAGGGCTACAAATGGGTCTTCCGCGTTTCGGCCACCACCACCGACTACGCCTCCGTGCTGCTCGACATGGCCACCGCGCTGGGAAAGCCGAAGACGCTGGCGATCTTGAACGAGAACACCGATTTCGGGACCAGCGGCGCGCGGTCGGCGAAGGAGCTCGCCGAGAAGAAGGGGATCAAGGTGGTCTTCAACGAGTCGTACTCGAAGGGCTCGCCGGACTACCGCTCCACGCTGGTCAACGTGCGCACGGCGCAACCCGACTTGATCTTCATGGTGTCCTACGTCGCCGACGCCATTCTGCTGATGCGCCAGTCGCGCGAGCTGGGCCTGTCTCCGCAAGCGTTCCTGGGA
>Ga0213851_1137111_pt1 | contig 10686 bp, 14 predicted proteins | sample ABR_2014_MetaT_FD_164455 | JGI IMG/M metagenome (GOLD analysis project Ga0213851, IMG submission 164455) | Metatranscriptome of freshwater sediment microbial communities from post-fracked creek in Pennsylvania, United States - ABR_2014... | ecosystem: Environmental > Aquatic > Freshwater > Creek...
CTCGGGCGAATGCGTGGTGTAGAAGAGATCGAAATCGATCTCGAACGCCTTGTAATCCTCCGCGTCCTCACGGTGGATCTTCTCGATCCACTCCTCGGGCTGTACCCCCGCCTTGCTGGCGCTGATCTCGACGGGCGTTCCGTGGGTGTCGCTGGCGGAGATGAAGATGCACTCCTTGCCCATGGCGTTCATGGCGCGGACGAAGATGTCGGTCTGCACCGACTCGACCAGGTGGCCGAGGTGGAGGCTGCCGTTGGCGTACTTCAGCGCGTGCGTGACGAGCAGTCGGGAAGCCATCGCGCTGCCTTAACACACCTCGGTGAGCAGGCGCTCGATGCAGAGCCGCGGGTCGGCGCCGTTCTTCAATTCAAAATCGCACTCGGCGCAGCGGATCAGCATCCGCCGCCAGAAGCCGCGGGGCTTGCGGCGCGAGCGCTTGTATCCGAGCCAGGCGGCGAACGGGTGCGGCACTTTCTGCTTGCGCGCGGTCAGCTCCGCTTCCAGGTCGGGAAACACCTTCGCCTGGTACTCGTTGTACCCCAGCTCGCGCGGGCCCAGGTTCGCGTAGCGGGCGCTGTCCGCCAGCGCCCTGCGCATGGCGCTCGCGACGCCGCCCAGGAACGGCAGCGCCACCGAGCTTGGACTCGCCTTGCGGCGGAGCTCGTCCGAGAAGAGCTGCAGCGCCTTGCCCGCATCGCCCTCGCCCACCGCTTCCGCCAGCGCGAAGAACTCCTCCTCGCGCACCGGCGCCACGATCGCCTCCACGTCGGCGCGCTGGATCTGCGGCTTGTCAAAGGCGAAGAGCGCGAGCTTCTGCAGCTCCGCGGCGAGCAAGCGCAGGTCGTCGCCCAGGCGGTTCTTCAGCTCCAGCTCCGCATCGCGGGCGAGCCGCTTCTTCAGTGGTCCCAGCTCCTGCTCGACGACGCTCGAGATGTCCAGTGTCTCGATGCCGCGCCCGCGCCGCTCCGCGCGGCGCTTCACGTGCGCCCCCGAAGACTCCGCCAGCCGCACCAGCGCGTGCTTGGGCGGCAGCGATTCGGCGACCAGCAAGAGATGCGTCTTCGGCGGCAGCCCGCGCTCCAGCGCCTTGATCAAGACCTCCTGATCCTCGGGCGGCGCGCTCACGTTCTGCGCCAGGGCCCAGGCGGAAATTTCTTGTAACCAGCCCTTGTCGTCGTCGCCGGGAGCTGTGCCCACCTCCTTGCGCCACTTGGCGGCGGACATGCCCGACCTGGTTCCGAAGGCGATCTCCGCCGCACCCCAGCCCGCGGGCCGCACGAGCTTCAAGAGCCGCCGGGCCGCGTCGCGCTGCCGCCTGCCCTGCCAGAGATCGCGCGCCCGCGAGAGCTCCTTCTCCGCGTCCACCTCTTCCGCGAACGCATCGGCGCCCTCGACCACCACCGCCTTGGGCGAGGCGAACATCGCGATGGTGACCAGGTGCGAGGCGATCTCCCGCGCGCCCGCGCTCGCATCCAACAGGATCAGATTGAGGGCGCGATCCTTCTCGGGCACCAGCGCTTCCGCGAGCTCCCGCGCGGAGGTGCGCGCGAGGTACTCGTCACCCTCGAAGAGATAGACGGGAAGACCCTTGCCCGCTGCGGCCGCCTCGATCAGCCCTTCCATTGGGTGCTCCGGCCTTCGGCCTGCGCCCGTCGCGGGCGAAGCCCGCTCCTCCGTCTCAGCCATGACGAAGCTCCCGCGCGCCCAGGAGGAGCCGCTCGAGCTGCAGCCGGCCGTTGCCGTTCTGCTCCAGCGCTTCGATCACCTCGCTGCAGAGCCGGGCCTGCGCGAGCAGCGACGGCGGCGCAACCCGCCCTGCAACTTCCAGCAAAAGCCCGCGAAGCTCCCGCAGCTCCAGCGCCTGATCGGGCGCGCCCGTCTGCGCGAGCAAGAGGTCGCGAAGCCACGCCTGCACCGCGATCGCCGCATCGAGCGCGCGGTCGCGCTCGCCGTGGCGCTCGGCCAGATCCAGCGCGTCGCGCTCGTCGGGCGCCTGGAGCGCGCGCTCCACCTCTTCGAGCAGCGGCCGCCGCTCGCCCTGCTCGGCCAGCGCCCGCGAAAAGCTGCCCTGCGCCCGGGCCGCCCGCTCGCGCGCTTCGGACCCGGCGACGCCGTCGCGCAAGAGGCGCTGCACGATCAGCTCCTCCGGAACCGGCCCGAGCTGCACCCGCGCGCAGCGGGAGCGAATGGTCGGGAGCAGGGCATCGGGATTCGCGGAGACCATCAAGAAGGTGGTCGCCTGCGGCGGTTCTTCGAGCGTCTTCAAGAGCGTGTTCTGCGCGCGCTCGTTCATCGCGTCGGCGGGAAGCACCAGCGCGATCTTGCGCCTCCCGCGCAGCGCCGCGAGCGAGAGGCGCCTGGCCAGCGCGCGCACCTCGTCGACCCGGATCTCCTTCGAGGGGGCGTTTTCCAGATCGGCCCGCGAGAGCAACCCGCGCGCGATCAGCTCGCTCTGCGACATCAGCCACATCACGTCGGGAAAGTTGCCGCGCGCGATCGCCCTGCAGTGCGAGCAGACGCCGCACGGCCGCGCCTCGGGCGACTCGGCCTCGCAGTTCGCCGCCGACGCGAAGACCCGCGCGAGCAGCTCCTTGCCCACGCCCGCAGGCCCCGCCAAGAGGTAAGCGTGATGCACCTGGTCGCGCAGGAGCGCGCCCCGCAAAAGCCGCACGGCGCGATCCTGCCCCGCGATGTCCGCCCACGACGCCCCTGCACTCGGCATGAATCCCGCGTTCCTACACAGCGTCGAACCGGGATGCAACGCCGTTCGCACTCCCTGCTAAGGTGCGCGCCCATGATTCGGCCGTTCGCAGCCCTGCTCACCCTGGCCGCCGCCTGCGGCAACACCGACAACGTCATCATCGGCGGCCTGTCAGGGGGCACCACCACTCCCGACGTGCTCTTCGACAGCATCGGCAGCTCGATCCACGGCGTCGCCACCATGCGCGACCTCAACGGCAGCCCGGTGGGCGACCCGATGGCCGTGGTGATCATGAGCAACAGGTCGGGCCTCTGCGGCAAGCTCCAGGCGAAGCCCGACTACTTCCGCAACCCCACCGAGGCGTCTGAGGCGCTGATCATGACGGTGCGCCTCGCCTACGTGGGCACCTTCATCGTGGGGCGCGACTCCGACCCGGGCACGGCGGCCGAGATCGTCGCGGTCAGCGGACCGCAGACGCCCACGCCGCTGCACGCCATGATCTCCAGCCAGATCAACGTCACAAACTTCCCCAACGGCGGCGGCAACGCGACCGGAAGCTTCTTTCTCTTCATGGACGATCCCTACGGAACCGGCACCGCGCACCCCTTTCAGGGACGCTTCAAGACGAGCTACTGCCCGACGCTCGAGGGCACGCTCTTGCCTTGACAGCGCCGCGGTGAGGCTCTAGTCAGGGCGCGCCCTGAACTGCGGAGGATCGATGGCGCTGCCCCTCACGACCGATCAGCCGGATCGCGCCGAACCGCCGGCTGCGCGGGCGGTCGCGCGCGATTTCCTGCGCGCCCGGCTGGGGTCGCTGTTCGCCATCCTGCCGCTCGGCGTCTGGACGCTGAACCACCTCTGGAACCAGCTCGCCGCCTACAGCTCGCCGCAAGCCTGGGAAAGCTCGGTCACCGGCCACGACAGCCCCGCCTCGACCGCGCTCACCTTCGCGGTGGTGCTGGTGCCGCTCCTCTGGCACACCGTCTGGGGCATCGGCCGCATGCTGAAGAGCAGGCCCGACGTGCGGATCACCTGGTTCTCCAACCTCCGCTACATCGTGCAGCGGCTCTCGGCCATCGGGCTCCTGTTCTTCCTGGGCGCGCACCTCTATCTGGCGTGGTTCGAGCCGCGCTTCATCGCCGGGCGAGCCGAACCGTTCGCGGAGATCGCGCGCCAGATGCGCTTCCACACGCCGACGCTGGTCGTCTACCTCCTGGGCGTGCTGGCCATCGCGTACCACCTGGCCAACGGGCTCTGGTCGTTCCTCTCGATGGGTTGGGGCGTGACGGCGAGCCAGTCGGGCATCGCCTGGCTGGAGCGGGTGTCGATCCTGCTCTTCTTCCTGCTGCTGGTCATGGGCTGGGCGGCGGTCTACGGGCTATACGCGGGCGGCGAGGCATACGGGCCGCTCTAAGGAAGTTCTCGCGGCTTACGCCGCGCAAGAGGTACGCGACCACCGCGACGTTCACGATCAGGAGGAGGAAGCGGCCCCACCTGGGCTGGCGGAAGATCTCCCAGAACTCCCAGGGCAGGAGCACACCGGTGGCCAGCGCGACCAGCCAGGGCGCCCACCAGCGTCCGGCGCGGAGGGCGAGGCCCTCGACGGTGGAGAGCGCAGCGTCGGCAAAGGCGGCGACCGCGACGAACTTCACGTGGCCGCTGGTGGCGGTGACCACGATCAGCGTCGCCGCCCCGATCGCCCAGCCCTGCTCGAAGTGCTCGAGGAGCACCTCGGCCAGCGTGGCCGCCCCCGCCTCCGCGCCGCGCGCCAGCAGCCCGACGGCCAGGGCGCCGAGGAGCACCTCGAGCGCGGCCTTGATCAATTTGTACAAAATGATCGCTTCCAGCGCCGCCGGACGTTTCTGCGGGACCGGAACAGCGTCGGCGAGCGTCATGCCTTGGGCACCAGCTCTTGCACGAGATCGAGCAGCCGGTTCACGTCGAAGGGCTTCTCCAGAGAGCGGACCCCGAGCTGCTCGGCGATCACCCTGCCGTCGTCGGACCCGGTGGTGAGCACCACCGGCACCCGCGAAAGCTCTCCGCCCGCGTCGCGAAGCTGCTGCAGCACCCAGGCGCCGTCTTCGTCGGGCATCACGTAGTCGAGCAGCATCAGCGCCGGTAAGGCGGAGCGGGCGGCGGCCACCGCGTGGCGCGCATCGGCGCACGTCCGCACGACGTAGCCGTTCAATTCGAGAAGATCCTGCAGCACGGCGCGGCAGTCGGCGTCGTCCTCAACGACGAGGATGGTCGGCTTGTCGGCCAAGGCGCGAGGAGACTAACCCTTGCGGGGCGAGACCGCGAGTGCGAGTGCATCGCACAAGTCGGCAAGTCCCTCGCCGCCATACGCATCGATCCGGATGCCCGCGGCTTGCGCCTCCCCGGCGGTGGAGGCCCCGATGGCGGCGACCGCCAGCCGGTTTGCCGCCGGAGCGCCTGCGAGTCGGACGAATCCGCGCACCGCGCTGCCGCTCGCGAACGAGAGTGCATCCGCGCTCTGCAACGCGGCGGTGTCGCCGCTCGCGGGAGTCACGGTGCGGTAGAGCGTCAGCGCTTCGACGACGGCGCCGGCCTGGGCGAGCCCGTTGATCAGCGCCGGCGTTCCCCGCTCGGCGCGCGGAACCAGCACGCGCTTTCCGCGAACCCGCGGTGCCAGCTCTTCCAGCAGTGCCTCCGCACCCGCGCCCTTGCGGGGGACGATCACTTCGCCGGGGAGCAGCGCGGCGGTGGCCGCACCCACCGCGGCAAAGGAGATCGATGTGCTGCCGATCAAGTCCATCAACCGGCGCGCGGCGTGGGGCGAGGAGACGACGATCAGGTCTACGCCCTGCCGCACCCGCTCTGCGATGCGTTCCAAATCCGGCCCATCCTCGAACGCGATGCAGGGAAAGCGCACCGGGATCGCGCCGCGCGCGCGGAGCAGCGCTTCCAACTCGCCCGCCTCCTCGGCGGCGCGGGTGACGATCACGCGCTTTCCGGCGAGGCTCACGCCCGCTTCGGCGCGGGCAGACCGAAAGCCTGCGACCGCGCCGCCTCGAGGAGCGCCGCCCCGCCCTCGTCGAGCAACGCCTCGCCCACCGAGGTGCCCAGCGCCACCGGGTCCGCGGCCGATCCCCGGGCCTCCGCTCGCGCCAGCGCGATGCCGCCCTTGCCGTCGGGCCCACCCAGCACGGCCCGCAGCCAGAGCGCGTCTCCTTCGAGCTGCGCATACGCCGCCACCGGAACCGTGCATCCGCCGGCGAGCCGCGCCAGCACCGCCCGCTCGGCGCCCACGCAGAGGGCCGTCGCGCGATCGTCGAGCGGCCGGGTCGCCGCCTCGCCGCGCGATCCCCGCACCGACTCGATGGCCAGCGCGCCTTGCCCCGCCGCGGGCAGCGACAGCTCGATCGGCAGGACCTCCGTGACGTGCTGCTCCAGCCCGAGCCGCCGCAGTCCCGCGAGCGCCAGCACCACCGCGTCCAGCGGCCCCTGCGGATCGCCGACCGCCGGCCGCACTTCGACGCCGCCGCGCTGCACGGTGCCGCCCGTCGCGCGGGCGAGGCGGGTCTGCACGTTGCCGCGCACCGGGACGATCGCCAGATCGGGCCGCGCCGCGAGCAGCTGCACCGCGCGCCGCAACGAGCTGGTGCCCACCCGGGCGCCGCGCCGCAGCCGCTCGAAGGTACCGACGCCGGGCGCCACCAGCGCGTCGCGCGGGTCCTCCCGAGCAGGAAATGCGCTGAGGATGAACCGCTCCGGAACCGCGAAGGGCACGTCCTTCGCGCTGTGCACCGCCAGGTCCGCGCGCCCGTCCGCGAGCGCATTCTCCAGCTCCTTGACGAAGAGCCCCTTCCCGCCGGCTTCCGAGAGCGATCGGTCGAGGATGCGATCGCCCTCGGTGCTGAGCGGCAAGAGCTCGCAGGACTCCCCAAGCGCCGCGAGCCACTCTTGCACGCGCTTCGCCTGCCAGAGGGCGAGCGCGCTCTTGCGGGTAGCGATGCTCAGGGTCATCCCTTCCTCTTCAGCGGCAGCACCGCCCCCGGCGCGCGAGCAGGCTCCGGGTCGGGCTCCGGCGGCGGCTGCGGCGCGGACGAGACGGGGACATCATCGCCGCCCGAAGGGCGCACGGTGTCCCCTGGAGGAGGAACCGGAATCGGCACCGGCGAAGGACCCGGCTCCTCCAGCCCGAAGAGCGCCGCGGCGGCATCGCCCAGCGGCCCCTCGCCTGCCTCGGCGCGCAGCCGCGCGGTGGGCTGGTGCATGAGCTTGTTGACGATGGCGGCGGCCATCGCCCGCACGCTCTTCTGCTGCCGCTCGTCGAGCCCCTGCAGCGCGGAGAGCGTCTTCTCCAGTTCTGCCTTGGCGACCGACTCGGCGTGCGCGCGCAGCCGCGCCAGCACCGGCACGGCCCGCCGCTCGTGCGCGTGGGCGAGGAACGCGCGCAACTCCTCTTCGACGATCTGCTCGGCCTTGACCACCTGCGCCGCCCGCAGATCGCGGTTCTGCGCCGCCACCCGCTCGAGGTCGTCCATGTCGTAGACGTAGACGCTCTCCAGCTCGTTGGCGGCGGGCTCCACGTTGCGCGGCAGCGTCAAGTCGACGAGGAAGATGGGCCGGTAGCGGCGCGCCTTCAGGGCCTTCTGCATCAGCTCGCGGGTGATCAGGTGATGCTCGGCGCCGGTGGAGCAGATGGCCACGTCGGCGCGCTCGAGCAGCGAGGGCAACTCGGCCAGCGAGACGGCGATGCCGTCGACCTCTCGCGCCAGTTCCTCGGCGCGCTGCATGTTCCGGTTCGCGACCAGCAGCTCGCTCGCGCCTTGCGACTTCAGCTCTCGCGCCGCGAGCTGCGCCATCTCGCCCGCGCCGAGCAGCACCACCGAACGCCCCTCGAGGTTGCCGAGCAGCTTGTGCGCCAGCCGCACCGCGATGGTGCTCACCGATATCGCGCCGCGCGCGATCGCCGTCTCGGTGCGGACGCGCTTCGCCGCGCTCACCGCAGCGTCGATCGCGCGCCGGATCTGGGGACCCAGGGTGCCCGCGTCCTGCGCCTGCGCGGCGGCGTCCTTCACCTGCCCGAGGATCTGCGCCTCGCCCACCACCATGGAGTCGAGGCTGGCGGCCACCCGGAAGAGGTGGCGGGCGGCCTCTTCGTCGAAGCGGCAGAGGGCGTGCGGCGCGGCCACGGATCCCAGCTCGGTGAGCAGATCCTCGCCCACCGCCTTGCTCTCGGCGAAGGCAAAGATCTCGAAGCGGTTGCAGGTGGAGACCAAGAGCGCCTCCTGCACGCCGGGCAGCGCGCGAAGCTGCTTCATCTTCTGGCCGAGCTGCTCCACCGGCAGGGCGAGTTGCTCGCGCACCGCGATCGGCGCCTCCTTGTGCGAGAGCCCGACGCAGATGAAGGTCACGGCAAGAGACCTCCGGCCGCCACCGTTCCGTGCAGCGCCGGAGCCGTGAGCAGACCGACGTAGGCGCCCGCCAGGAGCACGAAGCCCGTGATCACCAAGAGAGCCACGCGCCGGCCGCGCCAGCCCGCGACCAGCCGCGCCTGGATCATGGTCGCGAACAGCGCCCACGCCAGGATGGCGAAGCCCTGCTTGGGCGCGAGCGGCAGCGTGGTCCCCGTGGCCTCGCGCGAGACCAGCGAACCGGTGGCGATGGCCAGCGAGAGGAAGACGAAACCCCACACCGCCAGCCGGTAGCCCGCCTTGTCGATCAGATCGAGCGACGGCAGCCGCGCGAAGAGCCGCCCGGGCCGTTTGCTCTTCACCTGCCGCTCGGAGGCGAGATAGAGCAGCGCCAGCCCGAACGCGAGCGCCAGCGCGGCCGTGCCCAGCGCCGCCGCGCCGACGTGGACGAAGAGCGCCAGCGAGTGCGTGATCTGCGGGGCCACCGCGCGCGCGCTCGACTTCACCAGATGAGCCGGCACCATCACCGCCACCGTGAACGGGGCCACGAATGCGCCGGCCACCGGGAGGTCCCAGCGCCAGTCGAGCAGCAGGTAGCCCGCCACCGTCGCGGCCGCGAGCAGGCTGAAGAGCTGGCCGCCCTTCCACCCTTCGGCCCCGAGGCCGATGGCCGCGAAGTTCGGTTCGCCCGGGATCACGAATGCGGCGAGATGGAGGGCGAGCCCCGCCAGCAGGAGGATGCGCCCCGCCTGCACCCAACGTCGCGACGGCCGCACCAGCCAGGTGAGGAACGCCGCCGCCCCCGCCGCGTAGGCGAGCAGCGAGATGTGCACCAGGATCGTGGCCATGGCCTACTGGAGGTTGTCGAGCAGGAACTGGGCCAGCATGTCCTGCTCGCCCGCGTTCTTCTCTTCCGCCTTGGCCGCGACCTGCGCGGCCGTCGGAGCGGGCTCCGGCTTTTGCGCGGCAGCCGGCGCCGCCTTCGGGACCGGCGGCGCCGAAGCCGCCGCCGCCCGGCGCAGCGCGTTCGCGTCGGCGAGGAAGCCCTGCTGCACCTGATAGGCGACCTCGCCCAGGATCACCGACTCCATGTAGTGCTCGGCGCCCATCTGCTTGAGCGCGTCGGTGGTCTTCACCTTCTGCAAGAGGCCCGCGGTATCGTCGCCCGCCTCCATCTTCATGAAGCGAACCGCGCTGGTGAGCGCGAAATCCTTGCCCTCGCCGAGGATGGTCAAGACGTTCCCGTCCACCTGGATGCGGCCCTGCTCCGACCACTTGTCGAGCACGCTCTGGGGGACGAACAGATAGTCGGCCATGTGAAGCTTTGCATCCTCGCGGCGCCTCCGTCATCTTAACCGGAAAGCGCGGTTTGTCCTCGACTGATACCAGCGCGAGGGGACCTGCGCAATCCGATTGACGGGCGGGCAGGCGAGCGGCAGTTTAAGAATTCTTCCGGAGGAATAGATCTGATGGCAAGCCAGGACGTGATGACCTTCACCGATGACAACTTCCAGGGCGAAGTGCTGGGCTCCTCCGAGCCGGTGCTGGTGGACTTCTGGGCGGCCTGGTGCGGGCCCTGCCGGGCCCTCGCGCCGCTCGTCGATCAGATCGCGATCGAGTACAAGGGCAAGCTCAAGGTGGGCAAGTTCGACGTCGACGCGAACCCGAACGTGACGCTGAAGTACGGCGTGCTGAGCATTCCCACGCTGCTGATCTTCAAGAACGGCCAGGTGGCGGAGACGATCGTCGGCGCGGTTCCCAAGGCCCGGCTCGACGCGATGGTGAAGCGCGCGATCTAGCGAGGTGCTTGTCGCCGGACTGAACTACATCGGCAGCAGCCGGACGTCGTATGCAGCGAGCTGCGGGTCGGCGCTGAGAAGCGACATCCGTTCGATCTGGGCCTGCGCCACCAGCATGCGGTCGAACGGTTCGCGGTGGTGTGGCGGCAGCGCTTCGATCCGCAGCGCGTGGGAGAGCTGGATGGGGAGCCCGAGGATACCGGACTGGGCCATTCGCCGCGGGACGTATTGTCCAGGCGATTGCGGTAGCCGGAGCTTGCCCAGCGCGTGCTTGATGGCGATCTCCCATGCGCTCGCCGACGAGAGGAAAAGAGCGTTGCCCCTGTCGGCGAGCAGCCCGAGCGTGCGCCGCGAGAGGCGCTCCGGCTCCGCCTGCAGCCAGAGAAAGACCTGCGTATCGAGCAGGATCCTCATCCCTCGAAGCCGCGCAGGATGGACCGCGGAAGGGGCGCGTTGAAGTTCGCGGGCACCTTGAACTTGCCCCGGTCGCGGCCGAAGACCCGGCTGCCGGCCTGGCGCTTGACCGGGACCAGCCGCGCCACCGGCCTGCCGGCCTTGGCGATGATGACTTCTTCGCCGTCGGCCGCGCGCTCGATCAGCCGCGAGAAATGCGTCTTCGCCTGGTGGATGTTGATCTTCATGCCCGGACCTTAGTCTAGTCCACAGCCTTAGTCCAGTTCACACGGATGGTACGACTCGCTAGAACATGAAGCGGCGCAGGCTGACGTTGAGCAGGATGCCGATTCCCAGCATGTCCGCGACCACGCTGGAGCCGCCGTAGCTGAAGAGCGGCAGCGGCACGCCC
>Ga0213851_1879219_pt1 | contig 10557 bp, 12 predicted proteins | sample ABR_2014_MetaT_FD_164455 | JGI IMG/M metagenome (GOLD analysis project Ga0213851, IMG submission 164455) | Metatranscriptome of freshwater sediment microbial communities from post-fracked creek in Pennsylvania, United States - ABR_2014... | ecosystem: Environmental > Aquatic > Freshwater > Creek...
CGCGCGGCACGTTCCCCGGCACGGTTTATCAGTTGGGCAATCTGATCGCGTCGGTGAATGCGGTGCTGCAGACCGGTGTGGCGGAGCGCACGGGCGGCAATTACGCCATTGCGCTTGCGGCGGTGGCGATCGGCGCGGCGCTCTACGCGCATTCACTGGAGGACAACTCGGACCTGCGGCTCCAGCTCCTCGACGTGATCCCGATGGCCATCGGCCTCGAGAAGGCCGGCGGAGAGTTTCACACGGTCTTCGCGCGCAACGCGGCGATCCCGAATGCCAAGGCCATCGACGCGACCACGTCGTACGACAACCAGACCGAAGTGGCGATGCGCATCTTCCAGGGCGACGCACCGCAGGTCTCGCACAACGAGCTGCTCGGCGACTTCCTCTTCAGCGGGCTCAGGCCCGGGCCCGCCGGGCAGGCGCGGCTCGAGATCACTTTCGACGTGAACATCGAGGGCATTCTCACCATGTCGGCGCGCGACCTGGACACCGGGAAGCAGATGAAGACCACGGTGCGGGTCACGCAGAACTGAGAGAGGCCGCAGGCTCCAGGCTGCAGGCTTCAGCAAAGCCGATCAGCGTTCCTTCGCGCGAGGCTCGGCCTGTTGCGCGCGCGGCGCGGTCTGCTGCGCGTGTGGGGCGGGCGGCGGCCGCGGCGTGCCCTGCGAACCGGGTTGGGTTTGCGGGGCCGGGCGAGGCAGGCCGCCTTGCCGGGGTGCCGGGACGCCTCCGAAGTAGATGGGGTGCGGCAAGCCACCTGGGCGCGGCCCCTGGGCGCTTCCGCCCTGCGGCGCCGCCTGGGGACGCTGCTGCGGCTGCGCGCGCGGCACCGCGATGGGCACGGTGCGCGGACGGTAGAACCCGACGCTGCCCGACGATGCCTGTGCGGAGTGCGCAGCGGGCACCTCGGTGACCGCCAGCGGTCTGATCTGGTGACCGACCGCCCGCTCGACCGCCCGGACGGGCGGCCCGGCGTGCGGACCGCGCGAAAGCTCCGGCAAGCCAAGCGCGATGGCCTGCGGCTGCGAGATCGCGTGCCGACGCACCGGCTCGAGGAAATGCTGGTTCGGCACGTACACCCACCGCGCCGGCTGCTGGTAGACGACTGCGCGCGGGCCCAGCGGACGCCAGCCGGCGTAGCCGTTCCCCCAGTTCCACGCCACCCACGCGGGCGCCCAGACCTGGCCCGGCAGCCAGATCCATCCGTCGGCGGTCCAGGCCCATCTGCCGTAGTGATAGACGGCCCATCCGAAGGGCTCCTCGCTGACCCACGCCCAGCCCGCGGCGGTCCACGCCCAGCGGCCGTACAGGTAGGGCTGCCAGCTGCCGCTCACGCGGGTGGGGCGCCAGACGTAGCCGTACTCGGGCGTGACGATCCACTCGCCGTTCCAGTCGAGCGCGCTGTCGTTGCGGAAGTCGTCGAAGTTGGGGCCCTGGTCGGGGGGCGCGTAATCCGGCGGCGCGTCGTAACCCTGATACGAGTCGTCGTCGCCCGGGTAATTCTGGGCGAAGGCGGGCGCGGCGGCGAGCAAGGCGGCGAGCAGGATGGTCTTCACGGGCAGCCTCCTTCTGCTTGGACGCGAGCTGGGCCGCCGTGTTCAACGCGCTAAGCGGTCTTCCGATCCTTCTCGAAGAGGAGCGTAGGCTCTTCGCCGCGCGTGATCACGCCCTCGCTGATCTTGCACTCCTTGATCGCATCCCGGTACGGCACATCGTACTGGATGTCCAGCATGGCGTTTTCCATGATCGCGCGCAGGCCGCGGGCGCCCGCCTTGCGCCGCATCGCCTCGTGGGCGATGGCGCGCAGCGCCTCCTTGGTGAAGGAGAGCTTCACCCGCTCCATCTCGAAGAGCTTCTGGTACTGCTTCACCAGCGCGTTCTTCGGCTGGGTGAGGATGGTGACCAGATCGTCCTCGGAGAGATCGTCCAGGGTGGCCAGCATGGGCAGGCGGCCGACGAACTCGGGGATCATGCCGAACTTGATCAGGTCCTGCGGCTCGATCATGGTCAGCATCTCGCCGACGCCGCGGTTGTCCTTGGGGAGCACGTTGGCGCCGAACCCCAGGCCCTTGTCGCCCGCGCGCCGCTTGATCAGGGTCTCGATCCCGTAGAACGCGCCTCCGCAGATGAAGAGGATGTTCGAGGTGTCGACCTGGATGTACTCCTGCTGGTTGTACTTCTTTCCCCCGCGCGGCGTGACGTTGGCCCGGGTGCCCTCGATGATCTTGAGCAGCGCCTGCTGCACGCCCTCGCCGCCCACGTCGCGGGTGGGGGACGGCGTGTCACCCTTGCGCGCGATCTTGTCGATCTCGTCGATGTAGACGATGCCGCGGGCCGCCTTCTCCACGTCGTAATCGGCGGCGTGGAGCAGGTTCTGGATGATGTTCTCGACGTCCTCGCCGACGTAGCCCGCCTCGGTGAGCGAGGTGGCGTCGGCGATGGTGAAGGGCACGTTGAGGAACCGCGCCAGCGACTGGGCCAGGAGCGTCTTGCCCGACCCGGTGGGCCCGAGCAGCAGGATGTTCGACTTCTGCAGCTCGACGTCCGTGTCGCCCTGCTGCCGCGCCGCCTGCATGCCGGGCCGCTGGCGCGGGGGCTTCTTGGAGTAGATGCGCTTGTAGTGATTGTAGACGGCGACCGCGAGGATCTTCTTGGCGCGGTCCTGCCCGACCACGTAGTCGTCGAGGAAGGTCTTGATCTCCACCGGTGCCGGCAGGGCCACCGCGGGGCGGTTTTCCTCCCTCTCGCTCTCCTCGGCGATGATGTCGTTGCAGAGCTTGATGCACTCGTCGCAGATGTAGACGGTGGGGCCGGCGATCAGCTTGCGGACCTCCCGCTGCCCCTTCCCGCAGAAGGAGCAGGAGAGATTTCCGTGGTGGCTGTCCTTCCGGCTCATGCTACCTCCTGCGGGCAAGTCTACGCGCGGCCCTGCCACACGAGCAACCTTCTCCACTCCAACCTGGAAAGTATAGAGTATGGGCGGATTGCGCCAGAATCAGGCGGCAGGCGGCTCATCGGCTGCCGAATCCTTCCGGGCGCGTCACCACCGAGGGAGCGTGCAGGGCGATCTGTTCGAAATCATCGCCGAGCGGGCGCTGGTGGTGGGGGTCATCTGCCGCGACAACCTGGACCGCCCCAAGACTTGAAGGAGACGTTCGCTCTCCTGCTCGCATACGACGGCGCCGCGTTCCGCGGCTGGCAGAAGCAGCCCGGCATGCCGACGGTGCAGCAGGCGCTCGAGGATGCGCTGCGGGCGCTCCTCGGAAAGCGCTACGCCATCCACGGCGCCTCGCGCACCGACGCGGGCGTACACGCGCTGGGGCAGGTGGCTTCCCTGCAGTGCGGGCGCGGGCCCGACTTCTCCGCGCTGCAGCTTCCGCTGGCGCTGCGGCTCCTGCGCTGGGCGCGCGCGTCGCCGTCGTTTCACGCCCGCGCGTCGGCGGTGGGGAAGAGGTACCGCTACCAGCTTTCAAATTTTGTACAAATTGGTCGGACCCCGAGTCCCACTTTGGGACCCCCGCCGACCGGAGATTTTGTACAAATTGGTCGGACCCCCGACTGGGACCGGGCGCGCGCGGCGATGCGCGGGCTCGACGGCCTTCCGGATCTCTCCGGGCTCTGCTCGCCCTCCAAGGCGCACAAGCCGGCCCCGCCGCTGACGCCCTGGTCCCTCGACGATGCGGGCGTGCTCGAGGTCGAGGGAACGGCGTTCCGCAAGCACCAGGTGCGCAACCTCGCCGGCCACTTGGCCGCGGTGGCCTTGGGCCTGGCCGCGCCCGAGTCGTTGCGCGAGCTTGCGCAGAGAAAGAGGCCGTGGATGGGAGCGACTGCCCCATCGAACGGCCTCACCTTGGTCCAGGTCTTCTACCCTGCGGAGATCGATCCCTTCCGAGAGGCACCAAGCCCGCGGCTTCATTGAGCCGCCCGCTGCGAAACGGCTCCAGATCGAGGGAGACGAACTTGAAGCCGGCGGCCTTCAGCGCCTCGCTCGCGGCGGCGCGGACGCTGAGGAGGCGATCGATCTCGCCCTCGCCCACCTCGATGCGCGCGATCTCCCCGTGATAGCGCACGCGAAACTCGCGCAGTCCCAAGGCGCGCAGCGCCATCTCGCTGCGGGCGAGCTGCGTGAGGCGCTCCTCCGTCACCTCGGTGCCGTAGGGAATTCGCGAGGAGAGGCAGGGCTGCTGCGGCTTGTCCCAGGTGGGCAGGCCCAGCTCCCGCGAGAGCGCGCGGATCTCCGCTTTGGTCAGCCCCGCCTCCGCGAGCGGCTGCACGATGCGGTGCTCGTCGGCGGCCAGGAGGCCCGGGCGGTAATCGCCCAGCTCGTCGGCGTTGGTGCCGGAGACCACCCACGCAAGGCCCAGCCCGCGCGCCTCCGCTTCGGCCAGCGAGTAGAGCTCGGTCTTGCAGAAGTAGCAGCGGTTGACCGGGTTCTTCGCGTAGCGCGGATCCTCCAGCTCGGCGGAGCGCACCTCGACGTGCCGGACCTTGAGCAGCCGCGCCACTTCGCGCGCGCCCTCCAGCTCGTCGGGCGCCACCGCCGGCGAGAGCGCGGTGAACGCGACGGCCTTGTCGCCCAGCGCCTCCACTGCAAGCGCGAGCAGCAGCGCGGAATCTACCCCGCCCGAGTAGGCGACCAGCGCGCTCCCGAGGCCGCTCAGGCGCGCGAGCGCCGCATCGCGCTTCGAATGGAGCGAAAGCATCGCCGCTGTGTAGCGAGGGCGCGTGCGGGGGTCAATGCCTGCGCGCGACTCCGGCCGCCGCCGGGCGTCCCCGAGCCCGGGCGGCGGCACAGGAGCCGTTGGCGAAATACGCCAACGCGCTTCTAGCGCTTGCGCTTGCCGCCAGCCGCCAGACGCGGACGGTCCGCCCGGGCGGTGCGCGCAGCAGCCTGCTTGCGCGAGGGCGCCAGGCGCTGCGCCTTGGCCGGCTTCGACGAGCGCTTGGGCGCGGGCAGCTTCACGAGGCGCGGCTTGGGAAGCGGCTTGTGGGCGGCCTTGGCCGGCTTCTCGACCTTGGCAGGCGCCACCTTCAGCTCCACGCGCCTCGACGGCGCCGCGCGCGCCTGGAGCTTGGGCCGGCCCCTCATCGCAGCGACCGACGGATCGAGCAGCCGCTGCGCCACGAGCTGGCCCAGGATGTGCTCGACCGCCTCGTCCACCGTGTGCTTCGAAGTGTCGATCACCACTTCAGGATGGGACGGCGGCTCATATGGCTCGGTGATGCCCACCAGCGTCTTCAGGTCGCCCGCGAGCGCCTTCTTGTACTTCCCGGTCCGGTCGCGCTGGATCAGCGTCTCGGTGGGGCACTCGACGAACACTTCGGCGAAGCGCCCGATCTGCCGGCGCGCCTCTTCGCGCGTTTCGCGATAAGGGCTCTCGATTGCCGACTGGAAGATGATACCCCCGCCCCGCGTCACCAGCTTGCACACCCAGGCCAGCTTGCGGGCCTCGGCGTTGCGCTCGTCCTTGGTCCCGGCGTTGCCGATGCCCAACATCTGCTCGACCTCGGCGCCGTCGAGAACCTCAACGATTTTCCCAAGTCGGCGCAGGCGGTTGGCGAGGCCCTGGGCGAGCGTCGACTTGCCGGCCCCGCTCATGCCGGTCCACCAGACCGTGAATCCGCTCGACGAAGCGCCAAGAGTCATGAGTTTCGCCTGCCCCCCAGTAAAAATTCGGCGCACAATACTCGGACGCCCCCGCGGTGGCAAGGAATATGCTGTATAACTTCTTTTCACACCCTAAAAATTACCTGATTCCGCCGACTTCTTCTTCAAGGAAATCCTGTCTCCCCCCGTCCCAGGTAAAGAGCTTGGCGCCATCGACAGTTCCTGAACGCACTGAAACGACCAGATACCGGACACCCGGCCAGAGCGGCTCATCACCGTCTCCCAGCGCCACACGCCGGTCTTCCATGGAGAAATATGCGCCCACTTCGGGGTGCGAGTGGACGATGGCGTACAAGCGACCACCCGCCCGCTCGGCCGCGTCCATCGCGGCGAGCAGCGCTTTTGGATCCATCACATATCCGTCAAGGCCGGTACGGCCGCTGGTCCTGGCAGCCTCCGCGGTCCCAGCGATGTTTGCAATCGGCGCGAACGACAAAGCTCCAGCGGCGTCCTCGAGCACGAGCCCGCAACCCTCAGCTGGGTAGCACGCACGCAGGTGCGCAGCGATCTCTGGAAGGGGCAGCGAGGCTTTCATGTCGCGGGCGGCAGATAGCGGTCTGCCCGATCCGGAAAGAGCGTCACCACCACGCCGCGCTCGCCTCGCTCCGCCAACTCGCGCGCCACGCGCAGCGCGCCCACGGCCGCCGCGCCCGCGCTGTGGCCTGCGAGCATGGCTTCGTCGCGCACCAGCCGCTCCGCCATGTCCCAGCCCTCGTCGGTCGGGATCGACAGCTTCCGATCCAGCTCCGCCTCCTTATAGATCCGCGGCACGATCGACGACGGCATGTGCTTGAGCCCCTCGAGCCCGTGCAGCGCCTCGGCGGGCTCCACCGCGATCGACTGGATGCGCGGGTTGCGCGCCTTCAGGCCGCGGCCCGTGCCCATCGCCGTCCCGCCGGTCCCGATGCCGAGCACGACATGCGTGACGCGGCCCTGGGTCTGCTCCCAGATCTCGCGCGCCGTGCCCAGCTCGTGCGCGCGCGGGTTTGCTTCGTTGGAGTACTGGTCCGCGTAGAGCCACCGCTCCGGCTCCTCGGCGGCCAGCTTGCGCGCCATGCGGATGGCGCCGTCGGACTGCTCCATCGGATCGCTGAAGATCAACCGAGCGCCGAACGCCCTGGCGATGCGCCGGCGGGCTTCGCTCACGTTCTCGGGCATCACCAGCGCCACCGGCACCCGCAGCGCCGCGCCGATCCAGGCGTACGCGATGCCGGTGTTGCCGCTGGTCGAGTCGAGCAGCGTGCGCCCGGGCCGCAGTTCCCCGCGCGCTGCCGCCTCGCGAAAAATCTGCGCGGCCGCGCGATCCTTCACGCTGCCGCCGGGATTGCACCACTCGAGCTTGGCATGGATCTCGACGCCCGCGGGCTCCAGCGAGCGCAGCCGCAAGAGCGGCGTGTTGCCGACCGCCTCGACCAGCGACTCGAGGATCACTCCCGGGCGCCTCGCGCGATGGCCCGCATCAAGTCGAGCGCGGCCTGCGCGCCGTTCATCGCGCTCTCGGCGGGGCCGTTGCCCTCGGGCGGCGACACCTCGAGCTGGAGCGGAGGTGCCTCGAGCGAGAGCCACGGCCCCAGCGCTTGGAGCTCCGCGGCCCAGGACGCCACGTCCACGGCGAGCCGCCCCACCCCGCTCGCCGCCAGATAGCGCGCCGCCCAGAGCGCCGCGGCCCCCCGCCCGCGGACGCGCACCCCGGCCGCGAGCAGCCGCTCCTGCCCCTCGCCGCCGAAGCCCTCGAGGATCAGGTGGCGCGAGTAGCGTTCCTGTTGCTCCGCGCTCAGCTCCATCTACCCTCCGGCGATGGCCGGCACGATGGTGAGCCGGTCGCCCTCTTTCAGCGCCGTGCCGAGTCCCTGTGCGTGGCGCACGTCCTCGTCGTTGCGAAAGAGGTTGACGTACCGGCGCAGCGCGCCCTTGTCGTCGAGCAGCTTGTCCTTGATGGCGGGATACTTGCGCGACAGCTCCTCGAGCGCCGCCTGGACTGTGGCCGCGTTCTCGACCGCCACCTCGCCCTGGTTGGCGGTGAGCGGACGGAGCGGAGCGGGGATCTTCACGGTGACGGGCATTTCGGTTCCTCCGGCCCCTAGGATGCCACGCGACGGCAAGCGGCGCAGGCGGGATCGGGCTTTACGTTCAGTGGACGCTGGGTTCCCCGCAGGGCGTCCCAGCGGTACAGGACCCCCGGTTCGGCGCCCGCGAAAGAAAAATTAATTTTTTTTTCGTCCAGCAGTTGCAGGGCGGCGCGGGCCATGGCCGCGCCCACCACGCCGCACAAAGGGGCGAGCACGCCCGCCTCCGCGCAGGCGGGTACCGCTCCGGCGGGCGGCGGGCCTTCGAACAGGCAGCGCAGGCACCCCGTACGCCCCGGCAGGATGGTGAGCAGCTGGCCGGTCCAACCCAGCGCCGCGCCGTGCACCAGCGGGATCCCGCGCGCCAGCGCCTCGTCGTTGGCGCAGAAGCGGGTCTCGAAGTTGTCGGTGCCGTCGATCAGGATGTCCGCCTCTTCAAGCAGGGCCGGGGCGGTCGAGGCGTCGAAGCGGGCGACGCGCGCCTCGAACTTGATCGGGCGGAGATCGGAACCGAGCCTGCGCGCGGCCGCCTCCGCCTTGAAAAGGCCGACATCGGAATCCGCGTAGAGGATCTGCCGCGCCAGGTTCGATCGATCGACCCGGTCCGGATCGACGATCAGGAGCCGCAGCTCCAGGTTCCGCTCACTCGCTTCTTCCGTGAGCGCGAGAGCCGCGGGACATCCGAGGCCGCCCGCGCCGAGGAGCACCGCGGTCTTCACGGCGCCGTCTCGATGCTGAACTCGCGCTCGCCCGGGGCGGTGAGGAGCGCGACTCCGCCGTTCTCGCGGGCGTAGACCGCCGCGGCGGCGCCCGCGTGGCTGGCCAGCAGGCCCAGTTCCCGGGCCACCCGCCTGCGCGCCTCGGAAGCCGCCGCGCGCCTCACCGGCACGCGCTCGACGCCGGGCGCCAGCAAGATCTCGCGGGGCAGATCGGGCAATTCCTCGTCCGCGGCGACCAGCGCGACCCCGCGCACCGCAGGCCATTTTTCGCGCAGCGCCGACAGCGCGCCGAGCAGCGCCGCTCGCTCTCCCGCCGGGCAGACGAGGAGCCGCGGAGGCGCGGACAGATCGGCCAGCAACTCCGCGCCCAACGTGCGCGCGAACACCGGCGCCGCGGCGTCCGAATCGAGCGGCGGCAGCGTCGGCTCCGCCGCCTTGTCGAGACGCGCGCCCCAGAGCTTGAGCCCCTCGCGCATCTCGTGGGTGAATACGCCCCGTGGCAGGACTGCGAGCCGCACGCCGCTCGCCTGCGCCCACCAGGCCGCGGCGAGGGCGGCATTGCCCGACGCCTCGACGACCGCGGTCCCCCCGCGCTGACTCCAGAGCACGGCCGCGCGCCCGGCGGTGCCGCCGCTGGGCAAGAGGAGGTCCAGCTTGAGCAGCGCCTCGCCCCAGCGCAAGAGCGGCGTCGGGCGGGCTATGTTGTCGGCAGGCTCGGACACGGCCGGAGCCTAGACTAAATGGCCCGGCGGGTGTCGCGCATCGCGGTCCGCGCCGGTTTGCTCCTGCCGCTCCCCGGCTGCTATCGTCGCTGCCGTGAGTGACACGTCCGCCGCGGTCCTGGGCAGCGCCCGCGCTGGACCTGAGCCGCGCGGCGGGCTCTTTCCGGGCCGCAGCGAGAGGAGCGGCTCCAGCGGCGTCTTCAGCGACGACCGCTTCCTCACCCGCGCCCGCGCGCTCTTCTACGCCCGGCTCGCCTTCCTGGTGCTGGGGCTCGGCGTCATCGGCGTGCCGGCCTGGTCGCAGGCGTTCGGGGTGGGCGGGCCCGGCGCGTACGCCATCTATCTCGTGATGGTCGCGTACAGCGCGGCCAACTACGTCTTCCTCCCCAAGAAGCGCATCGGCCGCGTGCTCACCTTCGTCACGCTCTGCGCCGACCTCTGCGTCCTGGTCTGGCTGGTGAGCGTGACCGGCGGCCTGCGCAGCCCGCTGCTCGCGGCGCAGCTTCTCTTCACCACCCTCTTCGTGGTGCTCTTCCCGACGCCGCTCGCGGTGGTGCCGCCGTTCCTCACCTTCCCCGCCGTCGCCAAGTTGGATCAGCTCCTGGGTGGCCACGCGGTGGTGCAGATCGATATCTTCATCCTGCTCTGGTACTCGGCCATCAACTGCATCCTGGTCTACGTGATGGTCTACCTGAACGAGCGCGACCGGATGAAGCACCGCGAGCTGAACAAGCTCTCCCGCGCGGTGCGCGAGATGGCCATCGTCGAGGAGCGCAACCGCCTGGCGCGCGAGATCCACGACGGCCTCGGCGGCGTGCTCTCCAGCGTGGCGATCCAGAGCGAGTACCTGCTCAACATGATCGACGGCAGCGAAGTCCGCTCGCGCCTGCAGGGCACCGACGAAGCGCGCGCCGCCATCCTGCCCACCATCCGCAAGGAGCTCTCCGATCTGCACAGCGCCGCCGAGGACTCGATGGACGAGCTGCGCCGCTCCCTGCGGATGATGAAGGAGGACTTCGATCTGGTGGCGACGCTCTCCGACTACTGCAAGCTCGCCTCGGGACGGCACCGGCTCGACGTCCGCTTCAGCCGGCTCGGACGCGAGCGCAGCGTGGGCCCCGAGAGCTCGCTGGCCCTCTTCCGCGTGCTTCAAGAATCGATCACCAACGCGAGCAAGCACTGCGGCAAGGGCACGGTGGTCGACGTCGCGCTGACGTTCACGCCGGGCCACGCCTCGCTGCAAGTGAAGGATCACGGCAAGGGCTTCGCGCTGCCCGCCGATGTGAGCGCGCTCAGCCGCGACGGGCACTACGGCCTCGCCAACATGCGCGAGCGCGCCAACAAGGTTGCAGGACAGATCCGGATGACGTCCGAACCCG
>Ga0213851_1503031_pt1 | contig 10547 bp, 7 predicted proteins | sample ABR_2014_MetaT_FD_164455 | JGI IMG/M metagenome (GOLD analysis project Ga0213851, IMG submission 164455) | Metatranscriptome of freshwater sediment microbial communities from post-fracked creek in Pennsylvania, United States - ABR_2014... | ecosystem: Environmental > Aquatic > Freshwater > Creek...
CGGGATAGTAGAGCAGGCCGTTCAGCTCCTCGAAGACCGGCAGCACCGACTTGCGCGACACCGAAGTCCAGCAGCCGAAGACGGCGGCCACCTTGTCCTGGGTGAGGAGCTGACGCGCCTTCTCGGCGAAGAGCGGCCAGTTGGACGCGGGGTCGACCACCACCGGCTCGAGCTTCTTTCCCAGCACGCCTCCTTTGGCGTTGATCTCCTCGATGGTCATCAAGGCGACGTCCTTGAGCGAGGTCTCGCTGATCGCCATCGTTCCCGAAAGCGAATGGAGAATGCCGACCTTGATCGTCTCCTCGGCGCGAGTGGTGCGCGCGGCGAGCACGAGCGACGCAAACGCGACTGCTGCGAGCTTGAAGCTCTTGGTCATGTTGTCCTCTCCTTGGGGCTGTGCGGAAGGTCACACTGCAGTGCAAACGTCGTGCGCCGCCGGGCGAGCGCCGTTTCACTGGACGGCGGAGTTCGTGCGCCGGGAAAAACCAGACGTATTTGTATGAATCGACATACGGGGCGCCGAAAACGTACGGATCGAGCGACCCGGGCGCGCCCGCGATTCGGCGCGCGGCCGTGCGCCGCAACCGCCTGCCGCCGCGCGCGAGGCGACAATTTCGGCGTTTTCGATCCACGAAGCTACAGACTTGTCGCGATCGCGCAGGGCGGGCGCATTCATGGCTGGCCATCACGGTCGAAAAGCTGCGTAAAGGCGAAAGTTTGCAAAATAAGTTGACATGATGCCCGGCTCGGCCTTACCGATACCGCCCATGACGCAGCAGCCCCACGGCGCTTCACGCATTGCCGCTCCCGCGCCGGGGCTGCGCGAAGATTCGTCCGCTCTGCTCGTCATCGTCCTCGTCGGCCTGCTTCCGCTTATTAGCGAGGGGTGCGGGCCGCCGTCCTGACCGAGGAAGAATCCGGAAGGAACCTGGCCCCCGCACCCAACCTGGTGCGGGGGCTTTTTTTTTCAACCCGAGGTCCGCATGTCGAACGCAGTCGCCATTCAGGAAACGCCCGACCCGGCTCAGAAGACCGGCGCGCAGCTCGTCTGGGAAGCGCTGGTCCGCGAGGGAGTCGAGGTGGTCTTCGGCTATCCCGGCGGCGCCATCATGCCGACCTACGACGCGATGCCCGCCTATCCCGTGCGGCACGTGCTGGTCCGGCACGAGCAAGGCGCCGCGCACATGGCGGACGGCTACGCGCGCGCTTCCGGCAAGGTCGGCGTGGCGATCGCCACCTCCGGCCCGGGGGCGACCAACCTGGTCACCGGCATCGCCACCGCGATGATGGATTCGTCGCCGATGGTCTGCATCACCGGCCAGGTCGGCTCGACGCTCCTCGGCAGCGACGCGTTCCAGGAGATCGACATCACCGGCATCACCCTCCCGATCACCAAGCACAACTACCTCGTCACCCGCGCCGAAGACGTCGCGCCCGTCCTGCGCGAGGCATTTCACATCGCGCGCTCGGGGCGGCCGGGGCCGGTGCTGGTGGACATCACCAAGGACGCGCAGCAGGGAAAGGCGCGCCTCGAGGAGGGACCAGCGCCGCGGCAGCGCAAGCCGCACTACGCGCCGGAGTTGGCCTTGCGCCGCGCCGTCGCGCTGATCGATGCCGCCGAGCGCCCGCTGATCCTGGCAGGGCAGGGCGTGCTGAAGGCGGAGGCGAGCGAGCTCTTGCTTCAGTTCGCGGAGAAGGCCGGGATCCCGGTGACCGCCACGCTGCTGGGTTTGGGCGGCTTTCCCGCCTCGCACCCGCTCTCGCTGGGGATGATGGGCATGCACGGCGAGGCCTGGGTGAACAACGCGATGCAGGAAGCGGATCTGCTGATCGCGCTGGGCATGCGCTTCGACGATCGCGTCACCGGCAAGCTTGCGACCTTCGCCGTGAACGCGAAGAAGATCCATGCGGAGATCGATCCCGCGGAGATCAACAAGAACGTCCGCGCCGACGTCGCGCTGCAAGGGGATCTGCGCCGCACCCTCGAGCAGCTGTTCCCGGCGGTGCGGCAGCGCCAGCGCCCCGCATGGCTGGAGCGGATCGTGGCGCTCAAGGCCGATTGCACCCGCCGCGACGTGCAGGCGCTCCCCGAGGACGGAAAGCTGCTCGCGCCGCACGTGCTGCACGATCTCTGGCGGCTGACCGAGGGCAAGGCGCTGGTGGTGACCGACGTCGGCCAGCACCAGATGTGGGAAGCGCAGTACTACAAGCACGACCGTCCCCGATCGCTGATCACCTCCGGCGGGCTGGGCACCATGGGATTCGCGCTGCCGGCCGCGATCGGCGCCCGCTTCGCGAGGCCCGCCGACGAGATCTGGGTGGTGGTCGGCGACGGCGGCTTCCAGATGACCTCGTGCGAGCTGACCACCTGCGCGCAGGAGGGGCTCAAGGTCAACGTCGCCATCATCAACAACGGCTACCTGGGCATGGTGCGCCAGTGGCAGGAGTTCTTCTACGGCCGCCGCTACGTGGCGACGCCGCTGAAGAGCCCGGACTTCGTCATGCTGGCGCAGGCGCACGGCCTCTGCGGACTGCGGGTGACCCGCAGGGACGAGATCGCGGCCGCGGTCGCGCGCGCGCGGAGCGAGCCCGGCACGGTGGTGATCGATTTCCGCGTCGAGCAGGAGGAGTCCGTCTATCCGATGGTCCCGGCCAACACCGACCTGCGCGAGATGATCCGCCGCCCGTTCGAGGAGGAAGGATGAGCCACGAGTCCGCCTTCACCGTCCCGCCGGCCCGGCGCATCTCGCGGACCTTGGTCGCCTACGTGGAGGATCGCCCGGGCGTACTCAACCGCGTGGTCTCGCTGTTCCGCCGCCGCGGCTTCAACATCGACTCGCTCACCGTCGGCCGCACCGAGCGCGCCGGCATCTCGCGCCTGACGGTGGTGGTCCAGGCCGACGACGACACCGCGCCCAGGCTGGAAGCGAACCTCTACAAGCTCGTCGACGTGGTCCACGTCGAGGACCTCACCCGGTCGCCGGCGGTGACCCGCGAGCTGGCCTTCGTCAAGGTGCGGGCGTCGCCGGAGCGCCGCTCGGAGCTGCTCCAGCTCTGCGAAGCCTTCCGCGCGCGGGTGGTCGACGTCGCGCCGGCCTCGATCATCGTCGAGGCCACCGGCGCGCAGGACAAGCTCGACGGGCTGATCGAGGTGCTCCGGCCATTCGGCATCCTCGAGATGGTGCGCACCGGCGCGGTGGCGATGGCCCGCAGCGCGCCGCCGATTCCTTTCCCAGACGCAACGGAGGTTGGCACATGACGGAACGGGTCCAGGTGTTCGACACCACTCTGCGCGATGGCGAGCAGGCCCCGGGCGCGAGCATGGATTTGGTGAGGAAGCTCTCCGTCGCGCGGGCCCTCGCGCAGCTCGGAGTGGACGTGCTCGAGGCCGGCTTTCCGGTGGCGTCGCCGGGCGACTTCGAAGCGGTCCAGGCCATCGCCCGTGAGATTCAGGGTCCGCTGATCTGCGCGCTGGCCCGCGCCGAGCGGAACGACATCGAGGCCGCGGTGAAGGCGCTCTCCCCGGCTCCGCGCCGGCGGGTGCACGTCTTCCTCGCCACCAGCCCCATCCACCGCGAGCACAAGCTCAAGATGTCGCGCGAGCAGGTGGTGCGTCTCTCCAGCAGCTCGATCGCGTACGCGCGCGAGCGCTGCGAGGACGTGGAGTTCTCGGCCGAGGACGCCGCGCGCACCGAACCGGACTTCCTCGCCGAGGTGGTGGAGCGCGCCATCGAGGCCGGGGCGGGCACCATCAACATCCCGGACACGGTCGGGTACGCGGTGCCCGCGCAGTTCGGCGAGCTGATCGGCTTCCTGCGGCGCAAGGTCCGCGGCATCGAGCGGGTGGTGCTCAGCGTGCACTGCCACGACGACCTGGGCCTGGCGGTGGCGAACTCGCTGGCCGCGCTGCAGGCCGGCGCTCGCCAGGTGGAGTGCACCGTCAACGGCATCGGCGAGCGCGCCGGCAACTGCTCTCTCGAAGAGCTGGTGATGGCCATCCGCACGCGCAGCGACTACCTGGGGTTGCACACCGGCATCCGCACGCAGAACCTCTGCGCCGCGAGCCGGGTGGTCGCCGCCGCCACCGGCTTCCAGGTCGCCCGCAACAAGGCGGTGGTCGGACAGAATGCGTTCGCGCACGAAGCCGGCATCCACCAGCATGGGATCATGCAGCACGCGCAGACGTACGAGGTGATGCGCCCCGAGGACGTCGGCTTCAAGAGCACCAGCCTGGTGCTCGGCAAGCACAGCGGCCGGCACGCCCTGGCGGCGCGGCTGCGCGAACTCGGGCACCAGCTCGAGCCTGCGCAGATCGACCGCGTGTTCGAGGAGCTGAAGAAGCTCGCCGACAAGAAAAAGGAGATCTACGACGGAGATCTCGACGCGCTCCTGGTCGGCCTCTTCCACAACGGCAACGGACGCGCCGGGCGGTGGCAGCTCGTCAGCCTGAACGCAAGCAGCGGCACGGGCACGCTGCCCAGCGCGGCGGTCTCGCTCCAGCGCGCCGACGGCCGCAAGGTCGAGGAGGCCTGCACCGGCGACGGCCCGGTGGACGCGGTCTTCAAGTGCATCGAGCGGATCACCGGCGTGAACGCGCGGCTCGCCGACTTCCAGATCAAGAGCGTGACCGAGGGCGGGGACGCGCAGGGCGAGGTGGTGGTGGTGGTCGAGCACGAAGGACGCAACTACCGCGGCCGCGGGCTCTCCACCGACATCGTGCTGGCCAGCGCCGAGGCCTACCTCGAGGTGGTGAACCGCATCGCCAGCGGGCGCCTGCCGCGCAAGGCCGCGCCCGAACCAGAGGTGATCTGTGGCGCAGTCTAGCAGCGCGCCCGGTGGCGCGCGCTGTGCCGCAGGCGCCGCGCCGGTGGACGGGCCGAAGCGGCCTGAGCCACCGCGCACGCTCTTCGCCAAGGTCTGGGACGCGCATGTGGTCCGGCCGGAGACGGCGGAGGCACCGGCGGTGCTCTACGCCGATCTGCACCTGGTCCACGAGGTGACTTCTCCGCAGGCGTTCGCGGCGCTGCGGGAGCGAGGGCTGCGCGTCCGCCGGCCGGAGCGCACGGTGGCGACGATGGACCACTCGACGCCCACGCTGCCGCGCGCGCGAGGGCGCTTCCCGTTCGCGCATGCCGACGCCGAGGAGCAAGTGCGGACGCTTCAGCAGAACTGCGCCGAGCAGGGCATCGAGCTGCACGCGCTCGGCGACGAAGGGCAGGGCATCGTGCACGTGATCGGGCCGGAGATGGGCCTCACCCAGCCCGGCATGACGGTGGTGTGCGGGGACAGCCACACCGCCACGCACGGAGCGTTCGGCGCGCTGGCCTTCGGCATCGGCACCACCGAGGTGGCGCACGTGCTCGGCACGCAGTGTCTTCTGCAGCGGCGCCCGCTGACGCTGGAAGTGCGCATCGACGGCAGCCTCGCGGCGGGCGTCACCGCCAAGGACGCGATCCTCGCCGTGATCGCCCGCCTCGGCGTGGGCGGCGGGACGGGGCACGTCATCGAGTACACCGGCGCGGCCGTCCGCCGCTTCTCGATGGAGCAGCGGATGACCCTCTGCAACATGTCGATCGAGGCGGGCGCGCGGGCCGGAATGGTGGCGCCCGACGAGACCACCTTCGCCTATCTCGAGACCCGCCCGCGCGCGCCGCAGGGGCGAAGCTTCGACGCGGCGGTCGAGCGTTGGCGGAAGCTCCCGGGCGAGGAGGGCGCGCGCTTCGATCGAGCGCTGCGCATCGACGGCTCGTCGCTCGCGCCGATGATCACCTGGGGCACCGACCCGGGCACCGCCATCGCCGTCACCGACCCGGTGCCCGCCGACGCGTCCGAGCGCGTGCTGCGCACCATGGGCGTGAGGCCGGGCGTGCCGCTCCTCGGTCAGAAGATCGACGTGGTCTTCGTCGGAAGCTGCACCAACGGCCGCCTCGAGGATCTGCGCGCGGCGGCTTCGGTGCTGCGCGGCCGCAAGGTGGCGGCGGGCGTGCGCGCGCTGGTGGTGCCCGGATCGCAGCGGGTCAAGCGGGCCGCGGAAAGCGAGGGCCTCGATCGCGTCTTCCTCGACGCGGGCGCCGAGTGGCGAGAGCCGGGCTGCTCGATGTGCATCGCCATGAACGGCGACGCGCTCGCGCCCGGGCAGGCCGCGGTGAGCACCAGCAACCGCAACTTCGAGGGCCGGCAGGGCAAGGGCGGGCGCACGTTCCTCGCCAGCCCGCTCACCGCGGCAGCCGCGGCCGTGCGCGGCGCGATCGCCGATCCGCGCGAGGTGCTCCGATGATCCCGTTCACCACCCTCACCGCGCGCACGGTGGTGGTGCCGCAGGCCAACATCGACACCGACCAGATCATCCCGGCGCGGTTCTTGCGCACCACCTCGCGCGAGGGGTTGGGCGCCGCGCTCTTCGCCGACCGGCCCGAGTTTCTCCGCGGGCAGGAAGGCGCGGTGCTGGTGGCGGGACCGAATTTCGGCTGCGGCTCCTCGCGCGAGCACGCTCCCTGGGCGCTGCTCGACCGCGGCTTCCGAGCGGTGGTGAGCCCGCGGATCGCAGACATCTTCCGCGGCAACGCGCTCAAGAACGGGCTCTTGCCCATCGAGCTGGACGACCCCTACCTCCTCAGGAATCCGGGCTGCGAGATCGCGATCGACCTGGCCGCCTGCACGGTCGCCTTCGACGGCCGCACCGAACGATTCACCATCGATCCCTTCGCCCGGCGCTGCCTCTTGAGCGGGCTCGACGAGCTGGGCTACCTGCTCTCGGCGGAGCCCGACATCGCCGCCTTCGAGGCAAATCGATGAGCGCTCTGGTCGCCATCCTGCCCGGCGACGGCATCGGGCCTGAAGTGACCGCGCAGGCGGTGCGGGTGCTGCAGGCCGTCGGCGGCGTCGACCTGCACGAAGGGCTGATCGGCGGCAGCGCCATCGACCGCACCGGCTCGCCGCTTCCGGATGCGACGGTCGCACTCTGCCGCGACGCGGAGGCGGTTCTTCTCGGCGCGGTGGGCGGCCCGCGCTGGGGCCCGGGGGCCCCGGTGCGGCCGGAGCAGGGGCTGCTCGGCCTGCGGCAGGCGCTCGGCCTCTTCGCGAATCTGAGACCCGCGTCGATCCACCCGCGCCTGCTCCCCGCGTCGCCGCTCAAGGCCGAGGTGCTGCGCGGGGTCGACGTGCTGATCGTGCGGGAGCTGACCGGCGGAATCTACTTCGGAGATAAGCGCCGCGGCCCCGATTGGGCCGAGGACCTCTGCCTCTACACCGCTGCCGAGGTTGCTCGCGTGGTCCGCGTCGCCGCGCGCCTTTCGCAGGGCCGCCGCAAGCGGGTGACCTCGGTGGACAAGGCCAACGTGCTGGAGACCTCCCGCCTCTGGCGCGAGGTGACGACGCAGGTGATGACGGACGAGTTTCCCGACGTGCAGCTCGAGCACCAGCTGGTCGATTCCTGCGCGCTCAAGCTCGTGCAGCAGCCGTCGGCCTTCGACGTCGTCGTCACCGAGAACCTCTTCGGCGACATCCTCACCGACCTGGCCGCGGTCCTCGGGGGATCGATCGGCATGCTGCCTTCCGCCTCGCTCGGCCAGGGCGCGCGGGGACTGTACGAGCCCGTGCACGGTTCGGCGCCGGACATCGCAGGCAAGGGCGTCGCCAATCCCTACGGGGCCATCTCGAGCGTGGCCCTGATGCTTCGTCACTCGCTCGGCCGCGAGGCGGACGCGCGCGCGGTCGAGGCTGCCGTCTCCGCGGCCCTCGACGGCGGTTTCCTCACTGCAGACGTCTTCGGCAGCGCCACCACCGCCCAAGCGGGCGACGCCGTGCTGCGCGCCCTCGAGGAGGGTTGATGCCTTACGATCCGCGCTCGCGCAGCCGCATCATCACCGATGGCCCCGACCGCGCGCCGGCCCGGGCCATGCTCAAGGCGATCGGCTTCGACGACCAGGCGCTGTCGCGCCCGATCATCGGCGTGGCCAGCACCTGGACCGAGACCATGCCCTGCAACTTCCACCTGCGCAGGCTGGCGGAGCGGGTGAAGGAGGGCATCCGTGAGGCCGGGGCTACGCCGATGGAGTTCGACACCATCGCCATCAGCGACGGCGTGACCATGGGCACCGAAGGCATGAAGGCGTCGCTGGTCAGCCGCGAGCTGATCGCCGACTCCATCGAGCTGGTCTGCCGCGGGCACCTCTTCGACGCGGTGGTCTGCCTGGTCGGATGCGACAAGACCATTCCGGCGGCGGCGATGGCGGTGCTGCGGCTCGACATCCCCGCGCTGGTGCTCTACGGCGGCTCGATCGCGCCGGGAAGGTTCGAGGGGCGCGACGTCACCATCCAGGACGTGTTCGAGGCGGTGGGCGCGCAGGCAGCCGGGCGGATGTCGCTGCAGACGCTCCACCAACTCGAAGACGTGGCCTGCCCGGGAGCGGGAGCGTGCGGCGGGCAATACACCGCCAACACCATGGCGATGGCGGTGGAGCTGCTCGGGCTCTCGCCGGTCGGGTACGGCAGCATTCCGGCGACCGACCCGCGCAAGGACGACGCGACGCGCGAGATGGGGACCCTGATCGTCGACCTGCTCAAGCGCGACGTGCGGCCGAGCGGCAACCTGAGCCGCGCTTCGTTCGACAACGCCATCGCCGGCGTGGCCGCGACCGGCGGCTCGACCAACGCGGTCCTGCACCTCTTGGCGCTGGCGCGGGAAGCCGGGATCCCTCTCGCGCTGGAGGACTTCGACAAGGTGAGCGCGCGCACGCCGCTGCTCGCCGATCTCAAGCCGGGCGGACGCTTCACCGCCGTCGATCTCCACCACGCGGGCGGCGTGCCGCTGATCGCGCAGCGGCTGATCGAGGCGGGCCGTTTCGACGGAGACGCCCGGGCGGGCGACGGCCGGCCCTGGCGCGAGCACGCGGCAAAGGCGGGCGAGGCTCCCGGGCAGCGGGTGGTGCGGCCGCTCGGCGAGCCGATCAAGTCCACCGGAGGCCTCTGCATCCTGCGCGGCTCGCTCGCGCCCGGCGGCGCGGTGGTGAAGATGGCCGGCCACGAGCGCCTCGCGCACCGGGGGCCCGCGCGCGTCTTCGACCGCGAGGAGGACGCCTTCGCCGCGGTCCGCGACGGCCGCATCCGGGCGGGCGACGTGGTGGTGATCCGCTACGAGGGGCCGCGCGGCGGACCCGGGATGCGCGAGATGCTGGGAGTCACCGCGGCGCTGGTCGGGCAGGGGCTGGGCGAAACGGTTGCGCTGGTCACCGACGGCCGCTTCAGCGGCGCGACCCGCGGGCTGATGCTGGGCCACGTCGCGCCCGAAGCCTTCGCCGGCGGGCCGATCGCGGCGTTGCGCGAGGGCGACCTGATCGCAATCGACGTCGAAGCCCGCCGCGTCGACGTGGAGGTCGCTCCCGCGGAGATCGCGCACCGGCTGCGCGACTTCACCCCTCCGCTCCCGCGCTACCGCACCGGTGTGTTCGCCAAGTACGCAGCCCTCGTCTCGTCGGCAGAAGAGGGCGCCGTCACCTCGCCGACGCCAATCCGCAAACAGGAGTGATGCACATGGCCAAGCTCTACTACGACAAGGATGCAGACCTCGACCTGGTTCGCGCGCGCAAGGTCGCCATCATCGGTTACGGAAGCCAGGGGCACGCGCACGCACTCAACCTCCGCGACTCCGGCGTGGACGTGCGGGTGGGGCTGCACGCGGCGAGCAAGTCTCGCGACAAGGCGCAGCGCGCCGGGCTTCGCGTGCTGCCCGTAGCCGAGGCCGCGCGCGAGGCCGATCTGATCATGGTGCTGGCGCCTGACCAGACGCAGAAGGAGATCTACGATCGCGACCTCTTGCCTGCGCTGGCGCGGGGCAAGGCGCTCTATTTCGCGCACGGGTTCAACATCCACTTCGGGCAGATCCGGCCGCCGGCCGAGGTGGACGTGACGCTGATCGCGCCCAAGGCGCCGGGACACCTGGTCCGGCGGCTCTACCTCGAGGGTCAGGGAACGCCCGCGCTGATCGCGGTCAGCCAGGACCCGAGCGGCAGCGCGCACGCGCTCGGCCTCTCCTACGCGCGCGCGCTCGGGGCCACCCGCGCCGGCGTGCTGGAGACCACCTTCCGCGAGGAGACCGAGACCGACCTCTTCGGCGAGCAGGCGGTGCTCTGCGGCGGCATCAGCGCGCTGGTGACCGCGGGATTCGACACGCTGGTGGAGGCCGGCTACCAGCCGGAGAGCGCCTACTTCGAGTGCCTGCACGAGCTGAAGCTGATCGTGGATCTGATGTACGAGGGCGGCCTCTCCTGGATGCGGCACTCGGTCAGCGACACCGCGGAGTACGGCGACTACTCGCGCGGCGAACGGATCGTCGGCGACGCGGCCCGCGCGGAGATGAAGAAGATCCTGCGCGAGATCCAGAGCGGCCAGTTCGCGCGCGAGTGGATCCTCGAGAACCAGGCCGGCCGGCCCGTCTTCGACAAGCTGCGGGAGCAGGGCCGGGCTCATCCGATCGAAGAAGTGGGTCGCCGCCTGCGCGAGACGATGAGCTGGATCCGCAACAAGCAGAAGGATTCCAGCGAGCCCAC
>Ga0213851_1614007_pt1 | contig 10535 bp, 1 predicted proteins | sample ABR_2014_MetaT_FD_164455 | JGI IMG/M metagenome (GOLD analysis project Ga0213851, IMG submission 164455) | Metatranscriptome of freshwater sediment microbial communities from post-fracked creek in Pennsylvania, United States - ABR_2014... | ecosystem: Environmental > Aquatic > Freshwater > Creek...
CCCCCTTCCCCCCTTCCCCCCCTTTCCTTTCTGCTTCTTGTTGGAAACTCTGAAATGGGTTGCACCGGATGAAATAGGTGTTCAATTTGAAGTTGTTAAGTGTGCGATAGTATGAGTTCGATTAATTTTTGGTGTCGAACTTTGGCGGGTTTCTGGATAGCGAACGATATATTTCGATGGAATAGTTGGATTTGGGAGCCAACGCGTGTCTTTTTGAACGTGGAAATCCCCTGATCTTCTTGAACAACATTGTTGATATTTTGCGGTTACTCTTTGATTTCTTGCTATCATGGCCTCTTAGTACGTCTAGGCGATACCTAGCTGCTAAAGTTTTGAAGCTTGTTTTGATTTTTGTTTTCCAATTGATTGATTCTTTAACGTTCTTGAGGCGTCAGAAAAATAAAGCCTCCATTTGAGTTGTCTAGTAGTTTGATTGCAAAAAACAGTCATCATGAATTTTTTGCGTTTCGTTGCCTCGTTTCTAGTAGCGATGGTTCCATGCTTGGGAGTAATCTGCGAGCCTCTGCGTGCCTTCGTCAACGATTTGAGCCAAAGTCTGTCAGTATTTTCGGGAGATTTGCTGTCGGATAACGGTGCTATTTTCATCAGTACCCGAAACTCAAACGCTGCTAAAACAGTGAAAAAAAACAACCCCCCCCACGTCGATTTTCCAGGTGCTATATGCAGCTTTTTGCTGCTCTATCTATTTTTTATTGCGCCTTGTTCCGCTAGCTATGTAGTATCTTCTGCTGGCGTTACTGTTGGAGCTTCTGCTCCCTGCTATGTTCTTTCCCCCGATGTCAACCTTATGGGCGGCTTTTGCCCATCTGTTTCCCTTCGGGATGGCCCTACATTCAAGCTTTCGAGTGCCCCTATTTCCTCCAGTGGGCCTATTAAGTCTGTCTACCAACTTTCAAATGCGTCCGATTTTACCGCAGACAAAACTGCGGAGGTTATTCAACCGTATCGTCTTCCTCATCCCATTTACGGTTCTGGCTGCAACCTAAACTCTTCTGTTGATGGTTTTTGCCCCCAGTTCTCTTACAATGGTTCGAAGTTAAGAGTAGAGAAAACTACTCGAGGTTTTAATATCTCTTCAATTCCTCCTTCTCGTAGTCGAGACAAAGCTCCTCAAGATCATACGACTTTGATTATTCTGTCGTGTCTTCTTGTGTGTTTTATGTTCTTTCAATGGTATTTTCCACTTTTCGTTTTATCTATCGTGTATCTATCATTGTTAGTTGGTGTATCCGGAGAATCATGTGTTGATGTTCAGTATCGTGACAATGTTACGCTATTTGAATCTGATTGGTGTGGTCCTCCAAATGTTCGAGGTGTTATCTTTTTTGATACTAGATCTAACTTGGCTGTTAACTCAGACTATGTTGGTGACCAGTATGATTCCGTTTTTTCCGAATCTGTCAAAGCTCTGACTCTCAATCCACGTTCCAGCCTTTATCTGCAAATGCTCAATTTTTCTGCTGTTCATTCTGAAATAGAATGTAATGGTGGTTGGAGTGCTTATATGTGGTTTCAAGGTCTTGGTATTGTTGTCGCTGAGTTCGTCTTAGTCGTATCGTGTTTACATTCCGATCGCAAGAAAGCTCTTCGTGACATTGCGTCTTACCTTAGCAAAATCAAAGGCGATGGTAAAGTCTCTATCTCTGAAGTTGAATTAGCTGATTCTATAACAATTACAGCTATTAAACAGAAAGAGGTTTACGGCTTATCCGCCTCCCTACTTGCTGAGGAAGGTTCTACGCCCAATCCTGTTTTCTACAGTACTACTGGTCCTGCCAATTGGCAGAGCTATGTTCGCTCTAGTCCCTGTCATACATTTTTGTCCGACATGGGTCTATCTCCTACTGAAGAACATCGTTGGGCTTTCGAATTCCTGCTTCTTTTCGCTGGCATTTACAAGGCACATCAATACAAAGATAGATCTCTAGCTATTTTAGCTATGGTCCATTACTTTGATATGTGTATGTCCATGCGTAGGTCTGATCACTCTCTTTCGGATCTTATGCCGGTTCTCGGCGCTGATGCTACTTTTATGTCTCTCTACAAGAACATGCCTTCTTTCTTCAATTCAAAGAAAAAAGAGGAGGAGCAAATCGGTTCTACTTCTGGTATTACTGAATGGCTTCAAGGTGTTGATGTTACTTCCCTTAAGGATATGGGTCCTTATCTTGCTGTTGCTGCTTTGGCCTTCTTTTCTATGCGTTACAATCTCACTTTCGCTCAGATTAGTAATTTTTCTAGAGCGTTTCGTGAGACTTCTGTACTCACCATAGGTCATAGTGTGTCTTTACCGGATATTTGGAGTTGGATCACCACTCGTTTAGAACGAGTTCTTGAGAATGAAGCTTCGCGAATTCGTAGGAACCAATTTAGTTTGGGTTCTTACATCGCTAAGATTGAATTTCTTGAGAATTGTATGCTCAATCGTAACAAAATTGAGATCGTGAGTTGTCCTGATTCTAACTTGCCTATGAACGCTGCTCTGCTTTCTTCACATGCTCTTGATTTATCTACCATCGCTCGTGAACTAGATCGCCTTTATAGTAGTAGGATGAGTACTCGGTGGTTGACTAATTCTTCGGATTTTGATACGTATCATCGTTACAAGCCTCGCGAAAACCAGGTTCTAGCTGATATTCTCTCTTATAGACGCCAAGGCGTTGGTAGACTCACTCCATTTGTTGTGTTGCTTACTGGTAACCCTGGCATTGGTAAGACAGACATTTCGCTCAATATCTTTCGTTGGTTTGCTCATTGGATGAAGTTACCTATCGGTGACGACATTCGAGAGTTTATCTATACTCGCCCTGCGGCTCCTGACTTTATGGACGGCCTCCGCGGATCTATGTGGGGTATTGAATATCAAGATATGTCTGCTGAGAAATTGGAATTTGAGGATAGTGCTCGTCAGAATGAGTTTATTGATGTTGTTGGTTCATATCCAATGATTTCGAATCAAGCTGCTTTAGAAGATAAAGGTCAAATCTATGTTGAATTTAGGTGTGTTGTTGTTACTAGTAACACTACGCTTCTTAATTGCAACAGAATGAATTGTCCTGCTGCTGTTTACAGGCGTTTTGATATGATTGTAGAACCTATAGTGAAGCCGGAATTTCGTAAGAAAGAATCCCACCAACTTGACGGTGCGAAAATCGCTCATCTGAACTCTTGCCTCCCCGACGTACATTACTTTAAGGTCGCCACCGTTCAGCAGGTTGCTAACATTGAGGATATTCCTACGCTTACTTGGTCTGAACCCATGACTCTGATGCAACTTTCTGCTTTGATGCATGACCGTGCTATTGCTCAGCGAGATATTGAACTTTCTCGTAAGACACAACACTCAGCCCGCGCTGCTATGCAATTTTGCTCTAAATGCGATCTACCGATAATCGGTGGTAAGTGCCCTTGTGTTCCAGTTCAACGCCCACGAGCCCGATCTATTTCTGGGGTTACCCTCGTTCCTGCGAGTGATCTTTCGTCTGATAGCTCCATTGTTCCTTCCATTAGGAGCACTATGGCTCGTGAATCTGTCCTTGATCCTGCTTTTGTTGCTGAAGCCGATTTGTTGCGTACTCTCCGTCGCGATGCTGCTGATGGTGTTGAATTCTATCGACGCTTGAGAGCTCACCGCGGAGAGCCCGAAATCTCTGACGAAGAGATTACTCGTCTCGCTCAGCGCGCTTTGCGTCAAGAACCCGAAGGATTTTCTGATTGGTTAGGTGTTTTACATGCTTCTTACGATGGTGATGGCATCAAGCGATTCCTCTGGGATCAATTGATGTATTTTGCCTTCATTTGGAGTACCAACTTTCATGAACTCCCAGGAATAGTGCTGTTTTCCATTTTTGCTTTTGTGTGTCAAATTCTGACTCTTTTTAGAACTTACTGGCAATGGACGATCATTACTTTCCTCTACGCTCTCTGGCGTGGTTGGTTTGCTTCACTCATTGCTCACATTTCCCCTACGATTCTTGCTTTTACATGCAGTTTCGCAGAACTTGTGATGCTTTTTGGTGTAGTTAATGTTGGTTATTTTGCTCGCTATGTTTACATTATTCGAGAACATGTCCTGTTCATTCAGAATCGTCGGAATATGTGGCGAATTAGTCGGTACATGGAATCGGTGAGATATCTTTCTGCTAATCCCATTACTCGCCGCTACATTCCTAAAGAAGTTGTGTATCTTTCTACGAGTGCTGAGCGATTTAACGACCTTCTTGGTCCTATAGTCGCTATGCTTGCGTGTTTGACTGCTGCTCGTTTTATTTTTAAAATGGCTCGAGAGTCTGGTTTTGTTGCTACGTTGGGAGAATTTAAACCTCTTCCTGCATCTGCTGATAAACCAAGCTTCTTTCAGTTTACACGCGTTGGTGACACCGATATCCCGTCTAGCTGCAATACATTTGCTCGTTCTCCTACTACGTGCCCTTTTCATATGATGCTTTCTGCAAATTTGGTTCAATTGGTTTATACTGCTGGTGGGACAACTTGGCGTTGTCAAGGTTTTTACGCCGTACGCGACTTCCTTTGTATGCCTACCCATAGTTACAATCAAATATGCGAACTCAAGTGCGCTGTGAAATTTTATAATACCAGTAACACTGAGATGACTCATTTGAGTCTTTGGGAACTTCCCCATGCTACTGAAGGTGATCTTACTATCGTTTCCACTAAGTTAACATCTTGCAAAAGTATTATACAGTACTTTGTCGGTCCTTGTCAAACCAAGGCTGACTCTTTGCATATGCTATATTTCGATAGGAATACTTCTATAGTTGTCAAAACTTTCGATTCCTGCCACTTTGAGCCCTCCAAGGTCATTAAAACCGACCGAATTACTTTCCAGACTAACGTTTGGTGTGCTCCCGGTACTGTGGCTTTTGGAGAAAGTGGTGCTTTAGGTTATTTGAAGTGTGGTGAAACTCCTGCTTTGTGTGGAATGCAAGTAGCAAAGAGTGGAACGGCTGTTTTTCAACAGGCTATTACCTCTCTGCTTCTTTCTACGTTGATCGCTAAAATCAATTCTGGTGTCTCTGATTCAGTTCAGATTCCCGTTTCTGATAGAGTGGACAAGGACGAATATTTTGCCACTTGTTCTTCTCGCCAACTTGGTGATATTTATCACCATCCTGGCTACCGACATGCTACCGTTCAGACTTTCAAGCGCAAATCTCGTGTTATTCGTACTCCCTTTGCTGACTTCTGGTTGGAGAAATTCAATACAGAGATGCAACACGGTGCAGCCGATATTAACAATAGATCGGTGTACCGTGATTTGGTGACTCAAGCTTTCTCTTTTTCCATTGATTCCGGTCGATTGAACAGGTGTGTTGAGGCTCTTACTAACTATCTCGATTCTAAATTGACTTACGAACCCAGTGCTCCCTTTGATGAGTATACAACTATCAATGGAGCTCCCGGTGTTTCGTTTGTTGAAAAGATGAATTTGAAGACTGCTGCTGGCTATCCTACTCGCGGTATTAAACGCGATCAGATGGTTGGAACAGACCCCGTCGCTCCTCACACTTTTGCTTACAAGCTCACTGATGATTGCCGTGTTTTGATTGAAGATGAAGAATCCAAACTCGCTGAGGGTTTCGCTACTCGTAAGCCATTTATGGCCTATACGAAAGACGAACCCCGAAAGCTGAGTAAGATTTCTGAACCTCGAATCTTTACTGCTGCTTGTTTATCGATTACCTTTCTCATGCGGATGTACTTCTTACCTTTTGTGCGTCTCATGGGCTTGAATCAACAGATTTTCATGGCTTACCCTGGTATTGTTCCCCAATCTAACTCTTGGGAAAAGCTTCGTGCTTACCTAGTTGGAGATGGAACCCGTCGAATCATTGATGGTGACTACAAAGGTTACGATAAGCGCATGCATGCTATTTTCATTCTTGCTGCCTTTTCAGTGATCATTCACTGTCTGAAGAAGATGGGTTACGATTCTCGTGCAACTCGCATCTGCTGGTCTCTTGCTTGGTCTATTGCCTTCCCCCTGGTTATTCTCCTTGGCGAGGTGTACTGTTTCTCGACTATGAATCCGTCCGGTCATCCTTTGACTGTTCAGATTAACTGTCTTGTTAACGTTCTGTTTTTCATGTACATCTACTCGCTCTACTGCCCCTTGTCTGGTTTTTTCGATGATATTCGCTTAGCTACATACGGTGACGATTTCGTTGCTTCTGTGTCTGCCGAATCCTCATTTCCCATTTCGAAGTTTTCCGAAGGAATAACTTCTTTGGGCGGTGAGGTGCTGAATAGTGCTAAAACTGGTCCTGTGTGTGTGGTGAATATCGATCAGGTTACTTTCCTTAAGCGATTCTGGCGATCTGTTGATGGCGTTATCCGCTGTCCTATCGAATTTGCTTCTCGTGTGAAGTGTGCTACCATTTGGGTAGACACCCCCGCTCTTACGAATGCTCAACACATGCGTGAGATTTGTGTGTTTCTTATCCGCGAGGCTTTTGAAGATGGACGTGCTGCTTTCGATAAGATGGTTAAGATGGTCTCGGAGTGTGCGGATGTTTACTCATTCGTGCCCCCTGAGATTAGTTATGATCTTTTACTCGAGGAACGCATTCTTAGTACTTCTGGCGAAGCTATTCCCTACGATGATCCCCTCTTTTTAGAGAAGATTGCTGCCGCTACTGATCCTGCGACGGATATGCTCTTTCGCACTCTCCATCGTGTTTCTTTATGTACGATCTTCCCGCTCGTAGAGGAGGGCATCAAACGACTTCCTTATTTAGTTTTCTTTCTTCGTGAAGAGGCTCTTGCCTATCTTTGCTTGAATCACCCGGCCTCTCGTCTCATACCCACTCTTGCCTCTGATGATAATATCTTCAAGAAGTTACTTTATACTCCTTTCGGTGGATCTCGCCACTCTAGAGTTAATAAGTGCTTCTGGTATGCTTCATTTGGTTTAGCTTTTGGATTGTATGAGATGAAAGATATTTTCGAACTCAAGACTCATATTCCAGCCATGGCGAAGTTTGAACCTAGCGTTTGGGCGAGAATTCCTGTTGTCTTCTTGCATGCAGTTTGGGCTTCCCTTCCTTATGGTTGGGGAGTTTTCGCTCATGGTGCTTGGAATACTCTTTCTGTTTACACTTCTACCTCAGGTATTGAGCCCGAATGGACTATCACAGATGCTGATTATCTCGCAGCTGTCCATGAAGGCTCCCTTCTTGAGGCTGAGAGTGACATCGCTTCTGATGAGACTGACTTTGATCTTGGCCCTATCTCTTATGGTCAATATGAATTTGCTCAGACTCGCTTGGATTTGACTTCAGAGGAACTCGTGCATTATCGCAACACGCCCACGGATTTGGATTTCATAGATTGGTTGATTGATTTGCGTATTTCTCAAGGAGCTACCTACCCGGACGCTCCTACTCCTGTTACTCCAGAACAACGCAATGGTTACTTTACCACGCTTCGATCACTTTTCAGTACTCTTTCTGGTGTGGCTCGCACTGGATGTATCCGATTTCTCAAGATGCATTTCAGTGGCCGAATTTCTGCCTACGATTTCTACGAATTCTGCGAAGGACCTGATTCTGCTGTGCGTAAAGCTACTGATTTGGGTCTTATCCCTACTGCTCCTTTTGAATCTACTGTTGGTGAAGAGCCCGGCCCCGAAGCCACTACTACTCAAGAGACTACGGAACTCCCCGTTCCAGTCACTGAGACGGTAGTGAATACCTTCGAAGTCGCTCCTAGCAATCATGATCTTTCCGATTACTTTTCTCGTCCCGTTCAACTCTACGCTGGAACCTGGTCCGAGGGACAGACAATCTATTTGTCGTTCTCTCCGCTCACATCCTTCTTGACTAACGTCGACGTCGCTCGCAAGATACTCAATCACGGTTATCTCCGATTTAAGTCTCTGAGCGTGCAGGTTATGGTTTCTCTTGGCGGATTTCGCTACACTCGGTTCATGCTGTCACATCATTACCAAGGCGTTAACACGTCTACGGAAACTGATAAGCGGTTCGCTGGTGGACAAGTGCGCGCCGTTGACATGGTTTCTTCTAGCCTTGGACAGCAGATGAGCACTTCGCAAAGGCCGAATATTCAGTGGAATGCAACAGCTCGAAGTAGCGCGCGCTTAGAATTGGGATTCGTTTACCCTAAGACAAGCGTCGCTATGACTTCATCTACTTTGACGGGCGAGTCGGACCTATTTGGTATTACAACACTGCAGACTATGGATATTCTCCGTACAGTTAGCAGTGCCAATACCGATAAGGCTTCCTACACTTTGCTTGTTTGGTTAGATGGTGCCGAGATTAGTGCTCCTACTTACTACTCGACCTCTGGCAGAGAGAAATTTCGCTGGACTATCCCCGACATCAGCCCGTACGTGAAAGCGTTCGAGATGGTGGTGAAGAATGGTGCGATTTTGGCTAGTATTTTCGGCTTTTCGAAGTACGTTTTGGTGAAAACCAAGTCTGTCTTTCTTTCGATTTTGCCGGGAACATCCAACGCCGACATCGCAGTTCCGGGTGAGTCTCTCCACATTCATTCTGCCACGGAGATGACCCTCGACCGCCGGATTATTGCTTCTGAATCTTCTGATCCTCTTTCGATAGGATATTTGGTGCAAAAACCTAGCTACGTTGGTTATTTCGATTGGGCTTCTACTGCTGCTCCTGGTGCTACAGTCGGTGTGATTTCTGTTGGTCCATTCTTTTGGAACAATACGGCTATCACTTCTACTGGTCTTACTACACCGTGGGTTTCTTACTTTTCGCCTGTCTCGCTCCTCGCCCAGTACTTTACATATTGGCGGGGTAGCATGATTTACGATTTCTCGATTAGCGGTGTTCCCGGTGTGACTCAAGGTCAGCTTCGACTATCTTACGACACTTTCAGCTTTGGATCTGCCAAGTCTACTCTTAGCAATGTATCCTTAAATAAGATCATTGACATTGATGGACCTACCGATTTTTCTATGACGGTTCCGTGGACTCAAGATGAAGAGTGGCTCCCTACCGGACTCGCGTTCAGCAACACTGCTACCGCGCTTTCGTCCGCCAAGACTGCTCTCAATACTGATTTCACTGGACCTGCGTCTCTTGCTAATGGTGCTTTGATGTTTACAGTATCGAACCAACTTAGCTCGATCGCTTCAGGTGTCCAAGTCCGTATCTATATTACAGCTAGAGCGGGCCCAGACTTCGAATTCGCTATCCCCAACACTCCCGAGTCCGTATCTTCTTCTTCCATGTTTACGGTCTTCCACACTCCCATCCCCCCCGCTCTTACCGTCGTGACTCTTTTGGCCCCGCGTGAATCTCGTGGTAGGGCTGGTGAGCAGGAGGTTGATTCTAGTGAGGAGGAGGTTATCGAGAGTACCGCGGGCGAAATGAACATCGAAGAACATCATGTCATGGAACCCGAGTTTACAGTCGGTGAGCGGATCAACAGCTTGCGCCAACTTTTTCAGCGCTCTTACTGGTATTCTACCGGGTTGATTAATTCAGCCACGGTTCAGACTACTAGCAAGGACACTATCTGGCGCTGGCGGTTGCCCATCTTCCCCCTTCCTCCCGGCAATCCTCCTAACTTCGGATACATGCACAAGACGACAATCTCTGCGGCTCAGTACGGTATTAACTGGACTGGTAATAATCCTATCCACGCTCTAACCTCGTGCTTCACTGGTTGGCGTGGCAGTTTTACTTATAGGGTTATAACCAAACCTGGTTTTAACAATGCCGCGTCTTCCAGTGGTGCGCTAATCAGTGCCCGGAAATTGTCTGCCTACGTCCCTCGCAGTGCTAATACCACTACGTCTCGGTACCTGCAAAACGAGACTGCTGCGTGGCGTTCCTTGGCTAGTCCTTCGATTAGTTATGCTGCGGTATTTGGGAAAGTCTACAATGACTATCTCACTGGTGTGGTGCTGAACTTCAATAGCTTGACATTCAATGTCTGCTCTGAATCGCATGTGCTGCTGGTACCGATAAATTGGAACGCTTGGACTTCTACTGGCGCAACCAGTTGGCCCTCGGGAACAGTCGGAGACATATCTCACAACGAGTTTATGCTTCAGGTTGAAACTGCGGATTACAACTGCCCAGTGCACGTTTTCGTCTCTGCTGGCCCCGATTTCACTGTCGGAGAATTCGTTGGGTTTGGAGCGTTGTATTCGTACATGATCCCGATCCCTTCGTCTTAGTTTCTAAGTGTCTCAAACTTTGCAAGCCCCGTTTTGTCTAACGAGGAGCCTGGATGGGCTTCGTTCACAGCTACTGAATCAGCTATACGATTCTACCTTTTTCGAATTTATTCGTGTCCGGTGCGCCTTAAGCTCCCTTGAAATTGCACGTCCCTAGGCCGTTTCTCGTATTAGGACAGTTTGGTAATCTTAGTCGATTTTTATTGACGACGCGAGATGGCGCGATAGCAGGTTACTCAATTCCATCATACTTTATATGATGAGGAGAACTATTCCCCCATTTCATTTTAATAACGGACAGAGAGGTCTCAGTTAAGCC
>Ga0213851_1599253_pt1 | contig 10531 bp, 8 predicted proteins | sample ABR_2014_MetaT_FD_164455 | JGI IMG/M metagenome (GOLD analysis project Ga0213851, IMG submission 164455) | Metatranscriptome of freshwater sediment microbial communities from post-fracked creek in Pennsylvania, United States - ABR_2014... | ecosystem: Environmental > Aquatic > Freshwater > Creek...
CAGACGCCCTCCAGCCACTTGCCGATGCGCAATCTCAGGATTTTGGCCTGCTCCTCGGTGGCGGTGCGGATCTCTCGCGCGCGCGGTTCACCGAGGCGGCGCTGCAATTCGCCCATCATCTCGGCGCCGCTGCGGCCGGTCGCGCTGATCAGAAACACGAAGCCGTGCCGGTCGAAATACTTCTGGTTCAGCTCGACGAACGCGGCGCGTTGCTCGTCCTGCACTCCGCTCTGCTCCGCCACCGACCACGCGCTGCCCTGCCGGTCCCCGATCCGCGGGTGCGCGGAGAACGCCTCCAGCCAATCCTGTTCCTGCAAGCTGAAGAACGCGCGCTCCGCCATCCGGTACAGCGCCGCCGCGTCCTCGAAAGGCCGCGCATCGGCCATCCGCTCCGCCCAGCGCAGCGAGCTGCAAAACGTGCGCAGCGTGGCGATGGCGTCGGCGCGCGACAATCCGTTGAGGCGGCTGACGGCCGCGCCCTGCGGGTCCTCGATGTCGGGCTCGCCCCACGCGCGCAGCCGCGCCACGCCGCCGTCCGGAAAGATGTTCAGTCGCAGGTGCGTGACCCGGCCCGTGCAGCGCAGCTCGCTCTCGAACAGGTGGCGGGTGTGCGGCTGCGTGCGAGCCTCGGGCAAGAGCACGCGCCAGTCGACGCCGTCGAAGGTCTCGGCGCCCGGCGCGTCGCACACCTCGATGGAGCAGCGGCCCGGCGCATTGCCCTTGAAGTGGGTGGTGTCCACCTCGATCCGGCGCAGCGTCCCCGGAACGCCGAGGCGGACCACGTTCCAGTCATGGCCCGGGCCGCGGCGGCGGCGGGTCTCCCAGCCGCTGCTCATGTCGCGCGGCCGGCCCGGCAAGAGGAGGTTGTTGCGCGAACCGAAGAACATATCGCTGCACAAAAGGGAGCGCGCGCCGTTCTCCAGCGCCGCGAGATCGACCAGGCCACCGAAGCGCTGCAGGCGCTTCAGATCCGGCAGCGGCTCGCCGTAGACGCGCAGGCGGGCGACCCCGCCGTCCGGATGGATGTTGAATCTCAAGTGTGTGAAGCGGCGGGCATCGCGGATCACGAACGAGTTCTTGCTGTCGCCTTTCAATGCCGAGCGAGGCAAGAGCTCGATCCATCGGGCCCGTTCCGCTGCTTCGATATCCAGGACTTCCGATATCGAGCACGCCTCGATCGAGCATTCGGCCGGATGGTTGCCGCGGAAGAATGACGTATCGACCAACACGCCGCGGATCGCGCCGGCAAGCCCCAGCCGCACGATGCACCAGTCATGCGATCCTCCGCCCGGCAGGGCTTCGAGGCTGGTGGCGCCGGCAGAGCCGTCTCCTCCGCCAATGCTCCGCCCATTCGGGCTCCGCCCGTCGCCGGCAAAGCCGTCTCCTCCGCCGGGCTCACGGCGGCGGCGCGTTTCCCAGCCGTCCATCCATTTGCCGCGGGCGGTGTGCTCGTGCTCGCGCCATTCGGCGGCGTTCGCTTTGAGCAGATTCTCTTTCTCGGCGAAGAACTCGTCGCTGGCGAGCAGCACCGCGCCGCCCAGCTCTTCCGCCGCCAGATCGATCAGATCGGTGAAGTCGTTCACGCCAGAAGCTCCGCGCCCCGCGGCGGTCCCCGCAGGCTGCCGCTCTCGTAGACCAGCTCGCCCCGCAGCATCGTCGCCTGGACGACGCCATACAACTCGTCCCCGGCATAAGGCGTCAGCTTGTGTTGGTGAAAGAGCTTCGCCGGATCGACGGTGAACTTCTCCTCGGGACGCCAGACGCAGAGGTCCGCATGGAGGCCGGCCGCGAGCGCGCCCTTGCGCGCTTGCAATCCAGCGAGGCGCGCGGGCGTCGAGCACATCCAGCGTGCGATGTGCGTCGGGTCGAATCCCCGCTTGCGCGCCTCGGTCCAGGTCACCGGCAAGAGGAGCTGCAGGCCGGACACGCCGCCCCACGCCTCGTCGAAGCGGCCCCGCTCCTTCTTCTTCAGGGCGGGCGAGCACGGCGAGTGGTCGGAAGCGACCATGTCGAGCACGCCCTCGCGCAGCCCGGCCCAGAGCGCTTCGCGATTCTCGCGCTCGCGGATCGGCGGCGCGCACTTGAACTCGGTGCGGCCGTCGAGGATCTCTTCGGCCGCGAAGTGCAGGTAGTGCGGGCAGGTCTCCGCCGAGAGCGGCGCCCCCGCCCGCTTCATCTCGCGCAGCGTGCCCAGCGCGTCGCTCGACGAGTGGTGCACGATGTGCGTGCGCGCCCGCGTCTCCATGCAGAGCCGCGCCGCCAGCGCGACCGCCTGGTTCTCGGCGGCCCGGGGGCGGCTCTGAAGATACGTACTATACTTTCTTGGATCCCCCTCGACTTTGGGGGGCATCGGGTCGGCCACCTCGGCGTGCACCAGCAGCCGCGACGAGATCCGCGCCAGCGCCTCCATCGCGGGCCGCAGATCGCTCTCGCGCACCCAGCCGAATTCCTCGATGCCGGAATCTATCAGGAAGCATTTGAATCCCAACACGCCCGCCGCGGCCATCGGCTCGAGTTGATCCAGATTGCCGGGCACCACGCCGCCCCAAAATCCCACGTCGATGCGAAGCTGCCCCCACGCCGCCTCGCACTTGCGCCGGAACGCGGCCAGCGTCGTGGTCACCGGGACGGAGTTCAAAGGCATGTCGACGATGGAAGTGATCCCTCCCGCCGCCGCCGATTCGGTGGCGCTGCGGAATCCCTCCCACTCGGTGCGCCCCGGCTCGTTGACGTGCACGTGGGTATCGACGATGCCGGGCATGACCAGCGCGTCGCCGTAGTCGAGGATCTCGACCCCCGGAGGCTGGGCATCCACCTCGGCCACCGCCGCGATGCGCCGGTTCTCGATCAGCACCGAGGCGGGCCGCACCCCCTCGGGAGTCAGCACTCGCCGGCTGCGGACGATGAGCATCAACGGTCCCGCACGATCTTGGCGGCGGCGAAGCCCACCAGCACCAGCACCGCGAAGACCTGCCAGTTGTACTCGCTGCCGTAAGTGGCGGTGGGGAAGTGATTCGAGATCATCGTCATCACCGCCGGCAGGATGATGAAGGTGTTGTGCTTCGATCGATCCTTCGCGCGCCCGGCCAGCAGCGGATCGGGCGGCTGGCCCGCGGCGATGGCAGCCACCAGCTTCTTCTGCGCGGGCAGGATGCGCAGCCAGACGTTGAGCGTCATGATCGTGCCCATCATCGCGCCGAGATGAAGATAGGCCGCCCGCCCGTTGAGGAGCCGGGTCAGCCCCCAGGCCAGCGCCACCAGCGCGGCGTACGAGACGGCCGCGCCCACCACGGGGCTCTTCGCGGCCAGACTCATCCAGAAGAGATCGTAGACCAGCCACCCGACAAAGAGCAGCGCGACCCCGGATCCCATGGCCGCGCCGGGCGACACCGCCGAGTCCTCCATCAGCCCGCCGGCGTAGTAGACGATGCCGAGGAGCACAAGCCCGCTCAGCCAGGTGAAGAGCGCCTCGAAGCGAAACCAGTGCAGCTTCCCTGGGTCCACCCGCGGGTTCGCCTGCTTCTCCACCAGGTAGAACCCGCCGCTGTGAACCATCCAGACGCCCTCGGGCGCCTTCTGCAGCTGCCGGTCGAGCCAGGTGAAGTACCAGGTCGATCCGATCCAGAGGATGCCCGCGAAGACGTGGAACCAGCGGACCAGGAGGTTCAACCACTCGCTGAAGAACGGGTCCATGGATCCTTCACGCCACCGTGGGCCCCAGGCCGCCGCGGGCCGCCAGCCAGTCGCGCACGGCGTGGCCCGTTCCCAGCGGCCAGGGGCGCAGCTTGTCGGGGGGCACCGCCTTCACACCGGCGATCTCGTCGCCGATGGTGATCTCGCCGTGCCCCCGCACGTGGTAGGCGAGGATGATCTGGTTCATTTCCGTGAAGGCGTACGCGCCGATGAAGGAGACGATCTCACCCTTGAGGCCGACCTCCTCCTTCACCTCGCGGAGCACGCCCTCCTCGGGGGATTCGCCTTTCTCGAGGAAGCCGGAGATCAGCCCGTACCACTTGTCGGGCCAGCCCTTGTTGCGCACCAGGAGCACCGTCTCGCCGTGCTCGAGCAGCGCGGCCACCACCGGCACGGGGTTGTCGTAGAAGACGTAGTCGCAAGTCGAGCTGCCGCAGGAAAGGCGGGTGCGGCCGTCGGCCTCGCGCGCGACGAGCGGGCTGCTGCAAGCCGGGCAGTACTTCAAAGGCGATGGCACCTGGACTCCGTGCCAAAACGCCCACCGTCTGTCAATGATGGAGCTTTCCTTGAGATGATCCCCGGTGCCCTGACCGCCGCTTGGTCGATCCGGCGCTCCGCGCCTCCACCAGGGGGGAGCTCGCTCCCCCCTGGACCCCCCAACTGCACCTTGGGTGTCACCTGCGCGGGCGCTTGACTCTCGCCAGGACGCGGCGTGCTTCGGCCGGCGCAGCGGCGGCCAGCTTCGCGGCGTCGAGCGTCAGCAGCTTCCGCGCGCGCACCAGGGCGCGTCCGTCGACCAGCACGTCGGTGACGTCCGAGGCGCGGGAGCAGTAGACCAGCGTCGCGTGCGGGTCCGCGCCTGCGGGCTGGCAGTGCGGCGCGGAGAGATCGACCACGGCGAGATCGGCCTTCTTGCCGCACTCGATCGAGCCGATCTGATCTTGAAGTCCCAGCGCTCGCGCCCCGCGGATCGTCGCCATCGCAAGGACCTCCGGCGCGGGCATGGCGCGCGGACCCTTGCGCGGCAGGTGCAGCGTGGCGGCGAGGCGCATCTCGTGAAACGCGTCGAGCGTGTTGTTGCAGGGCGCCCCGTCGCCGCCCAGCCCGACGTTGACTCCGGCAGCGAGCAATTCGGGCACCCGGGCCACCCCGCTCGCCAACTTGAGATTTGCGCCCGGGCAATGAACCGCGGTGGTGCCGGTGCGCGCCATCGTGCGCATCTCGCGACCGGTCACGTGCACGCAGTGCGCGAGCACCGTGCGCGGCCCGCAGAGGCCCAGCCCGTCCAAGTGATCGACGTTGCCCTTGCCGGTCCGCTTGCGCACCAGCGCGACTTCGGCGCGGCTCTCGCTGGCGTGCGTGTGCACCAGCCAGCCGTGGAGCTCGCTCAGCTTGCGCACTTCGCCGAGCAGCCGTTCGGTGCACGAGAGCACGAAGCGCGGGCAGAGCGCCCAGCGGATGCGCCCGCTCGCCGCGCCATGCCACTTGCGGCCGAGGAGCGTGGCCTCGCGCAGCGCAGGCGCGGTCTCCTCGCGCAGCGGGCCTTCGGCCGCGTCCATCAGGCACTTCCCGCCCGTGTAGCGGATGCCGCTCTCCTCGGCCGCGCGCAGCACCGCCTCGGTGTGACGCACCGTCGCCATGTCGAGGATCGCGGTCGTTCCCCCGAGCAGCAACTCGGCGATGCCGAGTCGGGCGGAGAACCCCAAGCTGCGAAGGTCGTGCGCGGCCTCGTACGGCCAGACGCGCTGTGAGAGCCACTCGAGCAACTCCAAGCCGTCAGCGTGGTTGCGGAAGAGCGCCTGGCAGAGGTGGACGTGCGCCTGCACCAGGCCGGGGATCACCGCGCGGCCGGCGCACTCGATCACCTGCGCTCCGCGCGGCGCCTCGAGGCCGCGGCCGATGCGCGCGATCCGGTCACCTTCGACGAACACGTCGCCGCGCACGACGCTGCGTCGAGCGTCCATGGTGACGACGGTGCCACCGCGCAGGAGGATCACAGGCTCTCGAGAAGTCGGAGGAGGACGTTGCCGGTGACGCGGCTGCGGTAGACGGCGGTGGCGCGCACGTCGTCGACGGGCCTGATGTCCTGCTCGAGCGCGGCCCGGACGTCGCCTCCCTCCTCGACCGCCGCCTCCGCCCGTCGGCAGCGCAGAGGAACCGGCGCGACGCAACCGGCGCCGATCCGGACGTCGCGCAGCATGCCGCCCTCGCGGGTGGCCCGCACCGCGACGATGGTGCGCGAGACCGACTGCGCCTTGCGGGTGCCGACTTTTCGATAGACCAGGCGCGCGCCGGGCATGATCGGAATATCGATCCTTTGCAAGAGCTCGTCCGCGCCCAGAGCTGTTTTTCGATAACCGACGAAGAACTGAGCGGCCGCAACGGCGCGCTCGCCGCGCGGGCCGCCCACTACGAACCTCGCCTCGGCCGCGAGCAGGTGCGGCAGCGTGTCGCCCGCCGGAGACGCGTTGCAGACGTTGCCTCCCAGCGTGCCGCGGTTCTGGATGGCCCACGCGCCCACCTCGCGGGAGACGGCGGCCAGCGCGGGCAGGTGGGTGAGCACTTCCGGCGAGCGCATCAGCTCCGCGTAGGTGGTCAGTGCGCCGATCCGCAGCGTGCCGTCCCTCAGCGAGATGCCGCGCAGCTCCTGAAGGCGCCAGATGTCGAGCACGTGCCCGATCCGATCGAGCCCCAGGCGCGCGTTGACCGCGACCATGAAGTCGGTGCCTCCGGCCAGCACCCGCAGGCCCGGAGGACGATCTTTCAAGAGGGCGTACGCCTCCGACAGCGAGCGCACGGAGGTGACCGGGATCATCGCCGCGCTCCTTCGGCGGCAGCGGCCGCCGGCGCCTGTGTGGCCGCGAGCTGGATGGCCTCGACGATCTTCGCGTACCCGGTGCAGCGGCAGAGGTTGCCCGCGATCGCATCGCGCACGTTCTCGTCAGTGGCCGGCTTGCCCGTCGAGAGGAACCGATGCGCCGCCACGATCATCCCCGGCGTGCAGATGCCGCATTGCGCGCCGCCGCACTCGAGGAAGCACTTCTGCAGCGGCGTCAGCTCGCCCTGGGAGGCGACGCCCTCGACCGTCAGCACAGTGGCGCCATCCACCTGGCAGACCGGGACCAGGCAGGAGTTCAAGAGCTCGCCATCCACCAGCACCGAGCACGCTCCGCACTCGCCCTCGCCGCAGCCCTCCTTCGTGCCGGTGAGCCCGAGGTCCTCGCGCAGCACGTCGAGCAGACGCTTCAGAGGCGGCACATCGAAGCTGCGCTCCGCTCCGTTGACGACCAGCTTCACGGCCGCCTCCCATGCTCCGCGCTGCGCCGTTGCGCGACTGGCGACGCGGGCGAAGCCCGCTCCTCCATCGCCCGCATGACGCGGTCCGGGCTGAGCGGCAGCTCCGGCACCAGCTTCCCGGTCGCATGCAGCACGGCCGCGACCACGGCGGGCGCGGGGCCGTCCATGGGCAATTCCCCGATCCCCTTCGCGCCGTACGGACCCTGCGGATACGGATTCTCGAGCAGCGTCGTCTGCATGCGCGGAACGTCCAGCGCCGTCGGGATCAGGTAGTTCTGCATGCGGGTGTTGAGCAGCTTGCCCTGGGACCAGACGTGCTCCTCGAGCAGAGCATACCCGAGCGCCTGCACCGTCCCGCCCTCCACCTGCCCCTCCGCCAGAACGGGGTGGATGGCCAGGCCCACGTCGGTGGCGGTGACGACGTCGAGCAGCGAGACCTGGTAGGTGTCGAGATCGACCTCCACCTCCACCGCGGTCGCCGCCCAGCCGTAGCAGGGATACGCGTCGCCGCGGTAGGCCGCATCGTCGAAGTGGACATCCGGTGGGTGTCGATAATTTTCGATCACCGTCAGCGGTCCCCGCTCCGATAAGTAGCGTTTTGCAATCGCCGCGAACGGCGCCAGCGCCCTGCCCTGCGCGGAGAAGATTCCGCGCTCGCAGGAGACCTCCGCCGCTTGCACTCCGTGCACTTCCGCGACGTAGGTCTGGAGGATGCGCGCCATCGCCTGCGCCGCCTTGGTGATCGTCCCCCCGACGACCATGATGGTGCGGCTCGCCACCGTGGGCCCGCTGTCCGGCACGCGCGAGGTGTCGTTCTCGGCGACCTCCAGGTCGTCGAGCAAGAGGCCCAGCGCGTCGGCGGCCATCTGCGAGAAGACCGTGATGGTACCCTGCCCGATGTCCGTCGAGATGCTCAACACGCGCGCCCCCCGCGCGGTCAGCTCCACGCCGGCGCGCGGCTTCAGCTTCACTTCACCGGAGCCGGTGAACCCCGCGCCGTGGAACGACAGCGAAAGCCCGATGCCGCGGCGGCGTGCACCTTCGTCCGCCGCGTACTCTTTGCGCTTGCGCAAATAGCCGCTCCTCGCCGCCACCGCGTCGAGCACCTCGCGCGCCGAGACGCTGCTGACCAGCTTCTGCCCCGTGGGCAGCACGTCGCCGAGCCGCAGCGCATTCTTCCTGCGCAGCTCCAGCGGATCGATGCGCAGCTCGGCCGCGATCCGCTCCATGTGCGACTCGACGGCGAACAGGGTCTGCGGCACGCCGAATCCGCGGAAGGCCCCGTTGGGCGGCGTGTGCGTCTGCACCACCCGGCAGTCGATGCGCGCGTGCTGCCAGCGATACGCGCCGGCCGCGTGCAGCACCCCGCGCGAGGCCACCACCGGCGAGAGCGTCACGTACGCGCCGCCGTCCATCACGATCTCTGCCTCGAGGGCGACGAGCGTCCCGTCCTCGGCCACCGCGGTCCGGTACTTCATGATCGCCGGATGCCGCTTGGTGGTCGCGGCTATGTCCTCCTCGCGCTTGTAGACCATCTTCACCGGCCGCCCGGCCTTGCGCGCGAGCAGCGCCGCGTGCCCCGCCAGCACCGATGGATAGTCCTCTTTCCCTCCGAAACCGCCGCCGGTGACCACCTGGATCACCGCCACCTGCGCGTCGTCGAGCTTGAGCAGCCGTTGCAGCGCGCGGTGGATGTAGAACGGGCACTGCATCGACCCGTAGATGGTCACGCCGCCGTCAGGCCGCGGCACCGCGGCGATCGCCTGCGGCTCGATGTACATCTGCTCCTGGTGCCCGACGCGGTAGGTGCCCTCGACCACGCGCCCGGAGGAGAACGCCTGCAGAAGGCCTTCCGGCGCCTGCTCGATGCGGTACGACTTGAAGACGCGCGTGGAGGCGAGCGGATCGAGCAAAGGCTCCAGCTCGTCGATCTCCACCCGCACGCGCAGGAGCGCCTCCTCCAGCTTCTCCCGGTCGGCGCAGGCCAAAAGCGCGATCGGCTCCTCGCGGTGCCGCACCAGATCGTGCGCGAGCATGGGCTGATCGTCCTCGATCAGGTGCACGACGTTCTCGCCCGGAATGTCCGCGGCCGTGACGCGCACGACGTCGCTCCAGTCGAAGGCTTCATCCCAGACGATGCGCCGGATCCGCCCGTGCGGCACCTGCGAGCGGACCGTGCGCCCGAAGATCTGCCCCTCGAAGCCCAGATCGTCGAGGTACTTCGCCCGGCCCGTCACCTTGTCGGCGCCGTCCTTGCGCGGCGGGGAGCGGCCCACGACTCCCTGGTGTTCGAGGACGCGCATGTGTTTCCTAGGGTAGAAGGGGGATACCATACTCGCTGCCGAGCGCGGATCGGCCAGGTACGTTATGGATGGCCTACCGTGATCCCGATCCGCGACACCATCCCTTCCCGCACCGCGCCGATCGTGACGGTGGCGCTGATCATCCTCAACCTGATCGTCTTCCTGCACGAGGCGGCGCTGGGTCCCTACCTCGAGCGCTTCGTGATGGCGTACGGCCTGGTGCCGGCACGCCTCGTCTTCTGGGACGGCGACCCGCTCGACCCGGCGCGCTTCCTGCCGCTCGTCACCAGCATGTTCTGGCACGGCGGCTGGCTGCACCTGCTCGGGAACATGCTCTACCTCTGGATCTTCGGCGACAACGTCGAGGACAAGCTGGGGCACTTCCGCTTCCTCTTGTTCTATCTCTTGGCGGGCATCATCGCGGCGCTCGCCCAGGTGATGCTCAACCCCGCCTCGCAATTGCCGACCATCGGCGCGTCGGGGGCCATCGCCGGAGTTCTGGGCGCCTACCTGGTTTCCTTCCCGCGCTCGCGCGTGCTGACGCTGGTGCCGATCTTTTTTCTGCCCTGGTTCGTCGAGATACCGGCGGTGATCTACCTGGCGCTCTGGTTCGTGCTGCAGCTCCTCGAGGGCGTGGGGCAGCTCGGCGCTCCGGCGGAGACCGGCGGCGTCGCAGTCTGGGCCCACATCGGCGGCTTCATCGCCGGCGTGGCATTGGTCAAGCTGATGGAGCCGTCGCGCCGTCCCCCGACCCCGGTGCGCGATCTGTTCTAGCCCGGGAAGCCGACCATCTTCCGCTGGTCGGGGTCCCACAGCTTCATGCGGAAGTTGGCGACGATGTCCGAAGGCTTCAGGCGCGTCACGCCCGGAACTTGAAGTTCCGGAATCGAGGCCATCGCCTCGGGCAGGCGGTAGAACGGAATCGTCGGGTTCAGGTGGTGCACGTGGTGAAAGCCGATATTGCCGGTGAGCCACTGCATCAGCGGCCCGGTCGGCATGTAGCTCGACGACTCGAGGGCGGCGCGGTCGTACGCCCACTCTTCGCGCGGCTGGATGTGCAGCCCGTCGAAGTTGTGCTGCGCGTAGAAGAGATACGCGCCGGTCGCGTGCGCGACGAAGAGCGGGAGGAAGTAGCCGAAGAAGAAGACCGGGAACCCGAAGAACCCCACGATCAGCGCGGTGGCAGCCCAGTTGACGAGCAGCGCCAGCAGCGAATCCCAACGCTTGCGCGGCGAGCG
>Ga0213851_1099291_pt1 | contig 10503 bp, 10 predicted proteins | sample ABR_2014_MetaT_FD_164455 | JGI IMG/M metagenome (GOLD analysis project Ga0213851, IMG submission 164455) | Metatranscriptome of freshwater sediment microbial communities from post-fracked creek in Pennsylvania, United States - ABR_2014... | ecosystem: Environmental > Aquatic > Freshwater > Creek...
CGAGGCCGCGACCGCCATCATTAGAATTGAGCGAACGCTCGTCCAGAGCGCTTTGGGAGACAATTGCCTGCCCGCGACGTTGGAAGCGGCGGTGTACCTCGGGTACCGCTGGGACCATCTCTATCGCGCGGGAGAGCTGCGGGTCCGCGCCTGGGCAAGGACGGCGCCGGAGCAGAGTCCGCACTATCTCTGCTTTCCACCGGAGTCGTTGTGGATCTTCTGAGCTGAGCGGGCTCTCTTGAGCAACGCTGCGCTCCGTGCGATGCATGTCCGCGATGAGCGGCTACGGCGCGCGCGAGGTGGCGAAGATGCTCGGCCTCTCCGAGGGCCAGGTGCGCTCCTGGGTCCGGGCCGGCTTCCTCGATCCTTCGCGCGGGCCGCGCGGCGAGTTGCGCTTCTCCTTCCAGGACCTGGTGCTGCTGCGGACCGCGCAGGGTCTGGTCTCCGCGCGCATCCCGCCGCGCCGGGTGCGCAGCGCGCTCCGCAAGCTCAAGGGGCAACTGCCGGGCGGGCGCCCGTTGCGGGCGGTGCACATCCGCGCCGAGGGCGACAAGATCGTGGTCGGCGACGGCGATGCGCAATGGAGCCCCGAATCCGGCCAGGTGCTCTTCGACTTCGGCGCCCGCGAGCTGGCCCGAAAAGTGGCCCCGTTCCACCTGCGAGCGCGCGAGCCCTCTGCCACCGCGGCCGACTGGTACGAGCGGGCCTGCGATCTGGAGGAGTCCGAGCCCGACGCCGCGCAGGACGCGTACCGGCGCGCTCTGGAGCTGGATCCCGATCTCGCCGATGCCCACGTCAACCTCGGCCGGCTGGTGCACGAGGCCGGCGACCCGCGCGCCGCCGCCGAGCATTATCGAAGCGCGATCGAACTGGATCCCGGGAGCGTGATCGCCTTGTTCAACCTGGGAGTCGCCCTGACCGACCTGCGCATGCCCGACGAAGCCATCCTCGCCTATCGCACGGCGCTCGCCGCCGACGCCGGCTGCGCCGACGCGCACTACAACCTGGCGTCGCTCTACGAGCAGCGCGGCGACGCGGCGGCGGCCCTTCGGCACCTGCGCACCTATCGCAAGCTGGTGCAGGCGTGATCCACGTCGGGACCAGCGGGTACAACTACGAGGCGTGGCGGGGCAGCTTCTATCCCGAGGATCTTCCCGCCCGCAGACTGCTCTCCTACTACGGGGAGCATTTCTCCACCGTCGAAATCAATTACTCCTTCTATCGAAAGCCCACCACGAAGATTCTGCTGAACTGGTCCGCGCAAGTGCCGCCGCGCTTCCGCTTTGCGCTCAAGGCCTGGCAGCGCATCACCCACCAGAAGCGGCTGCGCGAGAGCGGCGAGTTCGTGGCCGCCTTCGCGGAAGTGGCGCGCGCGCTCGGCCCTCAGCTCGCCCCCGTGCTGTATCAGTTGCCGCCCAATCTGAAGGCCGATCTCCCTCTCTTGCGCGAGTTCCTCCTCGAGCTGCCCAAAGACTTGAAAGCCGCGTTCGAATTCCGCCACCAGAGCTGGTTCACCGACGAGACCTGGACGGCGCTGCGCGACGGCGGGGCTGCGCTCTGCATCGCCGAGAGCGACGAGATGGCGACGCCGGTCGTCCGCACCGCGCCGTTCGGATACTTCCGCCTGCGCCGCCTCGATTACGACGCGGCCGCGCTGCAGAGATGGGCGGACGAAATCCGCAAGGCCGGCTTTTCCGAAGACGTCTTCGTCTACTTCAAGCACGAGGACGAAGCGCGCGGGCCGGCCTTTGCGCGCCAGTTCCTCCCGCTGATCGAGGGAATCTGATGGAAGCACAGGACGGCAAGAGTCCCCAGGGCGAAGTCTCGATCGAGCAGCTGATCGGCTGGCACGGGCTCCTGCACGACGAGGAGCGGCAGGTGCGGGCCAGCGTGCGGCGCCTGGTGCGCGAGCGTTTCCTGCCGCGGATCGCTGCCGATTACGAGGCGGGCCGCTTCGCGTTGGAGCTGGTGCCGGAGCTGGCGAAGCTCGGCCTCTTGGGAGCCAATCTCGAAGGCTACGGCTGCGCCGGCATGGGCGCGGTCGCCTACGGGCTCGCCTGTCACGAGCTGGAGTCGTGCGATTCGGGGCTGCGCTCGTTCGTCTCGGTGCAGACCAGCCTCGCCATGTACGCCATCCATCGCTTCGGCTCCGAGGAGCAGAAGCAGCGCTGGCTCCCCGAGATGGCCGCCGGCCGCGCGCTGGGCTGCTTCGGGCTCACCGAGCCTGGGCACGGGTCCGACCCGGCTGGCATGGAGACGCGGGCCGAGCGCGACGGCGCCCACTGGGTCCTGACGGGGCGCAAGCTATGGATCACCAATGCGCAGGTGGCGCAGCTCGCCATCGTCTGGGCGCGGACCAGCGAGGGGATTCGCGGGTTCATCGTCGAGCGCGATAGTGCCGGGTACGCGTCCGAGGAGATCCCGCACAAGCTCTCGATGCGCGCGTCGGTGACGGGCGGGCTCGTCTTCGACGGCGTCCGCGTGCCCGAGGAGAACCGGCTGCCGGGAGCGTCGGGGCTGAAGGCGCCGCTCGCCTGCCTCGACAACGCGCGCTTCGGCGTGGCTTGGGGCGTGTTGGGCGCGGCCCGGACCTGCCTCGAGATCGCGCTGCAATATGCTTGCGAACGCAAGCAATTCGGCGTTCCGATCGCGGCGAAACAGCTGGTCCAGCTCGAGCTGGCCGATGTGGCGACGGAGGTGGTCAAGGCGTCGCTCCTGGCGCTCCACTATGGTCGGCTCAAGGAGCAAGGCACGCTCCATCAGGCGCAGACCAGCCTGCTCAAGCGCAACAACTGCCGGATCGCGCTCGAGGCGGCGCGCCGTTGCCGGGCGGTCTTGGGCGCCAACGGCATCGCCGGCGAATTCCACATCCTGCGGCACGCGGCGAATCTGGAATCGACCTTCACCTACGAGGGCACCGACCAGATCCACACGCTCTCGATCGGCCGCGCCCTCACCGGGCTGGCGGCGTTCTAAGCGCGCAAGAGGGCGAGGTTCTCCTCGGAGCGGGCGCGCCAGTCGGCGGAAGTGCCGGCGAAGACGATGCGGCCCTTCACCATGATCAGGTGCCGCTCGCCCAGATTCAGGAGCGAGCGCACCTCCTTGTCGACGATCAGCGCGGCGGTCCCCTCGTCGCGCAGCCTGCGCAGGGCCGCCCAGATCTCCGCCCGCATCAAAGGCGCGAGCCCCTCGGTGGCGCCGTCGAGGATCAGGAGCTGCGGGTTGGTGAGCAATGCGCGGCCGATGCTCAGCATCTGCTGCTCGCCGCCCGAGAGCTGCCAGCCCAGATGAGCGAGCCGCTCGCGCAGCCGCGGAAAGAGCGACAGCGCGCGCTCGAGCGACCACGGCCCGGGCCGGGCGGCGACGAGCAGATTTTCCCGCACGGTCAGCGTGGGAAAGATCCCGCGCCCCTCGGGCGCCAGCGCGATCCCCTCCTGCGCGATCCGATGCGCGGGCCAGCCGGTGACGCGCCGGCCGCGGACCAGCACTTCTCCCTCGCGCGGCTTTGTCAGCCCGAGCACGCTGCGGATGGTGGTGGTCTTGCCCATGCCGTTGCGGCCCATCAGGGACACCACCTCGCCGGGCGCGACCCAGAAGCTCACGCCGTGCAGCACGTGGCTCTCGCCGTAGAAGGTGTGGAGCCCCTGGGCCTCGAGGAGCGCGGTCACGGCTGCTCGTCTCCGAGATAGGCTTCGCGCACCGCGCGGCTCTGGCGGATCTGCGCGGGCGAGCCCGTCTCCAAGACGCGCCCGCCCACCAGCACGGTGATGCGATCGGCGATCGAGAACACCGCGTCCATGTCGTGCTCGACCAGCAAGAGCGTACTGCTCCGCGCCACCTCGCGCAAAAGAGCGATCACCGAGATCGCCTCGTCGTGGCCGAGGCCCGCCAGCGGCTCGTCGAGCAGCAACAACTCCGGCTCGGTGGCGAGGATCATCCCCAGCTCGAGCTGCCGCTGCTCGCCGTAGCTCAGCTCGCCCGCGGGGGTTGCGCGGCGGGCGGTGAGCCTGCACTCCTGCAGCGCGCGCTCGGCCCGGGCGCCGATGCCGGCGTAGGTCTCGGCGGGACGGAAGAACAGCATCGACGGGCGCGCGCGCGACTGCGCGGCGAGCCACAGGCACTCGGCGCAGGTCAGCTCGGGGAAGACGTTGGCCGACTGGTAGCTGCGGCCGATGCCGAGGCGCGAGATGCGATCGGGCGTGAGGCGGGTGACGTCTTCGCTCTTGAAGCGGACCCGGCCAGAGCTGGCGCGCAGCTCTCCCGAGATGAGGCTCAAGAAGGTGGACTTGCCGGCGCCGTTGGGGCCGATCACCGCGTGCACCTCGCCGCGCTGGAAGGCCAGCGAAACCGAATCCACCGCGGCCAGCGCGCCGAAGCGCCGCGACAAGAGTGAAGTCTCGAGCAGCGTCTCAGCCACGCGCGCCTCGCAAGAGGCCCGCCAGGCCGCGCGGCAAAAAGAGCACCACCGCGATCACGAAGGCGCCGACGATGGCGTTCCAGTGCGTAGTGACCTGCTCGCCGTAGTGCTCGAGGAAGCCGAGCAGTAGCGCGCCCAGCACCGGCCCGTGCAGCGTGCCCTTTCCCCCCAGCAGCACCGTCATCAAGAGGAGCCCCGACACGCGCCAGCCGAAGTGGGCAGGGTTGACGAATCCGTACAGCGTCGCGTCGAGGTAGCCGGCGAGCCCGGCCAGCCCGCCTGCGAGCACGAACGCCGCCAGCTTGTAGCGGCCCGTGGGATAGCCGAGCGATCGCATGCGCTGCTCGTTGCCGCGGATGCCGATCAGCACCCGGCCAAAGGGCCCGCGCACGACGCGCAGGAGCAGGAGATAAGTGGCGACCAGCGCGATCCAGATGGCGAGGTACGCGACGGTGCGCTCGCCGAAGTCGATCGGCCCCAGGCGCGGCCTGTCGTTGACGTAGAGTCCATCCGAGCCGCCGAAGCCGGGCGCATCGTTGAAGAAGTAGTAGAGCATCTGCGTGAAGGCGAGCGTCACCATGATGAAGTAGACGCCCGAGGCGCGCAGGCTGAGCCAGCCGATCAGAAGCGCAGCCAGCCCGACGCCCGCGAGGCAGAGCGGCAGGGTCGCGAGCGGGCTCACCAGCCCGTAGTGGTTGCTCAGCCCGGCCAGCAGATACGCAGCCAGGCCGAAGAACGCCGCGTGCGCGAGGCTGACCAGCCCGGCGAAGCCGACCAATAGATCCAGGCTCATGGCGAAGATGCAGGTGATCATCGTCTTGCCGAGGAACTGGAGCCAGAAGCGGTCCCCGGAGAAGACCACCAAAAAGAGCGCGGCGGCGCCCGCGATCAAGAGCGCGCGCACGCGCGGCGGGACGATCACGCCTGCTGCCCGAGCAAACCGCGCGGCCGGAAGACGAGCACCGCGGCCATCACCGCGTAGACCATCGCGCTGGCGAAGCCGGGGAGCAGCACCTTGCCGAAGGTGTCGGAGAGGCCGACCAGAAGCGCGCCGAGGAAGGCGCCCTTGATCGATCCGATTCCGCCGATCACCACCACCACGAACGAGAGGACGAGGACGCTTTCGCCCATGCCCGGGTAGACCGTGGTGAGCGGCGCGGCCAGCATCCCCGCCAGCGCGGCGAGCGCGGCGCCGGCGGCGAAGACCGATGAGAAGAGGCGGCGGACGTCGATGCCCAGCGCCTCGACCATCTCCGGATTCGAGGCGCCGGCGCGCACGCGCATTCCGAAGCGGGTGCGCAGGATCACCTGCCGCATCGCGGCCGCGACCGCGAGGCAGAAGAGCGCCGTGAAGACGCGATATGCGGGCCATGCCTGCTCGCCCAGCGGAATGCGGAACGCGAGCGCCTGGGGCGCGGCCACGCCGTGCACGTCGTTGCCGAAGAGCGCGCGCTGCAGCTCGTTGAAGAGCAGCACGAGGCCATAGGTGAGCAGCACCTGCGAGAGGTGATCACGGGCGTAGAGCCGCGCGATGGCGAGGCGCTCGACCAAGAGACCGAGCACCGCCATCAGCGGCACGCCGACCAGGACGGCGACCAGCAGGCTGCCGGTGCGCCCCGCGATGAAGTACGCGAGGTACGCGCCCAGCATGTAGAAAGAGCCGTGCGCGAAGTTGAGCACGCCGAGCACGCCGAAGATCAGCGTCAGCCCGCTCGCCACCAGGAAGAGCAAGAGGCCGTACTCGACGCCGTTGAGGAGCTGCAGCGCGAAGAGGGAAAGGGTCATTTCCCCATCGCGCAGCCGGCCGCGGGATCCTCGGCATCCTTCATCGCGACGCCGAGCACCACTTCCTTGCCGCCCTTCACCTCGCGTAGGTAGACGTTCTGCACCGGGTTGTGCGCCTTGGAGAAGCGGAACGGGCCGCGCGGGCTCTCGATCCGCGCCGACTCCAGCGCGGAGATCAATTCCTTCTGCGCTGAGGTGTCGCCCTTTACCTTGTCGAGCGCGTGCGCGAGCAGGTTGACCGTGTCGTAGCCGGCGACGGCGTAGACGTCGGCGCTGCGGCCGGTCGCCTTCTGGAAAGCGTCGCGGAACTTCTTGTTGGCGGCGTTGTCGAGGCCGTCGGCGTAGTGCAACACGGTCTTGACGCCTTCGGCGGCGGCGCCCTGCGCGGCCAGCACGCCCTCGGTGAGGAAGCCGCTGCCGTAGAGCGGGACCTTCTCGCGCAGGCCGGCGCCTTCGTAGTCCTTGACGAACTTGGCCGCGCCCGCGCCGGCGAAGAAGACGAAGACGGCGTCGGGCTTGAGCGCCGCGATCTCCGAGAGGTTCGCCTGGAACTCGGTCGAGGGGAACGGCACCGCGATCTCCTTGACGATGCTGCCGCCGCCCTTCAAGTAGCCCTCCTTGAAGGCGGCCATCGACTCCTGGCCGAAGCTGTAGTTCCAGAACATCAGCAGCGCCTTCTTGTGTCCGGCCTTCAGCATCACATCGGCGCACGGGTACGACGTCTGCCAGTTCGAGAAGGAGGTGCGGAACACGTGCGGCGCGCAGAGCGTGCCGGTCACCGCCTGCGCGCCCGCGTTGGTGACGATGGTCAGCACCTTTTCCTGGCGGACGATCTGCATCATCGCCATCGCCACGCCCGAGTGGACCGGGCCGGTCAGGATGTCCACCTTCTCGCCGGCGATCAGCTTGTTGACGTTGGCGGGCGCCTTGGCCGGATCGGATTCGTCGTCGACCGCGATCCACTCGACCTCGCGGCCGCCCAGCACGCCTTTGTGCTCCCGGGCGGCGAGCTTCATCGCGTCGGTGATGTTGTTGCCGAGCGCGGCGTAGGTGCCGGAGTACGGCAGCAAGAGGCCGATGCGCAGCTTCGCCTTGGCCGCCGAGAAGCCGGGACGGGCGATCAGGGACGCAGCGGCTGCACCGAGGAGGGTGCGGCGGGAAAGGGAGTGGGCGGACATCGCTAGACCTCCAGGGAGAGGTGCGGCAGCGGGGTCTCCGTTCTAGGCAGACTTCTCCGCATCCCGTCAATCCCGGCGCTTCCCGAAGCGCCGCGGCGATTGCGGCATCGTAACGGCCATGCGCTACTTCGAGGACTTCAGCGAAGGCCAGGTGTTCGAGCTGGGCGAGGAGCGGATCGCGGAGCCGGAGATCCTGGAGTTCGCCCGGCGCTACGACCCGCAAGTCTTCCACGTCGATCCAGAGGCGGCGCGCGGCACCATGTACGGCGGCCTGATCGCGAGCGGCTGGCAGACGGGCGCGATCTACATGGGCCTCTTGGTGCGCGGGCTTTTGCACGACACCGCCAGCCTCGGCTCGGCGGGCATCGACGAGATGCGCTGGCTCAAGCCCGTCCGGCCCGGCGACGTGCTGCGGGCGCGGCTCACCATCACCTCGCTGAAGCCGTCCGCCAAGCACCCGGACCGCGGCACCACTTTCAACCTGGGCGAGCTGTTCAACCAGGCCGGCGAGCGGGTGATGTTCGTGCGGTCGTCGGGGATGTTCGCGCGCCGCCCGCAAAAAAAATAATTTTTTTTTCGCAGGTAGCGTTTTGGACGGGGGTCGCGAAATCGGGGTCCCATTTCGCGACCGCAGCCTGGCTCGATCCACCGGCGACCTACTTCTCCGCCATCGCGTACGAGCCGTTCCACTCTGCCGGCGGCGGCTCGGCCAGATACTCCTTGCACCGCTCCGCCATCTTCCGCGACGCCGCGTCGCTCTTGCCCAGCGTGGAGAACACCTCGAGGAAGCGCAACTGCGCCGCTTCGAAGTTGCGCGCCCGGTAGAGCTCCAGCGCCTCGCGGTGCAGCTCGATGGCCCTCAGCGCCGGCCCGTCCACCTTGCCCTTCTCGCCGAGCAGCTCATGCACCAGCACGGCCTTCGCCCTCCCCTTCACGGCGACCCAGTCGAGCGGGCGCAGCACCATCTGCTCCTTCACCAGCGCAGCCGTGGTCTCGCCGATGACGATGCCGGTGCCGTAGCTCTTGTTGAGCCCCTCCAGGCGGCTGGCCAGGTTCACCGCGTCGCCCATCGCCGTGTAGTTCATGCGGTCGGGCGCGCCGATGTTGCCCACCACCGCGACGCCGGTGTTGATGCCGATGCGCGCCGACATGCGGGCCCGGCCCTGCCGCGCCCACTCCGCCTGCATGGCCAGCAGCCGGTCGCGCATCGAGATCGCGCAGCGGCAGGCGAAGAGCGCGTGATCCTTGAGCGGCCGCGGCGCGCCCCAGAAAGCCATGATCGCGTCGCCGATGTACTTGTCCACGGTGCCGTTCTGCTCGCGGATGGTCTCGCTCATCCGCTCGAAGTACTCGCCCAGCCCGCGCACCAGCTCGTCGGGCGCCAGCGATTCCGAGAGCGTGGTGAAGCCCGCGATGTCCGAGAAGAGCGTGGTGATCTCGAGCTTCTCTCCCTCCAGCCGCGCCTCGCGCCCCGAGAGCAGCAGATCCTGGACCAGCTCGCGCGGCACGTACTTTCCGAACGATCGCAGCGAGGCCTTCATCCGGTCGGTGGCCTCGGCCATCGCGTTCACCTCGCGCACGATCGATCCCTGGTCGGCGAGCCGCCGGTCGCTCATCTCGAAGCGGCCGATGCGATCCATCTCGTCCGAGATGTCGCGCATCGCCACCGAGACGCGCGAGGAGAGCATGGCGCCGAAGAGCGTCGCGACCAGCGCGCAGAGCGCCCCGATGGCCACCGCCAGCCACTTCTGGCGCTCCGCCTCTCCGAAGTAGTCGAGCTTGGGCACCACGCCGATCACGCGCCAGTCGATGCCCGACTCAGGCGGGAACTCCGCCACCATTGTGAGGTAGGGGCCGAAGCTGAACCCTCTCGTGCCGGGCCCGCGCGACTGCAGCTTGTTCCAGGCGCCGGCGAGCATCGGATCGGGATGGTTCGCGGCGCGGGCGATCTGCTTGACGCCGTTGTCGACCGTGATCACCTCGCCCTTGGGATGGCCGACCACCAGACCGCTCCGGGTGACGACGTAGACCCGCCCGCTCTGCCCGAGCTGCAGCGTGGAAAGGAACTCGGAGAGGACCGACACCTCGAATTCGATCGCCCACACGCCGCGCAGCGTGCCGTCCGGCCCCAGGTCGCGGGCGGCGTAGATGAAGCCCGGCTGGTTGCGGCTCGCGAAGAGGAACGGCTCGACCCAAACGCCCCGCTCGGTCTTGCTGGCGGCGAGGTACCAGGGCCGCGTGCGCGGGTCGTACTCCTTGATCTCGTCGAGCGCGGTCCTGAACGCGCCGTCGGGCTGCCGGGTCATCTCCCGCCAACGGGTCCCACGCGGCGTCTGCTCGCGCAGCGTTTCCAGCACCTGCCCAGCGTTGCGGAACGACGCCAGGTAGGCGCCATCGGCGCCGCCATGGGCGACCCAGGTGAAGCTGGGATTGGCGAGCAGCACCGCGTGGAAGTGCGCGAGCGCGGCCATGCGGTCGTTGGGGTCGAGCTTTCCTTCCAGCGCGAGCTGCCTCTCGAGCGCGACCGTGGGCACCGCGGGCTCGAGGAAGCGCAGCGTGCGCTGGGTGGTGTTCGCCGCGATCTCGTTGGCGTACGAATGCCAGAGCCCGGCGATCACCCGCTTCGAGGAAACGTAGGCGGAGACCCCGACGGCGCCAGCGGCGAGGAGGATCAGGCCGATCACGCCGGTGACCAGCGTGGGGCGCAGCGGTAGGCCCTTGCCTGCGCTCGCCATGTCCGCGCGTCCTCCCCGCTCGAAGAATACTACCGCGTCTACTTCTCGCCGGAGCCGATCTTTGCGCGCGCCTTCAGCTCCGCGATGGAACGGCGGACCTCGGCGCGGTCGGACGCGGCGGGCGCGTAGATCAAATACTTCTGGTAGGCCTGCAGCGCCTGCGCGTCGTTGCTCTGCAGCGCGTAGGCCATGCCCAGCCCGCGGAAAGCGACCGCCAGCGTGGGCTCGTTGTCCAGCGCGGCCCGGAAGCTCGCCAACGCTTCGTCGGACTGGCCTTTCTCCAGCGCGGCTTCGCCGCGGCGCACCTGCGAGATGGCGACCGCGTGCACCAGCGCGGCTTGGTTGACTTCGGGCTCCCTGCGGCGCCGCGACGGCGGCGGGGCGGGCG
>Ga0213851_1474530_pt1 | contig 10463 bp, 12 predicted proteins | sample ABR_2014_MetaT_FD_164455 | JGI IMG/M metagenome (GOLD analysis project Ga0213851, IMG submission 164455) | Metatranscriptome of freshwater sediment microbial communities from post-fracked creek in Pennsylvania, United States - ABR_2014... | ecosystem: Environmental > Aquatic > Freshwater > Creek...
AACCATCCGCTGCGCTACGGCGGCCTGACATTCTACCAAGCGAGCTATGCGCAGCTCGACGAGGGCATGCGCGCCAAGGTGCGGATGTTCGATCGCGCCACCCGCAAGTCGAAGGATCTGATGGTCGCCGCCGGCGAGTCGATCCCGGCCGCCGACGGCCTCACCTACCAGCTCACCGACTACAACCCGGACTTCGCCGGCCTGGGCCCCGCCGTGCAGGTGCTGCGCACCGAGGACGGCAGGCGCAACACTTTTTGGGTCTTCTCGCGCGACGCCGGGTTCGACCAGCGCAACCGCGACGACCGCTTCTCGTTCTCCTTCGATGCCCTTGCGCCCCTCTATGCGACCGGCCTGCAGATCGCGCGCGATCCCTCGACCCCCGTCGTCTACACCGGCTGCTTCTTGCTCTTCCTCGGCATCGGCATCGCCTTCTACACGTCGCACAAGCGCATCTGGGCGCAGGTGGGCTCCGGCCGGGTCGCGCTCGGCGGCGCCTCACACCGCAACGCCGAGGGGTTCTCGCGCGAGTTCGACCAGCTCAGCGAAGCGTTGGGCCTGCCCCCGCGGCCGCAGCCCAAGGCGGCCGCGTGATCGTTCTCGCCGCCGAGTTCGTGAAGTCCGCCACCCAGCCGCGCGAGTACCCCGATCCGGGCCCGCCGGAGATCGCCTTCTGCGGGCGCAGCAACGTGGGCAAGTCGTCCGCGCTCAATGCGCTGGCGGGGCGCAAGCAATTCGCGCGGGTCTCGCGCACGCCCGGCCGCACCCGACTGATCAACTTCTTCGATCTGCGCGTCGCGGAGAAGACGCGCTCGGGAGGGCGCGGGCCGGAGCGCGAGGTGCGCTTCGCCGACCTGCCCGGCTACGGCTTCGCCAGCGGGCCCAAGAGCGAAAAAGCGCTGTGGAAGGAGATGATCGAGGAGTACCTCACCAGCCGCGAAGAGCTGGTCGCCCTGGTCGTGCTGGTGGACGGCGATCTCGGCCCCCAGCCGAGCGACGTCGAGATGGTGCGCTGGGCCGAGACGCTCTCCCGCAAGCTGATCGTGGTCGCGACCAAGCTGGACAAGCTCGCGCGCGCGCAGCGGCAGCAGCAGATCGACAAGATCGCGGGCCAGCTCGCGGTGACGTCGGTGCTGCCGTTCTCGGCGAAGGAGCAGTTCGGGGTGGAGGAGCTATGGCGCGCGCTGGTCTGCGTCTGACCTCAGAGCCGGCGGTCGCGCACTGCTCGCAATTTCGGAGCCCCAGGCTGCCAGCAACCCGAGGCCCGATGTTCCAAAAAAAATAATTTTTTTTACGTCACCGGCATCTGCGAGCGGCCACCCTGGAACTCGACCATCTCGTCTGCCTTCTTCCGCATGCGCTCGCCCAGCTCGCTGCGGAACTCTTCGCCGCTCTTGGGAGCGAACGCCAGCCCGATGCCCGCGCCCAGCAAGCAGCCGAGAGCGAAGATGCCCAGTGTGCCAAACGCGCTGGCCCACGGACTTCCGCGCTCCTCGAGTCCCAGCGCCTCGAGCACGTCGTCCTTGTCGATGTCCTGCAGGTACTTGAGGGCCTTGTAGCCCTTCTTGCGGATGTCATTCACCATTGCGCCTCCAGCTCCTTCAAGAATCGGCCCCCACGGCCGCCAATCATGAAACGTCAGTGTCAGGGAATCTGCGCACGCATCTGCTGCAGCGCCGCGCTACCGGGCGCCGCTCGCTTCCTCGCCTGGCCGCATGCCGCGGGCCATCGCGCTCAGCTGGCTCTTGAGCAGCGGCACGAGCGCGAGGCGTACACCGTACTTGAAGAGCCGCGCCGTCAGCGGCGAGAAGAGGCCGCCGCCGAGCGCGTAGCCCACGCCCACCGCCGCAGCGACCATGGCGATCGGATTGCGCTGCACGCGCCCGCGCAGATCGACGGACTGCGAGAAGTTGTGCGCCTGGTTGCTGACAGCTTCCTTGAAGGCGCGCGCCTCCTCGACGGCCTTCTTGGCGTGATCGAAGGCGCCGCCGTCACCCTGGTACTCCGTGTTGATGGCCATGTGTTGTCCTTTGAGCGAAACCTGCGCGCCTCAGCGCGAGACGATCTTGCCGATGACGTAGCCCAGCGCGAGCGCGCCGGCGAGGCAGATGATGGGACGCTCGCGGATGAACTCAGACGCGGTCTCGACCGCGTGATCCACCGCGGCGCGCGTTTGCTCCACCACTTGCTGCGCGTCCTCGATGTTGAGATTGCTCAAGATCCCTGCGGCGCTGCCGTGTCCATTGGCACTTTCGGATTCGATCGGCATGGGGGTTCCTCCTCGGGTTCAGGGCAAGCTAGGCACCGGTCTGCTGCAAGGCCAGCCCCGCCGCCGGGCGCGGCTCGAGTTCCATCACTATCCCTCCCGGTGGCGCAGCAGGCGGATCATCGCCGCCGGCACGGCCAGCAGCTCGCGGGTGACGCGCATGCCGATCCGCAGCGGCGCGAAGAGCAGGCCGGCCGCCTCCTCCGCGGCCTGCACCGCCCACTGCAAAGGCTCGGGCAGATTCGACAAGCGCTCGCGCGCCTTCTCGCGCAGCGCGCCCGGGACTTCGCGGATCGCCTTCCACTCCATGGCGGCTTGCTTGCTCTTGCGCCTTCGCTTGCCTGGCTGCCTGGGCACGGAGCTCTCTCCCGGTTGGGGTTTTGAAAAACGTAGGGATAGCGAGTCGTTGCCGCAAACCCGTAGGTCGGTCAGAGATCGGAGGGAACTGCCGATCTTGGAACCCGCGTCTTCGGCTATGCTCGCGCGCATGGGTTTCGAGTTCGCCGGAGCCACCGACGTCGGCCGCAAGCGAGACCACAACGAGGACGCGCTGGTCATCTTGCCCGAGCACTCGGTCGCCGTGGTCTGCGACGGCATGGGCGGGCACGAGGCGGGTGAGGTCGCGTCCGGCATCGGCGTCGAGACGGTGAAGAAGTTCTTCGAGATCGCGAGCAACCCCGACGCGACCTGGCCGTTCCGCTACGACAGCGAGAAGGACGAGGGCACCAATCTGTTGTCCGTCGCCGCGCAGTGGGCGAACCAGCGGATCCGCGAGGCGAGCGACCCCGCCGCCCACAACCCCGGCAAGCGCGGCATGGGCACCACCTTCGTGGGCTGCCTGGTGCGCGAGAAGAAGGCCTGGTTCGGCTGGGTGGGCGACAGCCGCGGCTACCTCTGGCGGCGCGGGGAATTGCACCCCACCACCAGCGACCATTCGCTGCTCAACGAGCTGATCAAGACCGGCCGCCTCTCCGACGAGGAGATCGCCAACTTCCAGCACAAGAACGTGATCACCCGCGCGCTCGGGATGGCGGACCAGACCGAGGTGGACGTGAGCGCGTGGGACCTCGAGCCCGGCGACGTCTGCCTGGTCTGCTGCGACGGCTTGACGGGCATGGTGACCGACGAACGGATCGCGGAGATCGTCGCCAAGGAGCCGGATCTGCAGAAGGCGTGTCAGCAGCTCGTCGACGAAGCCAACGCAAACGGCGGAATCGACAACATCACGGTCGCGCTGGTGAGGCTCGGGTAGGCTTCAGACTTCAGGCTACCGGCTTCAGCCTTCTCAAAGATGCTCCCAGTCGCGGAGGACTTGCGCGTCCAGATCGTCGATGGCCAGCGCGCTCGCGTCGGTCAGCTTGCCGTCCGTCAGCACCGGCTCGATCCGCGGAGGCAGCACGGCCACGCGGCGCGGAATGTTCGCCGCCCGCAGGCGCTGCAGCACCTCGTCGCGCCACTGCGTGTCGACGCGGCTGGCGTGGTGCTCGAGCAGATCGGTGAGTCGCGGGCCGTCGCCGAGGGCGGCGATCTCCCAGAGGTGGGAGAGCAGCTCGCCGGCCGCGGCATGGAAGCGGGCCGCCTCGGTCACCGCCAGGAAGCGCCGCCCGCCGGCGCGCCGCTCGACCAGCGCGCCTTTGCCGGTGAACCACCAGATCTCGAGCTGCAGCGCGCGCTGGCCGTCGTCCTCGATGCGATCCCCCTCAGGCAGGTTGCCCGCCGAGGCGAACCAGCTGGTCGCGGCGAACTGCGGCCAGAGCTTCTGGCACGCCCCGGTGAGCAGGCCGAGCTGGACGACCAGCGGATCCGCAGAGAGGAAGTGCGCCGCCAGATCCGCGCGCGCTTCCTCGAAGGCGCCGAGCCCGTTCTGCAGATCGCCCTGCGGGGCGCGCCCGGAGGAGCGGCCCACGATCTCGCGCAACGTCAGGAAAGCCAGCCGCAGCGAGGGCAGGCAGCCCGCCAGGCGCGGCGCAAGGCCCGGCTCGGCCAGCGCGAGCAGCGAAGGGTCGGTGTGCAACCTGGCTGCCGCCTCGTCCGCCGCGGCGAAGACGGCCGTCTTGGTTCCCGCGCTCTCGCGCAGCCCGGCCTCCAGCGGCAGCGTCAGCGCGAACGATCGCAGCGGCCGCAGCGCGCCGGACGCTCCCGCGAGCAGCAGCGCCTCGGCGGCAGCGGGCCGGGGAGACGGCCTGCGCCGCGCCGCCGCCCAGGGCAGTTTCTCCTCGAACTGGGGAGCGGCCTGCGCCACCGCCTGCACCAGCGCCATGCGCTCGTAATCTTGAAATCCGAGCAGGGCGCCGAAGATCGGCTTGCGCCCGCGCGGGTCCGCCGAGCGATCGAGGAAGCCCAGGAAGAAATCCACCGGCCCGGCGGCCTCCAGCCACGCCGTCTGCGCGGCCCGGTATGGCTCGGGTTCGCCGGTGCGCAGGAACGCCGCCAAGGGCTCGAGCACCGCGCGCTGCGGCGGAGCAGCGAAGGACAGCGCCTGCTCCAGCGCGGCGGCGGCGGCCGGCACGCGGATCACCTGCTCGACGACGAACGCGTCGTCCTTCGCCAGCCGAGAAGCGAGCAGGTACTTCTCGCGCAGTCCGCGCAGGTCGCGCGTCGTCACCGAGCTGTAGAGGTTGACCGCGCTCTCGGTGAGGTCCCCGCCGTGCACCGTGCGATGTGCGTCGATGCGCGGGTCGAAGAGCGGGCCCTCCAGCGCCCGCAGCGCGTACTCGAGCGATACCGTGCCCAGGCCCAGATTGGCGCCCGCCGCCACCGCGGCCAGCGCCGCGTTGCGCAGATCCGCAGCCGTGAAGGAGGGCATCTCCTTGCGACCCGTCTGCGGATCGTGCAGCCCGCCGTTCAGCCACACCACGCGGGCGAACTCGCGAATGCGTTGCAAGAGCGGCTCGGGCAGCGCGGCGGGGCGCGAAAGGATCCCGCGCAGCACCCTCACCACCCGAAGATTGTGGCGGTACGATTGATCGATGGCCACGGCCTCTCCCGCCGCCGCGGCCTGCGACACCTGGTAAGCGAGCAGGCGCTGGTCGGGCGAGAGTTGCGCGAACTGCGGAGCCGCCAGCGCTAGCACCGGCGTGCCGGAAACGTCTCCGATCACATTGCCGGGCTGCGGCGCAAAGGTCGCCGCGGCGGGCTCCACGGGCGGCGCGGCCGGCCTGGAGGCAGGCCGCGCAGTGGCTGCTCCTCGGGGGGCGGTCCTGCACGCGCAGAGAGAGAGCGCCACCGCGACCGCCTGAACCATCCCCTGCCGACCAGCCGGGCGCATCGGCGCTCCCTACCGGCGCCACCCCTGTGTCGTCAACCTTTTCCAGTGGTGGACTTCGCGCGCGCCGCGCGAGAGACTGGGGAGCGCAGATGACGACCAACCCGCACATCCACTTCAAGGACTCGACGCGGCAGGCTGCGCTGTTCGAGACGATGATCCTGGCCGCCGCGGCAGACGGCCGGGTCGAGCGGGTGGAAGTGGAAGAGATCTATCGCCAGGTGTTCGAGCGCCCCGAGTTCCACGGTATCCACGCGGACGATCTGAAGAGGGCCATCGAGCACGCCGCCAAGCGCGTGGTCGAGGCGCACAGCCTCGAGCACATCCTGCCCTCCATCGTCGATCGCCTGCCGGACAAGGCCTCGCGCGAGCTGGCCTTCGGGCTCGCCGCCTCGGTGGTGGTGGCCGACGGCAAGACGCCGCCCGAGGAGCTGAACATCCTCAAAGCGCTGCAGGACATGTTCGATCTCTCGGAGGAAACGGTTGCCCGCCTCTTCGAGACGGCGCAGTCGCACGGGAAGTTTCCGCCGACCCAGGCCCAGTAGTTGGCCCTGCAGATCCGGTTCTTCATGGTGGAGGACGACGAGCGCGATCTCTTGCGCCGCCTGGAACGGCTGCAGCTCGAGCTCTGGCCGGTGCTGAGCGATCCCGGGTACCGCCCGCCCTTGGTGGACGCAAAGCTCGCGCTGGAAGAGCCGGCGTACTACTTCGCGGCGGGAGACGTGGCCGGCTACCCGATCAAGCGCGGCCCCGACCGGGGGCGCTGGAAGATCGACGAGGTCGCCTCGCCGGTCATCTACCTCTCGCGCTCGCTCCTGGACGAGGACGGCGAGCTGCGGTCCGGCTACCTGTGGGCCGAGACGGAGACCGCGGGCGACAACTCGCGGATGGGCGGCAAGCCCGCGCGGTTCGTGAAGGCGGTCCGCGAGATCCAGGAGCTGATCAAGTCGCGCTACCGCAAGAGCTCGCCGGTCAAGGGTCTGATCTACTTCGTGGGCCCCGCCGTGGCGCGCCTCGGGACGCCGCTGCGCGAAGAGGGACGCAAGGGCGAGCCGGTGTTCGTCTATCGCTGAAAGGTCGCTCGGAAGAGGGTTCGTCCCGGCGCCGACGTCAGCTCCACATCGCCGCCGTGCGCGCGGGCGATCTGCTGCACGATGAAGAGCCCCAGCCCGAGGCCCCGGGTGGGGCCGCTGATGCTGCCGCGGCGGAAGGGGTCGAAGAGCGCGTCGCGGTCGGTCTGCGGGATCTCGGGGCCGCCGTTCTCGACGGTGATCTCGACGTGGCTCTCGAGTCCGCGCACCCGCACGCGGATCGGTTCGCCCGCGGGCCCGTAGGCGATCGCGTTGGCCAGCAGATTGGAGAGGAGCTGCGCGACCCGGTCGGGGTCGAACGCGCCCGCCGTGTTTCCCTCGGCGGCCAACTCGATGGCCCGGCCCGGATTCACCGCCAGCGCCTCGTCCACCGCGCTCGACACCACTTCGCGCAGATCGCATGGTTTGCGCACCACCGCGAGCCCGCCGCCGAGGCGCGCCTGCGTGAAGTCGAGCAGGTCGGAGATCATCCGGCCCATCCGCTCCGCGCTGCTGGCGATCCGCGCCGCCGCGGCCAGCACCGGATCTTCCAGATCGCGCTTGCGAAGCAGCAGGCCCGCGCTGGCCAGGATGGCGGTGAGCGGCGAGCGCAGGTCGTGCCCCAGGATGCCGATGAAGCGCTCGCGGAAGTGCGCGGTCTGCTGGATCTCGCGCTCGCGGCGTACCCGCTCGGTCTCGTCGCGGAAGGTGGAGACCGCGCCGCGCAGCGATCCATCCCCCCTCCGCAGCGGCACGGCCACCGTGGAGAGGGCGTGGTCGATGCCGTCGGGGGAGCGGATCTGCACGATGGTGCGAACCATCTCGCCGCGCAGCGCCCGCCCCGCCGGCGTCTGCTCGGGCGGCAGCTTCTCGCCGTCAGGACCGCGGAGCTGGTAGAGCTCCGCCAGTTTCTCCTGCGAAATGCCGGGCCGGATGCCGAGTTCGCGCGCGGCGCGGTTGACGACGCGAAGCACGCCGCTCGCGTCGGCCATGATGATGGCCTCGCCCACCTGATCGATGATGGCCGACAAGAGCTCGCGCTCTTCTTCCAGCTCCTCGCGCTGCACCATCTGCGCGGTCATGTCCTTGAAGAGCACCGCCACGTGCGACACCGCGCCGGTGCGATCGAAGAGCGGAAAGAAGTTCGCCTGCATGGCGATGCGGTTGCCCTTCTCGACCCGCACCTGCTTCAGCTCGCGCGGGTCGTACCAGACGGGCGGCACCGCGATGGTCTCGCCCTTGAAGGCGCGCTGGATGAGATCGAGCACGCCGTTCTTGGCGGCGATCTCGTCCTGCAGCACGTTGTAGCCAGGCGGCGGCTCGGAACCGAACAGGTCGAGGAAAGCCTGGTTGACGAGCAGCGAACCTCCTCCCACCTCATAGATCTGCAGCCCGACCGGGGCGAGCGCGAAGAGGCTCTCCAGCACGCCGATCGGGTTGGGGATCCGCGCCAGCGTGGCGCGGATGTCGTCGAGGTCGAGCATCGGGAGGCGAACTCTACACGCAGGGAGCCGGGACGATGAAACCCGCCCTTTAGGGAGCGCTGACTACTTTGCCCGCACCATCTCGGCGTAGAAGCGGATCGCGCTCTTCGCGGCCTTCGCGAAGTCGCCCAGGTGCAGGCTCTCGTTCTCCGAGTGCGCGTTGGAGTAGGGGTCCTCCACGCCGATCAGCAGCGCGGGCGCACCGCCCAGCTCGCGCGAGAACGGATCGACGAAGGGGATCGATCCGCCGCAGCCGATGCTCACGACTTCCGAGCCGTAGCCCTCGCTGAGCGCCTTTCTCGCGGCCCGGAAGGCAGGCGCGGCCGCGTCGGTGTACCACCAGCCGCCGCTGCTCTCGTGCGTCACTTGCACCTGCACGCCCCAGGGCGGGTTGGCCTCCAGCGCGGCCTCGAGCTTTCGGCGGACCTCGCGATTGTCCATGTCCGGCACGGTGCGGATGCCGACCCGCGCCCAGGCGCTCTCGCAGAGGATGTTGCGCGCATCCTTGCGGGAGCTGGCCTGGATGGCGTTGACTGCGATCGAAGGCTGGCGCCAGTTCATCTCCCAGGGCGGTCTTCCGCCGAGCAGCTTCACGCCGGGCAGCATCCCCGCCTGCTTGCGGAAGAGGTCGTCGTTGGTCGGCAGCGCGGCGAGCGACTTCTTCTCCTCTGCGGTCAGCGGCCGCACCTTGTCGTAGATGCCGGGCAGGTTGATGCTGCCGTCATCCTTGGTGAGGCGGGCGAGGATCTTCGCCAGCGCCATCGTGACGTCCGGGACCGGCCCGCCCCACATGCCGCTGTGCACCGGTTGCTTGAGCGCTTTCACTTCCACCTGCAGGGTGACCAGGCCGCGCAGCGCGGTGGTGATCGAGGGCAGGCCGGTGTCGAAGTTCGAGGTGTCGGTGAGCACGATCGCGTCGGCTTGCAGGAGCTGGCGGTGCTTCTTCAAGAAGGCCGGCAGCGAGCCCGACCCCGCTTCCTCCTCGCCCTCGACGATCATCTTCACGTTCACCGGCAGCGCGCCGTGCGCTCTCAGCCAGCTGTCGATGGCGGCGATGTGCACCAGGATGCCCGCCTTGTCGTCGGCGGCGCCGCGGCCGAAGAGGCGGCCGTCGATCTCGACCGGCTCGAACGGATTCGGGATCTTCCACTTCTCGACTTCGCCGGCGGGCTGCACGTCGTGGTGCGCGTAGAGCAAGAGGGTGGGGCGGCCCGGCGCATTCTTCCACTCGCCGTAGGCGTAGGGGTGGGCGTCGGGCATCTCCAGGAGTTGCACGTTCTCGAGGCCCTTGCGCCGCATCAGATCGCAGGTCGCTTCCCCGCTCTTGCGGACGTGGGCCTTGTCGAAGCCCTCGAAGGAGACGGAGGGGATGCGGACCAGTTTCTTCAGCTCCTCGAGATAGTCCGCCTTGTGCGCGGCGTGGTGGGCGAGGGCTTTCTCGATGGCCTGGTCGTCGACGGGAGCTGGGTTCATGGCGGCGAAGACCCTAGATCAGCGCGGGCGCCGGCGCTACCCTGAGCGGGTGTCGAAGGCATTCACCAACGAGGATGCGCCGCAAGAAGAGGTGGTGGCCCCTCGCCTGCCGCCGCCGCGGGAGCCGGCCCCCGTCGCCGCTTCGGTCGCGGCCTCGGGCGTGGTGCGGGCCGGGGCGTTCGTGACGCTGGAGGACCCGGGCGGCGCGCGCACCGAGTACCAGGTGGTCGAGCCGGCAGCCGCCGATGCGGCGCACCGCCGGATCAGCGTGGAGTCGCCGCTCGGCCGCGCGCTTTTGGGGAAGCGCGAGGGTGACGAGGTGATCGTCGAGCGCCCGCGCGGCCCGGCGGAGTACGCTATCGTCGCGGTCCGCTATTAGCGGAGGTCCCTGATGGAAAACCAATGGCTCACCTGGGCGAAGCGGCTGCATGCCATCGGTTCGACCGGCCTTCATTACTCCAAGGATCAATTTGATCGAGAGCGCTATGAAGAAGTCGCAGCCTTGGCGCGGTCGATGATGGCGTCGCTCGGCAACATTTCGATCGACGCAATTGAAAACCTGATGCCTGTTCATGCAAAGGGTTACGTCACGCCAAAGGTCGACGTGCGCGCAGCCGTCATCGAGGACGGCGAAATCTTGTTGGTGCGCGAGAAGAGCGATGGACTATGGACGCTGCCCGGAGGGTTCGCAGAGGTCGGGCTCGCGCCTTCCGAAAATGTAATCAAAGAAGTCAGGGAGGAAGCCGGTATTCGCGTCACCGTCACCGGGCTTTACAGCATACGGCACAAAGCGAAGCACGCATACAATCCCGACATCCGCGATTTTTACAAGATGTACTTCCTTTGCCAGCACGTGGGCGAGGAAGCCTTGACGCCCGGCGCAGAGGTCATGGATGCGGCATTCTTTG
>Ga0213851_1359965_pt1 | contig 10431 bp, 12 predicted proteins | sample ABR_2014_MetaT_FD_164455 | JGI IMG/M metagenome (GOLD analysis project Ga0213851, IMG submission 164455) | Metatranscriptome of freshwater sediment microbial communities from post-fracked creek in Pennsylvania, United States - ABR_2014... | ecosystem: Environmental > Aquatic > Freshwater > Creek...
AGGACACTTGACGGACATCGTTCTCGAGAGGCGAGAAGAGATGTTTCCGCGTCTTTCGGCCGCGCAGATCGAGCGGCTTGCGCGGCTGGGCCATCGCCGCAGGGTGGAACGCGGCCAGATCCTCTACGATCAAGTCGAACCGGCGCCCGAGCTCTTCGCCGTCGTCTCCGGAGCGGTGGAGCTGGTGCAGCCCGCAGACGGGCAGGACGTGTCGATCCACGTCCTCGGCCCGGGCGAGTTCACCGGCGAGGTCAACATGCTCTCGGGCCGGCGCAGCCTGGTGCGCGCGCGCATGGCCGAATCGGGCGAGCTGCTGGCGATCACGCCGGAAGCGTTGCGCAAGGTCGTCCAGTCCGACGTGGAGCTGAGCGACATCTTCATGCGAGCTTTCATCCTCCGGCGGGTGGCGCTGATCGCGAACGCCCTGGGCGACACTGTGCTGATCGGATCGACGCACTCGGCGGCAACCCTGCGGATCCGGGAGTTCCTCACCCGCAACGGCCAGCCGCACGCCTATCTCGACGTGGAAAAGGAGCCGAGCGTGCAGGCGCTGCTCGATCGCTTCGGGCTGCGGGTAGAGGACGTGCCGGTGGTGATCTGCCGCTACCAGCGCGTGCTGAAGAACCCCAGCAACGAGGAGGTCGCGGAGTGCCTCGGCTTCATCGAAAAGCTCGACCCGACCAAGGTCCGCGACCTGGTCGTCGTCGGTGCGGGTCCGGCGGGCCTGGCCGCCGCCGTCTACGGCGCGTCCGAAGGGCTCGACGTGCTGGTGCTGGAATCCGAAGCGCCCGGCGGACAGGCCGGGTCCAGCTCGAAGATCGAGAACTACCTCGGCTTCCCCACCGGCATCTCCGGCCAGGATCTCGCGGGGCGGGCCTTCGCACAGGCGCTGAAGTTCGGCGCGGAGTTCGCCATCGCGCGGAACGCGACCAGGCTCCAATGCGAAAAGCGCCTCGCCAGGCTGGAGCTGGCGGATGGCGGCTCGGTCGTCGCGCGCAGCGTGGTGATCGCCAGCGGCGTGCACTACCACAAGTTGCCGCTCGCCAACCTTTCGCGCTTCGAGGGGGTCGGCGTGTACTACAGCGCCTCCGCGATGGAGGCCCAGCTCTGCGAAGGCGAGGAGGTGCTGATCGTCGGCGGCGGCAACTCGGCGGGCCAGGCGGCGGTATTCCTCGGGACGCGTGCCGGCAGGATCCGCATCCTGGTGCGCGGCCCCGGGCTCGCGGCGACGATGTCCCGCTACCTGATCCAGCGGATCGAGGAGAGCCGTCACATCACGGTGCATCCGCGCCACCAAGTGACGGCGCTGGAGGGCGACGGGCGCCTGGAGCGCGTACAGGTGCGCGACGATGCGAGCGGCCGGAGCGAGACGCTTACCGTCCACCACCTGTTCCTCATGACCGGCGCGAGCCCGCGCACGGAGTGGCTGAAGGGATGCGTCGCGCTCGACGAGAAGGGCTTCGTCAAGACCGGACCAGACCTGGGCCACGGCGACCGCGATCGCTGGCCGCTCGCGCGCGCACCGTACCTTCTCGAAACGAACGTCCCGGCCGTCTTCGCCGTCGGGGACGTCCGGGCCGGGAGCATCAAGCGGGTGGCGGCGGCGGTGGGCGAGGGATCGACCTGCGTGCAGCTGGTGCATCGCGCGCTCGCGGAGTAGCCAGCTGCCTGCGTCGCCGTGCAGCCGTCAGCGGCCCTTGGCTGCGTCGCCGCGCAGGACCAGGCAGGTGCTGGTCGCGAACGCGACCAGCGAGCCCTTCTGGTCCTCGATGTCGCATTGGAGAAATGCGACCGAGCGGCCACCCTTCTTGACCTGCGCGCGAGCGGTGAGCCAGCCCGTCCAGATGGGCTTGAGATAGTTGATCTTGAGCTCGAGAGTCGTGAACGATTCGCCGGGCTCGAGCGTGCTGTAGCAAGCGGCGCCCATCGCCAGGTCGGCCAGATCGCACAAGACGCCGCCGTGGAGCGTGCCCATCGGATTCGCATGCCGCTTCTCGGCGTCCAGCTCGATGACCGCCTTCCCTTCCTCGAAGGAGACCGCGCGCATGCCGAGAAGCTGCGCGATCGGCGGCGCGAAGCTGCCCGGGTCCTGCTTCCTCATCCTCTCGAAGTTTCCGCTCATGGGCTATCCTTGCGCGCTGCGAATCGCGGCAACACCGAGCGCACGGCAGGCCCGCAGGACTTCATCGGACAGATCGCTTCCCTTGAGCGCGCGGGCGAGGCTCAGGCCGCCGTACATCAGCGAGACGAGGCCGATCGCCATCAGGCGGCTGCCGGGCGGGAGGTGCTTCGCCAGTCCGGAAGCCAGCGTCTGGATCTGCGCGCCGAGCACCTTGCCGTGTTGCGGCGCGCTGGTGCTGATCTCGCCGACCACTGCCGGCAAGGGGCAACCGAGCGTCAGGGCATCGCGATGAGCCGCGGAAAGGTATCGCTTGAGGATCACTTCGGCGCGCGCGCTTTCGGGCTTCTCCTCGATGCGCGCGAAGAGGCCGTCGCGAAGCGCGGCCCCGGTGCGGCGCAGGGCCTCGTCCACCAACTCGTCCTTCGAGGAGAAGTGCGCGTAGAACCCGCCCACCGTGAGGTCCGCGCCCTGCATCACGTCCGCCACCCGAGCGCCCGAGATCCCCTTCTCGCGGACCAGGCGCGCGGCCGACTCCAGGATCGACTGGTGCGATCTCTCTTTGCGCTCCGCTTTCGCGTTCATACCTGGGCCAGCCCCCCGTCGACGAACAACTCGCTGCCGGCGACGTAGCTGCTATCGTCCGAGGCGAGGAAAGAGACGGCGCTGGCGACGTCATCGGGCCGGCCGACGCGGCCGAGCGGGACCCTGTCGCGGTAGAGATCGTCCAAGCCCTCGCCGTCCTTCTGGTTGAGCCCGCGAAGCCCCGGCGTATCGATCGCTCCCGGGCTGACCACGTTCACCCGGATTTTTCGAGCCTTTAGATCGGCGGTCCAGGTTCGCGCGAACGATCGCAACACCGCCTTGGTCGCGCTGTACACGCTGCGGCCAGGGAACCCCTTCGAGCCAACGACGGACGAGGTGAGGATGATCGATGCGCCGTTGCTCAGGAGCGGCAGCGCTTTCTGCACGGTGAAGAGCGTGCCTTTGACGTTGATGCCGAATGCCCGGTCGAAGTGTTCTTCCGTGATGTCACCGAGCGGAGCGGCTTCGGCGATGCCGGCGTTCGCGAAGAGGATGTCGATCCGGCCTTTGAGCTCCTTCACCGTCGCAAACAGGCGCTCGAGGTCTGCGAGCTTCGAGACGTCGCCCTGGACGGCAGTGACGTTCCGGCCGATCTCTGCGACGGCGGCGTCGAGCTCGCTCTGACGGCGACCCGTGATGAAGACCTGGGCGCCGTCCGAAACGAGCCGCTTTGCCGCCGCCAGGCCGATCCCGCTACTGCCCCCGGTGACGAGGGCGATCTTTCCATCGAGCTTTCCCATGAGCCGTTCGCCCCTCCGTCGTCGTGACGCACATATGATGATGGTCATATCATCATTGCAATCTGAGATGTCAAGCCAAAGAGGCGTGTCGCGGCACGCGCCGGCGAAGTAACAGGTTGCACGTCTTGGGGACACGATGCGCGCCTGTGGCGCTGCATCATGACGTTGGGGACGCGTCCGCTAGCTCGCGGTGGCGACCGCGGCCCCCACCATCATCCCAGGATTGAGCGCCATCGCGGGCCGGGCGATGAATTCGAGCAGAGCCGGTTCCTCTGGACCGTTCAGCCCCGCCACCGTGGCCGCGAAAACACGCCCGCCCGCGCTCACGCTCGCGGACTGGCCGACCCGCAGCCGGTCGAAGTCCTGCGCACCGAAGCGCGCCAACACCCAGAGATCGTCCGACTCGAGAATCGAGACGAGCCTTTGCGCCAGCGCAACGTAATCGCGCGGCTGCACACTCAGAGCGATCACGCGTCCCGCCACGGACGAGCGAACATCTGCGTTCAAGCGATTCAGGCGCGCGTGCAGGTACCGTCCGCGAGCCCCCGAGACCTGGGGCGACCACGCGAATTCCACGCGAGAGAGCACGCCCGACTGCCGCCGGCCGGCAGCTCCCGGGCGCCCGTCGGCCGCCATGGATTCGAGCACGGCCCGGTCCAGCTCTGCCACGGCTGCCTCGACCCTCCGATCGAGCTCGCGGTGATCCAGCTCGACCATGAGATCTCCCTTCTCGACCAACTGTTCCTCGGTGATCAGCACGCGGTCGACGCGCCCGTACATGCTGGCGGTGACCTCGACGACCTGGCCGTCGATTCGGGCCTCGACGGCCTTGAGCCAGCCTTGGCGAAACAAGAATGGGCGGGCGGATTCAGGGGCGCTCATGACTTTCTCCGTTCGAGGTCCGGATCTTTCAAGGACACGACCTCCGAGAACGCGGGGAGCGCCCCCGACTGCGAGGGCGCTCCCAGCGAACTGCTCAATTCGCGCTGGCCACACGCACCGACGAACCGGTGTTGCCGAAGAGATCGAACCGGCCCTGGATGCCGCCGAAGATCCACACGTTCGCTTGAGGGCTGTTCACGTTGCGGAAGCTCTGCTCGCCCGCCAGTTCCTGCGTGAGGAAGGTGGTCAGGCCCGCGCCCACGTAAGGCGAGACGGCGAACTGCGAGTTCACCCGGTAATCGACGCCCGCGGTGAGGCGCGCGATGTCCCAGCCGTGCCGCGAATCGGTGCCACCACCGTTGCCCTTGGTGATCCAGAGCGCGCGCCAGCCGGAGCCGAGGCCGATCCAGGGATCCCAGGTTTCCGCGGGCAGGAAGTGATAGTTCGCCTGCACTCCCGCGGTGGCGGTGTAGACGTTCCCGCCCGACGTGAAGCTGCCCGTATCCTGCAGGCCGCCCGATCCGTAAGCGCCGACCATGAAGTTCGGGTTGATGCGGTAGCCGACGCCGAGCTGGATCTCGCCACCGGCCGAGCTCTGGTCGGTGAGGCTGCGCTGGCCGTTGCCGATGTCTCCGAAGCCCTGCGCGTAGCCGACGCCGAGCGTGATCTCGAGCGCGTCGTCGGCCGCGCGCGCGGGCTCGGCGCGTGAGGCGGTCACTTCTTGTGCGTACACCGGCGCGGCGAGCAGGGCTGCCGCGATTGCGATCATCGTGTTCTTCATTTTGGTTCTCCTTGGTTGTCCTCGGCTCCTGCCGATTCGAGCACTCGCCTTTGCAGGGGACGGGCCAACGCGTGCTGCGCGCAGGAGCGGCAGGGGTGTCGCGCGCGCCGTCACTTGATGAAGACCAGTTGGAGGAAGGTCGTGTGGCGGCCCGAGAGTAGAACCAGGCAGCAGCGGAACCAGGTCGCGAGGCCGAACTCGCGCACGATCACTGCGCCGCACAGGAACACATCCTTGCTGGTGATGAGCCCTTCGATCATGGCGCACCTCCTCTGCTGCGCTGACAGAGCATCGCGCGTGCCACTCCTCGGCTGCGCGTTGTTCCGGCAGCGCTGCCGCCGAATCCCACAGCGCAGCACTGCGCCCGCTCGATGCGAAGCGGCCCGCGTCTTGCTCTGCATGGAGCCATGAAACGCAGACGATTCCTGATGGCGATCCTGGCACTCGCCGCCACTGCCGCGGGCGCGCTCGAACCCGACCAGGTGCTCATCGCCTACGAGCTGAAAATGGGGACGCGGCAGATCTCCGGCGTCTCGCGTGAGCTCGAGTGGAGCGTCCTGCCGCTCGACGACGAGCGCGCCCAGGTGCGCGTTCGGGTACCGATCGACTCCTTCGATTCCGGCCATCGCGATCTGGATTCGCTGTTGCGCCGGACGATCGACTCGGAGCGCCATCCGTTTGCGCAGGTCGATGGGATCGCGCGGCAAGGCCGGCTCGACGGCACGCTGGATCTCGCCGGCGTGGTTCGGCCAGTCATGGTGCGCCTGCACCTCGAGCGCGTCGCCGGAAACGTCATCGCGGTTGCGTCGCTCGCGATCGATCTGCGCGACTACGGCATCGCCCTCGAGGGCGTGGACCCGCACGCTTCGATCGAAGTGATCGTGCGGCTGGTCTCGAGTCCGAATGCGGTGCTGGCCGGCGGCTTCACTCGGCCGTCGAACTAAGGCCGTATTTCTTGAGGCGATCGAGCAGCGCGCTCCGGCTCATCCCCAGCCGCCGCGCGGCCTCGGATTGATTGGCAGAGGCAGCCGAGAGCGCCTGCGCGATCAGGCTGCGCTCGAGCGCATCGAGCTGGTCCTTCAGCGTCAGACCGTCCTGCGGCGCCGCCTTAGCGCCGGGAGGACTGGCGGCCACGCCGGTGAAGGCGTCCGCGCCAATCTCGCCGCCGTTGCTCATCGCCACCATGCGCGCGACCGCGTTCTCGAGCTGGCGGACGTTGCCCGGCCAGTCCGCTCGGCGGAGGGCCTCGATCAACTCGGAGGAGAGCCGCACTCCCTCGATCCCGAATCGCAGCGAGTAGCTTCGGGCGAACTCTGCCGCCAGCGCGGGAATGTCCTCCGAGTGCTCGCCGAGGCCCGGAACCAAGAGCTCGACCACCGCGAGGCGGTAGTAAAGGTCCTCGCGGAACCGGCCCCCGCGCACATCCGCCACCAGATCGCGGTTGGTGCTAGCGATCACCCGCACGTCCACCTTTTCGACGCGCCCCGCGCCCACCGGCTGGATTTCGCCTTCTTGAAGGACGCGCAGCAGTTTCGCCTGCACAGATAGATGCAGCTCGCCAACCTCGTCGAGCACCAGCGTCCCGCCGTTCGCCTCCGCGAAGAACCCGCGCCGCGCCTGGGCCGCGCCGGTGAACGCACCGCGGGTATGGCCGAACAGCTCTGCCTCCGCCAGCTCGCCGGGGATCGCCGCGCAGTTGAAGCGCACCAGCGGCCCCGAAGCCCGGCGGCTCTCGGCGTGGACCAGCGCCGCGATCAGCTCCTTGCCGGTGCCGGTCTTGCCGCGCACCAGCACCGTGATGTCGCGCGGCGCGATCCGCGAGACCGCATCGAGCAGCCGCCGCATCGGCGCCGAATCGCCGACGATGCTCTTTCCCAGCGCCTTCTCCGCAGACAGGCGCCGGTTCTGCACGCGCAGCGCGCGCGTCTCCAATGCCCGCTCGAGGACCAGGCCCATCTCGTCGATGTCGAGGGGCTTGGTGACGTACTCGTACGCGCCGGCCTTCATGGCGCGGACAGCGAGCCGTTCCGACCCATGCGCGGTCAGCATGACGACGGGGAGAGACTCGTCGCGGTCGCGGATGAACTTGAGCAGCTGCACTCCGTCCATCTCCGGCATCGAATAGTCGGTCACCACTGCGTCCACTCCATCGAGTTGCGCGAGCGCTTCCGCGCCCGACCGCGCCAGGACCGCCTCGTACTTGTGGGACTCGGCCAGCTCCTTGAGAGCGAAGAGCATGGCCGGCTCGTCATCCACGAGGAGCAGGCGCGCCATTCTCACTCCTCGCAAGCGGCAGGACGCCGGTGGCAATGGTGCCGCGGCCCTCGGCGCTGGTGTACTCCAGCCCTCCTCCGTGCTGGACGAACGCCGCGCGGGCGAGGACGACGCCCAGCCCGTTGCCCTGCTCGCGGGTGGTGAAGAACGGCGTGCCCACCTTCTCCAGCACCTCGGGCGGCATGCCGCGGCCCGAGTCGCGCACGGCGACCTCGACGACTCCGTCCCGCAGCGCGATCGCGATCGCCACGCTGCCGCCGCGGGGCGTGGCTTCCACTGCGTTCGCCACCAGATTGAACAACGCCTCCTTCAGGCGGCGCGGATCGGCCTCGAGGCGCGCATCGCCCTCGCGCCGCAAGGCCACCCCGCTGCTCGCCGCGCCGGGCCCGAGGAGCTGCAGCACTTCGTCTGCCAGCGGGCCGAGCTCGACCGACTCGTTGCGCAGCTTCTCGAAAGGCCGGGCGAAGGAGAGGTACTCCTTCAGGATGCAGTTCATCCGCTCGATTTCGCCTTCCGCCACCCTCAGCCGTTCACGCGATTTCTCCTCGCTCGCGTCGCGCGCGGAGAGCTGCACCAACATCTTGATGGCGCTGAGCGGGTTCTTCAGCTCATGCGAAAGTCTCGCGCTCATCTGCTCCAGCTCGCTGGCACGCGAGAAAGCCTGATGCGCCATCAGCTCGTGGCTCCGGTCGATCTCGCGGCGGCTGGCATGCAAAGCGCGGTTGACTCCGGCGGCGTGGGAGGTGGCGATCGTCATGACGGTGAGCACCGTCATCACCGTCATCACAGTCCACGCCGGGTCGCTGACCACCGGTCCCCGCCATCCAGCCGGCATCAGCGATATCGCCAGAGCTCCACCCGCGACCAGGGCGACCGCGGCCCCCATCAAGCCGCGCCAGGGGAACATCGACGGAAGCACCAAGAGAGGACCCATCACCGCGAAGAAGAAGGGGCTTCGCAGGCCGCCCGTGATGGAGGCGATGGCGAGCAACCCAACCAGGGGCACCCAGGGAACGAAGGACTTGTATCGGGTGCACGCCGCGACGATGTTGCTCACCGCCATCACAACGAACAGCGCGCCTGCAGCAGCCACTCGCCACGGCGGGTAATGCGCCAGCGTCAGGCCGATCACCCATGCCGCGGAGACGACCGCGACGACGAGCGAGGCGCCCAGCGAGAGGGGCACGAACTTTGGAGGGGGGGCCACGTCCCAGACCTTCGCAAGACCCGGGCCGGAGCCGCGAGGTGTCTCACTCATGCCGCCCAGTCTGCGCCGAGCCGCTGCGCCGCGCCAGCCTGCCGGAGTGGCGGGCGGGGTGCACGCGTCTCCGGCAGGCGACTGCCGCAGCGCGGCGCCGATTCGGTCGCGCCGGCATCTCATGAAACGATGATTCCATATTCGATTCTGGACCTCGCGCCCATCGTGGAAGGCGGCGATGCGGCGCAGGCGCTCCGCTGCTCGCTCGACCTCGCCCGCCACGCCGAGCAGTGGGGCTACCACCGCTACTGGGTCGCTGAACACCATGGCATGCCCGGCGTCGCCAGCGCCGCGACCGCCGTGGTCATCTCGCACCTCGCAGCCGGCACCTCGCGCATCCGCATCGGAGCAGGCGGCATCATGCTGCCGAACCACGCTCCGCTGGTCATCGCCGAGCAGTTCGGCACCCTCGAGTCGCTCTTTCCGGGCCGCATCGATCTCGGTCTCGGCCGTGCGCCCGGAACCGACGCGCTCACCTCCCGCGCGCTGCGCCGCAATCTCGAGGGAGACGTCGACGCCTTCCCGCAGGACGTGCTCGAGCTGCAATCTTACTTCCAGCCGCACCAGCCCGGCCTGGTACTGGCGGTGCCCGGCGCCGGGCTGAACGTGCCGATCTGGATCCTCGGATCCAGTCTCTACGGCGCGGAGCTGGCGGCAGCGCTCGGATTGCCGTACGCCTTCGCGTCGCATTTTGCTCCCGCGCAGCTGATGCATGCTCTCGAGCTGTACCGGGCCAGGTTCCGCCCTTCGCCGCAACTCGCCCGCCCCTACGTCATGGCCGGCGTCAACGTGATCGCCGCCGACACCGACGAGGAAGCGCGCTTCCTCGCCACCTCGGTCGAGCAGGCGATCGTCAACCTGCGCACGGGGCGCCCGGGCCGCCTGCCCCCGCCTTCGCGCACTCGGCGCTGGGCCTTCCAGGAACGCGCCATCCTCGACCAGGCGTTGAGCTGCTCGGCCATCGGCTCGCCGGCGACGGTGGCGCAGTGGCTCGAGGAGTTCGCGAAGCGGACCGGCGCCGACGAATTCATCATCGCCGCGCAGATGTTCGACCACCAGGCGCGCCTGCGCTCCTACCAGCTCACTGCAACTTCTCGAGCCGTGAACGGATCGTGAGCACGGGGCAGGTCGCGTGGCGCACGACCGTCTCGGCCACCGAGCCCAAGAGGGCGTGCGCGACCGCGGTCCGACCGTTCGTGCCCATCACGATCAGATCGGCGTGGTGTCTTTCAGCAAAGCGGACGATTTCGTCTACGGCGAGCTACCCGTCCGTCCGCGCTGAGCCTGCTGAATCAGCTTTTGAAGCACCGGCAGCGCCCTCGCCAGGGCCCTGCGGTCGGACGGGGACACGGCATCGAGACCGGACTGCAGCAACGCCGTACGTTTCTTGATCAGCTCGTCCAGGATCCTCTTCCCCGCGTTGGTCAGGCGGACGAGCGCAGCGCGGCGATCGACGTCGTCGGCAGCGCGCCGCACCCAGCCGAGGCGTTCCATCCGTCCGACCACCGCGGACATGGTCGGCTGCGTGAGGTGCTCGAGGCGGGCCAGCGAGGTCACCCGCTGTGGGCCGCCGTCGCGCAGCGCCAGGAGCGTCCGGGCCTGGGCCAGGTTCACCTTCGCCGGAACCGCCGCCTGCCGCAGCAGGACGGTCAGGCGGGTCACGATGCTTCCCAGCTCCTCGGCCAAGCGTCGCCTCGTCACATCGTGGATCTATATAGGCGATCTATGTAAGGCAAGCGAACCCGCTCATGCCCTATTTCGGAGTCGCGGTCGGATCTGGAAATTCCGCGGG
>Ga0213851_1493775_pt1 | contig 10380 bp, 12 predicted proteins | sample ABR_2014_MetaT_FD_164455 | JGI IMG/M metagenome (GOLD analysis project Ga0213851, IMG submission 164455) | Metatranscriptome of freshwater sediment microbial communities from post-fracked creek in Pennsylvania, United States - ABR_2014... | ecosystem: Environmental > Aquatic > Freshwater > Creek...
GGGGATCACCTTGCGCATCCCCAGCGGCTCGCCTTGCGAGAGCAGGTACCAGAGCCCGTTTTCTTGTTGCCGGAAGAGCCCCATGTTCTCGGTGCGCGAGGTCTTGCCCTGCCAGCGCAGCTTCAGCGTGGACGCGCCGGCGGGCAGCGGCTTTTCGAATTGCAGGCCCACGAAGCCGGGCTGCGCGTCGATCACCGTGGCCTGGGGATCGGTGTCGAGGATCTTGAGCGTGTCGGCGTTGAGCCAGAGGAGCGAGACCGGCGCATCGGCGGCGAGCTCGACTTGTCCCGTGCCGTGGAAGTCGTCGCCTTCCGGATCGACCGCCAGCTCCACCGTGAAGCGCACCGGTTTCACGCCCGGCGGCAGCCGCAGCCGTGGCGCGACGATCTGCTGCGCCGAGCCCTCGGGCCGCACGAACTTGAGCGCGAAGCGATCGCTCTGGCCTCGCTTGCCCGCCTTGGCGGCCGCGCCGGGCGACGAATTCCAGTCGCGGGTATCGGCGGGGTTGCGCAGGAATCCTCCCTCGGCGACGAGCTTGAAGCCGGCCTTCTCGACTTCCTCCTTCACCACTGCTTCACCGATGCGGTGCAAGGTCGCCGTGTCGGCGAGGCCGCTGCCCTCCTTGGCGGACGAGTCGATCACCACGTACGCGCCGCCGGGCTTGAGCGCGTTGAAGATCATCCGGTTCATGCGAATGCGATCCACCGGCATGTTGGCGATGTCGTGGTAGATGACGTTGATCACCACCTCGTCGAGGTTTTTTGCCTCTGGCGGCAGGGCGTCGCCGAAGGGCACCTCGGCGCGGACCACGTTCTTCACCGCGGTGACGTGCGTGAAGCGCTCCGCGATGGCGTCCTTGAGGAACGGCAGCCAACTCGGTTCGTTCTGCATGTAGACGACGCCGCTGGGACCCACCGCGCGCGCGATCAACTCGGTGGTGTAGCCGCCGCCCGCGCCCAGATCGGCCACCCTCATGCCGGGCTTGAGATCGAGGAACTCCAGCATCTCGGCGGGATGGCGGCCCGGGTCGAGCGCGCGATCCTGCTCGCTGCGATCGGTCGCTTCGATCACCGCTTTCCACACCGTCTTCGCCTCGGGCCTGGCGGGCGGCTGCGGGTTCGCCGCCGGAGCCGGTGCCGCGGTCCTGCAGGCGGCGAGGCAGAGGAGCAGCAGAGCGAATCGTTTCATGAGAGCCCCCTTGATGGACGGCGCTTCGCTTAGCAGAGCGCGGCCCCGGCCGCTACTGCGCGGCACACGGCGGTGCTGACTGCTAGCCCGACGGCCGGGCGTCTCCGGGCTGGCAAGACTTGGCCGCTGGACAGGAGCCGTTGCGGCGCCGGAGCTTGCGGCAACGCGCTCTAGAATGTTCCGCATGTTCAGCGTCGCGCAGGAGTTGATCTTCGAGAACGCGCAGCGGAGTATCCGGTGGCCGAGGTGCAGGTGGATGGAGCAACAGGGCAGCATCGCCAGCTCCTGCCCGTGAGCGGGCCCTGGTACGTCGAGTTCTTTGCCGGCGATTACCAGAGATTGTATTCGTTCGAGCCCGAACGATCGGCGCGCGAGGCGGCATTCGCGCGCAGCGCGCTCGAGCTTTTGCCAGGGGCGCGCCTGCTCGATCTCTGCTGCGGGGCGGGGCGCCATTTGCGCGAGTTGGGCGCCGTCGGCGTCGATCTGCACCGGGCCTCCTTGCACGGACTCCCCGCCGCCTGCGCGGAAATGCGCGCGCTTCCGTTTCGCAGCGGCGCCCTGGACGCGGTGGTGAGCCTCTTTTCTTCGTTCGGAGCTCTGGAGAGCGACGAGGAGGACCTGCGCGTCCTGCGCGAGGTGGCCCGCGTGCTCCGCCCGGGTGGCGCCCTCTTGCTCGATCTCTTGAACCGCGAGCACGCGCTGGCCGGCTTCGCCTCCGCGGTCCAGCGGGTCGAGGAGGACGGCACGCTGGTCGTCGAGCAGCGCCGCTTCGATGCCCTCACCAGCCGTCTGACGACGTCGTTCGTGGTCGTTTCCCCCTCGGGAGAACGGACCGATTCGGCCGGCCATTCGCTGCGCCTCTACACGCTCACCGAGCTATCGCGCATGCTGGGCGCGGCGGGGTTGCGGCTCGATCGGGTCTACGGCGGGTTCGCGGGCGAGGAGTACGCGCTCGAGTCCGTGCGCATGATCGCGCTCGCGCGGCTAGACGCGATGCCTATCAGTCAAGAGCGTGGTTTCTTCCACCGTTGAAGTCGATCTTGACCTGATGGTGAACGTGGACGGAGCAGAGCACTGCTCGACGTACGCCGGCTCGCGGCGGCTGCCTACCCGAGCCCGCGCTCGCGCCGGTCGCGGAGGCACTCCTTCGACCCCGGCGTCACGGTTTTGCACCCGGACGGCCGGAGCTGATAGATCGCGCACCAGACGCGCTCGCCCAGCGTCCCCTCGAGCGCGGCGCATCTCTGATCGGCGCCCTTCAGCCTCATGTGCCGTTCGCCCTTGCCGTTGACCAGAGTCAGCTTGCGCAGCAGCCCGGGCTGCCCGTGCAGGGCGGAGGGCGCCGTCACCTCGACGTAATCGCGATACTCCTCAGCGCGATTCTCGTCGGGATTGCAACAGCACGCGCCGCACGCCTGGCAATCGAGGCTCACGCCGCCACTCTCTCACGAAGCCGCGCGCGCCCGCCTGCCCGCCCGCCCAGCAGCACACTCGCCTCCCGGCGAGGCGCGACACATTTTCCCGGAGACCCTTTCTGCAAAGGAGATCCCTCATGCTCTGGACCGTCACCTGCATCCTGCTCGTTCTCTGGGTTCTCGGCCTGGTTTCCGGCTCGACCATGGGCGCCTGGGTGCACATCCTCTTGGTGCTCGCCCTGGTCAGCCTGATCTTCGCCGTCCTCCGGCGCAGCGGCACGGCCGTCTGACGGGGCGGCCCTACTCCGCGGGGACTGCGCACGGACGCTGTCGATTCGATCGAGATCGGCTGCGCCATCAGGCGAGGGTCGGCCCTTCAAGTGACGGCGCGGAATCCGCTTCGTGGAGCGGTTCGACAACGTCCACTCCAAAATACTTGAAGAGCCGCGCCTGGTGCTGCCGGAGCGAGGCCAGGTGGACGCGCTTGTCCGGGACCGACAGCAGCGTGTTCGCCAGCACGGCGATGCCGTAGTCGGCAAACTCCCGGCACTGCGAGAAGTCCAGAGTCACATCGCCCAGCGGCTCGCTCTGGATTCGGCCCGCCAGATCCCAGGCGCACGCTCCGTCGAACTTGCCGGCGATCTGGAAGCGGGCGGCGCTGCCGATCACTTCACGCTGGAGGCTGCAGCCGGGCATGACTCGTCTTCCCCGAGGGGAACTAGGTACGAATACGTACGAGATGTCGCGCATGATCGATGGCAAAGGTCAACCGTGCGTGCGAGCGGGAGCGTGTTAGTGGACAACAGCTCGATCCGACAGTTCGGGTCCGGCCCGCGCTGCCCGTGCCTGGACGCGCGCCGCGAATTCCCGCTCCAGCGCGTTGATCTCGCGCCGCTCTCCGATGCGCGCCGCTCAGCGAAAGCGATAGAGCCAGCCGATCACCATTCCGTAGAGCACGTGCGAGACGATGATCGCCAGGGGCGTGCTGAAGCCGTAGTGCAGAGCCAGGTGGCCGGGCGGCTCGATCTGCCGCATGCCGACGGGTCCTTGCTCGATGCTGGCGATGCGGGGATGGAGCGCGGGCAGGAGCGGAACCACCAGCAGAAGCACCACGGCCGAGTGCGCCAGCCCGATCAACGCGCCCCGCCCGACGCTGACCACGCCCATGGCGTCGAAGAGCGCGGCGTAGAGGAGGGCGAAGAGCTGCCCGTTGACCAGGTGCACGAAGAAGCCCACCACGCGCGCGCGATCGCGGCTCGACGTGAAGGCCGTGCCGAGGAGGAACGGCATGCTCATCCGGGTGAGATGAAGCTCCTGCGCGCCCGCCTCCAGCGTGGTCAAGACCAGCGTCCCGATGAATCCGGCGAAGAGCGAGCTGGGCCAATTCATCCGCGCGCCTCCAGGACGGTCTCCGCGCGGGCCGCGGGAGCGCCCGTTTCCGCGCGTTCCTGCAGCGAGAGCGCGGCGTTGATCAGGCCCACGTGCGAGTACGCCTGCGGGAAGTTGCCCAGCGCGCCGCCGGTGCGCGGATCGATCTCCTCGCCGTAGAGCCCGACGTCATTGGCGTAGCCGAGCAGGCGACCCAGTTGCTCCTCGGCGTGCTCGAGCGAGTCGCCGCCCAGCGCGAGGTACTCCGTCGCCCAGAAGCTGCAGATGGCGAACGCGCCCTCGCCTTGCGTGAGCGGGCCGTGGTAGCGGCGGAAGAGCATGTCGCCCAGGCTGAGCTCGCGCTGGATGCGCCGCCAGGTGGCGAGCATGCGCGGCGCGTCGGCGCGGCAGTAGCCGTACCAGGGCAGGAGCAAGAGGCTCGCGTCGACGTCGCCGCCCGCGAGCGTGCCCGTGTAGCTCTGCAGGGAATCGCTCCAGCCCAGCGTCTCCACCTGATCGCGGATGCGGTCGCGCTCGGCCCGAAAGAGATCCGCCGGCGCCTTCGGCAGGAAACCCTTCTCGTGCAACTCGATCAGGCGCTGCAACGCCGTCCAGCAGAGCACCCGCGAGTGGGTGAAGTCGCGAGCGACGCCGCGGATCTCCCAGATGCCCTGGTCGGGCTTCTGCCAGTCGCGGGCAACCTCGCGGCCGAACCCGATCAACATCAGCGCGGTGGCGCTATCGAGCCTGCCGCCGCTGGCGATGAAGTAGGCGGCGGCTTCGATCACTTCGCCGTAGGTATCGAGCTGCACCTGGCCCGCCGCTGCGTTGCCGACCCGCACCGGCCGGGCGCCGCCATAGCCCGCGAGATGCCCGAGCGCGCGCTCCCGCGCAGGCTTGCGTCCGAAGAGATCGTAGAGCACGTGCAGCCGCGGCAGCGAGAGGCTGGTGGCGTTGAGCAACCAGGACATGAAGCTCTCCGCCTCGGCGTGGTGGCCCAGGCGGAGCAGGGCCCGGGTGGTGAGCGCGGCGTCGCGCAGCCAGCAGAAGCGGTAGTCCCAGTTGAGGTCGCCGCCGGGCCGCTCGGGGAGCGAGGTGGTCGGTGCCGCAACCACTGCGCCCGAGGGGGCGAACTGCAAGAGCTTGAGCACCAGCGCGCTGCGCACCACCGCCTCGCGGAAGCGGCCCTGGTAGCGCGTGCGCGCGGCCCACTTCTTCCAGAGCGCGAGCGTGGCGCGCAAGAGGGAGGGGCCGCGCTCGCCCAGCGCGGGGAGGACCGCGGGAGCATGGATGGTGAAGCCCAGCGAAAACTGCAGCGTGTCGCCCGCTCGCATGGACACGACGGCGCGGCGGCCGGTCAGCGGAGCGTCGGTGAGCAGCGTGAGAACGCCCGCGCCCGGGATGACGGCGCGAAGGCCGAGCTTCCCCAGCGACTCCACCTGCACCGTCCGGGTCGCGAAGCGGGGGCGGGGATCGAAGACGATCTCCACCTCGAGCGCGCCGCCCACGCAGCGCAGCAGGCGCAAAAGCTCGTGCTCGGGGCGGAGCGTGCGGTGCGCTTCCTCCTCCTCGAGCACCGGCATGAAGTCGGTGAGCTCGAGCTCGCCGCCCGGCGCGACGAAGCGCGTGACCAGCACGTTGGTTTCACCTTGGTAGCTCCGCTCGGAGCGGAAGGGTCCCTGCGGGGCGATCAGGAAGCGCCCGCCTTTGCCTTCGTCGAGGATGGCGGCGAAGATCGACGGGCTGTCGAAGCGGGGCCAGCAGAGCCAGTCCAAAGAGCCGCCGCGCGAGATCAAAGCCGCCGAGCGGCAGTCGCCGATGATGGCGTAGTCGTGGATCTGCGCGGCCATGTCTAAATCAGTCTGCCCAGGGGCCCGAGGTCGAGGTTCAGATCCTCGGGCTTGAGTCCGAAGCGGCGGGCCAGCTCGTGCACGGTCTCTTCGAGACGCATCAGCGCGAGGCCGATGGCTTCGGTCTCCTCGGCCGTGAGGGTGCCCGCCTCCATTCGGCGGATGGCCTGCTTCTCGAGGAGCTTGCGGAGGAACTCGATCAGCGCGAGCACCAGCCGGGCCACGGATTTCTGCACGTCCTTGGGGTCTGCGTTCCAGCGCGGCGCCTGATCCACGCGCCGCGCGATCTCCTTGCGGAGCGTCTCCAACTCGCGGACTTGCAGCGCGACCACGTCCTTGGGCTTCATGGGATGGCCACCTCGGGCGCGAAGGACCAGGCGGGCCAGGGTCCGCTCACCAAGAGGCGCAGGCCCTCACTACGGAAGCCGGAGGCCGTGCGCTGGTACTCGACCGACGCGCCGCGATCGACCAGGTGGTAGACGCTTGCGAGCAGGCCCGGCTCCCAGTGGCGCTCGAGGTGCTCGGCGCGGATCAGCGAGCCCAGCGCGGCGCGAAGCGGGTCCAGCTCGGGCAGCTTGCGCGCGCGACGGCGGTCTTCCAGGTAGCGAGCGCCGGCCCCGGCGGTGGTCAGCGGCGCGGGCGCGCCCAGTCCGTGCACGCGCAGGGTCATCTGCTCGCGGCCGCGGACGAGCTGCAGCGCCTGATCCAGCTCGGCGGCGCGGGCGGCGAGCTCGCTGCGAAGCGACTCCTCGTCCTCCGCGGCCGCGCCGAAGCGCGCCGGCAGGCAGGCCTCGCTCGCTTCGGCGATGCGGCGGACGGCGGCCTCGTAAGCGCGCAGCGCCTCGACGGAGAGCTGCGGCGGCGCCTCCCCGGTCAGGGCGCTGAACTCTCCGCACGACAGCTCGCGGAGCGGTTCGCCCCGGGCGCCCACCGCCCGCTTGGGCGCGCCCTGTACGATGGCATAGAGGCCGATCATTTCGCCTCTCGCGGAGCGGGGAGCACCTTGTCCGCAGCGCAGAGCACCGCGGAGAGGCGCAGGTAGATCAGGTCCACGCCGGCGACTCCCAGCACCAGCTCGCCGTGCACCATCACGCCCTTGTTGAGGACGTGGTCGATGATCTCCAGGAGCGACCCGTCGGCCCCCTCGAGGATCTCTTCGAGCTTCGGCTTGCCGGGGCTCACGACGGGTCCACGACGAAGCTGTAGGGCGGCCACGGGCCGGTGAGCGTCAGCTGGTAGCCGAGCTTGCCGAGCTTCTTCGCCTGCTCCCGCACCCGGGTCTGGAACGACTTCGCCTTGGCGTGGCGGAGGAGGAAGGCGGCGTCGAGCAGCACGCGCTTGCCGATCTCGCCCGGCGGCGGCGGGCGGCGGCGCGACTCGTCGGCGGTTTCGGACAGCTCTCCGAAGAGCGCGTCGGCGCGCCCGCGGGCCTTGTGCAGAAGCTCGCGGGCGGCGTCCTGCTCCTGCTTCTTGCGCAGCAGGAACGCGGCGCCCGCCGAGCCCGAAGCGCCGGCCCGCGCTTCCGAGCGGGCCCGATCGAGGGCGGCCAACTCGTCGAGCGAGACGCGCAGGCCCCACTCCTCGCGTCCCGCGATGCGCTCCACCAGCTTGTCGATCCGGCGGCGCTGCCTGGCCACGTGCTGCAGGGCGCGCGCGTCCGAATGGAAGAGGGTGAAGAGCTTCATCGGCAGCACCGTGCCGGCCGTGGACAGGTGCTCGACGACCGCCTCATGCGGCATGGCGCAAGAGGAGACCCAGGCGAGATCCTGCAAGCCCTTCTCGATGGGCTTTTCGCCATAGCGATCGAGCGGCGCGTCGGCGGCCACCAGCCAGAGTCCGCCGCCCGCGTCGAGGGCGCGAGGCTTGCCTGCGCCGGGGAGACCGGTGGGGGCCTGGCTGAGCGACGGCGCTTTGGGAGCGCGGACCAGGCAGTAGAGATAGGTCGCGGTGCTCATTTCATCCTCGTCCAGGTGCGCCCGAATCTGCGCAGCGCTTCTGCGCCGCGGGGTGGGGGCGCAGAAGCGGGAGCGCTCAGCATAACCCAGCCGGGCCGCGACGCCCCGCCTGGGGGCGCCCGCCGTCCAGCGCCCTTCGCCAGCGTAGCCATCTCCTGACTCTCGGCTTTGGCCGCCCGGCTGCAGCGCGAGCAGCCGGGCGGGGTGAGCGCATTCACCAGCACGGCCGGGACCGCGATGCGCAGGCGCTTCAGGGCGGCGAGCAGGCGCCGGGTTTCCAGAGCGGGCAGCGCCGCCGCGCGCGTGACCGGAACGAAGCGGGCCCGGGCCGGATCCCGCAACAGCTCGTCGAACTCCCGCAGCTCGCGGGCGGTGTCGGTCACGTCCTTGGCCAGATGACCAAGTCCGGTGACGGGGCGGTACTTGAGCAGGATCTGCAAGAGCACCTGCAGCCATTCGCGCGCCTTGCTGACCAGCTCGAGCAAGCGGAGCGCGTGCCCGGTGGGCGCGGTGTCCACCACCACCAGTTCGTGCCGCTGGAGCGCCTCGACGACGGCGAGCAGCCCGAACAGCTCGTCGAGACCCGGCGGCGAGAGCTCGATCAGATCCTGCATCACCGCGCGGTCGTAGGGCGCGTCGAAGCGGCTGCCGCCGCGCCAAGCCTCGAACAGCTCGTCCACCGCCGTGCGATACCGGTCCCGCCTTTCGCCGAAGGCCGCCGCGGCGTCCAGCTCGCGCACCTGGAAGCGGGGAGCGACCTCCCGCTCGTCGTCGCCGGCCTCGACCCGCAGCACGTCAGAGAGCGAGTGCGCCGGATCGGTCGAGAGCAAGAGTACCCGCTGCCCGCGCTCTGCCAGCGCCAGCGCCGCCGTGGCCGCCGCGGTGGTCTTCCCCACGCCCCCTTTGCCGCCGAAGAAGAGGAGCCGCACTCCCGGCGGCGCCAGCTCGTCCCGCCAGGTCTCCTTGGTCAAATGGCCAAGAGCGGCATCCCCCGCCTTCAGAGGGGAGCGGGCGGCCGATCTGGCCGATTTGGTCAAATGACCAAGAGGGGCCGATTCCAGCGCCCGCCCGACCCGGCCCAGCGCCGTCAGGCCGCGCGGCTCGCGATCCTGGTCGGGTATGGCGAAGATCGGCAGCTCCAAGGAGCGCGCATCGCGCAGCACCCGCGCCTCGGCGGCTCGCCGCGCGGAGCAGAGCGCGCACCGCCGATCCGGCGCGGGAGTCAGCCGATTCGCGATCAGCCGGGAGACCCGGATCCCGGACGCGCGCAGCGCCGCGATCCCGTCGCGCGCCTCCAATAGCGAAAGCTCCTCTGCCAGAGTGACCCAATGGAACTCGACGCGCTCGGATCGCAGGAGCGCGTGCAAACCGCCCGCCCGCTCCTGCAGCTCCTCGATGACCGCCTCCTCGGCGTCGCGCCGCACCGTCCCCCGCAGCGCCTCCGCCAGCGCCCGGTGCTTCGCCTGCAGATCGTCCAGCACCTCCGCCAGCCGCGCCAGCGTCTGCGGCGATTCCAACAAGCGCAGCGTGTGCCCGGTGGGCGCGGTATCCACCACCACCCGATCGAACCCCGCCGAGACCCGGGTCAGCTCGATCAGGGCCACCAGCTCGTCCACTCCGGGCAGCGAGAGCCGGAAGAGAGCGTCGATGTCCTCGTCGTCCAGGTAGGTCCCGCGCGCCGCGATCTTCCGGAACGACCGCGCGCGCGCGCCCAGCCATCGGTTCAGCGCGCGGTCCGCATCCAGCTCGGCGGCGAAGAGCCGCCCCCTCCCGCGCACCGCCCGCGGCGCCGAGGAGAGCCTTTCCTGAAAGACGTCCGCCAGCGAATGCGCCGGATCCGTCGAGAGCGCGAGCGTGCGCCCGCGCCGCGACAGCGCCAGCGCGGCCGCCGCCGCGCAGGTGGTCTTCCCGACACCACCCTTGCCAGCGAGGAAGAGGTAGCGCGTCACTCTTTCGAGTCGTACGTCGTCGCCTCTACGCCTGTCACCTTGAACTCGCCCGGCTTGAGCGGCTGCGCGGACTCCCCGAGCTTGCGCTCGCGAATCTCCCGGAGCCGGACCAGCACCTCCGCTTCGAACACGGCGAACTCCTCCGTCGTCAGCTCGCCCAGCTCGAGGCGCATCTGCGCCGCCAGCAGCTCCTCGCGCAGGTGCGAGTCGTCGTTCAGCTCCGCCTCCACCGCGGCCGCGAGCTTCCCGAGCACGAACTTGATCCCAGAGGCCAGCAGCCTGTCGACGATGAGCACCGCCTATTTCTCCTTGGCGCGCTCCAGCTTGAGCCGGATGTTGACGAAGTTGTACGGCGGCCACGGCCCCGTGTACTTGAAGGTCAGCTTGTCGAACTGCGCGCCGATCTCCTTCACTCGCGCGTCGAACGCCGCCTCCTTGTCGCGCAAGACCAGGAACGCCGCGTTCATGATCATCTTGTCGCCGATCGGCTTGTTGGACCGCGAGGCCACCGCCACCTCGCGCAGGCCCTCGAAGATCTCCGCCACGTACTTCTCCGAGTGCGCCTGCAGCGCCGCGTCCACCAGCCGCCCATACTGCATGCGGGCGAAGTAGGTCGAACCCTTCGACGCCGAGATCTCCTGCTTCAGCCTGCGCA
>Ga0213851_1689844_pt1 | contig 10364 bp, 7 predicted proteins | sample ABR_2014_MetaT_FD_164455 | JGI IMG/M metagenome (GOLD analysis project Ga0213851, IMG submission 164455) | Metatranscriptome of freshwater sediment microbial communities from post-fracked creek in Pennsylvania, United States - ABR_2014... | ecosystem: Environmental > Aquatic > Freshwater > Creek...
CCTCGAGCGAAATCGACGCGATTGCGGATGCCTGGTTTTCGTGCCGTTCGACTCGACCCTCGGCCAGGAGATCGGCCACGGCGATCGGTTTTCCCGCCTGGTCCCGCATCCGGAAATTCTCGACGTGAATGCCGAACATCTCGCCACCGTGTTCGCCGAAGTCCCGATTGTTGAACCGGATCAGCCGTACCAGGTTGGAATCGACCCTGAAGTCGCCGGGACCCGCCTGGTATCGCCAGTAGTCGCAGACGCCCGACGCGGGGGGTGGCGGCGTCGTCGAGACCTCGCCTGCGGGCGCCGGAGAGGATGGCGGCATCTGGCTGACGCGTCCTGAGCTCAGCAGCCTGGGGGCCGACGCCGGCAGCGATCGGGCTGTCGCCTTTGCAGATCCTGGCGCTGCTTCGAAGACGACGGAGGCCAGGTCGACGGGAGGCCACTGATCGCCGCTATCGGCATCGATGCCGGTCGCGACTCCAGCCGTGCGCAGCCGCGCCTCGACTCTCTGCGAGGGATCGACGCAGTCGTGGGGCTCGTTCGTGCCCGGCGCAACGGGCCCCTGGCTGCAGCGTGAGATGAGCACCTCGATCCGGGCACCCGGCATCAAGACGATCTCGGTTCGTCTCCGCCTCGCCGGATCGGGCGGGAACGCCGCCCCGTCGCGTGCCCGCAGCTCGAACGCGAGGCGCCTGGGCTTTTCCTCGAGGGTCTCCAGGCGGAGGCGGTAGGTGACGTCGGCGCCGATGTTGGCGAGCTGCCAGACCTCGACCTTCCCCGCTTTGACCGCGATGCGGGGATGGACCTGCCCGGACACAGGGAAGATCCACCGCTCGTCGGGATGCTGCTTCTGCCAGCACTGGCCGGGGAGGGCCACTCCATCGACGTACGCCAGCTCGCCGTCCCCGCTCACGGCGAGCTCGCCGCAGCGGCTCTTTCGGGCATCGGTTTGATCGCCAAAGGCTTCGTTCGCGGGCCCATCGCCCGGATCGGGGCGCAGAGGGAACTCGATGAGCCGGAACCTGGGCTTGCCGTGGCCGCCCGGGCCCTTCAACTTCGAGACCTGGATGTCCTTGAGCGCCAGGTACCTGACTGCAAGGGAACCAGCAGCCTTCGCTCGGCGCTCGGCCGCGAGCTCCTGGCGCTGCGCTTCCTGATCCCCGCAAGTGTCCAACGCGGCATCGTCGGGCGACGCCGTGATGCGACACTTGAGGTAGGAGTAATCCCAGATGTCGCCGACCGACATCAGGCCGGAGAGGCCGTTCGACACCTGCACTTCTACCAGGCCGTGCGGGTGGGGGTGGAACCAATACATTCCACTCGGATGGTCGCGGGCGATCACGTAGCTGTAGCGGATGTCGCCGTTCTCGCGCACGAAGCTCGTTCCGGAGTCGAGCGAGCAGGGATCTCCCGGCTGATCCGCGGAACCCGGCGCCGGAAGGCCGTGCGCATGGCCGCCTGTCCTTTTGCCTGCCGTGAAAGCCGTCGCGAAGACGCAATCGCCGTAGGCGCGGGCACCGGCTTTGCCTTCGGGCCCGGTCCCTCGAGGTGAGACGATCAGTCCGTGCGTGTGCAGGTTCGAGTCGGTCGGCTGACTCTTTCCCGCGACGTCCGTCGTCAGCAATTCATTGCGATACAGGATCCGCAGCGCAATCCCGCGGTCGACGGCGATGACCGGTGGCATCAACTGTACGGTCGTCGGCCCGGGTCGTTCGGGTGGGAAAGCCGTCCCCTGGTGCACGTCGTAGCCGTAGACCTGCTCCACCTCGCCCAGGCCTGGGATGGACGCCGTGCCTCGGCGCGCACGGATGGCGAGGCTGCCTCCCGGCGCCCGCACCTCGATGATCTCCGGATTCTTGAACTCGTCCGCGGCGCCGGGCTGGGCAGGCAGCACCGCTGCGGCCAGGATCGCGCCAACGAAAACAGGGCTGGACCGCACGTGGACGCCTCCAGACTGCGGCGCTTCGTCTTCAGGGCGCGAACTTGAGGATCAGGGCAAACTCGCCGCCGGCGGGACGGTGGAAGACGATCTGCACCGGCGCCTTGCCGACCTTGACGGTGCCGACGCGGCCGAGCGGGCTGTCCTCGAAGTAGACCATGGCGAGCGGCGAGCTCTCGAGCGTGAGCGAGAGGCCGGAGCCTGCGCGGCGGTACTTGACCGAGACCGACCAGCCGTCGGCGTCGCCCAGCACGGTGAAGGAGCCCGCGGCGCCCTGGATGTAGACGTCGGAACCGGAGGCGGTGGCGCCGGAGATCCGCACCTCGCCGCCGAGCGCGCGTACGAAAAGGCGGCCGGGCTTGACGGCCGGTGCCGCGGGCGGCGGAGCCTGCGGCGGCGTCACGGCGGGTGGAGGCGCGCTTTCCGGCGCAACGGCAACGACGGTCTCTCGAACGGCCGCGGCCTTTCTCCACCGCGACAAAACGCCGAATCCATCGACCGCGATGCCGGCGCCGACCGCGCAGAGAACGAGCAGCGCCGCGCCGCCGGCGATCCGCCACCTCCGCCGCCTCGATCCCTCGCGCTCGCTCGAAGTGAAGCGCCGCGGCAACGCCGAGAGCGCCGCGTCGACCGCCGCTTTCATCTCGCGCGCGCTGCCGAACCGCCGGCCGGGCTCTTTCTGCAAGGCGCGCAGGATGATGCGCTCCACGCCCTCCGGCAGCGAGACGCCGTACTTCCGGGCCGGCGTGGGCACCTCCACCGCATGCGCACGCACGTAGTCGATGGGCGTCCGGCCCTTGATGGGCAGGTGACCGGTCAGCATCTCGTACAGGACGATGCCGGTCGCATAGAGATCGGATCGCCCGTCCACCGGCAGCCCGCGCGCCTGCTCCGGCGAGTAGTACGACGGCGTTCCCAGCACCATGCCGGTGCCGGTGAGGCGCGCCTCGTCGGGCCGCTCCTCGTCGCCCGCCATCACCTTGGCGATGCCGACGTCCACCACCTTGACCCATTCCTCGCCGCCCTTGATTGAGAGCAGGACGTTGGCGGGCTTCAGATCGCGGTGGACGATGCCCATCTGGTGCGCTTCGGCGAGCGCGTCCAGCACCTGCGAGGCGATGTGCAGCGCCCGGCGCGCGTCGAACCTGCCGCGCTCGGCAAGCTCCTGCGCCAGCGTGCGGTCGCCGCCGTACTCCATGGCGAGGAAGAGGGCGCCGGTCGGGAGCTGGCCGAAGTTGAAGACCTTGACCAGGTGATGGTGATCGAGCGACGCCAGCATCCGCGCCTCGCGGTGGAACCGCTGCACGAAGGTCTCGTTCTCCACCAGCGCCGGATGGACGACCTTGATGACGGCCTTGCGATTGAGGCCGAGTTGCTCGGCGAGATAGACGGCGCCGAACCCGCCCTCGCCGAGCTTGCGCACCACGCGGAACTGGTGGAGCAGGATGGTGCCGGCTATTAGATCTCCCTCGCGGGCGCGGATCGGGGCGTTCCGGGAAGGGGTGTGGTCGGGCACGGGCGGCGTGACCGGGATGCCCTCGCGCCGGGCCGGACCGGCAGGTCCCGAGACGCGCCGCGGCCCTTGCACTCCGGACTCGAGCTGCAACGAAGGCGAGAACGCGACGTTGGCCGGCTCCTCGCCGCCGGCTGCGCGCTCCCTGGCCAGCTCCTCGCGGGGGACGAGCGCGCCCGTCCGCTCCTCGGCGCAGAAGGGACAGATGGTCTCGGTCCCGGGGAACTCAATGCTGCAGATGAGGCAGATGGCCATCGGGGCTCGCGTGCTGGGTCAGTGTAACATGGCGATTCGGCGGGGCCCGTTTCCTGCCCCCGCCGCCGAGGACTCCGCGTGCGCCGTCTTGCCATCCCTCTTCTCGCGCTTTTCTTCGCCCTGCCGGCTCTCGCGGCGGCCCCCGCTTTCGAGCATACGCCTCCACCCGATGCAGTACCCGGGCAAGACTTGACGGTGGCGGCGGCGATCCATTCGTCGGGCGGCGTGTACGACCCCTACCTCTGGTACCGGCCGGCGGGATCGAAGGGCTTCCGCAAGCTCGCGCTCAAGCGCGGCGCCGACGGGCGCTACTTGGCCACCATTCCCGGCGCGGAGGTCGCCGGCGACGTCGAGTACTTCCTGCAGGCGTTCGACGCCTCCAATCTGGCTGAGGGCACCTGGTCGAGTCGCAAGAGGCCGTACCTCCTGCGCGCGCGGCAGCCGCTCAAGCCGGGGATGCTGACCATCCGCGCCGATCCGGACGGCGCGACGGTTGAGATCGACGGAAGCGTGGTCGGCAAGAGCCCGTGGACAGGCGCCATCGCTCCCGGCGCGCACGCCCTGATCGTCACCAAGGAGGGCTACGAGCCCCTCCGCATGAGCTTCACGATGGCCGCAGGCGCGGACATCGCGCTGCCCGCGCCGCTGCGGAAGCTGGTCGTGGCCGCGCCCCCGCCCGCGCCGCCGCCGAAAGACGCTCCGGCCCGCACCAGGGAGGGGCAGTGGGTGGACTTCGTCACCGCCCAGACCGGCGAGCAGTTCGGGGTCGAGGCGCGCGGCGCCGAAGGCATCGCCCACTGCAGCTCGTCGGTGGAGGTCGGGCTCAGCTGCCGGCTCAAGCTCGCGCCGGGCCCGACGCACGTGGTGATCTCGCGCGGCATGCAGCTCACCCGCGACCTCGTGGTGCCGCCCGGCCGCAGCGAGGTGCGGCTCGCCCGCGGCACCGGTACGCTGCCGCTGGTGGCGGGCGTCGTGCTCGCGGGCGCCGGGGTCGGGTCCTACTTCTACTTCAAGCACCGCGCCGACACTTCGACGCCAGTCGAGAAGCTGGCTGCCTGGCAGTACGCGGTCAGCGGCGGCGGCGTGGCGGCCGGGCTCGGCCTGTTCCTCTACGGCATCCTCTCCACCGACTCGCTCGACTTGAAGCCGCTGGCCGAGAGCGCGCCGCTCCGGGTCGGCGTCGGGCCCGTGCAGGGCGGCGTGGCGGCTGCCGCTACGGCGCTCTTCTAAGCAACCGGCAAATCGCGTGCTTGGATCCCGCGCATCCTCACGCAGGAAGCTCGCTCCTCAAGAGGCGCTTCAACTCCTCCACCCCACAGTGGGTGTAGTCCTTGTGGAGCTCGGCGACCGAGGCCGTCTGCAGGCCCCGACTGAGGTTCTCGCGCAACTCACCGAGCAGCTTGGGAGGTGCGACCAGCGCCAGCCTCGCGAAGGCATTGCTGGCGTGGCCGCGTTCCAGCAGGTGCGCCAGCGTGTGGGCGAAGCGTCGTTCCTGGGTTTCCTTCGGATTGATCTCGCCGTGGCCGTGCAGTGCGCCTTTGTGCTCGGAGGCTTTGGAAAGCGAGCCGGCGGTTTGGTCGGGATGGCCGCTGCCGTCGCCATTGATGGTCTCGCGGAGCGTCCATTCGCCGTTCTTGTCCGTAAAGCTGAAGATGCGGGCCGCGCGAGCATCCGCGACCACGACCCAGGTCGACGTTACTTCCTTCATTGATCTGCCCCTCCGTCGAGTTCAGGAGTGGAGTCTAGCGAGGCCCGAACACTGGCGCATGTCCCTCGGTCTCACCAGCAACGAGGCGACGAATCAGCGTCGGATCGAGCGGTATCAGTCACTCCATCTCCATGAACGCCGGCTGCGCGCGCACCCGCGCGAGCCACGCGCCGATCGCGGGATATTGCTCGAGCGCGTGTCCGGCCTCGGGGGCGAGATGCGTATAGGCAAACAGCGCAATGTCCGCCACCGAGTACGCCTCGCCGACGAAGAATGCGCGCGACGCAAGATGCCGCTGGAGCACCTTCAGCGCTGCCACGGCGCGCGGCCGGTAGTAGTCGATGGTGGTCTGTGATCCATCGATCTTCCGCAGGATGCGCGGGATGCCGACGGCCGATTCCACCTGGTTCTGCTCGTAGAACATCCATTGCTGCACCAGCGCCTGACCGCGCGCATCGGCGGGAAGGAGCGGCGAGCCGCGCGCGAGGTAGAGCAGGATGGCGTTCGATTCCGCCAGAGCGAATTCGCCGTCGACGATGAAGGGCACGCGCCCGAATGGATTGCGCGCGCGGTATTCCGGAGTACGCGCCTCACCCTTGAAGAGATCGAGCCGCACCACCTCGTGCGGAATGGCCAGCTGCCGGAGCAGCAGGCGGACCTTGTAGGTATTGCCGGAGACGGGCGCGTCGTAGAACGTGAGCATGTTGCGCAGATACTATCGCGAGCTTGTATCAAATGCGCAGCGCTGATTGAGCGTGCCACCGCTCAGGGCATGAGTCCGTATCGGGCGGGATCGTTGCCGATGATCGCGCCCGCGATTATCCGCGCTACGTATTCCGTGGTTTCGTTGGGGAGCTTCTTCAGGCGGTAGAGGTGCCAGAAGCTCCGCTCATCCTTGCGGAAGCCGGCGTCATGGAGGATCCGGCGCACCCGATTCTCGCCCTGGTTGTAGCTGGCGATGGCGAGCATGAACTCATCGGAGCCGAACTCAGTGAGCAGGTCGAAGATGTACCGGGCGGCGATCTTCGTCTCCTTCGCCACGTCGGTGCGCTCGTCCACGCCGCCTTCGCGCCAGTTCTCCGCGACCTGCAGTCCGTAGCGCCGGGCCTGGGAGTCCATGAACTGCCATATGCCGCGCGCGCCCACCGGGCTCAGCGCGAGCGGGTCGAAGCGCGCCTCCTGCCAGGCTACGTACGCCAACTCCTCCGGCAGGCCGAGCGCGGCGAACTCCCGGTGGATGAGCGGCCAGTACTGATTCCTCCGCGCCCAGGCGGTCCTGGTCATCGGGTCGCTCACCATGCCCTGGATGTGGGACCGGAGCCGCTGCTTGAAGTGCGGCGGTACGGCGTAGGTGTCGGTCCCGAACTTGTGCAGGATGGCGCGGATCTGCTCGTCAAGCTCATCACCCTTCGCGGTGATGCCGGGACCGCTCCGGTGTCGCAGCTCGTCGGCCAGCAGCTGCGTGCGCCGCGCCTCTGCCTCGAGCCGCGTCCGCCTCGACTCCATGTCGCGGAGCACGCCCGGGTCGGATTCCACGCTCATGCGCGAATCGATTTCGTGCAGGGCCGCGTCGGCCACCATCCACTGCCGCTGCGCCTCGGCGGCGCTCTGCAAGCGGAGCAGCCAGCTCCCGCCGGTGTAAAGGACCGGCGCCGCGATCAGGATGGCGATGATGAGCTGGAACCTGTTGCGGCTCGCGAACCTGCGCAAGAGATCCCAGGAGGAGTACTCGTATGCGGCGACGCGTCCTCCGGCGAACCAAACCGACACTTCCCGCGACAGCTCCGTGGCGTCGCGATAGCGCCGGGCCGGATCCTTTGCCAGGGCGCGCGCCGCGATCGCGCACAGCTCCGCGGGCGCGGACGGGCAGATCGCCTGCACCGCCGGAGCGTCGGTCGTCGCCACCTTCCGGAGCACGTCGCTCACCGTCTCGCCGTCGAAGGGACGGCCACCGGCGAGCAACTCGAAGAGCATGACCCCGAGGCTCCAGACGTCGCTGCGCTCGTCGATGCCGGCGACGTCACCCACCGCCTGCTCGGGGCTCATGTATGCCGGGGTGCCGAGGAGCGATCCGGCCCGGGTCCGCTCGACGTTGCTCTCGAGCAGGGATTGCACCGGCCGCGCCGGCGAGGCAGCGTTGGGCGCCGCTTCCTTGCGCAGGCGCGCGAGGCCCCAGTCCAGAACCACCGTTTCCCCGAACTCGCCCACCATCACGTTTTGGGGCTTCAGGTCGCGGTGGATCACGCCGCGGCCGTGCGCGTACGCGACCGCCTGGCAGACGGAGAGGAAATTGGGCAGCAGCGCCAGCCGCTCCTCCAGGGACGCGCAGCCGTGGATCGCCTCGTGCAACGTGCGGCCGCGCACCAGCTTCTGCGTGTAGTAGAGGGAGCCGTCGGCGCGCCGGCCGACCTCGTGCACGGGGACGATGCCCGGGTGCTCGAGTTGCGCGGTGACGCGCGCCTCGCGCAGGAAGCGGCCGGCGCTGCTCGAGGAAACATCCTCCGCTCGGTGCTCTGGCAGCAACTGCTTGAAGGCCACGTCCCGGCCGATGTGCTCGTCGTAAGCGAGCAGCACCACCGCCTGTCCGCCGCGGCCGAACTCGCGGTCGAGGTGGTAGCGCCCGGGCGCCTCGCGAGTGAGCCGCTCGTCGTCCGGGGATGCCTCCGCGGCGGCCAGAGCAGTGGCCGGAATCCCCAGCGTCGCAGCCTCGGGCTCCACCGGCCGGGGAGTCGTGGACAACGTCGATCGCTTGTCCCCTGACACGCGCGCCAGCGTACCGCACTCCGTGGGCCGGGGCGCAATCGCGCCATGCTTTACCAATTACATCAGAGGCTGTTCGTTCGGCTTCTCCTCCGCCTCGACGCTGGCCGGATACCACAGACCGGTTTGCCGTAGACTGCCGGGCGTGAAGCTGGGTTGGGACGAGGCGCGGGCGCTGCGGCTCGCGCGCCATCATCTGCACGAGCGCGCGCCGCGCGGCGGCGAGCTGCGCATCGCCGGCCGGATCTGCGGGCTGCACGCCCAGCTCCTCTCCAGCGCCGCGCTCTCGCTCTGGGCCCGCGTCGAGGGCGCCACACTCGACGGCCTCCAGCGCGCGCTCTGGCGGGAGCGCAGGCTGGTCAAGAGCTGGGCGATGCGGGGCACGCTGCACCTTTTGCCCGCGCGCGATCTGCCCGTCTTCCTCGGCGCGCTCGCCACCTACGACCACTACCTCAAGCAAGGATGGGTCAAGTACTTCGGCCTCTCGAGAGAGGAGATCGAGCTGGTGATCGAGGCGATCGGCCAGTCGCTGCGCGGCCGCGCGCTCACCCGCGACGAGCTGGCCGATGCGGTGGTCGAGCGCACCGGCTCGAAGAAACTGGGCGCCGTGCTACGTCAAAGCTGGGGAGTCCTGCTCAAGCCGGCGGCCTACCGCGGGCAGCTCTGCTTCGCCGAGGGCGAAGGCGCGCGGGTCCGCTTCACCCATCCAGGCCCGGTGCGCCGGCTCGAGCCGCAAAAGGCGCTGGCCGAGTTGGCCCGCCGCTACCTCGCCGCTTACGGGCCGGCGACGCGCGACGATTTCGCGCGCTGGTGGGGCGGGATTTCCGGGCGGCAGGCAGAACGGCTGATCGAGTCGCTCGACGTCGAGCAGATCGATCTGCAAGGCTCGCGCGCCTATCTCCTCGCCCGCGACGCGCGGCCGGTACCGGCTCTGCGCTCGGTGCGGTTGTTGCCCGCGTTCGATCCCTACGTGATCGGAGCGCCGCGCTCGGGCGGCCTCTTTCCCGCGGCGCAGAAAGCCCGCATCTACCGGCCGCAGGGATGGATCTCGCCTGTCCTGCTCGTCGACGGGCACGTCGAGGGCATCTGGCGGCACCAGCGCAAGAACGGCCGCATCGAGGTGCGGATCGAGCCGTTCGCACGCCAACCGCCCAGGGTGCGCGAGGGGGCGGCCGAGGAGGCGGAGCGGCTGGCGGCGTTTCTTGAGGGGCGGCTCGACCGCCTCGCTTTCGTCGGATGACAAAGGGGATGGTTCGTCAGGTACTCGGTGCTCGTATTCCCTTGATAAGCAGCCAAAGGCCCAGACCGACTTCATAGATACCCATCGACGTCCACCCAGCGGCGCTTCTCCGCCGACGCGGCGACGGCGTCGAGCACTGCCTGCACCGCGGCTCCGTCGCGAAAGTCCGGCGAGGACGCGCCCCCTCCGCGGATCGCGTCGAAGAAAGGGTCGGTCAGCCGCCGATAAGCCTCCCGACGACCGGCCTGGTTGTCCGGCGCGTCGAGGCCTGCCGCGATCTCGGGGGGCAGCGCAACCGGAACCAGGCCGGTGCGGTCGGGACGGCCAGCCCAGAGCCGCCTCTCCCAGGTGGGGTCGATGCCCGGCTCTGCTTCGTAGACCAGGCTCCCTTGGTCCCCGTGCAGCTCGACGCGCTGGAAGTTTGCCCGGCCGGCGACCAACTTGCTCGCCTGGAACACGCCCTGGGCGCCATTGGCGAGCTGCGCCAGGAAGGAGCAATCCTCGTCGCCGTCGACCGCGCCGCCCGTTCGCTCGCGGGTCACTGTCTGCCACTGCCCGGCAGCGAGCCGTTCCGGGTTGCGCCCACAGATCGCCGCAACCTCCACGTCTGCCCGCGCCCGGAGTCCCGGCAGGTGCTCGAGCTCCGCCCACCAGCCCGTCCCCACTACACCGGCGCGGAAAAGCGTCGTCGACATCAAGTCTTCCTCATGCGGCTGCGACCAGTTGTTGTGGCTCTCCGGTTCACGTGCCACGTCGAGCGTACATCTTCCTCAAGATCTGCGAACGCCAGGGCACTCTCGGGCGTGCGCGGCGCGAACAGGCGGCACGAGCGCCTGACGAGATCGCGCGTCGCAGCCAGGAGCTCGTCGTTGTGATCGCCGCCTTGCACCACCGCTGCTTCAGCGGCATCTTTGCCTCTCGATGAAGCTGGCGAGATCGGCTGGGCGAACACGCA
>Ga0213851_1441327_pt1 | contig 10345 bp, 7 predicted proteins | sample ABR_2014_MetaT_FD_164455 | JGI IMG/M metagenome (GOLD analysis project Ga0213851, IMG submission 164455) | Metatranscriptome of freshwater sediment microbial communities from post-fracked creek in Pennsylvania, United States - ABR_2014... | ecosystem: Environmental > Aquatic > Freshwater > Creek...
CTGGAATCGGTCAGGTGCGACAGGCACGAATGTATTCCTGCTGCTGATTCCGAAGGGTCCGCTGGCCAACTTGCTGCGCGAGAAGCCCGAGCAGGCGCGCATGGTGCGGGACTTCCTTGCGGCGACTGATACGGACGAACTCCTGGCTCACGGCCGAGTTTACGGTGGTGGACTCTACAAGCTCGAGCCAAAGGAACTAGCGCGGCTCAACGCATCGAAGCTCGCTGACCAACTTGGTCTGAAGATTCCGGCGCAACTGAGAATGGCGGTTTGACTAGCGCAAGGCGTTAGCTGCGCTACTACGCCAACTCCTGGCGTGAGCGCTGCGTACGGATCAGCGCGACGCGCGGGCGCGGTCCGCTAGCCGGCGCTGGGCTGCAGCGCTTGCGTCGCGGCGTGAGCCGACGTACATCGCGCCGAATGCTTGAGCACAAACAATCGGTCGCTGACGGCCGCACCACGGAGGGACTGCCGGTCGCGCCGGCGCTGGGGCCGGCGCTGGAGGAGGCGCGGGTGCCGCCCGAGCGCGCGCTGGTCGACGCGCGGGTGGTCTTCATCTGCGCGCTGTCGGTCGCGATCGCCCTCGCCGCTGGCTTCGTCGCGCAACTGTTGATGCGGCTGATCGCGCTGGTCACCAACCTCTCCTTCTTCGGGCGCCTCTCGATCGCGCCCGCCTCGCCCGCCGACAACCACCTCGGGGGCTGGGTGGTCCTGGTGCCGGTGGCGGGCGCGCTGATCGTGGGAGTGATGGCCCGCTACGGCTCCGCGGCCATCCGCGGCCACGGCATTCCCGAGGCGATGGAGCAAGTGCTCCTCAACAAGAGCCGGATCCCGGCGCGCATCACGCTGCTCAAGCCGATCTCGGCGGCGATCTCCATCGGCACCGGCGGTCCCTTCGGCGCGGAAGGGCCGATCATCGCCACCGGCGGCGCCCTGGGCTCGCTCCTCGGACAGCTCCTCCACACCACCGCGACCGAGCGCAAGACCCTGCTCGCCGCCGGCGCCGCGGCGGGGATGACCGGAACTTTTGGATGCCCCGTCGCGGCGGTGCTGTTGGCGGTGGAGCTGCTCCTCTTCGAACTGCGGCCCCGCTCGCTGATCCCGGTGGCGCTCGCCTCGGCGGTGGCGACGGCGGTGCGGATCGGATTCGTCGGCATCACGCAAGCGTTCGCCATGCCCAACCTCGCCCAGCCGACCGAGGCGGCGCTGGCGGCGTACGTCGTGCTCGGCGCGGCGGTCGGAGTGGTCGCGGTCGGCGTCACCAAGCTGGTCTACGCCGTCGAGGACGGCTTCGAGCACCTGCCCATCCACTGGATGTGGTGGCCCGCCCTCGGCGCGATCGCGGTGGGCGTCTGCGGGTACTTCGCGCCCCGGACGCTGGGCGTCGGCTACGACAACATCGATCGGATCCTCTCGGGCGAATCGTTCGGCGAGGCGCTCTTCTTCCTGGCGGCGATCAAGTTCGTCTCCTGGTCGATCTCCCTCGGCAGCGGCACTTCCGGCGGCACGCTCGCGCCCTTGTTCACCATCGGCGGCGGCCTCGGCAGCGTGCTGGGCGGGGTCGCGGCGCACTTTTTTCCGCAGTTGGGAATCGACATCCGGATCGCCGCGCTGGTGGGAATGGCGGCCATGTTCGCCGGCGCCTCGCGCGCGCTCCTGACCTCGGTGGTGTTCGCCTTCGAGACCACCCGGCAGCCGATCGGGCTGTTGCCGCTCCTCGGCGGCTGCACCGCGTCGTTCCTGCTCTCCTGCCTCTTGATGCGCAACACCATCATGACCGAGAAGATCGCGCGCCGCGGTGTGCGCGTTCCGGCCGAATATGCCGCCGACTTCCTCGACCAGGTCACCGCCGGCCTCTGCGCCTCGAAGCCGGTGGTCACGCTCAAGGGCGACGATCTCCTCGGCGCGGTCCGCGCCTGGATCGCGGCGCGCGGCCCCGGCTCGACCCACCAGGGCTTTCCGGTGGTGGACGCTGCGGGCGAGTTGCTCGGCGTGGTGACGCGGCGCGATCTGCTTGCCCCCGAATCGCCGGACACCGCGCGGGTGCGCGATCTGCTGCGGCGGCCGCTGGCGGTGGTCTTCGAGGACAGCTCGCTGCGCGAGGCGGCGGACCACATGGTCAACGAAGGTGTCGGCCGCCTTCCGGTGGTCTCTCGCGCTGCGCCGCGGGTGCCGGTGGGAATCCTCACCCGCAGCGATCTGCTGGCAGCTCACGGGCGCAGGCTCGAGGACACCCACGTCACCGAGAGGAGCATCGACTGGCGCAAGCTGGCGCGGCTCGACTGAAACGAAGAGGGCGTCCCCTCGCAAGAGCGGGCCTCCTGAAATTCGCGGCTCCAGACACGAAAGGCCGCCCCAAAATCGGAGCGGCCTTCCGGATGCTCTGTGTTCAAACGATCTACTGCTTGCGGACGTTTTGCGCCTGCAGTCCCTTCGGGCCCTTGACGATGTCGAACTCGACGCGATCGCCCTCGGCCAGCGAGCGGAAGCCCTCGGCCTGGATGGCGGTGTGATGGACGAACACGTCGTCGCCGCCCTCCTGCGAAATGAACCCGAAGCCCTTGCTGTCGTTGAACCACTTCACCGTGCCCTGCGCCATGAAAGCCTTCTCTTTGTTACGGGCGGTTCCCCGCCCAGTCCATGGCGAGTCATCCCGCCGGGGCAGGATCGGTAGCAGGACTCAAGTTCGAGATCAAATCAACGCGAGGCGCGGGCGCGGAAGCAGGTGTACGTGAAGGAGGCGCCGGGGTCGCGCTCGAGGGAGAGGACCTGCGCGCAGGCCTCGTCGGCGCGAGGCTTCAGCCGCTCGGGCAGCGCGTCGCGCGCCGAGTCCAGGATTTCGGTGAATTCCTCGAGCATGCCGTGCAGGTAGCCGGGTGGAGAGCCGTGGTGGAGATGGAAGGTGGTCGGGAGCGTCTCCACCTGGGTGAAGCCGGCGGAGCGGCAGAGGCCAAAGAGCTTGCGGCCGATGATCGGGTCGCCGCCGCCCTCAGCCTGCGCGCGCCACAGCTCGCGGAAGCACTCTTCGGCGAGCGGGATCCGCGGCCAGAAGGCGAGCGAGTCGTTGTCCACCTCGGTCATCCAGGCGTGGCCGCCGGGCGCCACCACGCGCCGCACCTCGCGCAGGATGGCCACCGCGCGGCCGGGCGGCACGTGCTCGAGCAGCCACGACCAGTGGACCACGTCGAAGGCGCCGTTGCGAAAGGGCAGGGCGGCTGCGTCGCTCACCACCAGCAGCAATTCGGGGCTCCGCGAGCGGGCGGCGCGAAGCTGCCCCAGCGAGAGATCGGCGCCGAAGAGGTGCGCGTCGGGCAGCCGCGCGGCGAGGCGGCGCATCATCGCGCCGGTCCCGCAGGCGAGATCGAGCACGCGCGCGCCCGGACCCGCCTCGACGCCGTCGAGGATCCAGCGGGTGAGGAAGCGCGCCTGCTTCTCGAGGCGGTCGGTCTCGGTCGCGTCGGTCTCGCCGTGGATGTAGCGCGCCACGGGCGCTTCTTTACGCGAGCGCGGCCCTCTGCACCAGCGTCCCATTCACGATCCGGCGCTGCCAGGGCTGCCTGCGGCCGAGGAGGTGGCCGGGCGGGGATCGAAGGAGCCACGCCCAGGCCTGCAAGAGGAGCGTCGCCGGGACGGCGGTGAGCGGCACGGGCCCGAGATCGCGCAGGAGCGCGTACGCGGCCGCCGTGGAGAGGCCGTAAACCAGGTGCGCGTGCGCGGCGTAATGGTGCTCCTTGAGGGTGTAGTGCTGGGGCCACGCGGCGACGCGGAAGGCGGGCAGGAGCAAGTTGTCGCTCGCCATCCACACGCCCAGGCCGAAGAGCAGGGGCGAGGTGCGGAAGCTCTCGCGGCAGAGAGCATAGACGCCGCCCCAGGCGGCCCCGAAGAGGTAGTGGACCGCGCTGGTGGCGGTCGATTTCGCGTCTTGCGAAAGAGGCCCGCGCTGCATCAAGCCCTCGACGGTGCGCCGCGCGACCGTCTCCGGCGGCGACTCGCCTTTCGCTTGACGCTCGGGCTTCTGCAACTCGGGCGGCAGCCTGGTGGGCTTGGGCAGGTAGCGCTTCGTCGCCAGGAAGAAGAGCGACTGGGCGGCCGCCCCGACAGCGCCGGCGATGAGCCCGCGCGCCACCGCACCCAAGGGAGAAGGAGCCTTCCGCCTCAACGCCGCCCGAACCAGCCGCAGTCGCTTCATGCATGCAAGATGGGAACGCCCGCCTCGCGCTGCAGCAGGCGCCGACTCGGTACTGCCTCAGCCGACTCGGTACGACTCAAGACGCCAAATGCAGTCCCAGCGGCAACGCTTCGCCGAAGACGCGTTGTTCGTCTTTTTCGCCGAGCGCGGCTACTTCGCGCAGCGAGCGGGGCCATTCCGGGGGAGCGCCCGCCTTCTCCAGGGCGGCAGCGGCGCGGAGGCGGAGCGGCTCGTCGAGGTCGCGGGCCCGATCGCCCGACAGCCGCGCAAGCTGCAGAACCGCAAACGGCGCTTCCTCCGCGGCGCGGAAGTCCAGCTCGAGCAGGCGCAGCAGCCAGTCGGCGGCCACCTCGGGCGGAACCGCAGCGTGCGCCGCTCCCGAGACCGGAACGCGCGCGCCCAGGCGCCCCAGCGCCCACGCGACGCCGGGCGCGGGCCGTCCGCCCGAGAGCTTTTCCAGGAGCCACCCGCCCGCCTCCCCTTTCTGCGACGGCGGCAGACGCTCCAGCGCTCCCAGGAGCCGCACCATCTCGTCCACCGCGAGCCCCGGCGGCTTCTTGCCCGGGTTGGCTACCCGCTGCTTCGGTGCCGGCTTCAGGTGCGGCGCGATCGCTTCGAAGAGCGCGCGGTGCGCTTCCTCGGGCAGTCCGGCGGCGACGCGTCGCCAGAGGATCCACCACGACGCCCACGCCGCGGCCTCCTGGTGGTGGGTGAGGCCCTGCCCGAAGAGCGTCCAGGCTTGCTCGACGCGCCAGGCATCGAGGGGCGCGCCGAATCCGGGCCGCAAGAAAAAACCGCAGAGCGCGAGAAAGATGCGCTCGTGATCCGCGCTGCGCCGCCGCTTCTGCGCGCCCGCCCAGAGCACGCCCCAGAGATCGCGCAGCGTCGCGAGCGTCCAGCCCGCCCGGTCGCCAAGCACCTTCTCCAGATTGCGCCAGAGGTCCTTCGCGCTCGACCCATCGTGCGGCTTCTTGCCGAAGACGATCTGGACCTGCTCGCGCGCGGCGTCGATGTTCCGCGGCAACTGCGAGACCGCGCCGCTCTCGGTCGCGCCAGAGCGCAGCTGGAACTCGAGCTTCCAGCGCTGCGTGCCCTGGCAGAAGACCTCCAGCGTGCCGATCTCGGTGAGCGCGGCCTTCACGCGCACAGGCACCGTGCCTGTTCCCGCGATCACCGTCTGCAGTGGCGGCAGCTCGGCGAGCTGGTCGTCCACCGTCACGACCTCGCCGGGCCGCTCGGGGCGAAAGCCGCTGGAGGCGAAGAGGCGAAAACGCACCGGCTTGCCGAGCACCAGCGTGAAGTCGCGATCGAGCGGATGCTCTTCTCCTTCGGGCGCGCCGCGCGGGACGACGCAGACCGCCTGCCCTCCGTCGCCCACGCCGATGTAATACGTCCGCGGACTGCCGCCGCCGATGCGCGGGCCAAGGCCCCGCCGCACCAGCGCGTACGTCGCCGCGCCGCGCGCCACCGCGAGATCGGGCGCGTCGTTGCGCAGCCGCTTCACCGCTCCTCCGCCGGGGCCGCGCCACGACGAGATCACCTGCGTGAGGCGATCCGCGAGCAGCGCCGGCGTGAGTGCGCCTCCGTTGTAGAGCACGGCGTCCACGCGCAGGTCGCCGGCGGTGCGCGCGTGCGCTTTGAGGAACGCCGCTGCGTGGCGGGTGATCGCGGGATCGGAGGCATAGGGGAGCCCAAGCTCGGCGAGCCCCGCCGTGCGCGCGGCGCGGGCGGGGGCGTCGGTCGCCGCCGCTGGCGGGAAGAATCCGTCGAGCAGGAGCGCGCGCACTTCGTCTCGCGTCAGCTCCGCCGAGACCGCGCCGCCGATCAGGCGCGAGCCGCTTCCCGCCACCGCCACCGACGCGCGCTCCGGGGCATCAGGGGCGAGCAGAAGCTCCTTGGCCGCGCGGCACGCCTGCACCAGCGCGCCGAACTGCGACGCGTCGAGCTTGCGCTGCATGCGCTGCTCCGCCGCGCGCGCGAGCGCCATGTCCATGTTGTCGCCGCCGAGGAGAAGGTGCTCTCCGACGGCGATGCGCTCCAGCCCGGGCGGTTCGTCCCCGGACACCCGGGTGCGGATCAGCGTGAGATCGGTCGTGCCGCCGCCCACGTCGACGACCAGCACCAGCCGGATTCCGGCGAGCTCGCGCGCGATGCTCTGCCGATGCACGCGCGTCCAGTCGTAGAACGCCGCCTGCGGCTCCTCGAGAAGCAAGAGCTTGGGCAGCCCCGCTTCCGCGGCGGCCTGCAGCGTGAGCGCGCGCGCGCCTTCGTCGAACGAGGCGGGCACGGTGACGACCAGGTCCTGCTCGGCGAGCGGCGACTCCGGATGCGCGGCGTCCCAGGCCGCGCGCAGGTGCAGGAGGATGCGGGACGAGGCCTGGACCGGCGACAGCCGCGGCACCTCGGGCGGCGCGCCCCACGGCAGGATCGCCGCGGTGCGATCGACCGAGGGATGGCAGAGCCAGCTCTTCGCCGAGGCGATGTGGCGGCCGGGCACCTGCGCGCCTCGATCGCGGGCGTAGGCACCGACGAGGATCTCCTGGGCGTGCGCTTCGTGCGGTGAGGCGAGGTAGAGGTGCGACGGCAAGAGCGCGCGCGGCTGCTGCATGTCGGCGGACACGAGCTGGGGCACCTCGAAGACCCGGACCAGAGGGTCCGGTTCGGACAGATCGGCGAATGCCAGCGCCGTGTTCGAGGTGCCGAGATCGATCCCGACGGCATAGCGCGGTTCCATTTAAGGAAGCTCCACCTCTGCGGGAGCGAGAAGGGTGGGGTCGCCCGACGCGTTGGGCATGCGGATCTCCGCGACCCGCCACCCGTGGTGCTTGAGCACGCCCTTGAAGGGCGGATTGCCCAGGACGTTGCCGGTGAGCCGGATCGAGCGAGGATCGAATCCGCCGGGCAGCTCCACTTTCGCGCCCTCAGCTTCTCGGCGCACCGGCTCGAACCTGAAAGCTTCGCGCAGCGCCTTGCGGCAGCCGTCGTGAACGGTGCGCGCGGCGGCGCCGACCTGGGCGTCGGAAAACCCGGCCAGCTCCTCTTCGCAGAAATCGATCAGCCGGCCTTCGCGCTGCAGGATGGAGAGGAGGTGCAGCGCCTGCTCCGAGCGCACCAGCTGCGCGGCGGAGATCGCGCTGGGCTTCGCGGGCAACGTGGGGCGCTCCTTGGGCGGTACCAAGGCGGGCGGCGGCGCGCGCAGGGCCAGGACGCCGGCGGCGAACTCCGCGTCGAAGACGATGCGGAAGAAGCTGAGGAATGCGAGCCACAGGCGCGCGAAGAACCACGGTCGAGCCATGGAACGACCTCCTTTTTACGGGAGCTGCGCGGCCAAGAACCGCAGAGCGTTCTGCGAAGCGACGGCGCGGATCTCCGCGTCGGTGAACCCCTCGGCGCGCAGCGCCTCGGCGAGGAGCGGCAGCCCGGTGACGTCGAAGGGGGTGGCCACCGCGCCGTCGAAGTCGCTGCCGAGCGCGACGTGATCGACGCCGATCACCGAGGCCGCGTGGCGCATCGCCCGGGCGATGGCGCGCGCGTCGGTGCCGCAGACCGCAAACGAGAAGTAGCCGATGCCGACCAGCGCGCCGTTCCTCTTCAGCGCGGCGAGCTGCGCGTCGGAGAGGTTTCTCGGGCCGTCGCAGGTTCCCTTGACGCCCGTGTGCGAGACCACCACCGGGCGCTTCGCGGCCGAGAGCACGTCGCTCACCGTCTGGGGCGAGGCATGCGCCAGGTCGACCAGGATCTTCTTCTCCTCCAGCTTGCGCAGCCACTCCCGGCCCAGCGGCGTCAGGCCCTGCTTGGTCGCGCCGTGGGCGGAGCCTGCGATCTCGGTGTCGACGAAGTGCGTGGGGGCCATCATCCGGAAGCCCGCCTGGTAGAGCGCGTCCAGGTTGGCGAGATTGCCCTCGAGCGCCTGCGATCCCTCGAGCGCGAGCAGCGCGCCGACGGCGTGCGAGCCCGCCGCGCGCTGCTGGAGAAGGGCCGCGAGATCGGCACGCGACTTGATCGGAACCAGCGCACCGCTGCTGCGCGCTTCCATATCCGCGAGCCTTCGCGCCTGGTAGAGCGCGCGCTCGCGGCGGCTTCGCCAAGTTTCGCGCGGCCAGTGCGACGAGACGGCGAGCGCGGTGACCAGATCTTTCGCGCCGGTCTCATTGCGCGAGACGTTCATGCCGAGCGGGGCGTGCGTGACGACTCCGAAGACTTGCAGCGCCGCGCCCACCTCTTGCAGCCGCGGCAGATCGACCTGCCCGCGCGAGCTGCGCTGGAGCAGATCCCGCCCCCAGAGGAGCGGATCGGCGTGCAGGTCCACCGCGCTCTGCATCAGCTCGCGCGCCCACGGCGCAGCCGGGTAGGGCGGCTTCTCGCGAACGCGGTTGAGCGCGGCCTCGATCGAGCCGGGCAAGAGCGTGAACGCGAACAACACCAGCAGCAGGAGGACGGAGAGAACCACGGCGAGCTTGCGCACGCCTGCACTCATCGCACGAAGAGTGCTAGAAGTCCGCCCCCTATGAGAACCCTCGCGCTCCTCCTTCTCCTCGCTGCTTGCAAGACTCCCGTCGCCGCGGAGAAACCGGCCGACGCTGCGCCGTCCGCTGCGCAGACCCAGCCTTTGCCCAAGCCGGCCGCGATCGATCAGGCCGCGCTGGTCTCCGCGCTGGTGCAGAAACACGGCGAGGCGTCGCGGGCGCGCGCCGGACGCGGCGTGAAGCAGGTGGCCGCGTACTGGCGCGCCGAAGACGGCGACGCAGCCGCGCTGAAGGCGTTCGTGGAGGGCAGCTTCGTCGCCGACCCGCAAGCGCAGGAGGCGCTCCTCAAGCGCTTCTCCGCCGCCTTCGAGCAGATGGACGGCCACCTGCTCGAGATCGGCCGCGCGCTGAAGAGCTGGAGCGCGCTGGAGTTGGGCCCGCAACTGGAGGTCGATCACCTTTTCGCCTCGCTGGACGTGAGCGCGCACGTCCCGGAGGATCTCTTCGCCTCCAAGCTGGCGTTCGTGGCGCTGCTCAACTTCCCTTTGCCGGATCTCGATGAGATGGTGGCGCAGGGACCCAAGTGGACGCGCGCGCAGTGGGCGATGGCGCGGCTGACGCGGCGCTTCGCGCTGCGGCCGTCGGGAGCAGCGCTGCAGGCGGTGGCCAAGGCGGGCGCCGACGCCGAGGCGTACATCGCGGGCTACAACCTCTGGATGCACCACGTGCTCTCGCCGGAGGGGAAGCGGATCTTCCCGAAGGGCGTGCGGCTGCTCAGCCATTGGAACCTGCGCGATCAGATCAAGGCCGACTATGCGGAGAAGGACCAGGCGCTCGCGCTCCCGCGGCAGCGGCTGATCCGGGATGTGATGGAGCGCATCGTCACCCAGCAGATCCCTTTGGGCGTCATCGACGACCCGCGGGTCGACTGGAATCCGGCGACCAACGCGGTCACGTTCGCGCCGGCCGGCGAGGTGGGGACCGAGCAGATGAAGGCGCAGGGCAAACGGCCCGCCGATCCGCGCGCCTCCAGCGAGCGCGAGCCCGACACGCGCTACCGGGTGCTCTTCGACGACTTCCGCGCCGCCCGCAAGCTGGACGCGGACTCTCCGATGGCGCCCACCGAGATCGACCGCCACTTCGCGCTCGACGACGAGATCCCCGAGCAGCGCGTGCGGGCGCTGCTCACGCAGGTGCTCAGCTCGCCGCTGGTGCCGCGGATGGCCGGGTTGATTCAAAAGAGGCTCGGACGCCCGCTGGAGCCGTTCGACATCTGGTACGACGGCTTCATCCAGAAGGAGCCGGAGGGCGACCTGTCGAAGCTCACCCGGGCTCGGTATCCATCGTCGGACGCCTACAAGAAGGAGTTGCCGCGCATTCTCGAGACGCTGGGCTTCACGCCCGAGAAGGCGCGCTTCCTCGATTCGCACATCGTCGTCGATCCGGCGCGCGGCTCGGGGCACGCGCTGGAGTCGGGCCGCCGCAGCGAGATGTATCCCTGGTGGGGCCCGGGCGACTCCGCGCATCTGCGCACGCGCATCAATCCCGACGGAATGGATTACAAAGGCTTCAATATCGCGGTCCACGAGATGTGCCACAACGTGGAGCAGACGTTTTCGCTCTATGAAGTGGACGACACGCTGCTGCAGGGCGTGCCCGGGACGGCGTTTACCGAAGCGCTGGCGTTCAC
>Ga0213851_1539471_pt1 | contig 10286 bp, 6 predicted proteins | sample ABR_2014_MetaT_FD_164455 | JGI IMG/M metagenome (GOLD analysis project Ga0213851, IMG submission 164455) | Metatranscriptome of freshwater sediment microbial communities from post-fracked creek in Pennsylvania, United States - ABR_2014... | ecosystem: Environmental > Aquatic > Freshwater > Creek...
CGCGCGCTCGTACACCGGATAGGCGGGATCGGGATACCAGCAAAGCGGCCGCGCCGGATCCAGAATGATCGGCGGCAGATGAAAGAGCGCCTCCTTGGCGCCGGCGCAGGGAAGGATCTCGCTCTCCGGATTCAGCGAGAGCGCGAATCGCCTTTGCAGATATCCCGCGATCGCCTTGCGCAATGGAGCGATGCCGTTGATCGAGGGATATTGCGATACCTCGGGAATCGCATCGCGCAGCGCGGCGCGGATGAATTCGGCCGTGGGCTCGCGCGGGTCGCCGATGCCGAAATCATAGACGGGCTTGCCGGACCGCTGCGCCGCCTCGCGCAGCGCGCTGGCCTTCTCCTGCATGTATCCCGCGAGCCGCGGCATCAGCGGATTCAACGGCGGCCCGCGGCGCGGATTCAAAGGGCGCATCTGACGATCCCGGACCGAGCAGGGCGGCGGAGCCGCAAGCCGCGCAAGGAGTGACGACGAAGGCGTGGACGACCACGCAGAGGAGGAACGACGACGCCCGGCGCCGCGGATCGGCCGATCCGGCGACGGGAGGGATCGTCAGATGCGCCCTCGAGCGTCACTCGGCGCGGACCTCGTTTCGCAGCACGCCGACGCCTTCCAGCTCCACCTCGACCACGTCGCCCGCCCTGATCGGCCCCACTCCCGCCGGCGTCCCGGTGGAAACGAGATCTCCCGCTTCCAGCGTCATCCCTGCGGCAATGAAGGCCAACAACCGCGGCAATGGAAAGACCTGGTCCTTCGTGCGTCCGTCCTGCTTGACGACTCCATTGACCCGGCATTGCAGGCGCAGATCGGACCAATCGAGACCCACGCTCACCCAGGGCCCCACCGGGCAGAACGTGTCGAACCCCTTGGCGCGCGTCCACTGTCCTTCCGCCCTCTGGATGTCGCGCGCGGTGACGTCGTTCAAGCAGGTGACGCCGGCGATCGCCTTCGCGCACTCCGCCTCCGATGCGCGCCGCAGCCGCTTGCCGATCACCACCGCCAGCTCCGCCTCGTAGTGCACTTCCTTCGAGACGTTCGAGGGCGGCAGCACGATGATCTGCCGGTGCCCGAGCAGCCCGCTGGGCGGCTTCATGAAGATCAGCGGCTCCTTGGGCACGTCGCTGGACAGCTCTTTCGCGTGGTCGACGTAGTTCTTCCCGACGGCGACGATCTTCCGCGCCATCCCCCAGGGCAGAAGTTGCACCTCGGCGATCTTTCGGCGCCCTCCGACGCGACGCCCGCCCTGCAGCATCGAGTCGAGCCCCGAGATCTCCTCGAGCTCCTCGCCCTGCACCACGCCCTCGAGGATCTCTCCGTCCTGCCCCAGATACCGCGCGATCTGAATCATCTTCGGAACCCCAGCACGTCCTGCATGTCGTAGAGGCCGGGTTTCTTCCCGACCAGGAAGCGCGCCGCCCGCACGGCGCCGCGGGCAAAATTGTCGCGGCTCCCGGCGCGATGGGTCAACTCCAGCCGCTCGCCGTCCGCGAGGAAGAAGACGGTGTGATCGCCCACCAGGTCGCCGCCGCGCAGCGCCTGCACGCCGATGCTGCCGGGTTTGCGCGAGCCGATGTCGCCGTGGCGCTGGTAGACGCAGGCGGTCCCGGCATCGAGACCCAACGCATCGGCGGCCACCTCCGCGAGCCGCAGCGCCGTTCCGCTGGGCGCGTCCTTCTTGGCGCGGTGGTGCATCTCCATGATCTCCACCTCGTACGACGGACCGAGCGCGCGCGCCGCCTCGGCCACCAGGCGGAAGAGCACGTTGACGCCCGCGCTCATGTTGGGCGCCATCAGAATCGGAACGCGCAGCGCGTGCCCCGCCAACTCCGCCTTGGCCTGCGCGGAAAATCCCGTGGTGCCGACGACCAGCGCCACGCCGCGCTCGGCGCACGCCTTCGCGTGATGCAGCGAAGCTGCCGGCGCGGTGAAGTCGATCACCACGTCCGCCCCGCGGCCCATCGCCTGCTCGATGCTCGCCGCGATCGGCACCTCCAGCGGTCCCGCGCCCGAGAGCAGGCCCGCGTCGAGGCCGATCTGCGGGCTCTCCGGCTTCTCGAAAGCGCCGGTGATGGTGAAGTCATCCTCGGCCCGCAGCGCATTCAGGATGCGCGAACCCATCTTCCCGCCGACTCCCGCGATGCAGGCGCGGATCAAAGCAGCCCTCCGTACGCTCGAAGCGCGGCGTCCACCTTGGCCGCGCCGGCCTCGGAGATCGGCGTGAGCGGGAGGCGAAGCTCCGGCCCGATGCGGCCCATCTTGTGGAGAGCGTGCTTCACCGGCAGCGGGTTCGTCTCGACGAACAGCGCCTTCACCAACGGAGCGAAGCGCACCTGGGCCGCCTGGGCGCCGCGCAGATCGCCCTTGAAGAAGGCGTTGCAGAGGCCTGCCATGTCCGCCGGCGCGACGTTCGCGACCACGCTGATGATTCCATGGCCGCCGCTCGCCAGCGTGGGCAGGGTGAACATGTCGTCTCCGGAGAGGATGGAAAAATCGTCCGGCACGCCCAAAGAGAGGATCTCCGCGATCCGCACCACGTTGCCGCTCGCCTCCTTCACGCCGACCACTCCGGGGATCTTCGCGCATCGCGCGATGGCGTCCGGGAGCATGTCGAGGCTGGTGCGGGAGGGCACGTTGTACATCACGACGGGCAGGTGCTTCGCCGCCGCCTCGAAGTGGCGGAAGAGCCCCTCGGGGGTGGGCTTGTTGTAGTAGGGCGTCACCACCAGCGCCGCGTCCGCGCCCGCCTCGCGCGCGCGCTGCACGTTCTCGACCGTGGTTCGGGTCGAGTTGGTGCCGCAGCCCGCGATCACCTTCGCCTTGCCGCGCGCCTCCTCGACGCAGATGCGGATGACCCGATCCTGCTCCTGCGCCGTCAGCGTCGCGCCCTCGCCGGTGGTGCCGCAGGGCACCAGGCCGTGCGTCCCCTGGGCGAGCTGCCAGCGGGCGAGCTCGCGCAGCGCGGCCTCGTCCACCGCGCCGCCCTTGAGCGGCGTCACCAGCGCCACCATGGAACCGCGAAATTGCGCCATGCCCGCTCCCTCTGCCGCAGAGGGGCGCACTGTACTGTCGTGAAGTCGCCGCCGCAACGCGCACACGCGCTGACGCCCGGGGCTTGACCGATTACTGGCTCGTCCGGTTCCGGCGATATAGCGTCGGCCATCAAGAGGTGAGCGATGAAGACCCGCTTTTCGACACTGTTGTTCCTGGCGGCCTGCTCCTACAAGATCGAGGGCCCCACTCCCGTGGTCACGGGCGCGCAGAACGAGCGCGACAGCAGCACGGGGCCCGCCTACCTCTGCAACGCGCAGGGCGATCCCGCCGCGGGCTGGCTGGTCGACGCGCTGGGCGACAAGTTCGCGCCGCTGCCGACGGGCGCGCTGACGCAGACATCGGCTGGCGTGGCGATGCCCGCGGTCAGCGTCGCCGGCCCCGAGAGCTATACGGTGCCACCGGCCTACGTGCGCTTCATCGACAAGACGCGCATGCCGCTCGCCATGCGCACTGCGGACAGCGCCGCCGACGCGCACGCGCTCACTCCCGGCGACTACACCATCACGGTCACCAACCTGAACGGCGCGTCAGGCACGTCCCCGGCCGGAGCCCTGCGCGTGGTGCCCCCGCCGCACATCACCGCGGTCTCGCTCACCGCCTCGGGCGTCAGTGGCACCACCATCTGCGCCGACCAGCCGCAGACGCTGACCATCACCGGTACCAACTTCCGCACCGACAAGAACCCGACGGTGACCATCGGCAGCCACATCTTCACCGGCGCCGTGACGGCGACGTCGATCACCGTCACGATTCCGGCGGGCACGTTCAGCGCTGCCGAGACCAGCGTGGCCGGCACCGTCTACACGGTGACCGTCACCAACCCCGAGGGCTGCGCGGCGCCTGCAGGAACCGATCCCATCGCGGCGGCGCAGGTCACCGCCTTCCCGACCTGCACCGTGCTGGGCACGCTCTCCGTCTCGCCCCGCTTCGGCTACCAGCTTCGCGATACGCCGGTGACCATCACCAACAACTTCACCGCTCCCGCGTCGCAGGGGTTCAGCGGCGCGCTGCCCAAGGTGACCATCATCGCGCCGCTCGCCAGCGGAGGCGCTGCGCAGAGCATTCCGCTGCGGAGCATCGCCTATGTGGATCCGCGCACGATCACCGCGGTGGTGCCGGTCTGCAGCGGAACCTCTTTTGGCGCGCGCAGCGGCGCGACCCCCGCGGAGTGCCCCGGCATCGCGCCCGGCGGACCGTACGACGTGCAGGTGGTCGATCCGGTGAGCGGCCAGGGCAAGATCGTCGGAGCATTCACCGTCGTGTCGAACCCGCCGCCTCTCATCACCAACCTGAACCCGGGCTCGATCAGCAAGGCGGGCGGGTCGGTCACCGTCACGGGCACGAACTTCGACGCCACTTCCAGCGTGCTCTTGGGCACGCCAGTGACCGGCGGCGTGGAGTTCTGCACGGTGCCGGTCAGCGCCAGCCCGCCGCAGACCACGGTGCAGATCGCCGTCAGCGTGCCGGCCACCTTGAGCGCCGGCTGCTACGTCGAGGACGCCGCGGGCAACCACACCACCACGGGCGCCACCGGCTTCGGCCTGAACCCGCCCAGCGCGACCGGAGCCGGCCAGTACCTGGTGCGCGTCCAGCACGGCAGCGACGTGGCCAGCGGCGACTTCGCGGCGCTGCTCGTCACCAACGCGTCGTTCAAGCCGTTCGACGGTGGCGTTGCCAAATCGACGATGGTGACGGCGCGCGGCCAGGCCGGAGCGGCGATCGCCTTCGACGACCTGGGCCAGCCCTTCCTGTACGTCGTCGGCGGTTCCACCAACGGCACCGACGCGCTCTCCAGCGTCGAGGTGGCGCCGGTGGGCCTCTTCGGCGATCTGGGCGGCGACTGCACGAGCAGCGGCTGCAGCTTCCGCGTCCTCGGCCGCACGCCGCTCCCCGCCGCGCGCGCCGGCGTCTCGCTGGTGCAGCGCTCGATCGGGGGCAGCGTGGGGACGAGCTACCTCTACGCCATCGCGGGCCGCACCGCTCTTGGCGCCCCGCAGGCCACCGTCTCCCGCGCGCAGGTGCTGCGGAACATCGACGCGCCGACCATGCGGCAGATCACCACCGGCGCGGGCGCGGGCCCGGGCGCCGGCATCTGGTACTACAAGGTCGCGGCGCTGGGCCTCTCCCCCGACGTGCCCGAGACGCTGCCCTCCGATGAGGAGAGCGCGAGCCTGGATCCCGTCAACGCGCGCGCCACCATCAAGTGGGGCTGCGTCGCCGGCGCGACGGGCTACCGGATCTACCGCAACGCTACGGCGGGCGGCGTCTCGAACTCGGAAGTCATGCTCAAGGACGTGGCGCCAAGCTGTTCCGGCACCGGCGCAGGCACGATGACTGCCAACGACGACGGCACCGTCGCTGCGGGGACGAGCAAGCCGCTCCCCCACGGCGCGCTGGGAGCGTGGATCGCCGCGGGCGCGCTCGGCACCTCGCGCTACGACCACCAGGCGCGCACGCTACCCAACGCGAACCAGGACATCCTGGTGATGGGCGGCTGCACGGCGGCGAGCGGCCCGGGCTGCGGCGCCAGCACGACGAGCGTCGAGGCGCTGACGTTCGCGAACGCTACCAGCGCCGTCGACCCCACCATCGCCGCGGTGGGCTCCGGCCTCATCGCGCGCGACCGGTTCGGCGCGGGCATCGCGACCAACGGCACCGCCAACGTGTCAGCCGGCAAGACGTTCGTGCTGGTGTTCGGCGGCGAGACCAACGGCACCGAGATCAGCGGAGGCACCTCCACCGTGCAGGTCGCGGACATCGTCGCCGAGGGCCCGACGCCCGCCTTCACCTTCTCGGCGCCCGGCGGCCCCAACAACATCGGCGTCGGCGGATGGACGGACATCGTCGCAAACCAGGGCTTCAGCCTGCAGACCAAGATGAGCAACCAGAGCATTGATACGGTCTCCGGCTCGCTGGGCACCGGGCCGTTCTCGGTGACCACCGACTTCAGCGTCAGTTTCAGCAACACCGGCGGCGTTGGCTACACGGTGGGCGGCACCCGGTTCCTCTGCGGAGAGCAACTCTTCCGCGCCTTCATCTACCTCGTCGGCGGGTTCCCGAACGGCGCCGCTTCCGGAGCGCCGGCAGCCTACGCGGCGCCCACCAACACCGTCGAACTGTTCGAGTACTAGGAGACGACCATGAAGATCACTCTCGCGCTCATGCTGCTCGTCCCCGCCGCCGCGCTGGCCCAGGCAACGCCGGCGAAGCCCGCTGCTCCTGCGCCGTCGACCAAATCGGCCGTTCCCCCTGCTTCCACGGCGCCCGCAACCCCTGCCTCCCCGGCCAAGACCGCCACCTCTTCGCCCACGCCGAAGAAGACCGACGTGGTCTCGCAGCCGCTGAAGACCCAGAAGGGCCGGTTCATGGTCGCGCCCAAACTCGGGCTCTTCGAGCCGACCTCGCGGCTCACGGGCGCGTTCTTCCTGGGCATCGAGGCGGGTTACGTCACGCCCGCGCTCGACGATCACCTCGCGGTGGTGCTGGAGGTCGACTGGGTGCGCCCGCGCGCGTCCGGCGCGGTGGCCGACCCGCGCGTGGTAGCGGGCGACGGGGCGTTCAACCTCGGCAACGCGGAGGTGGGCATCCTGCTCTCGGCGGTGTACCGCTTCGAGGACGTCATCCTGGGGCTCACGCCCTACGGCGGCTTGGGGCCCGGCGTCTTCTTCCACCGCACGGTGACGCAGGCCTTCCAGAACACGTACGTCGAGACGGAGGCCCGCTTCGGTCTTCAGATCCTGGCGGGCGCGGACTACACCCTCGGACCGGGCGCGGCGTTCGTCGAGTTCCGCTACCACTTCTCCAGGGTGGACTTCAAAGCGACGGGGAACGCGAACGTCGGCGGCTTCCTCGCGCTGGGAGCCGGCTACCGGCTGAGATTCTGAGAGAGGCTGCGGGCTGCAGGCTGCAGGCTTCAGCCCGATCACGTCACTTCTCCCCGAATCAAGTCCTTGTACGACTCGCGGGCGCGGATCACCCGCCACGAGCGGCCCTGCACCAGCACTTCCGCGGGGCGCGGCCGGGCGTTGTACTGCGAGGCCATCGACATGCCGTACGCGCCCGCGGTCCGCAGGACCAGGAGATCGCCCGCGTGCAGCGGCGGCAGACGGCGGCGCTTCGCCAGCACGTCGGCGCTCTCGCAGACGGGGCCCACCACGTCCACCAGCTCGCTGCCGCGGCGTGGGCGGCCCACCGGCTCGATCTCGTGGTGCGCCTGGTAGAGCGCGGGCCGCAAGAGGTCGTTCATGCCCGCGTCGATGACCACGAAGCGCCGGCCGCGATGCCCCTCTTTGCGCAAGATCACGCGCGAGAGCAGGACGCCCGCGTTGGCGACCAGCAGCCGGCCGGGCTCGAGCAGCACCTTCACTTCCAGCCCGCGCAGCGCGCGGACCAGCGCCTCGCCGTACTCCTGCGGCGAGGCGGGCGTAACGCCGTCGCCGTAGGGCACGCCCAGGCCGCCGCCCATGTCGAGGCGCTTGATGTCGTGCCCGTCCCCGCGCAGCGCCAGCACCAGCTCGCGCATCTTGCCGGCCGCCTCGACGAAGGGCCTCACCTCGCGGATCTGCGATCCGATGTGGCAGGCCACGCCCGTCACGCGCAGCCCGGGCAAGGACGCCGCGAGCTGGTACGCCTTGCGCACGCGCGCAGCCGGAATGCCGAACTTCGAGGAGGCGAGCGCGGTGGCGATGTGCGGATGCGTCCGCGCGTCGACGTCGGGATTCACCCGCAGCCCCACCGGCGCGACCAGGCGCTTCCTCACCGCCACCCGCGAAAGCTGCTGCAGCTCCTCCTCGCTCTCGCAGTTGATCTGGAGGATCCCGGCATGGAGCGCGGCGGCCAGCTCGTGCTCGCGCTTGCCGACGCCGGAGAAGACGATCCGCTTCGGATCGCCTCCCGCCTCCAGCGCGCGGAACAGCTCGCCGCCCGAGACGATGTCGAAGCCGTATCCCTCCTTCGCGAAGAGCGAGAGCAGCGCCAGGTTGGCCGCGGACTTCACCGCGAAGCAGGCCAGCGCATCGAGCCCGCGCAGCGCCGAGCGGAAGACGCGCGCGTGCCGCAGCAGCGTGGCCTGCGAGTAGACGTAGGCGGGCGTGCCCACTTCTTCGGCCAGCCCGGCGAGCGGCACGTCCTCGCAAGAGAGCTCCCCGCGCTTGCGCTGGAAGTGGTTCACGGCCCGCCTCCGTCAGCCGACGGAGTCGGCCCGCCGGCTGGTGCCGGCGAGGGTGGGGGACCCGCGTCCGGACAGGGTTCGGACGCGGGGGCACCGCAGGTGCCCTCAAAAGGCCGCGGCGGGCCCTTCACGCCGCAGACCACCAGCGTGGAGGTGGCGAGCACGAGGAGCGCATGCAGAAAGCGCTTCATAGCGACCGTCGCTCTAGAACGGTATCGCGAGGATGAACCGCGCGGCGTGCGCGACGCTCGGCGCCGAGTTGGTCTGCTCGTTCCGGAGACCGCTGAAAGGCAGGAGGAGCCCGTACTGAAGGCCGGCGTGGAACTTGTCCGTGGTGTCGTAGGTGATGCCCGCGTTCAGCTCGAGCCCGAGCGGCGTGTGCAGGCCCGAGGGCGTGTTGGTCGCGTACCAGGCCTGCGAGTAGACCGCCGCCACCAGGAGCTCGAATCCGGAATCGTCCCCGCCGCCCGTCTTGCGGCCCGTGGGCCGGTAGCGCAAGGACGGCTTCACGTACCAGGACGAGGTCACCGACGTGATCAGGTTGCGGAACAGGATCATGTCCACGTTGAAGGCGCGGTTGAAGACGAAGTTGTTGATCCGCGCGTGGGTGTTGAAGGGGTTCGAGAAGTCGAGGTGGCCGCCGTCGATGTTCCCCGGCCCGGCCGCGTTGAACGAGCAGGGCGCGGGGGTCGGGCAGGGCCCGGTGGGCTGGGGGTTGCCGCTGCCCGATCGCCAGGGGCGCGCGCCGAACCCATACGCGCCCTTGTCGCCCGAGGCCGCGCCGTACTCGAGGCCGAGCAGCAGCGCATCGGCCCCGCCCAGCGCATAGTCGGTCTGCAGCGCGCCACCGGCCTGGAAGAACGTCACCGGCATGATGAGCTGCGTCGCCAACAGCGGATCCAGCGGCGTGTTCGGATCGAATTCCGATCCCTGGTGGGTGGCGACGCTGCCAACCGTCAGGGCCACCTCGGCGTCGAGTCGCCACTTCTTGCGCTTGAGCGAGAGGAAGACGTCGGGCTGGTAGAGCTTGGCCGCGCGCCGCACCACCGCGTTGCGGCCGGCGCTGGTGGTGACCGGCGTGTCCCAGGGCTGGGTGCGGTAGTCGGCGAGCAGGCCGTAGTTGACGACCCACTGGTTCGCTTCGAGCTTGCGCTTCACCTCTTCGGGCGTGTCGACCCGGGTCATTTCGACGGCCAGCCGGTAGCCGTCGTCGAGCGTGTCGAGATCGACGCTGCGCCCCAATTCGCCCTTGTCGCCGGTCGTGCCCTGGCCCTTGGCGAGCAGATCCATCATCACCGAGAAGTGGTGGCCCTTGAACTCGCGCGGGGCAAAGGCGATGCGGTCGTAGGTGTCGCCGTAGTCGCAGTCGAGGCAGTTGCCGTCGTTGTGCAGGATGCCGAGGCCCCAGTGGTAGCCCATCCGGCCGAAGATGAGCTCGCCGAGCTGCGTGTTGACCCGGCCCCAGACGCGCTTGACGTTGACCACGCCCGACCCGCGCCGGGCGGCGAAGATCGAGAGCGAGGTGAAGGGATCGAGGTACTGATCGGAGACCGGATCCGAGCCGAGCAGGATGTTGTCGAGAATGTCGGCCTGCAGGTAGATCGACAGGTCCTCGCTCACCTCGAAGGTGGGCTCGAAGCGGAAGCGGAAGTTCGCGTCGGACTGGCTGTTGCCCGGCGGGCTGCCGATGAAGGGCCCCGGGAAGAGCGAGTAGCCGGAGGGATCGGCGCCGCGGCCGAGCCGCATGTTGTTGAAGAACTCGCCGCGCATGCGCAGGTAGCCGTGGGGCTGGAAGAGGTTCACGCGCTGCTTGAGCGCCTCGACCGCCTCGCTGTCCTGCACCCGGGCCTGGCTGTCCTGCTCGACCCAGGCCGTCTCCTGCTTGATCTCGTCCTTGCTCTTCTGCAGCTCCTTGCGGACCTCTTCCAGCACCTGCCGGCGGAACTCCTCGGAGTCGAACGCCGGGGCCTTGGGAGCCTCGGCGGGGTTCACGACGGGCGCGGGCGCCGCGGCGGCCGCCGGAGAGGGCGCGGCGGCCATCGGGGGAGAACGCCAGGCA
>Ga0213851_1585251_pt1 | contig 10123 bp, 10 predicted proteins | sample ABR_2014_MetaT_FD_164455 | JGI IMG/M metagenome (GOLD analysis project Ga0213851, IMG submission 164455) | Metatranscriptome of freshwater sediment microbial communities from post-fracked creek in Pennsylvania, United States - ABR_2014... | ecosystem: Environmental > Aquatic > Freshwater > Creek...
CAAAGCGTGCACCTTGCGCAAGACGTGACCTCCGGAGCGGGAGCCAAACCGGCGAGCGGGGTCGATTCCGGCCCCCGGGGCGTTTCGAGAGATTACCATGCCGGCCATGGTGTGAAGACGAAGACAGAGCGGACCGGGAGGACGGAGTCGTTGTGGAACGAACTTAGCGCTTGCCTGCTTCAATGAGGAACAAAGGAATCATTGTCGAGGGATCCGAATCGCGAGATTATGGATCGCTCGTCCCATCGGAGCGGCGCATTGAGCCTTCCTCAAATCCTTCTGGTCGACGACAGCGAGGCCGTGCTGGCCTTGGAGAAAGCCGCTCTCGCCGGCCACTACGCGATCTCTACCGCGAGCGACGGGCGCGAAGCGCTCGCCAAGCTGCAACAACTCAAGCCGGACGGCGTCGTGCTCGACCTCACCATGCCGCACATGGGAGGCGAGGAAGTGCTGCGCCGGATGGCCGCGGCTCCGGAGCTGAGGCGGATCCCGGCGATCGTCGCCTCCTCCGAAACGGAGCGCGCGGGGGCGTGCCTCCGGGCGGGGGCCAAGGCGTTCCTGCCCAAGCCGGTCCGCGCCGACGAGCTTCTGGCCCTGGTCTCCCGCGTGCTGGAGGAGGCGCAGCGCGAGAAGCAGCGCGCCAGCCTGGCCGTCGTCTTCGTTTCGGTCGGCGCGCAGGAGTTGGGCATCCCCATCGAGTGCGTGCGGAGCGTGCTGCACCAGATCGCCACCCGCCCGCTGCCGGTCGGGCCCTCCTACCTGAGCGAGTTCGTCGAGGTGCACGGCGAGCCGGTGCTGGTGCTGGATCTGGCGCGCCGGCTGGGCCTCGACCATGCCCAGCCGCTCGAGGAGCGGCAGCTGGTCATGGTGGAGATGGGAGGGCTCCAGCTCGCGCTCTGCGTCGATCGGGTGAGGGACCCCGAGGAGATCGGCCCTTCGGACCTGGTGCGGCGCGAGCGGCTGGGCGGCGCCGATCACGGTCCGCTGCAAGCGGCCTTGCTCGGCATGGCGCGCACGCCGCGGGGGCCGCTGCCGCTGATCGATCCCAGCGCGCTGGTCTCGCGAAAGCTGTTGCGCGAGCTCAGCCAGGCGATCGGCTCGCCCTCTCGCGTGGGCCCGCTGTGAAGAAACGGCAGACCGAGGATGCGGTCGCCGAGTTGGCCGATTTCGCCGCGGCCTGGACCGGTTTCTCCCGCGACGCCATTCTGCCCGATGCCATCCGCCGCTGCCTGGGGCGCCAGCCGCCCGACGAGGTGCTGCGGCGCGCCCGGCGGCGCGATCCCGTGGTGGTCCACGATTTCTGCCAGGCGGTCTCGGTGGGCGAGACGTTCTTCTTCCGGCATCCGGACCACTTCCGCTACCTCGCCTCGCAGTTCCTTCCCCGGCGGGTGCAGGAGGGCGCGACCCAGGTCCGCGCCTGGAGCGCCGGCTGCGCGACCGGCGAAGAGACCTACTCGATCGCGGCGTGCCTGCTCGACGTAGCCCCGTGGCAGGCCAGCTCGGTGGAAGTGCTGGGCACCGACCTGATCGAGCGCAACTTGAAAGGGGCGCGGGCGGCAACCTATGGGGCCTGGTCGCGGCGCGACTCGGGGCCGATGCTCCACCCTCTCTGTCATCCGGCCGGCGATCGGATGCGCATCGACGATCGCGTCCGCAAGGCGACGCGCTTCCAGATCCACAATCTGCTCGAGGAACCGCCGCCGGGCGGGCCGTTCGACCTGATCTTCTGCCGCAACGTCCTCGTCTACTTTTCCCCCCAGGCCATCCGCACCGTCGTCGGCCACCTGGTTTCCGCGCTCGCTCCCTGGGGCTCGCTCTTCTTCGGCCCCATGGACGTGAGCGCTCCTCCGCCGGGGCTGGTTCCGGCGGGACGACCCGAGGAGCAGATCTGGCGCCGGCCGGACCCTGCCAAGCCGATCGAGCGCAAGTTGGCGCACCACCCTGCCGCGCCCCCTCCTCCGCGGCGGCAGGCAGCGCGGCTGCCCCCGCCCGAGCCGGTGGCGCTCCACCTGCGCGCGCTCCGGCACATCGACCGAGGGGAGCGGCAGGTGGCGGAAAGGGCCTTGGCGGAGCTGGGCGTGCTCGTGCCGGACTACGTGCCCGGCATCGTCGAGCGCGCCCTGCTGAAGATGCGCAGCGGCGAGCAGGCCGCCGCCATGTCGTTGATGCGCGAGGTGCTGCGCCGGACCGACAAGCTGCCCCCCGAGGAGCTCTTGCCGGGGCCCGAGCCGCTCCCGGTCCGCTTCTACCGTGAGTCCGCGGACAACTTCCTGCGCGGCGGAGAGAGGCCGGCCCGATGAAGACCGCCTCCCGCGCCCCCGAGGCCGTCTCGCCCGAGGTGAGCGCCCTGCTCGAACGGCGGGCCGGGCGGTCCCGGGCCCTCCCGAAGCTCGAGGAGGAGTCGATCGTCTGGCTGGCGGAGTTCCCCGTCGGCGAGGAGCAGTACGCCATGCCGCTCGAGATCGTGCGAGCGGCCGTGCCGCTGAAGCTGGTCACGCCGGTGCCGCTCTCGCCGCCGCACGTGATCGGCATCCTCCGCTTCCAGGGCCAGATCATCACCGCCATGAGCCTGGCCTCGCTCCTGGGCGGGCGCGGATGGCGCGAGGATCCGGCGGTGCTGCTGGTGGTGGACCCCGGCGTGGGGCGGCTGATCGCGTTCGACTGCGAGCAGATCCCCAAGCCGATCGGCGTCGCCGCGGGGCTGGTCGGGGAGGCTCGCGAGCGCAGCCGGGGGCCGGTGGCCGAGATCGTCCTGCCCGGGCTGCGCCAGCTCAACCTGCTCGACCTGCGCCGCCTGATGGACCGCCGGGCGGCGGAGAAGCGCCCGTGAGCGATCCGCTGATGGAGCAACTGCTCGCCGGCTTCGTCGACGAAGCGGCGGAGATCCGCGAGCGGGTCACGAGGAGCGTGCTCGAGCTGGAAAAGGCCGAGGCGCTGGCCGGGAAGAGCTTCGAGGAGCTGTCCCGCGGGCTGCACACGCTCAAGGGGAGCGCCGCCACACTGGGGCTCGCCGAGTTGGCCGACCTGGCGCACCGCATGGAGCAGGTGGTCCTGCCCCTCTCGGGCGCGGCCGGCCCCCTTCCGGCGCGCATCGCCGATGCCCTCCTGCTCGTCCTCGACGTGTGGGTGGCCCGCCTGCGCGCCATCGCCGGCAAGAGCGAGGTGATGCCGGAGCTGAAAGATTCCCTGGCGCTTCTCGACGAGCTGCAGCAGGCGGCGAAGCCCGCAACCGAGGTCGCCAGCGCCGGCGAGCCAGGGACGCCGGCAGCGCCGGGCCGCGATCCCGGCCCGGCCGCCGGCGGGCGCGACGACGCCACCTGGCGGGTCGGCACCCGACAGGTGCTTGCGCTCATGCGCGACGTCGAGCGGCTGCGCGAGCTGAGGCTGCGGCTGGACGAGCGCCGACGGGAGATGGAGAAGGGGGTCGCCCTGCTCTCCCGGCTGGGCATCATCGCCGAGACGGCCGAGACCCGCGCGCTCTTGATGGGCGTCTCCAGCGCCGTGGCCGCCGACGGCGAGGAGGCTTCCGACGTCATCGCTTCGATGGAGGAGGGCCTCAAGACCATCGCCACTCTGCCGGTGCGCACCGTGCTCGAGCCGCTGCGCCGCAGCGTGCGCGATCTGTGCAGGCAGGCGGGCAAGGAGGCGGAACTCTCGTTGGTGGGCGCGGAGTTGTCGCTCGATCGGCGCGTGCTCGAGTCGCTGCAGGGGATGCTGGCGCACTTGGTGCGCAATGCCATCGACCACGGGATCGAGCCTCCGGCGGAACGCGAGGTTCACGGCAAGTCCCGCGAGGGTGCCCTGCGCATCAGCGTCGAGCAGCAGGGGAACACCGTCTTCGTCGAGGTGTCCGACGACGGCTCCGGGCTCGATGCGGAGCGGATCCGCGAGGTGGCCCTGCGCAAAGGGATCGCGCCCGCCGAGGAGCTGTCGGCGATGGCCACCGGCCAGATCCATCAGCTCATCTTCCGACCGGGCTTCACCACCCGCGACGAGGTCAGCGAGATCTCCGGCCGGGGCGTCGGCTTGGACGCCGTGCGCAACCAGGTGCAAGCGCTGCAAGGCAGCGTCGAAGTGCAGAGCTTCACGGGCCGCGGCACGCGCTTCATCCTCACCATGCCGGCGGAGATGGGCAGCTCGCCGGTGGTGCTCGTGCGCTGCGGCGAGTACCGGCTCGGCCTGCCCATGGTGGCGGTGGAATCATCGCGCGCCGCGCGGGCGAGCGACTTGCAAGTCGGGCGCGCCCGCATCCAGCTCAAGCACCGGGAGCAGCTCATCCCGCTGCGGGATCTGGGGGCGCTCCTCGGATTCCGCCAGCCGGAGGCGCCGGCGGAAGGGCAGCCGCTGCTGATCCTCATGTCGCAGGACCGCAAGCTCGCCCTCGGCGTGGATGAAGTGGTGGGCGACCGCGATCTGGTCATCCGCCCGCTCCCCGTCGAGCTGCGGCACCTCTCCGCCTACCAGGGCGCCGCCACCCTGGCTCGCGGCGAGCTGGTCCTGATCGTGCGGCCCGACTGGCTGCTGAACCTCGAGCGGCGCGGCGACGCCGTGCTCACCGGAACCCGCCGCGCGCTGGTGGTGGACGACTCGCTCACCGCCCGCGCGCTGCACCGGACCGCGCTGGAGTCGGGCGGATACGTGGTGCACACCGCCAGCGACGGGCGCCAGGCGCTCGAGCAGCTTCGCCATGCCGCCTACGATGTGATGGTCTGCGACATCGGGATGCCGGAGATGGACGGCTTCCAGCTCACCTCCGCGGTGCGCGCGCGGTCGGACCTCGACTCGATGCCCATCATCCTCGTTTCCGCGCGAGAGAGCGAAGCCGACGGACAGCGCGGCGTTGCGCTCGGGGCTGACGGTTTCCTCAGCAAGCGCGACTGCGTGTCCGGAAGGCTGGTCTCCGAGGTGTCGGCCGTGATCGCGCGGCGGAAGGCCCAGGCGTGAAAAACCTGATCCGCGTGCTGGTGGTTGACGATTCCGCTACGTTGCGCAAGGCGCTGGTGCAGATGCTGGGCGAGGATCCGGCGCTGCAGATCGTGGGCGAGGCCGCCGACGGCGTGGAGGCGGTGGCCAAGGCCATCTCGCTGCGCCCCGACGTCATCACCATGGACGTGGACATGCCCCAGCTCGACGGCCTGGCCGCGACTGCCGCCATCATGGCCGAGGCGCCTTCGCGGGTGCTGGTGGTCTGCGCGGTCACCGAGGCCCGCCAGCTCGACTTGAGCTTCCGCGCCATCGCCGCCGGCGCCCTGGAGCTGATCTCCAAGCCCGCCCCGGGCGAGGACCTGCTCGGCTGGGGCCGCCGCATGGCCGAATCGGTGCGGCTGATGGCCGAGGTGCCGGTGGTGCGACGCCACAATCCGGCGTCTGCGCCGCGTCCCGCGCGGCCGGGCGGCGAGGTCGACGTCTTCGGCCTCGTCGCTTCCACTGGCGGGCCGCCGGCCCTGGTGGCGGTGCTGAGCGCGCTTCCCAAGAGCCTGCCGATTCCGTTGCTGATCGTGCAGCACATCTCCGAAGGATTCACGGACGGACTGGCGCGGTGGTTCGCGCAGACCTGCTCGCTGCCGATCCAGATCGCCCAGGACGCCATGCCCTGCCTCGCCGGGCACGTCTACCTTCCGCCCGACGGCCACGACCTGGAGCTGGACGGAGGGCTTCTGCGCGTTCCCCGCCCGACAGGGATCCACCGGCCCTCGGGCAACCGCCTCCTTCACTCCCTGGCGCGCTCGTGCGGCGCCCGCGCCGGCGGAGTGGTTCTCACCGGCATGGGCGACGACGGAGCCCAGGGCCTGCTCGCCATCCGCGCCGCCGGCGGGCCGACCTTCGCCCAGGACGAGGCCAGCTCGGTGGTCTTCGGCATGCCGCAAGCGGCGTACGCCTGCGGGGCGACGGCGACGCTGCTGCCGTTGGATGCAGTGGCGTCGATGATCTTGCGGCACTGCGGCTGAGGCGCGCGCACCGGCCGTCCCACATCATTACCCATTTCATTACCGATCCCCTCAAATTTATTTGAGAAAACTTTACTCGACGAGTGCGCTACCGCTAATCTCGTCTTCGACATGGGACATGCCGATACCGCAGAGAAGCTTTCACAGGGGATGCTGCGGCCGCTCGCGGTGGCTTGGTTTCTGGCCGTCGCGGCCGGACTCCTCGCCTTGCTGATCTACAAGAGCACGCCCGCTGCCGGGCAAAGCGCGCCCCCGCCCCGCTGGCCGCGCGAGAGCCGGGTCCACCCCGATGGCGCCCGCGCGACGCTGCTCCTGTTCGCACATCCGAAGTGCCCGTGCACGCGCGCCAGCATCGCGGAACTTGCCGAGCTGATGGCCCGCTTTCACGATCGGCTCGACGCCTACGTCCTCTTTCTTGCCCCGCGTGACGCGGGCGCCGACTTCGCCGACACCGATCTCTGGTCGAGCGCGAAGAGGATTCCCGGCGTCAGCGTGCTGCGCGACGATTCCGGAGAGGCCGGCCGCTTCGGCATCGCCACCTCCGGCTCAGTTGCCCTCTACGACCGGGAAGGAAGGCTCGCGTTCCACGGCGGCATCACACCGGCGCGCGGACACCAGGGCGACAGCTTCGGCCGGCAGCGCATCGCTTCGCTCTTGACCACCGGGGCGGCCGACCGGGTCAACGCGCCCGTCTTTGGGTGCGCCTTGCAAGATGAAGATTCCACCCGCATCGCGCGCGCGGAAACCAGATGACCCGAAAAGGGGATCAAGCATGAGCGTAGCAGTCAAGATGATGGACACGACCCGGGCGGCAACGGAAGCCATCGTGCAGCGCGCCGAGTCCCGGTACGAGGCGCACCGGCAGGAGATCTTCCGCTCCGCCGACAGGACGTTCGCCGGCCTGCTGATCGGCCAGTGGGTGTTCGCGATCCTGCTTGCGCTCGTCGTCTCGCCCTACGCGTGGCAGGGCAAAGAGCGGACCGTCCACATGCACGTCTGGGTGGCGATCGTCCTCGGCGGCCTGATCACCAGCCTTCCAGTGGCGCTCGCCTGGCTGCGTCCTGGCGAGGCGATGACCCGCCACGTCATCGTGGCGGCGCAGATGTGCTGGTCGGCGCTGTTCATCCATCTGACCGGCGGCCGGATCGAGACGCACTTCCACGTCTTCGGCTCGCTGGCGTTCCTCGCCTTCTACCGCGACTGGAAGGTGCTGATCACGGGCTTGGTAGTGGTCGCCACCGACCATTTCGTGCGCGGCATCCTGTGGCCGGAGTCGGTGTACGGGATTCCCAACCCGGAGTGGTGGCGGTTCCTCGAGCACGCTTCCTGGGTGATCTTCTGCGTCTCGTTCCTGGTGGTCTCCTGCCGCAAGAGCCAGAAGGACATGCGGGTGATGGCCGAGCGCGGGGCCGAGTTGGAGGCGCTCTCCGAGAACCACTGGCGACAGTCGTCCGCCGCCGACCGCGCCGCGGCCGAGCCGGCGGCGCGGCGCTGAGGAGGCTTGCGATGAACTCGGTGGGCAACGGTTCCACGCCGCAGAAGGGCGGGTACGACCGGGTCGTGATCCCGGGCCCGAACGGCGCCAGCAGGGAGCTCAGCAGGAGGGAGTTCGAGGCCCTTCCGCTGCGCGAACGGGTCGGCTACCTGATCGAGGGGACGGCGCAGTTCTTCGTCGGGGCCGCGCCGGTTCCCGCTTCCGACGCGATGAAGGGCTAGTCCGGGTGCGCGAGTTCGCCTCCGCGGCGCGCGCCGCAACGCTTCCGCGCGCCGTCAAGGTGCTCTACACCGCGTTCTGCGCCTTCACCGTCGCGGGAATCCTGAGCTGCGTCGGGCTCTACGACGGAATCGTCGCGTTCGGGGCCCGCACCACGCCCGCGGAGCTCTACCGCCACCTGGTCGGCTACTACCGTGCGGGGATCGCGCCGCGCAAGCTGCTGGAGGTGACGCACTTCCACCTTTTCTCCATGCCGCTATACCTGCTCGTCCTGGGGCACCTGTTCCTGCTCAGCGGGCTGGACGCGCGGGCCAAGAAGGGTTGGATCGCGGCTGCGATCGCGTTCACCGCAGTGCATCTGTTCGCGCCCTGGGCGGTGTACTTCGGGGGGAGCGCGCTCGCCTGGGTCTACCCGATCAGCGGCGTGGGGCTGCTGGTGAGCTTTGCCGTGATGATGGGGGTGCCTCTGTTCGACATGTGGACGGCGAGTCCGCGGATTCCTTCGCCCGAGAACTCCTAGGCTCCTTTCGCTTGACTAGCGTGACTTGGCTCGAGCTCGGCTAAGGCTCGGGCGGGACCGCGGTCATGTCGGCCGGCTGGCCGACCGCGGCCTGCTCCCGTTGACCGCCGACGACAGGCAGATTTGGAAACGCCAGGCTCGTCAACGCCGCCGCCAGCCCAATGCCTGCGATGACCCAGAAGACCACGCCGAGCCCCGACTGCAGCGAGGCCGAGAGCGCGCGGAGCACGGCCGGGTCGAGGCCCGCTCCGTGCGCGGGCCCGAGGAGCTGATCGGCAGCTTCGAGCGGGACCGAGGCGTCGCTCAGCAGCGTCGCGGTGAGGATGCCGCCCAGCCCGCCGACGGCCAGCGTCCCGCCGATGGTGCGCGCGAACATGGTGCTGGCGGTGGCCACTCCGCGTTGCCGCCACGGGACGCTGGTCTGCACGGCGATCAGCAGCGTGGTGTTCGCGAAGCCGAGCCCCACGCCGAACAGCGCGCTCGCCGCCTGCGCCAGGTGGACGCTCGCGCCGGGATGCAGGAAGAATGCGAGCGCGGCCGCCGCGATCGCCGAGACCAAGAGGCCAGCCCGCACCAGCGGCCGGAAGCCGACGCGCGGCAAGACCCTGCCGGCGATGGCGCTGGCGATGGGCCACCCGATCACCATCGGCGTGATGGCGCTGCCCGCTTCGGTGGGCGTGCCGCCGAGGACGCCCTGCACGTAGAGCGGCACATAAGTGACCATGGCGATCATCCCCGCGCCGACGAACGCGCCCGCCAGCGTCGAAACGGCCACCACCCGCTGGCGAAAGAGATCGAGGGGCACGACCGGTTCCGCCGCCCGGCGCTCCACCGCGAAAAAGAGCGCGAAGCAGATCGCCGCCAGCGGCAGCCCGAGAGCGCTGGCGAGGCCGCCGTGCGTTCCGATCAGCAGGGCAACCAGGCCGAGCATGAGCAGCCCCGCGCCGGCCCAGTCGAGCGAATGCCGGCGGTGCTCGACCTCCTCGTGGAGCGCCATCATCAAGAGAGCCGCCGCGGCGATTCCCGCCGGGACGTTGATGAAGAAGACCCAGCGCCAGGAGAGGTAGTGAACGATGACTCCGCCGAGCAGCGGGCCGATCAGCCCCGCGACGCCCCACACCCCCGCAAAGACGCCCTGCATGCGCGAGCGCTCCTCGAGGTTGTAGATGTCGCCGACGACGGTGAGCGTGGTGGGTTGGATCGCTCCCGCTCCCAGCCCCTGCAGCCCGCGAAAAGCGATCAGCGCGCCGATGCTGCGCGCCAGCCCGCTGGCCATCGACCCGACCAGGAAGACGGCGATGCCGGCGAGCAGCACCGGCTTGCGGCCGTAGAGATCGGCGAGCTTGCCGTAGAGCGGGACCGTCACGGTCGAGGTCAACAGATACGCGGTGAAGACCCAGGAATAGAGATGGATGCCGCCCAGGTCGCCGACCACGGTGGGCATGGCGGTCGAGACGACGGTCATTTCCATGGCCGCCATCGACAGGCTGAACAGAAGCGCGACGACGGTGAGCGGCCGGTTGGTCTTCACCTCGCGCAGCGCTACTTGGGCTGCGGCACGATACGGATATAGGGCTTGGGCGCCTTCCAGCCATCCGGGTACTGCTTCTTCGCGTCCTCGTCCTTGACCGCGCCGGAGATGATCACGTCCTGGCCCTGCTTCCAGTTGGCGGGTGTCGCGACCTTGTGCTTGGCGGTGAGCTGCATGGAATCGAGGGCGCGCAGCACCTCGTCGAAGTTGCGCCCGGTGGTCATCGGGTAGAGCAGCATCAGCTTGATCTTCTTGTCCGGCCCGATCACGAACACCGCGCGCACGGTGGCGTTGTCAGCCGGAGTGCGCGCCTTCGCATCGCCGCTTACGGACGCCGGAAGCATGTCGTAGAGCTTGGCCACCTTGAAGTCCGAGTCGCCGATCATCGGGAAGTTGGGGGCGGTCAAGGA
>Ga0213851_1654285_pt1 | contig 10107 bp, 10 predicted proteins | sample ABR_2014_MetaT_FD_164455 | JGI IMG/M metagenome (GOLD analysis project Ga0213851, IMG submission 164455) | Metatranscriptome of freshwater sediment microbial communities from post-fracked creek in Pennsylvania, United States - ABR_2014... | ecosystem: Environmental > Aquatic > Freshwater > Creek...
GAAAGATCGCCTTCCGGCCGAACTGGTTCCGGACCAACTGGCTGGGCCGCTTGCGCGAGCGTACGTTCATCGCCGCGCCGATCACGTATTCGGCCTGGCGGTTCGCCCGCTCGCTGGTGGGCACGAAGGGCTACGACCACTGACCCAGCGGGCGCTCAGGGAGAGACGGCTGCCGAGTTGGGGCGCGTCGTCGCCCCACCCACCGCCGAAACGGCGCGTAAGCTCCGCCGCAGGTGACGGACCACGACGGGGACGCAATAGGAAGTCCCGGTCACGAACCGGACGATCGGGCCGAAGCTCAGCATCCCGCTGACGCCGACGAAGTACAGCCCCGGGACCGATGACTGGAAATGCCGATCGAGACGCGGCGACCGCTCCACGCGATCGATGCGCGGGCGCAGGTCCTCGGCGATGAAGGGCAGCTGGTCGAGATCGACCTGGTATCCGGTTCCGACCACGACATGCGCGACCCGCAGCTCCTCCTCGGAGCCATTCCTGCGCAGACGCAGCAACACGCCTCCCTCCTCGGCGCGGGCCGAGATCACCTCGCAGTGGGAGCGCACGGGCACCTTGCCCTCGAAGCGGTCGCGCAGCCACCACGCTCCGGACGGCCCCAGATACCTCTTGGCAAACGGCACCCGTTTCCGTTCGGGCAGCCAGTGCACGAGCCAAGGCACGTGCTGCAGGACCCAGTTCATCCGCCCTGCCCCAAACACGGTGATCGGATTCCGCATGCGATCGAGGAGAGGACGCTCTTTGGGCGTCTTTCCGTAGAAAACGACCTCGCGCCGGGCCAGCAGCACGGGCCGCGCACCCGCCTCGTGCAGGAGCGTGGCCGCCTCCAGCGCCGACTGCCCCGCGCCGATGACGCACACGTCCTTGCCCCGGAATTCGTGGAAGCTTCTGCACTGCGAAGTGTGGCTGAGCAACTCGCGGGGAAGGTGCGCGAGCTGCGCGGGAATCCGTCGGTAGTAGCGCAGCCCCACCGCCACTACCACGCGCTGTGCTTCGAACTGCTCGCCGCCGGAGAGCCTGAGAAGAAAGCCGCCGTTGCGGAGCTCGACGGCCGAGACCTCCTTGTTCTCGACCTCGGGCACGAGCCTTTGCTGCAGCCAGAGGCCGTACTCGGTGAACGACTCCATGCTGCACGGCTCGCGATCCTCCAACCCGCGCTCGCGGCACCAGCCTTCGTACGAGAGACCCTGCGGGTTGTCGATGGTGGTGGCGAAGGCGAACGACTTGAGGAAGAGGCCGCGCGGCATGTCCCGCCAGAAGCGCATGGGCTCGCCGAAGATGCGGAAGGAGACGCCGCGCGCTTTTAGATGGGTTGCCAGCGAGAGGCCGTACGGGCCGGCCCCTACGATCGCGACCTGAACCATCACGTCATCTCCCCGGGATAGCGATTCGACGGCATCATAGCAGGGTGTTTGTTTCGGCAGCGTGTCTGTTTCGCAGACGAATCGTCATGAGGAACCGGACGCGCGCGAGCGCCCGACCGTCAGCGGCAACCCCACGGCAAGGAGCAGCAGGGAGGTCAACGCCGAATAGAGCAGCGCGCCCTGCCCCGCGTGCCAGTACCCGAAACGGCCTCTCTCGCCCCGCTCGAGGAACCAGGCGAGCAGCGCCACCCTGACGAAGTTGACCAGCAGCGCGACCGCGATGGCGATGGGAACCAGAGGCGCGATCCTGCGCGCCGGAGCGCGGGTCACGACCGCCAGCAGCACCACGACGGCGAGCAGCTGCATCACCGCGCCCAGACCCGAGCATTCGGAATCGACCAACAACGCGGAACCAGGCAGGACGAGGAGAAGACCCCGGCGGTCGATCGGCTGGTGTGCGAGCCTCAGCGCCTGCTCTGCGCCCCACGCCGAGAGCAGGCTGGGACTGAAGTGCAGCCGAACCCAGCCCGGCACCGGCGTGAAGAGCGGGCAGGCCAGCGCGCACAGGGGAAGCGCGCGGCGGTGCAACTCGCGAAACGGCGCCCGCCAGAGGAGAAGGCCCAGCCCGAAGAGAAGCGGCGTGGCGCGGGCCGCTGAAAGAACGCCGCTTTGGCCGTCGCGCCAGCCGCGATCGTTCGCGTCGCTGGAGCCGAACGCGGCGAAAGCCAACCCCGACGCCAGGCACAAAACCAGGCCGACGGCACGCTGCCAGTCGGCCGGAGCGGCAACTGGCTCGGGCTGATCTGCCACGGCGACGAGGAACACTGCCCACGAAAGTCCGGCGCTGACCGCCAGCTCAGGCCGTCCAGACAAAGCGCAGATCGAAACGTGCAGCACGGCGGCCGCCCAGCTGCTTGCCACCCAGGGACGAGGCAACAAGAGACCTACGATTGGCGCCTGTTTCTGCGCCGCGCCCAAAAGAGCGCGCCTCCGGCGACGAGCAGCCCGCCGATGATCAAAGGCTCAGGCGCGTGTTGCGTCGTGTCGCAATCCCCCGGGTCGTCTTCCCCATCGGCCAACGCCGGAGCGCCTGCGAGCAGGAAGAGAGCGGACATCAGGCCGAGCGCACGCAGCATCATCGTATCCCCCGCCCGGAATCCCTACCTCCGAGCCAGCCGACGGCATACCATACCCTAGAACATTTGAACAAGCACCACCCGAAACCGTTCGCCGTGGCCAGGCTGATCGAGTAGCTTGTCCGCGCTACCATGACGAAGACGTACGTGCTGGTCGATCCAGTCCACGACTACGCCGTCCGCTTTGCCACGGCGATCGCGGAGCGGCATGGATACCAGCCGCTCTGCGTGACGACGGAACGGACGACGCCCAGGGAGCTGCGCAGGTATCCAGCCCTGCGCGGTTGCCAGCAGGCGCGGGTGCGGTCCGAGGAACTGGAGGCTTTCGGGCGCCGGCTGGGAGCAGAGCGCGAAGTGCTGGGGGCGATCCCCTTCGCCGAGTCGGTCCTCAACCCGGTGGTGTCGCTCCTGCGAGGCCTCGGCTCGACCTGGAACGAGCCGTCGGTGCTCGCCCTCTTGCGCGACAAGTTCGCCCTCAAGCAGAAGCTGCGCGAAATGCAACCAGCGCTGAACATCGGTTTCTCGCGGAATCTCCCGTTCGAGTCGGCCAAGTCGCTCTTGCGCGACGGAAACGTCCCAGAGCGGTTCGTGCTCAAGCCGAACCAGGGCTTCGGAAACCGCTCCGTCGGGTTCTTCACCTCCAGGACCCCGCGCTCGACCATCGAGGAGTTCCTCGATTCCTCAGGCGAGCGGGAGTTCGTCCTCGAGGAGTACATTCCCGGCCCCGAGTACTTCATCAACGGGCAGGTCGACCACCAAGGCGGTTGCACTTCTTTCGCCGCCTTCGCTTACCAGCGCGTCTGGGCCAACGGTTGCCAGGTGGACTGGCTCACCTGGAAGTTGCCCCATGCGTCGGCGGAGTTCGGCGCTTTGGAGCGCTACGCGCAGGCGGTGATCTCGGCGTCGGGACTGCGGCGCTCGCCCTTTCATCTCGAGGCCAAGCTGGTGGACGGCGTCCCGCACATGGTCGAGTTGGGAGCGCGCCTCGCTGGCATGGGCAACGCCGTCCTCTGCAACCAATTGCACGGTGGCAAGCTCGACGTCTTCGCGCTGGCCGCTGACCACTACCTGCACGAAGGTCCGCAACCGCCCGCGCACCTCGACTGGGCGGCTTACGATGCGGACGAGCTCGTCTACGTCCACGGCGTCGGCTTCGAGGACGGGCTCATTCATACGCTGGAGGGAGTCGAGTCCGTCGAGCGCCATCCGATGTTCGCCGGCTGGGCGGTCAATCCGCGGATCGGCCAGCGGCTCTCGCCGACCGTCGACATGTTCTCGGTGCCGTGGTGTTTCATCCTCCGGGCGCCTGCCGGGCAGGCCACCTCTCTGCAAGGCGCCGCCGCCGATCTGCGAGACAGGCTTCGCATCAACGCGTCGCCGGCGCCGTTTCGCAGGGCTGCCGTCGCCGCGCTGGATCTGCTTCGCCGCGGCGGGCGGCGCATTGAGCGGCTGCTCGACTGAGCTAGAATCGACTCGATGCCAACGTTCGCCAGGCGGATCGCCAATGCGTTGGTCCGGAGGTACCAGCAGCGCTGGGCTCGCTTCTCTCACGGGTTCAAGCCCAAGGCCCTCCGTCCTTCGGAGGCAGCCCTGATCGGCGAGGTGTTCACATGGGTCAGGCAATATCTGGCCCGGCCGCATGCCCAACTCGGCAGGGACGGCGCTGTCTGCCCATTCGCGCAGCCCGCCCTCGACGCCGACGAGATGCACGTTGCCACTTCCGACGACGACGGCGGGAGCCGCAGCCACCTGCGCGCTCTACTCCTCGAACATGCGGCTGCCTTCGCCGCGCGCATCCGCCCAGGGTCCGCTTCGATGTACGCCTCGCACGTGGTGGCCTTCCCGCGGATGGGGGAGGATCGGTTTCACCTCCTCGACGAGCTGCACGACGAGCTGAAGACCGGCCTGATGAGTTCCGACATCATGGTCACTTCGTTCCACCCGAAGTCGGAAAAACCGGCCATCTGGAATCCCTCGTTCCACGTTCTGCGCTCGCCCTTCGCGGGCTTCGCCTTCCGCCGGATGGATGTGCGCGACATCATCTTCGTCGCGAACAACCGGAAGGCGTTTGCTCACTACCGGACCCGATTTGGACCGCTCTACGCGCGGGGTGAGATTTCCGACGAGCACGGCTACGTCACGGCGTTCAGGCAGGCGGTTGCGCACTTCGGTGACGGCTGAGGCTCAGAAGAGCCGCATCAGGCGCGCGAGATCGCCTTCCGAATAGCAGAGTCCTTTCTCGCCGAAGGCGAGCCACTCCGAGTTGCCTTCGATCAGCACCGGCCCGTCCTCGGTCAGCGCCACATCCCAGCCGACGGCGCGCAGCGGCTTGAAGAGCTGGGCCGCGCGCTCGACGAGCGCGCGCGCGTCCGCCCAGTGCGGCAGTCGAAATCCGGCGATCGTCGCTCCTGTGTCAGGGTGGGCAGCACACAGCGCGCCGTCGGCCCAGGCGGCGCCGAGGACCCCGCTGCCGAGGTCGATTGCGGCCACGAGATTCCCGGTCCAGGCGCCGGCGAAGTTGTCGATCTGGTGTCCTCCGACGATCAGCTTTTGAAACGCCACCAGAAGCTCGACTTCTCCGGAGCGCTTGAGCACCGTGACCATGCGCGTGCACTGCAGAGCATCGCTGCGGCTCAGCTTGGCCAGCGCTGCATGATTCCTGATGCGCTCCTGCACGATGGCGCGGCCGTACGCAGCATCGAGGCAGAGGCGGCGGCGCAGATCGCCAGGCGTGAGGAGTCGGCCGCCCGACCAGGCTTCATCGCCGCGGCGCTCGAAAAACTCGACGCCCCGGCCCCCCATGCCGCCCACCGGCTTGACGACGAACGCAGCCGGCAGGGAAGTTCGGAACCAGCGCCGCCACTCCTCTTCATCGTGGAGAGGGCGCCCTTCGACGTCGACGGCGAAGGGCGGTGTGACCAGCGCGAGAGTTCGTGGGATGGGGAGTCCGTGGCTCTGCGCGCACGCGGCAAAGACCGCTTTGTCGTCGACGAGCTCGACTGGGCCGGCATTGAAGGGGCGCAGCGCGCGAACGAACTCGCTTCGACTGACGAACTCGACGATGCGTTCTTTTGCAACCTTCGGGTCGAGCAGGCCCGCGAAGTACGCCTCCTCGAGCCGGAGGCCGCGGCCCAGCCGGAGCGCCGCCATCCTGATCACGATCGCGAGCGAGCTCGAGTCATACCGGCGGGCGGCGGTGGCGACGCGTTCGACGATGCGCCGCAAGCGATCGGCTGGCATGGTGGATACTAGGAGCGCGTTGGCGTATTCGCCAACGGGACCATCGGCGTGCAAGACGACAACCCGCCGCACCGCGAGCACTGGCTGGGCGGCTTCGACCCTCGTCCGCTTGCGCTGGTGCGGATCGCGCTCGGCGCCACGCGATCTTCGATCCATCCCGAACGCTATATTGGTCCCCATGCGTCGCCTGCTCCACTTGCCCTTTGCCGTCGCGCAAGCTTTGCTGCTCGCGGCTTGTGACGCTGCGGTTTCCGAGACGCCGTTCGTCGAGCCCGCCACCTCCCGCCGCTACGCCGTCTGGATGAGGCGGGGCCACGATCGAACCCGGCCGGCTCCGGTGCTGTTTGCGCTTCACGCCTACGCGACCGACCCGGGAGTGTTGGTGCGGGCGTACGCCCTCGCTCGGCGCGCGGTCGCGAAGCGCGGCTTCATCCTGGTCGTTCCCGAGGGGATCCGCGATGCGGACGGAAAGCCATTCTGGAATGCATCCGCCGCCTGCTGCGGAACCGGCCGGCAGCGGCCCGACGACGTCGAGTATCTGCACCGCGTCCTCGAGGACCTCCGGCGCCGGGCCGCCGTCGACCCCGAGCGCGTCTACGCCATCGGCGTTTCGAACGGCGCGTTCATGGCGCATCGATGGGCGTGCGCGCCGTCCGGCGACCTGCGCGCCATCGTCAGCGTCTCCGGCGCCGCCCAGGGCCCGGACGATCCGGCGTGCACGCCGTCGGTCCCCGTTTCGGTGCTGCACATCCACGGCGATGCGGACCAGACCGTCCGCTACACCGGCGGGGGCGCAGACGGGGCCCGCTATCCTTCCGCTCCCGAGTCCGTCGAGTTCTGGCGCAGCGCGAACGGCTGCCGGCGGGAGGCGACCGTCACCCGGCGCCGTTCCTTCCCGTTCGGCAGCTTGCGCGTGGACTCGTGGTCCGGGCCGCGCGCGCGCGTTGTGCTCTGGACGGTCGACGGAGGCGCGCACCACATGCCTTGGCTGCGCTTCCACGCCGAGGAAATGTTCAACTTCCTGGAGCAGAAGTAGCGCCGGACAGGGTCATGGCTGCCCCGACCGTCTGCGTGATATAAACATCGTTTCCCGGCCGTCGGAGACCGTCACGTCCCTCTACGCACGGTGGAAGCTGCGTCACTGTGCGCAAGTGGGACGCGCCCCTTGCGTCCGGGGCCGCGTCTGGATTCACGGTCGAGGCAAAGTATTGCTGGGAGACGGAGTGGTGCTGGACGCCTTCGACTACCCCATCGAGCTTCATGCCCAGGAGCCCGGCTCGCGCCTCGTCCTCGGCGACGGCGTGTACATCGGCGGTGGCAGCTCGATCGAAGCGGTGGTTTCGGTGACCATCGGGGCCCGCAGCCGGCTGGGCAGCTTCACGAAGGTGATGGACAATCACTTCCACCCTCTCTGGGGCAATCGTCACTTCAAACCGCCCTCGGTGCCGGTCGTCGTCGGGGAGGATGTGGAGATCGGCAGCCGTGCCATCCTCATGGCCGGCGCCGAGGTGGGCAACGGCGCGATCGTCCGCGCCGGAGCCGTGATCACGCGCCGCGCTCGTGTGCCTCCCTTTGGAAAGGCTTACGGGCTGCCGGCGGTCGTCGATGACTGATCAGATCACAACCCCTGCCGGCACAAGTCTGGCCACCGAGCTCCGCCGCGTGCTGCAACTGCTGGCCAAGGATCCGGCCGCGGCCCAGACGCGCATCCGCCGCGGCATCGGCGTTTTGCGCGCCCGCTGGGTCTTCCGCCGGTGCCACCGGGGCCACCTGGTCAACGTGCTGGGAAGCGTCCATGTCGTCGCCGACGGGACCGTGACCTTGGGAGACCGGGTCCAGTTCTGGGAAGGAATGATCCCTCTCGTGCTCCACTGCGCGAAGGGAGCCGAGCTCTCCATCGGCACGCTCTCGGTCTTCAACTACGGGTCCTTCCTTCGCGCGGACCGCTCGGTGCGCATCGGCGAACGCTGCATGTTCGGCTCGATGGTGCACATCCACGACCACAGCCGCGAACGCACGGCGCCCATCGTCATCGCCGACGACGTCTGGGTAGCGCATGGCGCGGTCATCGAGCCGGGCGTGACCATCGGCGAGGGATCGGTCGTCGCCGCGGGCAGCGTCGTCACCTCCGACGTGCCACCCTTTTCGCTCGCGGTCGGCAACCCGGCGAAAACCAGCCCGCTGCCGGCGAAGGAGCGCCACTCCAGCAAGAACGCCGATCCGTGATCGTTGTCGCCTGAGGAGTCTCCAGCTTTTCTAGCGCACGGTGTCCGTGCGATCACGCTCACGGGTCGTGCGAACCCATTCTCCCTTCCGGCGCCCGTCGGGACGCAAGAGGATTGTCAGCTTCCACGCCAGGTAAGCCGGCGCGAGCATGAGGTCGAGCAGGCCACGGCCGCCGGTGCCTGAGAGTTGCCACCCTCGCAGGACGTAAAGAGCGAGCGCCGCGGCGCAAGCCGCCCAGATCGTCAGCGGGAGCCCTGCCGAGCCGCGATGCAGCGCCAGGACGAGCGAGGCGGAAAACCCGGCTCCGACTGCAGCAGCGAGAACGGAGAGCGGCGGGACGAGCAGGTCCATCGCCAGATCGAAGAGCACCGGGTCGCGCCGCGACAGCGCGAGCCGCAAAAGGCGCAGGCCGTGCGTGCGGGCGATGAGCAGGCGTCCCTCTTCCCACCGCCTTCTTTGCGAGCGAGAGGCCTTCTCCCCCGTCACCATCTCTCCATGGACGTGGGCCTCTGCGGCGTATTGGACGCGGTGCCCCGCTTCGCCGAGCCGGATGCCATACTCCAGATCCTCGACGATGGAAAACGCTTCGTGCGGCACCTGTAAGAGCACGGCGCGCGAGAAGCACATCCCATTTCCACGCAATCCACAGGAGAGGCCGAGCCTCTCGCGCGCCAGCGATCGCAGGACATGGAAGAGCGCGAGCGCGATGGTCATCAGGCGCGTGCGCCAGGACGCGCGCGGGTTCCGCACGCCGTAGTCCGCCTGGATCGCCCCGGCGCCCGCCTCGATTCGCGAAGCAAAGGCCGACAGGAGGTTCGGCGAGGCGACCGTATCGGCGTCGATGACCACGACGGCGTCCGCGTCGCCGGAGAAGCTCTGCCTGAAAGCATGGTCCAGCGCGTATCCCTTTCCGCGCCGATCTGCGTCCTGCCGTACGAGCACCAGCGCTCCGGAGGCTGCCGCGCGCCCGGCCGTTTCATCGCTGCAGTTGTCCGCCACGACGATGACGCGGAACAGATTGCGGGGATAGTCGAGGGAGAGCAGGTTTCGAACCGTCTCGGCGACGCCGCCCTCCTCGTCGTGCGCAGGGACGATGACGTCGAACCGGACTCGCGGCGCGACCGGGGCTGGCGGACGGATCCGCCGCGAAAATGCCGCGAGGACCGCGAGATATGCGCAGGCGATCGAAGGCGGGATCGCTGCGGCGGCGAGGAGCGCGCTCCAGACCGTCACGAGCCGACGCTCCCGCGCACGGTCTCTTCGATTCTCGCGACGAACAGTTCGAGGCTGGCTTCGCGTTCGACGAATCCGCGAGCAGCCGCTCCGATGCGCGCTGCTTCATCCGGATGCTCCAAAGCGTGGGTGATGGCTTTCCGCAGCGCCACCGGATCGCCTGGCGGAACGTAGATGCCGGTGACGCCGTCCACGATGGTGTCCGTTTGACCGCGGGTGCGGGTGGCGATGACGCATTTGCCCATCGCCATCATCTCGAGGATGGTCGAGATGCCCGTCTGGTAGTCGTTCTGCAAGAGCGGCACCACGGCTGCCGCCGAGCGCGAATAGAGATCGCGCAGCTCGAAGCGGTTGTAGCGGCGCCATTCGACGTTCGAGGGCAGCGCGCCGCCCGGCCGCATCTCGTTTGCGATCCATGGACTTCCGGCGGCGATGCGAAGCCGGACCGGCTGACCGCGGACCGCCTCGAGCAACGAGTCGTAGTCGCGCAAGAGCTGCCCCGCCGCGCAGATCAGGCCGGGCTCGCGGGTTGCCCCGTCCGGACGAAAGAACTCCACGTCGGCGTGATACGCGATGCGCCGCACCTTCGACGCCGGGATTCCCAGCGTCTCGACGATGTGCCGCTCTTCGGAGCTCGCGTAGCAGAGTATGCGATCGATGCGGCTTTGCACGCCGAGCACGTGGAACATGACCCGCTTCTTCCACGGCGTCAGCGTGTGACTGATCATCGTGTGCGCCGGCCATTTCCGGCGGGGCAAGAGGAGCGCCGCGAGCGGAATGCCGATGTCCTCTCCGCTGGTGAGCACGGCGTCGTCATCGGCGCCGACGGACGCTCCCAGAACGGCAAGCCCCGCGGAACCTCCGGCCTTGCGCGCCAGCCGGACGGAGGGCGA